>JAAUXT010050905.1_pt1 | contig 34464 bp, 37 predicted proteins | sample 7278171 | NCBI WGS metagenome assembly JAAUXT01 (sample SAMN14350112, study PRJNA611818) | marine sediment metagenome | isolation source: surface marine sediment (1.8m) | place: French Polynesia: Moorea | collected 2018-08 | reverse complement strand
TACTTTTGGAAGAGGCTGCCTATAGGTGATTTGATTTCGCTCACTCCAATTTCGCTCGCTTTTTCCAAAAGCTCACAAATCGGACCAAGCTCCTCAAATCACCTAAAAACCCAATTTCTCAACACAACAACACAACCAACTGAGAAAACAGCAATTGCAACAAACCGCATTGCCGAAAGTTGTCCTGAAAATGGCAATTGATCGAAGTGTGCCGTGAGTCACCGCCGTGGAACTGAAATGTTGCTGTTCACCGATAGACTGTGCAAGTCGACAACACGAACGCGAGGAACAACTCACTTGGAAGCCGTTGAGGTCAGTGAAGAAGGTGTCGCCGTTGCGCACGTCGCTCTTGATGCGCATCACCAGCTCCTTGTTCACCTCCGATTTGATGTCGACCAGATTCACGATGCTGATCGACATCCCGTCCAAACCTGACGCCAAACAACACAATCCTGATCAGAGCGCAAGTCACCTGTCTTTTTAGCGCACCAAACAATTTGCAATCCTTGAGAAAACAGACTTCCCCATTTTTCACAACTCCCATCGTTCCTGTACTGGCCACTTGCGATAGGCGAGAGTAGCGCACCACTCTCTTCATCCCGAAGCCAACCCGAGTCGGGTTCGCGCACCTGGCGAGTTGACGAGTCGCACGGTGTGCTCGACGTGCGGGATGAAGGCCGTCCACTCGGACAGCAGCGGCCCGCGCACCACCCGCGTCGGCGGCGCGTTGTACAGCAGCGGCTGCAACGAGCGAGGACGCGCCTTCAGGAGAGCACCGCGGATGTCACAGGCCATCATAACAAGTGGCAGCAACACAGATATAAGTTTGAGCGCTGCAAAGGAATCACAATCTGCACGGCGCAAAAATATGCACTACAGTTTTACCACAGGATGATAGAACTAAAAATCGCACGATTTCTTTGACGGACTGTTCGTTAACAGGAGCCTTCAGGCAGATTTCATCGCCCACCGTAGAGATACAAGCTGGAATTTCTTGCATGATATTGAAATTGTTGCACAACAATTTTTATATCATGCGGAACCAACAGACACGGCAAAAGGACAGTCCTTCAAAAGACACTCAACTATGCCAACAAATATTGAAAACCAAGACCATATCCAGTGCAAGGACGTTTCACAGCAAGACCAAAAACGCGTGAAAGACGTGGAAAGTTCCCTCTTCAATTGGCATAATTTCCACATTCACAGAACCTCCCGAGACACAATCGAAACAGCATCCGCACAGAAAGACGAAGAGCCACTACTCTTTGCCGCTTCCAGAGATGCTAGCTTTTCTATAGCAGAAGATGGAGCAACGCAAGTTGGAACTCGAGGCAAATCCCATCCACGTATACCTGAGCCGGACCGTCCGGCAAAAACAGATAGGCTCCGCTCTTGGAGTCGCGAGCCGCTTTGGTGCCGTACGTCAACATTTGCACCTCAACTACATAACTGTGACGCGCACTATCCTCAACTCTCTGAAATTTGGAAAACAATACAAACAATGACGGCATGCTGACAACAAGTGGTTTGTTTCTGTGCAGGACCCGCGGACAATCACGCTGAGACAGGTGAGAGTGGAGCGCCGGTTGTAGAGGGCATCGCACTTCGGGGTACTTTTGTAGTGATTTGAAACAACACAAACGAAATGTTTTCGTGGGTCTCCAAATTTCGATGTACCACAGTCACGACAGGACTGCTCCTCTCAGCCTGACTCTGCCTGACCGCCGCGGGCTGCGGCGCGGCGGCTGGATGCGCCGTCTACCTGCGCGGCGCCGTCCGGGATGAAGAGGTAGGCGCCGCTCTTCTGCTTCGCCCTGACGGTGCCGTAGAGCAGCAGCTCCTCCTCGTGCGCCACCGTCAGCGACCCGTCTTTGACCGTGATGCTCTGAACACGGTTCAAACGAGGTGCACATCAACACATCTGGGCCCACTGACCAGGCTTTTTGTTGCCTTTTGTCACAAAAAGGCCTCTGCAAGTTTTCTGAAGTCAAGCAGTCTTTGAGACGACATCTCACGGTTTCCAAGACTATGTGCAGAAACGAGATTCGAGTATGACAGACAATCTTTGCCGATTTTTCACAAAAATTTTCAGCAACTATTTTTCTGAGAGCAGTTCCCTGATTCAGCAACCAACGAAAACCAAGCGAGACATACTTTCATCATGCCAGTTGCGGTCGTCATCTCCACTGCCAAGTCACTGTTCTCAAGTAAAACGTTTTCACCGTTTTTCTTCACGTGGACCGTGAACGGACCCCTGCAAGAACACGACGTGAGCAAAATGAAACCGGGAAGATGGCCCAAACAGATTGTGCAAAATTGCCAGTTTTACTTCTCACTGTGTGGAAATGACGAAGTTGATGAAAGGAAGCGTCCATGACTCACCGTTCCACAGCAAGTCCTTCGCTGTTGTACAACACGACCGTCGACATGTGGTTCAGTTTGTTGTTCATCTTCTGCGCGACGGTGTATCTGCTCAGACCGAGCGCCGGCACGTGTACGACGAACGTCAACTGTCAAACAACAATTCTACGAACTGCAGGCAGGCGCGTCTGAAGTCTGACAGAGCGCAATTTCCAATTTTCGCGTGTGTCCGTCGGGGGATGATGTCATCCAATGGTGTGGATACAGCATTTTCGCTGTTGCCAATGACCACAAAACAGGTCGTCAGACGGTGAGTTTTTGGGGGTGGGGTGGGAGGTGTTTGTCCGCTGAAGACCACAGCCTCAGCCATTACCAGCGCACAACTCAGGTCAGCCTCCAGCCTCTTCGGGACGCGCCTGTGTAAAACTGGTTCCGGCAATAGTTTTGAACATCTTTCCATTTCCGTCTATCTTGCAGTTCAAGCCATTGCACCAACTCTGCAGAGCTACGCGAAACATTGCAACACTTTGCTGGTGAGCGTACCTTGTAGACGCTGGACGATATTTTGGCCTTGTCGTCCCAGAACGGATCGATCTGTGTCTGAACGACTCTTCCCTCCGGGTCCTTCACCTCGATGTTGTGATCCGTGACGTGCAACCGAACCACCTCCTGCCGACTCTGGCCCAGCGAGTTGTAAAACACAACCAGTCTGCAACCACACAGCGGCACAAGACTGAGCGGCACTTCTCACGAACATTCATTCTCAAATTATGCCACTAAGAACTGAGATTTATTTTCACACTTTTACGCACGGTACACGCACACGCACCCACAACGGATACGCACATCAGAGACAGCACAAACTTTTGCACAAAAAGGCGAGTTTCACCTGGGAGATTCCGACACGACAACAACTGTTTTGTGCGGCAGCGAGTCGTGAGTTTTTCTCTCCTCATCCTGTGAACAAAATGGTAAATGTTGCACGAAGTGCGTTTGTACTCAACTTCACTTACTGGCGTCTGGAACCAAAAATACAATCACACAATTCAGAATTTCAGACACAAAACCTCACCAGATCAAAGTAGGCAGTGTCCAGCTGGAACGCATTTTTGTCCTCCAGCAGCAGGAAGTAGGCTGAATCCTGGATGATTTTCTTCGTGTCTTTGATGGCTGAGAGCAACCTGCATCATAAAACCAAGGAATTGCATCTGAGGAGGACAGAACGTGAGCAAAAAGGATGCAGGATATTTCCACCTCTCGCTGTGTTCGTTTGAGATGAGCAACTCACTTGTTGCCGTAGTCGGCGACGACGAAGTCCTTGGCGGTGCCGGTGATGCCGTCGTGATGCTGGAAGAGGCTGAGCGCGCGTCGCGCCGACACCAGGTTCTTCATGAGCAGCGCCTCGGGGAAGCTCTTGACCCGCAGCTTCCTCTGCTGCGCCACTGCGAGCGAGAACAGGATCTCCGCTCCCCTGCGAAAAAAGGTCGCACTTGGGACTCAGGGGATCGAAATTGTAATGCGTCCTACAGATGACAACCAAACATCACAGATTTTTCTTGCACCATTTGTTCCAGCAATACGCAACAAAAGATGGAACTTGCACATTCTTAAAACACCTGTCAGGTTTCCGGACTCTCCACCTGCCTCACCTCAGATGGTGCTCGGTGACCCGGTCCAGTCTCTTGTAGAAGGGTCTCGAGGTGAAGTAGCCGCTCCAGTAGTGGTCGTCGCGGTCCGAGTAGGTGAAGAAGTCTCCGCTGAGCACGGGGAAGCCGCCCGCGCCGCCCGCCTGGCGCTCCCGCACCGCGCTGAAGTAGTCCGACAGCGTGCCGAACTGCGCCTGCGAATCGCACCGACAGACAGCAGGTGAGCACACACACTCCGCATGCCAACGTGCGAAAGACACTGGTGTTGACTTCGCTGCTTGGTGACCCACCTGGACGTGCCACTCCGACTTGCTGTTCATGTGGTCGAAGAGTTTCTGGTAGTTGTGGAACTGCTGGTCCCACTCGACGGGCTTGTCGTAGCGGAAGTCGTCGCCGACGATGACGAGGGCGACGTTGTTGCGGTAGAGCAGCGCCTTCTTCCGGTACTGGTCCAGCAGCTGCTCCGCCCTGCAGCACGAACGCAACAAAGTGCAGCTTGAGTTCGCTCAATCTGACACAAGGATAACCCGACACACTCTCAAAGATTTCCCTTTTCTTGCAAAAACTGAGAAAGAATATTCGAATGTGGTCTGATTGCTCGTTTGGATGCAACCTGTATGCTACATTTCAATTTCATCGGAGACAAAAAGAAATTCTGCAAACATTCGGGAAAAGTTACTGGTGAAAACGCAGACAAGAACGTCAGGTGGAGAAGGACAGGAAAATTCAATGTTTCTTGGTTGCAGCTGCACTGGTCGCTCACTTGCTCGCCACGTTGCTGTCCGTGATGGGCACGGGCGGCACCTTCCACGGGCACGACACTCGGCCGCCCGGCAGGCGCTTGAAGTCGAACTGGCAGCAGATCTTGGGGTCGGGGCCGCACGTGTGCGGCACGTCGTAGCTGTAGAATGGCATCATGTGCGTCAGGATGTCCGTGGTGCCCACGTTGTCTGAAGATAACAAGGACGAGCTCAACATTCCGTTAGATTCACACAATCGTCACTCTTGCGACAAGGAACAGGCGTCCACAAAACGAGGTGACTGCCATCATTCAAGTCACACACGCACTGAAATAAACTTGACAGTGCTCCCAATTTCTCCCAGATGATTGAAAGACATTTAAAGTTTATTGTTTCGACCATGAATGCGCAACTACGCGTCGGGAGAACCTTTGGCCCCGGGGCCGACAGCGCTGAAGATTAATAACGCTAAATTATGAGCGGATGCGGCGCACATGCAGGGCCACCATTAATCCGCATCGATAACCATTAGAGCCGCCGCTCCGGCACGAGCAACGCCATCCATTTCTGACACGCCTCTCTTTGATACAGCGGAAGAATTTCATGAATTGCTCATAGAGTTCCAAAAAGCACTGCAGCCGTCTGGATCGATTTTCTTCGCCTGTGTGTGAGCATTCAGGATGGTGTCCAGACGGGTGAGGCATGCGCAAGTTTCTAATCCCGAACCAATTGTCTCCACGGAGAGCCTGGTTCATTACTTTTAATTGCGTTTGCACGGGACGGAACAAATGAGACTTGAACAGCTTTGGCGTTCGTGACCCACATTTTAACCGTCTGTCTTGTCTCCTCGGTTGTGTTGCACGTTCGCCTTTTCCCCAACGGAACCAAGCGTCGCACTCAGATTTTTCCGAATCAAGAATGACTTCACAGTCAGCAAAGAGCAGACGCATGGAAACAGGCCTTGAAGCACGAAAATGTAGCAGACGCACAAAAAAGAGCAGATATTCGGGAATCATTCGCACGCATTTGCCCTTTTCGCTGGCTGTCATAACTTGAAATACCCAAATTGATGAAAAGCCTCCTCCTACCCCAATTTTGCCTCCATTTGAATTCAAGTGACTTTTCTTTGGCGAGGTATTTCTTGACGGAGTAATGCACCCTCTGAATGAGCATGCTCTCGAAGCCCGCCGCCTGTAAGATGTACGCCATGGTTGGCGAGTGGCCGAACGGATCTATCGCCCAGGACGCACGAGGCTTCACACCTGCAAAATTACATTCGCAACGAGCCGCGATTATAAAGTCTCCACTCACTCGACAGTTGGCCCACACACCATTCTGTTTCGCTTGTGTGGGTAAAACACGTTCTCTGACAACCATGGCAGAGAAGAAGGCCACAACAATGGTCATCAAATTTCAAGAAAATAATGTTGCAACGGACGGCGGAATGTCCCGGATGTCGCGAGACGTCAGAGAAAACGGCAGCAGCGACGTTACCGAGCTGATTGAGGAGCCACTGATTTCCCTCGATGAGCTGCTCGACCATCGAGAAGTAGTGCGAGTTGGCCTCGTCCGGCATCACCCACCCACCACTCACGAGCTCCAGGCGGTTCTGCTCAATCAACCTGCACAAGAACAAGTGTGAATGAACAGTGGATCGTAAATCCTCCCGTCTTATTGAAAACTGGACGAAATTGGGTGAGCTTGGGCCAAGACAGCTGGTCTTCTGAACGCAGAGATCCGAAAGAATACCCAGTTCGCATTGCACAACCAACATCTCCAAAACCGTCAGTTCTGTCACCACGCGCAGTGTTTTCAGCTTTGAATCTTCAAGCTGTTCATCGCAAACGGCGAAATGTGTGGACTTTTCCGCTTTGCACACAAATGAACATGAGCTTTCGAATTGAATACGGAGTGTTCAACATCTCCGCAGAACACACCAATCAGCGAGAGGCTGCTCCGGAGTGAAAGACGCATTTGCCATGCTCGCAATCAATGGCGCACCGCTCTTGAGCAAACAATGAAAGCCTCACTGAATCAACTTCACTCGCAACCATTGTTCGTTAGAGTGCGTCTCAGCTTTCGTGCTTTTCCAACAAAATATTTTTTATCCCATTTGCTCAATACATACTTTTTGACTCGGTTCCTCTTGGTCTGGTCGATCTCGCCCCACCAGAGGCTGAAGAAAGACATCTCGGCGTAGATGAAGCGCATCTTGGGGAACGCCTCCAGCTTCTGCACCATGTTCTCCAGGATGTGCCTCGTTTGGTCCGTGTAGTAGCGCTCGAACGTCTTCAGCCAACCTGCGAGATCATTAACGACAGCGTTGCCACGCAGCTTGACGTGCTTCAAACCCATCTTTTCTCCACAAGGAAAGAGCACTTGGTTAGTTAACTGCAGGGCGGTGGTTAATTTGGACTTGTGACAAGAGACGCGAATTGGGCGGACGCCAGTGTTTCGTTTGTCAGTTGTGATCACTTTCACCCCAGGTGACACGGGACACAATCATCAACGACAAGGAACGCTTTCTCCTCGGTCACAATTGCAAAGCAATAACGCGTAAATCTTTCTTGACACACGCACGCTTGTGCAGAGCAAATATTGTAAAACCACACAAACATCCTGTGATTTTTGCGTTGGCACACTGTGAAGATCATGTAACATTCACACCACAAACACGCAGCGCGTTTCTACCTGGATCGTTGTGCGAGTGCGGCACGACGATGACCTTGAGCGGCAGCGCCTGGAACTGCGTCGCGCTGTACGTCAGCGGGAAGCCCTGCTTCCACACGCCGCCGTCCGGGTTGTCGAACGGGATCACGTCGAACGCGTCCAACATCTGGAAAAACGAGCACGCTTCACAGCATTGTGTCGCGCGAGACGATGCTACCTCCTCGGCTGCCAGCATCCACATGATACGTATTCAAGCTGACTCCAGGGCCCAAGTTCTATTCGCAGGGGGTTGCGGTGTCCCACCGGGTTATGGACGGACAGATAATAAAAGACTGAAAATGGCGGCAATGGACTCGACTCTTTATTCGCTGGAGTGTCGTGGTGCCACTACAGTGTCGGGGCGCGTCATGTTTTTCAATTTTGAGGTCCTGCGATTCAGCAGCACTGTCTCAATTTCTTCAGATGGATGTGCCATTTTCTGTATCTGTGAAACACCTCGTGACCAAAGCTTTTGCCACCAGCATGCACGCACTGCACCAAAACAAACAAACATACATACATACAAAAAACAATGAAACAAAATCGCACTTTTCAAGGGGCTTTGTCTCCCATGTATTCAGATTTTGACAAAACTCTCATTTTCATCACATATGCAGGTAAGCTCTGCATATCATTTGAGTTTTCCTTTGCCTGTGCTTCACAAGTGATTTGTTTAGATTTTGGTCAAACTCTGTTCAGATTTCAGTCCACACTCTGCTGTGATTGAATGAGGGCACTGTTGCCAGAAAAAAGGCAAAGAAGGACCCTTGCCAACCCCAACCCCCCAACCCAAACAAAAAGCACTTTTGCTTTTTGAAAGCATATTGTACGAGCACTACGCACCGAATTGAAAACCCACTCAAGACAAAACATTTCTTTCATGTATTCATCTTTGGCAAACAGAATACGAGTAGGTTCTCAAAGAACCGGAGATAAACAAATCAGGGGCAAAAATATTTGCTTGGCATCCAACTGCGTTCACTTGCGCAAACGCGCCACAAATGCGCTGCTCAAAATCTCTCCGAGATCATTATCAGCAGCATTGTCTTCCTTGCCTCGCGCGGCATGAAATTTATATCGACAAATGATATTGAGCTTGGCTTTTTGATCGTTCCTGCAGCGATACAAATCCCGAGTGATGGTTTCACGCTTGTTAACTTTCAACCAGAAAAGCAAACACACGACACACAGCACATTGGATTGCAAAAACTGCAATCACTCCAGAATTCTCTGCCACAAGAGTCTGAGTGGCCATTGCTGTCGTGCACAGCGAAGCAAACTCAATTGGATGCCGAAATCGCACCAAAGCCATACATTCTTGGCCTTTCTGTGGGCAAACTGGGTCCTTCCTGTGCCATTCAGTTTGCCGGCCTCCAAGAAAGCAAGCCGCCTAATCATGCAACAGAGACTGATGGAGACTTGCATGCCAGGAAACGGACACAGCGCCATCCATAGGAATGGATCAATTAAATCCGTTCTTTCACAGACAATCCCGTTCAAGCTTGATGGACTTGCCCAGAGAAGAGACAGTGGAAGACAGGAAATGCTGTCTGGTCCTGCAGCTTGTGAAGAGAATCCAGGTTCCGTGTGACAGCGCCGGAGCGTGCAGATAGCGCACAGAACATGGCTCTTGAATGGGTGTCACCTCATCGCCTGAAAACCGCTTTTGAAAACTCAATCACATTCCCCTGGTGCGTTATCCTTGCACAATGAGCCGCAAAAAAAAAAACGGCCACAGATACGCGGTTGGAGATACGATTGAAACGGGTAAGAATCTGAAGACCAACAACAAGCTTCTCTTGACGTGGTCCGGAGAGGCACTCCCCACAAATAATGGTATCAGACACTTTCCTGCCAGGAAACTCACAAACTGAACAACTGAACAAAACAAACTTGTGAAAGAATCTAAGAGCTTCACGAATTCGAGCTTTCATTGTGCTGGGAAAGGATAACGCCGCACACGCGATGGGGAAGTGCATGAGCACCGCTCGTACGGTGCTCTGGATTTCCTCAGACAAACGGTCCGCTCATGTTGAACCCCAACACGGTCAAACGAGTATGCCTTGCAGGACATTTGTCGCAGAAATTGCGTACGCCGTGCCGTTTAGCCAATACGAGCCCATACCATGCTTAGTTCATAATAAATGGCACTAAAATTGCCTCAGCCAAAGATGTTGCCTCTTCAGCATCCAGAATTTAAATGATAGTTATGCTTCTTGCTTCTTCCAGGGTCATTTGCATATCTGGACCTCCCATGAAATTTCCTAAACAGGGGGAGGGGGGCATCCTGGCCTGAAAATATTTTTTCTGAGCATTTTTTTCCTACCAAAATTTTGATTTTTTTTGGTACCAGATCTGGACTCTGGACCTCCCATGAAATTTCCCAAGGGGGGGGGGGGAGTTCCCACAAAGTGTGACATACTGACTGTATTGGTCGCGTTACCGCGACTAAAAATCAACTGAACCGTGCTTGTTTGGAAATCCGAACACATGTTTCCAGCAGCGAAAACGCTAAATTCAGACGAAACTTTGCAAAAGCCTCTGAAGTGTGAAGTCAACAAGAGATAAAGGATCAAGGAGCCCGCGGCTTTTTGCAACAGGCATTGTGCCCCCCTTCTGCACTGTTCCAGCAAATAGGCCATAGCTGCCTACCTACCACAGTCAGAAAGCCAAGTAAAAATGAAAACCAACAGCTGGTTTTTGAAACCAACCATTGGTTTTGTTACTTTGCCCCCTGGCAAGAAAACCCTGGAGGGAGGGGGGAACTAAAAATTGGTTTTACTTCCCAGGAACATTTACTTGTCAAAAAAGAAAGCCAATGGAAAATGAATGGTTGGTCTCACCCCCTGCTAAACCAATAGTCCACACACACAAGGCCGCCGCTTCGGCAGAATGCCGCACTTGAAAACGCTGCGAGTGGTGTTGTTGGTTTCTGCAGCGTTTGATTCATTCCCGACATCGCAGACGCCGCAGCCGGACTGATGATGGCGTTTTGATTAATGCACCAATCTGTGTAATTGACGGATGAATAAGGAGAGGAGAGCAGTCTGTCTCATTCGCCGTGATCGATGAGCAAGACAACACACAGGCCACTGTTGCAGAATACACAGAAAAATTCGCGCAACCACGCAAGGGCGTTGCTGAACAACGCAGGCGCATACATCACTTGTTCGCGCTACACATAACAGAGTGCACAGCACCAATTCTGCCACGCACAACAAGTGTTGAGCTCGAATTCACTGGACATCAAACAGCACCGACTTCAGAAGACCCGTCTGACTGTGGCGTCACAGGCAATTGAGAGACCATGGCAACAGGAAAGTCAAACACGCAATGAAACTGCAACGCGCTGAATGATGACGAAAACGTGATCGCAGCTGACACATGTAAATTATGGACAAGAATCGGACGCAATTCTGTGGAAGCGTTAATGAAAATGCTGATGAGATTCCGATCGAAAAGCGCGTTCCGCATTTGTTCTCTGCGGCTTGTAAAAACTTTGAACTTGTTCGTCTGTGACAGCGCGAACCCTTCAGAACATGCGAACAGAACCACCCGAGGCAGACCTTCGACAGCGGATCAATTAAACCAGTTTCGCCACTGGCAAAGTACCGGATGAAACATGGGAGAATCGCACCCCAGCGTCGTCCAATCTGATGAGCACGGAGGCGATGAAAGCTTTCAGATCATCCTTCGACTGTGCGGAAGCCCACAAACAGAAAATGGTAGCAATGCCCCCGTGGCCGAACGAAATGTGAATCACCACACTGGCGTTTGGTTCCAACACGAAAGAATGGAGCTTCGTGTGAGCTCAATGACACTTCCGGTGAAAGTGAGGACCCCAACAAAATGCGCAAGCTTACTTCGAGGCCGATTCTGCTGGCCTTATGTTCTCTTTCTCTGATCATTTCGGAAACGACATGGGCATTCACCGAGCCTGAGACATTCACATCCATACAGGAGAATCCGCCCTCGGCATAAAAGCCCAGACCCTTGGCAGAGAAGTCTCAGGAAGTCTTTTTCTGCACATATTTCATGATTCATTTATTGCCCAATATGTCAGGCTCAGCTATGAGATGGAATAAAGTGATGGGAGCAATTCTGAAAATCCTTTTTTATCTCCAAATAAATCATCACAAGGGAACTGTCTGCTCAGCGAGAGGACAATAGGGGGAAAGAGCAGTGATTCTCTATTCATGAAAGTCTTCTCTTCTTCCCAAACCTTTTCTTCCTGGCAGACTCGAAGTCGGACCATTCCATTTTCAGCAACGTCTGGTGGTTCTGCATGAGAATCTGTGCATGTTGACAGGCTGTGACTTCAGCGCCGCAGCGACACTCACCTGGACATCTCTTGGGCTGGTCGGCTGCTGCGCGAGTGAGCACGTCTCCAGGGGCACGGTGACCGGAGCTCTCTTCACTTTGCTCACGTTGTAGACGAGCGTCGCGTGCGCTCCGGGCTTGACGTGCGGCGCCGCGGGCAGCGTGGTCCGCGGCTGGTCCGTCGCCGCCGCCGCCGCCGCGCCCTTCAGAGCCTTGAGCGCGTCCCTACTGCCCGCAATCGCCGACTCCTGAAACAACACGCACACCACATCATGCACCTCGCAACGAGTTGGATCTTCTGCAAATACCATTCAAAATGACTTTTTGGCCAACGAACTGACAGTATAAAATCGAATTACAAAGCGAATGCGCGTTCTTCACAAGGCACGGTGCGACTGGGGGCGGGAGCTGAAAGACTTGCGCTGACGGATGTTTCCTTTCACGCACGAAAACAAGACATCAAACTCTCCTTATTCACTGCTTCCCAGTCCCTCGGACACTGTGCGGGATAATTTAGCCCAAATGGAACAACTGATGTAATTATGATTCCGTGTCCATGAACAGCATCTTGTGCGGCGCAGGTTCAATGGCGGTTAATGCGAATGACATTGCGGCGGGGCGGGCCGAAGAGGCGCCCAATTACTCTCTGACCTTCGCTGCACAACTCGAGCCGTTTTCTGATCAGCTTCCGCAGGGGATCAAATTCGAAAGCACAAAGGGTAATGTTGCTGCGGCTTGACTGTCAGTTTCCAAGTGGAACCCATCCTGATTCAATAAAATTCATTTCAAGCACAAAACACGAACATGCAGTTCGCCCTCCCTTTTTCCTCACCGGAGTGATCAAACAACCCAGGTCCGATTTTGGTAACAAACACAAAGGTTTGAAGTGCAACTGTAAGTTCTTCAGCAAACGAGTGGCAACGAAGAATGCACGCACTGGTCAACGCACTCTGTCACATTGATCAGGGGACGGTGCTTCAAATTCAAGTGACTTTTGTCCCAAGACGCAAGATTTCTACAATTTTGTGCTTCAAGTGTTCGAAAGTGGGCAAAGGCGGCAAGCAATGAGTCAGAAAGAAACCCCCTCGGGTGATTCCGAACTGCTCTTGCCAATTGCAATGGCAGTACGATGGACGTTTTGTCAAAATTCGTATCTTCGCCTCATCCAGCTGCAGAGATCATTACGTACGTACGTGAATGAGTTCACCAACGAAACACAACCAAAAGTTGAATTCGATGTGACAGTTCGTTCCTTTGCGCGTGTTGCAGTAAAACGTGGATCTCATGATGCGAGTTGCTATTGATTGTGTGAATATCCCGACTGGCGGGACTTTATTTGACGGAATTCCAATTACAGATTTTGCGATCTTCTTCGTTCCGCCCGCGAAGACCCTCAACATGTTTCAGCCAAAGAAGAGGAATATCAATTACAGAGGGAGAAAGACTGCCTTGGGTATTTAACACAAATGTATATTTCAGAGACAATTATGTCTCTGGGAATACGAGGCGCAGATCTGCACGAATCTGCTGAAGGGAGTTCGTTACTGCTGCAGACCCTGGAGAATTTCGAGTGCGGGACCTCCTCCAGTTTGAGTCATTTGCCTATTAAAGCCTACGATGAGGATGTAACTCTCGTGATGTTGCAGAGCAAGTTCGACTTCACTGGAGCAAAGCTGAAAATGAAAATCATAACTCGGGCACTCCGATTTTGCAATATTGACTCACTGATCAACTCCACACAAAAGGAACATGTGACTTTCCGAGGAAGCCACACAAACGAAAAACTGAGGGAAAGTCAGGCTCGGAATCCTATCTCCGGTGCTTATTTAATTACCGTCTTCGGTAACATTCTGAAGGTTGACCATAAAAGGCGTTATTGCCGACGTGAGGGATGCATCGACAGTTCCGCAGGCAAAGCAGTGGTCTGGGCATGAAGGAAAATTTACACAGCTCGGCGCCTCTCTGCAGTATCCAGTGACGGGCTCCGGAACAGAAATTGGGAATTTCCTCTTCGGTTCTCATTCTCGCGCTGTGTGCTCTTCCTGTGGAGGTAAACACTCCGCGAGCACTTACAACGGGAAAGGCGAGCCTCCTCTCTCAGCACCGTCCGACCCTCAAACACTGACCTTTGCCTTCTCCACGCAAATCTCTCTGCGCTACGTGTGCATGACAGAACAATCTGCAAAGCAAGTATCATTGAGGCTTTCCTCAATGTTGCGATTGTAGAGCTGGAAACTTGTCAGTCGAGGCTGCGTCTGAGCTATGAATATTTGATGCTGAATCGATAGCACGAAACGGACGTGCGAAGAAGCCATAGGTCCCGCCACCGCCAGATTCATTTCCAGCCCTCAATCACAGACATTATTTCACACCACAGAAACTGCATTAACCTAATGCCATTCCACTCGGAGCATATCATTCTGCACATTCCCGTGCACTCGTGCCGTGTCCACACCTATTTGAGGAGCTGTCCTCCGAAGGCCAGGTTGACTTATGGGATCGCTAGATTACAGCGGCCTGTCGTGGGTACAACACAATGGACCCCAAACATATATGACCCCGGGCCCTGCTCGATGTCGTTGTGCAGGAATATAAATGCGATCACCATATTTGAGCAGCGGTCTTTGAAAACAAACTCCATTCATGTTGCATTCGCAACGAAGTACGAGTACGTAGGTCTGAATTTCAGCAGCGACCACTGAGGGGGTTTCGCGAAAGGCCAACAGATTTGTTTTTGCTCATGTTCGTCCGTGAACTTTTCACAATCACACCGCTGACAATATTTTCCACAAGTCGTGACAAAACTGAGATTTCAGACGCAGTTGAGCGCCAAGCTACGAATGTCTGTCCTTTTACGGCCGAAACCTGAGACGTCGCTATCGATTGCGAGCGCACAAACGTTTCCAGACCCTCGAGTCACGACGAGGTTGCTTTTTCTGTTGCATCTCACTCTGAGCGTGGCAGCTCCTGCACAGCTCGTCTGAAAAGAGCTCATTTCATAAAGAGAAAATCCTGCGAGAGTTGACGCTGAAAACCCCTTGAATGTCAGAAAATATCATTCAACATCTTCGATTTCACCTTTGTACGCGACCGTGACATTTTCGTCAAATCCAGAGTTTCAGAAGGAGTTCCTCAAAGCTGGAAATGCCGATAAGGCCAAAAAGGGAACTTCAACGTGTTTGCAAATTGACCAAGTAATCGCGAGAGCAATCGCCACCAAGAGACCCTCAGAAGCAGACATTTACGATCCCAAGAATAATCAGACGGCCACGTGGACAAGTGAAAACTTGGAAGTGATGGCAGGTCTCCACCATCAACAATTGTTCAGCAGTGATCACCCTCGCCCCTCTGAAGGTACCGGTACTTGGTAGTCAACAGCGGTGACCATACTGAGAAATTTTTGGAAGAAGTTACGACTTATCACCACTGAGAATTTCTTGGCAGTGATTATGTACTCTACCACACCCGCAGTTACAGGGTGAAAAAAAAACGTCAACCTATTGCCAGGGTACAACCAACACAGGCTCCATAGGACGCGCTTGTGTAAGCCTTCAAGTTGTCTGAAGGAGAAATCAAAGTCTTTCCCAATTGAAGAGGGTCTTCGCAGGCTCCTGAAGGACTTTCCCACAGGAAATTTCATCAAAAACTTGTCATCGTCCGTTGGGCATCGGTTCTAGACAAAACGAATCCAGCCTCACCACCTCGAAACGCAACCAGTCAAAGTCAAAGACAGCGGTCAGGTTGTTCTCACAACAAAACGATGTGCGTGCCTTTGTTCCTGAGCCTAAATGAGGTGCTGTTGCGCGCCCGTAAAACTTGTGTTTCTTGAGCACAAGGCAGCCTTGAATACACCCGTGGGACCATCTTCTCATTGGTTCACTGCTGCTAGAATCGCCTATCACACGCGAGAAGCTGACACCGCTTGATGAGCTGCGCTTCTTCAATAGCTTCGCTTCGTTTCACCACAGACGCTGCGTGGCAACAGCACTGGATCTGGTTCCGCTCAACGCGTCTTGAAATTGGTTCCGCGAACAGTGCTCTCTGCACGTGAATCTGCTCAAAAATACGAGTACGTCAAAAACGGATCTTCGGGGGTCAAGGTCGTCACAGGCGACCAGAAAACACACAAAAGGACGATCAAACCGACCTGACACAGTTCAAGAGATTGGACTTTTTCAGATGAAACTTCAAGAACGAATTGGAAAGCAGGACCTGTTCAATTCCTTGCAAGCACTTTATCCTGAGACAAGTCCCTAAATCTTTGTAATGCACTCTGGATGCATCAGATTAGCATACAAAGTACTGAATCGCCTGAACAATCTTCAACAACTGTCGAGTCCAAGAACAGAACACCAAAAGGGTGAATTTGTTGCAGTCCCTCACAACTTCAGGACATCAGCCGTCAGATTTATTGAAAAAGATTCTCTGTGCAACGTTTCAACTTTTCACAGTGAAAACTGCAGCCGTGTTTTTGCGTTGGGTTCTTGTCGCCACACCGCCAGAAAGGGTTGTTCCTGGACCTGGACTCGACGTCACTACGCACCGCAACACCTCATTCGAATATAAAATGTGAGGTGTGCGCGCGTGTCTCGATTTTTCATCCGCAAAGAGTTTGTATCTGGTTCAAGGGCTCAAAGAGAAATGTCCACAAAGGTTCATTTCACGGACGTCCTGCTTCCATCGCCTGTCGTTCCTTCAACCCTCACGCTCATTTCGCGGCGACACATCCTTCTCGGTCGCGCCATGCGAACGGAATACAAAACAACAATTCCTGCAGCTGCGTCGTTCCGCCCGTCCTCGCTGGAGACCAGCGTTCTCGTTACGTGGCCATGACGGGAGGCATTGGACACTTGCAGCTTCTCTTCGAGACACTCAGGCTGAGGTCTCCAACTTAATTAACATCATACAGCGAAAAGTTACTCGCAGATGGGGCCGGGTTTCCCGCAGCTTTAGCGATGAGCGCACAGAGGGGAGTCTTGAATGAGCAAAAGCGACAAGGGCGTCGCCAGCAACCCTTTGAAAACAAACGCCCCTCTTTATCCAGAACCTGCGAACAAGGGGCTTTGTCGACGACGAACTTCTGATGCTGGATCTTGTTTCGGATGAACACTCACAAACTGCCTACAACATGCAGACGTACGAAAACTTCCACATCATATGCCACCGGAACGAACTGCAAGTAGAGACGCCCCCTCCTGGGTAAACCAGCAAGATCTCCACAGACTGCACCAAGCCTGCGGCCGGGCCGCGGGCTCAAAAAGTAAATTTCCTGAAACGTTGGCAAACTATCTTTGGCAAGGGTTTTTGGACTGATAAAGCTGGTGTAGTGAGTCATTCCAAGAGACAATGTCTGCGTATCTCCAGTGGTTGTAATTGCTCTTGCCTCGTACGAGCAGCATCCAAAGTGAGCGCAACCCCAACGACTTCGCAGCGTTTGCTGTCGACGCAACCTGTGTTGTTCCAAAGTTGTTGTCACGATAAGTTGGATCAGACTGAGCACTTTCCGAAGCAATTCAGTTGAGGCGTTTATCCTGCAGCTGCTTCACCAAAACCGACGGTGGCGGGAAGATCTTCGCCCGGATAAACAGCTGCGTTTCTTTGTCTGAAGCATGAAATTGAAATATTATTCCGCCAAAGTGCTTGTAATACTTCAGGACAAGGCCAAATCAAGCAAGCAATCACACAAATCAACAAAAGTCTTCTGTGGACCATCTCAAAACAGGGGTCATTGAAGACAGTCGCGACAATCTGGATACAGATGCAGTTGCCCGTTCGTCCGAGCAAGAATTGCCTTTCCTTCAACCAAACGAGACAATTTCTTTGCGGAAACGAGAAAGTGCAAGGACACATGTTGAGTGAACGCCTTTTTGTCTCACAGTCGCAACTCTGGGCGTCAGGATGTGCTACAACCCCAGGAGCAGCAATCTTGTCACGCATTCAACACGCAGCACTCCCGATGACTCCCATGTTCGGCATTAGCGCGACGGAGCGCACTTATCCCCCTCGCAGGAAGACATCAGTCCTGCGGGAGCCCGCGCGTCGTGACATTCAACCTCCTCAGCATCCTCTGTGAGAGCCGGAGAAAGAGAAACGGCCAAATCAGAGGCTTATGCCGGATGACAAACGCACTCGGGTCCTTCACTTGATTTATCCCCTTTCAGGTCGGGCGAGGAAAACGTACCGCAGAAGATCAAGTACGTGCTTCAGACCTCCGCAGCTGCAGCAACCAAATGCTGCTTGATGCCCTTGACCACCGCAACAATGAGGACTTTCACCGCGACAAAACACACAGCAAATTACATTGCGAGTGATCAATGGCCCCCATTGATCCACGCACGTTGAAACTGCGTCAGGAGTCAACACAAGGGAAACGATGCCAACTCTTCAGCACACCCATCCGCTAATGTTTGCTTGCAGAAATTAGCAGAAATTGTTGCTTTTGTTGCGATATACAATCCACACACGCAGTCATTTGCTGCACCATTCAATCCAAAAGGTTCCAGCTTTCCAAACGAGACTGTTGGAACCGAAATACATGTACCGCCAGAGAATCCAGATGAAATCGATCTGGAGTCGAGCACCGCTCCCAGAAATACAAGGGCAAAGCGTTTGGGATCCGCAAAGTACGAAGTTTTTTTGTTGCCCAGGACACGCATTTCTATTCCCAAGAACAAAAATCTTTCAGTGATTTCCTATCTCCTGATGAAATAGAGCTTTGACTTTTGCCTTGTATGATAGTATTGAGAGATTTGTTTCGACAGCTTGCATGACTTTGGACCCCACTGTGTGTAACCCTTTGTGTGACACCTTTCTGTGTGACCCCCTGCAGAACTCTCCTGTGTGACTCCTCCCTTGTGCACCCTCCTTGTGTACCAGCCAATCAGAGAAGAGTGGAGCGTGATGAGAAAGGGGGTTGGTCATGAAGTACTCCTCTTCAAAATGGACTTCGCAGAAAAAGCAACGACACTCAGCTCTGAACCCCTTCAGAGTTGTGCATAATCACACACTGCATGCGCAAGACACTTCCGACCAACAGAATCGCTTTTCGACTAGTCAGTTCACGATGCCTCCTCTGAAAGGTTCTTATCGGCCTCATCGCCCCTTGTATTTTTATTCATCATTCCACTGCACCATAAATTTCTGTAACCTACTCTGCCTGTTCAGATTCACTGATTGCTTCGGTAGATTCGGTTCGCAATCAGATCAAAGGAACCAGCCACTTGGTATTCCGAGCCTGAACTGGGATTGTTCCCTTGGTTCGAACGGCAGATCGTGATCCCTGAGAAGGACGGCAGCCCGCGGGGCACGCTGAGGCCCTGACATGTGCCCGCCGTTTTATCCGCAATGAAATCTCGGGGCACCGAAAAGGGGCAACCTGACCCGCTGAAGACACGAGGGACGTTCAAAAAGGAGACGTGTTTTCTCCAGAAGGAAGACTTGCCATGGAACCTTGTTTTGGATGGTGCAAATCTCGTCGTGCCAGAGAAATTGTTGGAACTTTTACGGTGTCCCTCGAATATTCAGTCGACCGAACAATTACAATCATGAGGTTTTTTTCTCGTTGACAGTCACGCAGGAAATGTCTGCAGAGCTGAAGTCGCACTCTCACACGTGGCACTCTCCACAGATTCGGCTCACAAAAATCCCTTCTGTCGCTTGCCCATTAAAACCCACTTTGGAACAACTTTAAGAAATCTGCACGCAGATATGTGAGTCCCTTGTGCCTATTCATAACAATAGCTGTTTTTGACAGGCACTTCAAAGCGTGCTTGCATTGTAAAACGCCTTGTGAAGCATTTTACAGTCTCACAGCACAGCGCTGCAGCCAGAACAGCAACATCGAACCAAACCACAAAGACATTTTTCCTTGGCAAAGTTAATGGATGTGTCTCTGTGAGGCAGTTTACCTTGAGATTCCCCCCTCAGAAAAGGGGAAGTTGTGCCGATGTCTTCGTTACAAGAGCGCATATCTCACGGAAGAGTTCTTCCCTGCCCCGCGGCAAGGAACACGGGAAGAGCTCACTGCAGAAGCGTCGCTCGAATTTGGAGATGCACGAGAAAAGCAGGCTAATTTACCTCCTGTCACTTCCTGCGTGTTATTTGAGGCAACACAGCCCAGAATAGGACGGACTTCTTGCTTGTCTGGCTGAATGCACCCTTGTTACGTTCCGCGCCATCACGGAAACTGTAACTTTGATAAAAGCGCCTGCGCCGAGATCCGCAGTGAGAGTAATGGAATTATGCTGCACATCAGTGCACCACGGACTCCTGCTGAGCAGCGCATGAAACATTGACAGGAGATGGACATATTGCATCAGAGCAAGGACTGCAGAAGCAATGACGCGAAGGAAAACTGCCGCAACGACCCATACTACTCGTATACCGTGATTGAACACAACTTTCAAGCTGCGATCTGCTCCTCCCACGACAGCAACAGTTGGCGATAGCGAGAGATGACAGGGACGGCTACACCTGAACGCGAGTCGTGCGAGAGATCGAGTTTCACTCTCACTGCAATCCGTAGGGATTTGGAAATGTGCCAATCACAGTCAATCTGAGGATGTTGGACATTTGACAGAATTCTCGGCTGAAGTCAACAGAAAACTGCCTTGAAAATGACCCTTGATGGATCTTGTTTGCGATTCGAGACGATTTCGCAAGACGGAGATGTCTACGACTCACTGATTATTCCTTTGCAACATCACTTTCTGCAATATTCATGCAACCGCCAAATATTCAAGAGCTTCGCCCCCAGGCTCTGAACTGTAATTTCTCAAGACAATGAAATTTCGTTTGCGGCAATCAATCTGTCCATACATTTGACAGGTGCAACTATCAAGACCGCACTGTGGTGAAGACAGGCTTCAAAACCATAACAGCTTCAATGTCACACAACACTCGGAAGAGTGGTGCGTTCGTGTCCGCGTGTGAGTGTTTGTGTACGTTGATTGGGATGTCCAATTCGGTCTCGCCGAATTCTTTCGTTTGCTTTTTCCTGGAAGTCATTGAAGCTTGGTAACTGTACATATTTCACTTGAAAAGGTACAACTGAAGAGGGGTTTGGAGGATGACTTCACAACAGTGTTGCTGTTGTGGAAGAAAGTGAAAACGCAGACCCGGACGCGGAGGTTGGTGCGCGCTCATTCACCTGCAGGTCGATCTGCAGCGCCTTCTGCAGGTGCTTGATGCCGTCGCTGTTGCCCTTGGCGATCTCCCGCACAGTCTCCTTGATGAGGTTGATGGTCTTGTGGTTCTTCTGGAGGTCGGCCTCGATACGTTTGATCTTTGCCTCAATTCCGCTCAAGTCGTTCTGAAAAAGACGACCCGGCCACTTCACAGTTGGAGTCAGGAAACTGAAAGGCCAACACCGAAAAAATGCGTGCAAAACGAACGCGGAAAGAGACCATGCCGCGAGAAAAGGCTCTGAAGCTCTTCCCGTTTGAGGCCAAAAAAAGTTTGCTTGTTATTCGTGCAGAAGACCAAACGGTCAGATTTCAACTCGTAGCCGAATCGTTTTCTTTCTTTTCAAAAGACAGAAAGGAACTTTGAACACTTGTGGAAGAGAAAATCAGAGCAACGTGTCAGCTGCGGAAAGGACAATTCGGACACAAAACAAGAAAGCAGAGCCTGGTGATTAATCACACAAATTCTCTCATCCATTCATACCCCGCAAACACAGAAACAACTAATTATTGCAATGGAAAGAACAGAAATTACGTTTGCGGTTGCAGCTTGTTGAAATGTATTGGCAGTGATCAGGGGAATTCAGGGGTGACTGTCCGAAATTTGTCAGTGGTGATCATCCAGTAGTCTTGTGGTTTGTCAAGTCGTATTGAAAAAAAAATACGTGAAAGAATAAACCGCCTTGCAGCAACGTGTCAGCTGTGCAAAGGACAATTCGGACACAAAACATGAAAGGAGAGCCTGAACACTCGCGTCTCAAGCGCAATCAGGGCCAAGTCCTGGCACAACAAGTTGCGACAACATGAGATCTATGTTGCAACTTGTCACACGTTCATAGCGAGGATCCCCCCTCCCCCAAATCAGGATCCCCCTTCCCCAAATCGTGCTTTGCTTCCGCTGATTTTGCATCGTACGAGATTGTCTTCAAGTGTGGCCATGCAGTGTAGACGTTCGAAAGAACGCCTCTTTCTTCAGGTCTGCAGCTGGGCAGACGTCACGCACATACTGTGCCGTCCACACTTTCGTGGTGGTTGCCAACGTTCCCAAGAAACTTTTTGCCCAAAAGCAAAAACAGCATTGCAGAGATGATGTACGCAAAGTTTCTCCTCCCTGTGAGGAAAGCTTCTTATTGCGCACAGCGCATTGCAATTGACTAAGCCTTGCGATTATTCAATCTGCCAATTACACGTCCAGCAATGCCTCTAATGAGTTCTGTCTTTCTATATGATTTGACGGGGGAGATTGCTGAAGCAGTTGCAGCCCCCTATTCATGCTCCTGTGGAGCCAAGTTTCTGTTTGTGAGAGAGACAGAGTGAGTGAAAGCAATTTTCGCCAGACTAATCCGAGGGGAAGTTTGTCACAGAGTGAAGCTGTCCCACTCGACTGTCGGGAACATTCGCACAGGACAACTTCTCGTGATAAAATCTTCGTCATGACAACAATAAAAATGTGCCACGCCACGCCACGCCACGCCACGCCTTCGTTGCGCACAGCCTGCAGATATGTCCTTTCTTTGTCTCAACTTTCCTGACATGATGAATTTGATGGCCTTGTCACGTTTGACACACAATGAGTTCACTGCCCAAAGCGAGAGCAAAAAAGACAAACACAACTTTCACTTTGCAAGACTTTCTTCAGCAATGTCTTGCTCAAGATTTTCTCTGCTTTGCGGCTTCCCCCCAGCATTGTCGTGTCCATACTGCCCATAAATTTGAATAAGGGAGGGGAAAACTGCCACAGTACGAGCGCAGGAGGATTGGAAATGAACAAAAACAGCCGTCCCAAAAATTCCGGCCCACCAATCAAGAATTTTGCAAAAGCAATCATCGGTTTCGCTTGCAAGGCAACTTCTTGAGATCAACCTCTGTAAATAACAAGCAGATTTGCGACCGACCACTCGTTCTTCACATTCACGTACGCTCGTACACCACGCTCGTAGTTTCTTGAACGACGGGGCTTTGAGCTGCCCTTCAGGTTCATCCAGAAACATCTCGTTGGTGTTTCTCTGTTACCTTTCGAGTCGACGCAAGGAAACTTGCTGACCGTCTCCGCACCAAGAACAAAACGAGATGAGCCTTATTGATTCCAGTCGAATCTCGTCCCGACGGAGACAAGAAAGGCATGAGTGAGAGACCAGATCAATACTGACCTTCCCATGATTGCAGAAAAAGAAGAACCAGCCCCTCGTTTGCTTGTTAAGAACCCAAGCAGTCTTACGGCGAGGGATCTTATCAATCTGACTGGTGTTTGCATTGCAATGGCCCCAGATTCCGGGCTGCTCTGCCTGAGGCGGCGCTTCGCGGGGTCGCGACTTTTTCATCTCCTGCATGAGCTGATTAGGGTGAAATGGAATTGTTACTGGTCCCTGATAAATGTGCCCTTTCGTCTGCCGCTCCTGTCTCTGAACGTAATATAGCAGTTTTCTATTTCACTTGTTTGCAACGCCGTCGATGCTGCTGATCTCCTGTCTTCTACAGTTGAGATTGCTGCCTTTCCTCCCAGTGTGAGATCGTACTGAGTGATCCCCTGCTACGCTCGGACCTAATCATGGGCTTCGTCCTTTAACTTCTCATTTCCAACTGCAGAACACGCCTTGCAAGAATGTGCTTTTCATCATCTACTTTGGCACCAGACACTCCGGAAATAATGGTGATTACATGCAACAACGGGACAAGTCTTCAATCATTCGGTTCGACGCCTGGAATATTTCTTGGGGTTGTCGTCTTTGCCACACAGTCGTGATTCATGTTTGGCCTTCTGTGCGAGCAGTCTGAGTCGAGCGGTCCAAAGCTGGAATTCGGAGCTGGAATCGAAGGCAAACCGGAGTGTGTTGCTTTCTGTGTATTTGGTCCGCTTGATATTCAGCTCAATTGCGTGCTCCAAACAGTGTAAAGGTCTCACGTTTGGTTTCAAATTCTTGTTTGGAACACACTACCACCGAATTGGAACGCTGACAGAAAAGTCGACAAAATCTTCAATGTCATCCAGATACCAAAGCAATGGAGGGTGTTTGAAAGAAGCCAGCATGAGAACAGTTGTACCGTCCATAGAAACCACTGACAGACGGAAGTACCGCCACATCGAAACACGTTGCACGAGCAAGAATGTGCCCGACAAAGAACGGCTTCCAAAATAAAAAAGACAAAGAAGTTACGCCCATGAATTGTCGTGCAAAACAATTTCGTGCACGGCAGAAGTACAAAAGGAACGCCAAAATTTTGGTTACGAAGTCTTGACCTGATGACACTTCAGACATACCCAGAGATGGCTCCAGTTTCCCGGGAAATCCAGTGAAGCTATTTCACTGATTTTCATTTTCAGCAGTTCTTTCATGGAATGCTGGCTCAGTGTCTGTGGTTTCAAATGAATCAAAATTAGGGCAATTGCGACCACAACATGACACAAAAATGACACTGGATCTGCAAAAACCCCACACAAAACTCCAAGTGAAAAAGGAAAGCACCACCTCCAGCCCTCACTTGGGTTCACTGCCAAATGACAATTTTGCACTGTGAAGCATTCAACGACACACTCAACCTGGGCCTTTCACTGGGCACCAAACATGGGTTTTGCACGTCTTCGAATGACGTTCTCGTACGTGGACAGGGTGGCATGGGATCAAATAATGGAAGGAAACAAGAAGGCCACCGCCTGAAAAGCGCGCGGTCTGCTTCGGGCCAGTCAGTTTCTGGCATGGCCACAGTTGAGTTACCCCTGGCACAAACTCCAAGATGGGTGCTGTACTGTGTGACCAAGATACATGGTTTCACTCATGGACATGCAGGACCATCAGACAAGTGTACCTGTGAAGTTTGAATTCACTCTGTGAAACCCTCTCCTAGCTATGGCCATGGTTGAGTTACCCTGGGGATAACTCAACCATTGCAAAACTTCACAAAAATCATTTTCAGGATGTTTCAGAAACATTTGAAAATTTTGTTGAGTTGGCCCAACTCAACCACTGGGGTGGGGTGGGGGTGCAACTCAACCATGCCAAAAATGAAAGTTGCTCAAAATGGCGTAAAATTTATTTTTAACACAGTTGAGTTGTACCCCCACCACCATCATTGAGTAAGCCCAACTCAACCAAAAACTTGTGACCACATTCAGACTCTGTGCGACTACAACAAGCGTGCGTCCTGTCGGCAGAGTCGGACCGGGCGCTTAAAAACGGTGCAAAACGTTGTGCAGTTGATGGTCATGGCGTGGCACCACCGATCCCTGTGTGTCACTCACTGCAGTCGCTGGAACAACTCAATGGATCAATTTTAACGGAAACACTGGATATCTACTAAACAGCAGCACCAACACTTACCTCTCCCATTTCCACCGTATTCCCATTCAAGTTGGTGGCTGTCTCCAGCATCAGGTAGAGAGAGAAGCACACCACACAGAACATCCCCGAGCCCAGCAGAGCCAAGTAGCGCTTCATGGCTCCTTCTGACATCCAGACCCGTCCTCAACAGGCGACAGTTTTCAGAAGGGATTGGGCATAAACATGGTCAAATGTCTCCTCTGGCAAACCCTTGTAGTCTATTGGTTCACATCAGTCCTCAGCAAACAACTACATCCACAGAAACTGTAATCCATCAAAAACCAACGCGACAAATACCAGAAAATCCGAAATTTCTCTCTTCTCTCCCACGCTCAGACGTGGACTCCGGGCGGCCTGTGCGCGCTGCGTCACTACCTCGCGCTGCTCACACTCTGATGACGTAGAGCACAGACACCTGCAGAAACCGGCCGACTTCCAACAATATCTGCAATTGTTTCCGGATATCTCACGACTGCTTCGAGGATCTGTCCAAGTCAACAGGTTCATTTGATCTTGGCGCGTTGAAAAATCGTTGGTTGTGTGATGTTGGATGTGAATAAAACACTCAAACATCTGATCAAACATGCTGAAAACTTTGGGGATGACAGTGCTGTTGCCATCGCAAATTTTCTATTATTTCGCTTGGACCTCGTGCCAGGTGATCCGCAGGATCTCGTGCAGCAACAACTCGACACCTCAACCCGATCGAACTCCACTGAAAATGGAAGCGTTCCTGAAGGATACCAAGGAAGTTGTGGTAAAGGCATTTTGTGGACTGTTTGGCTGCGTTCGATTTGGCAACCCGAACAACCCGATTCGCTGAATTCAGTCTTCGGTCAATTTGGAGAGCCAATGGCGGTTGTCTGGCGTCCGCTTTCTGCATTTTTCCACAAAATTGGACCTATCCTCAGGTGCAAATAATTTGCTTGTTGCACTGTCAGGCCTTTTCAAGTTGAAGCTGCTCCCCCCCCCCAGCCAACCCTCGAAATTGATGTCCCCTTTTCCAATCTGTGCGGTGACCGAGCTCGCTCCGACCCCGATCACAGGACCAGACGGCTCAGGATTAAACAACACACTGTCCTTGAGGGGCCCACCCAAATCAAGGCAGGTCTTCCCCGCTCCCATGGAAAGAATTCCAGTACGAGTACCCCCCCCCCGCCTCCCCACCCACAGGACATAAGGCCTCGGGACGCCCCCGTATTCAAAGCTCCATTTTCTTGTTCGTGGAATGTCTTGACACCAACTGCCGTTTACTCTGTTCGTGTGTAACACCCGTCCCCCCCCCCCCCAAAATGGCCAATTTTGCAACACACGTTTCACAAAGTTGAAGAACAGTTTTTAGGTGATCTGAGTTGGTTGCCCTGTTGAAGGGCGCTTGAAAAAGCTGCCCAAATAGAAGCAACCTATATCAAAGCACCTACAGGCAGGGTCAACCAAAAGTATGTGTACTGCAGTTTCATGGTCAAGATAAGGATCAATTTCAGATCTTTTGGGCTTTTTCGTTCAATATAGGTTGCGGATAATATGCCACGAAGGATATTCTTGGGTTCTTTGGAAAAAAAAGTTAAAATTTGGAAGCACCAAAAATTTGGGGTATGGATGTAGAAATGAGTACAAATTTTTGGTGGATGAAATGCAGTATACATGTATTGTTTGGGGGCTTGAGCTACGGCATTCATTTTATGATTTTCAAAAATTTTTACATGTTTTTTTGTGGGGTTGACATCAAAACATGACATCCAAAAATTTGGATGTCGCGGTGATTTGATGACATCAAAATGGGCTGTGCGTTTTGAAACTCAAGCTTTTGTGAGCCTCTATTACACTCAGTTTTAACAGACCTAAAGGAATGGAAAGTAACAAAAATTGAAAGTTTACCAAATTACAAACAAATGAACCTACCTTTACTTCACATTACTATTTTGAACAGTTTCAAATGGTCCAAAATTTACATACCTTACTTTTTGTTTCAAAAGTACCTGAATAAATAGTGAAATTCACAAAACAAAAAATCAAATGATTTCATGCATAATTATACACAAATGAACCCAACTCTTACCCGAACAACTATTTTGAACACTTTCATAAAATCTGATATTTCAACCTGGTCAGTGTGCCTGTGGACCACAATGAGTGTGATGTGTGCTGCATGAGCAAATGCGGAAAAACGCTCAAGAGCAGTGCAGTGTGGATGCTTTTGTGTGTTGCAGAAGAAACAGTCAGACGTGGGTGAGATTCGCATTGTACTTGGAAATGAATCCTGCGACTTGGACTCGGCCGTCAGTGCGCTGGTCTACAGCTTGTACCTGCACAAAGTGAGTGAGATTCCTCGGGGGAATTTTGTTGGGAAAAAGTGGCGAAAAGGCCAAACTGTTTGTTTTCACTGGCGTGAAGATTTGATCTGCTTGTGCGAGGGTATCGGGTAGTGGGAAATATGCTGAACCAATCCTTTGTGGTCACGATACCGTTGAAATTAAATGGTATCGTGGTATCGACTTCTTTTGCTCGGAATCAATGGCGAGTCGAGTTGAAATCGTGTCTGAGTTTGCGCCCTCGAGTCTCTGACACGGGAAATTTTTGAGAGCGGCCAAGGCAAGACACGAACCTCTCCTTCGAAAATTGAGACGACAAAAACAGTAACTCTCGGACTGAATTGCTTCCTTCACTGAAATCAGTTTTGCGAGAGAACCAATCTCCGACCTTGTTGCGATGGGAAGGATGACGGGCTGGGTGGATCTGTGAGGCCTTTGTGACTGGAATTCTGACACACCGCGTGCAGTCTCCAATTCTTTTATGTTGCAGGTGTCGAATTTCCCAGGCTTTCACTGTGTCCCAATCCTAAACATTCCGGCTGATGACTACAGGTTGAGAACAGAAGTGACCCATTGTTTATCGAAGTATAATATTGCTTCGGATCTTCTGACCTTCCGAAGCGAAGTGAACCTTGAAAAGTTGCAAGACAACAAAAGATTGACCATGACATTGGTGGACCACAACGTTCTTCCGGAAGAAGATGCAAGATTGGAATCCAGTGTTGTGGACGTGATAGATCATCACAAACAGGACAGAGAGGAGTCTGCCAGGTGCGTGTCACCTGCTTTTGTGAAATCCTTTTCCTTCTCGGTGTCACAATTTGTGGAATCCTTGCCTACAGACACCATAAAATTGTGTCCAATGAGCGATTTCGTCCCCAGAACAACGCTGTGTGTGGAGCCGGTGGGATCGTGCTGCACTCTGGTGGCTGAAAAACTGTTGGACGACCCAAACTTTACGATGGATGCAACCTCTGCACATCTGCTGTACAGTGAGTAGGACTCTGACTGTATTCAGTCTTGACACTTTGCCTCTTTTCTTTCGCGTGTTCAATGTTCTCACATTGAGTTTTGTTGTGAACATCGACATTCCGAACTTCCGTTTTCCCACATAATTCGTACCACGTCCGCACCACAGAACACTTTATATTAAGTGGTCTCACAGGGTGCGATTTCGAACTGGTCTTTTGATACAAGGTCAGTTTTGTCAGCCGCGGCGGCTGATAGTAGTTTGCACCTGTATCCTCGGTGTCTGTCTGGATGTCAACATGAATATATAGCAGGACCCATTCTGACCCCTGTGTGAACCCCCTGGCCCCTCCTGACCCCCCCCTGTAACTTTGGAATACTTGCATACAGAGTATTCAAACTTTCAGGGTTTTTTCCTGTAGTCACTCTGAATAACTTTTTGTTATCAGAAAGTAGGTCACATGACTTGGCAGTCATTTTTGGATATTTTCCAAAAAAAATTCCTTTTTTAGATGCTTTCAAGCACATAGTTCTTCCAAATCAACTTAGAAGTGTATCCCAACTTATTGCAGCAAGATGAGGTGCTTTGGTGACAAGTAGGTCAGATGACAAGGCTGTCATCTTGGATTTTTTTCTTGTAATGCTCTCTCTGGCCATTTCAAAGGCACATAGCTCCTGGAAATAAACTCACAAGTATGCCCAAACTTCATTGTTGTAAAGTTGGGTGGTAATTTGAAAAAGTAGGTGATCAATGTGCAGAAGGCAACAGAATCAGGTTGCATTTTCTGAAAGTACCATTTCTCATAACTTTGAAGGTATATAGCCCCCTTCAAATCAACTCTGAAGTGTGTCCGAGTTTGTGCGGTGTAAATGCGGGAAGTGGCACGCGGCTGCCGCTCTCCTGGAAAGTCTGGTCAAGCTTTGTTACTTTGGTGCTTTGGTGCTTTTTCGGTGTTTCGACGACCTATGATGATGAACTTCATTCGAACTACAGGTGCAGTGAACGGAAATGAATTGCATGTCAGAGCTTTCAGGCAAGTGATAGGGAAATGTCAAGGGATAACTGCAACGGGAAACGCGGAAAAACTAGAAAGACACGAAAATGTGACTCCATGTGTGCGTGAACGAGCCTCACAAAGAAGAAACTAATTGCCATGTCTGGGGAATTGAATTTATTGTTGTTCTCGTGCTGACACAAGAGCTGGTGATCTGTGGTCCTTTCAAAGACGTTTCTCGCCGTTAATTCACCTGTGGACGGGGAGTGCTCACGACAGGTGGGCACACAAAAGGTTTCGGAAGTTGAAACTGTGCTCATCAACCAGTGTAAATGTGGACCTGAGATTGTGCATTGAGACCACGATCGAGGAACTACCGGTTCAACTGGGCGGTAACACAACGCCCCAATCACTTGCTGTGGTGGCCGAGAGTCCTTGCAAAGTGCAATAGCAAGGATTGCTTGATTATCAGGAGCTCTTAATTCTGGTACATCTCTGAATGTGCACCCTCAGAATGGAAATTTCATTCACAACCAGCTGCAGTTCCCAGATGGGCGTGGTTGAGGTGGAGGGTCTGTTGACGTTTTGGCGCACAGATCGGGCATTGTGGGCTCGGAGACCCAATTGTGGGCCCCACCCGGAGCAAAGCTTCAGTGAGATCTCTGCTCGTTAGATCCACTTCACCTCCCGAATTACTTGCAACAATGTTCAAGGGTTTGTTCAAAGAAGAGTTTCTCCGTCTTTTCGAGTGGCAAGCATGAATTCGTGTTCCGGAAAAGCCACCAGCACGTGTCTTTCGAGACATACGCTTGGTTCTTGTACTTTCAGCTCAAGTTCGCCCTTGCAGATCCACTGCGTGGGAGGACAATGCGATAACCTTCCCGATCCTTGTGCGCTGGACACGAGTTCGTTTTTGCACAGACTCTGCTCCTGTCCCTCAAACTTTAGTTCCACACATTTTCATTGGTACGTACTTGAAATTTGACGCAAGATCTCAGCATTCCTGGCACCGAGCAACTCCGTTCCCCCAGCGATCTCTCTCCAGGAGCTTCTGTCAGCTTTCAGGTGGTCTTGCACCTCGTCTTTCACGTAGAATCATCATCTCTGTACTGATTTGCTGAAAGTGTTGCTGTTGTAGATCTGTGACAGGGATTTCCAACTTGCTGTTTTGAATCTCTCACCCTTCACTACGAAGTGAACGATAAACCTGTGGTCAAATTTTGGATGTCGAGCAGTTTTAGGAAGGATCTTGGAGACCGGACCCTTGTGTCATCAGCAGGTGTGGGAATGATCGCAACTGTGTGTTGTGTGGTGGTGTTATTGCCGTCCATCTCACACTCGGGTGCCCGCGGCGCGCTCTTGACTCCACTGCGCACAGGCGCTGAGACCAGCTGTCCTTTGGAGCCAACAGTCACACTCAAGGCTCAGTTAAAGCTACCGGTACATTTATTTCTGCTCACTTCTGGCTTGAGCAGGGTGAAAACCTCTGGAGGGGAGTCAGTTTGCTAGTTTTATGCTGGCAAGGGAAGCTGCTCTGAAGAGCAGATCATTTTCGTGAAGCTGCTCGAGTGAGTTTCTCAGCTTCACTCATGCGCAGGTTACGCTCAGTGTGTGGCCACTGCGCGCACACGACATGCGACAGACAAGAACGAATGGAAAACTTCCAGTCTGGGGCAAACTAAAACTTTCGAGATGGAAACAAAAACAAAAACTCTGGTGCAGTGTCAGGAGAAATTTTGAAAGGAAATGTGACGTTTGCGAGATATTAAATTGGCACCAAAATCTCACTTGTGTGGGACAAAACAAAGCAAAACACCAGACTTGGTTTCGAGAGCCCCTCCAGTGCATTCATGAATACACAAGTGGTTAAAAGAGCTGTTGACAAGAGGGAAACACAGCGGAATATCGCACACAGCACCGAGGAAGAAAATGGTTCGTGAGGACTGGAGTTCTGGGTCATGACCAGCAATTTTTTAAAGTCAATCGTGAGCTTCCCTTGCGTAAAATCAGTCTCCATCGAGTCCTCGTGCGGCGTGTCGCAGACATCCGTCTCTCCTGGTTTGTCTGAGAGGTGGGAAACAAGAAACATTCGCCTGCAAAATGTTCTGCCGCAACACCCGCCAACCGCTGATCAAAGACTTTGTGGTGAATGACGCATCCAGAGGCGCCTTTCAACGCTGACGACTGTTCCTGTTCGACTTGCACAACCGTGTTGTTTCAGTTTGAGCACGAAGGTCACAATCACAATCCGAAGAAGATCAAACAGTCGTTCGGAACAGCTGCAAGAACTTGGAGTCGCATGTTCTTTTTGAACCAAGGCTTGATGTGACTCTAAAGTTGTTGTTGTTGTTGCGAAGCGTCATACGCGCAGAAAGTTGCTTTTGTGTGAAGACCCAGAAGGAGAGGCAAGAACAGCTGCACATGAAGCTGCTTCGTAGAAGCATCGTCAATGATCCCATTACATGGTCGTTACGAAATAGTTGTGTATTTGGAGGGTCTGTTCAGTTGACAACAGGACGGACTTACAGCAATTACCTCGTCCCTGTTCAACGCTACGAGTCTGAGCGTCAGACGTGAGTTTGAACGTGACAGACATCACTCGGGCAGCCACGCCTATTTTCTCGCTGGTGTTCGCAGAATGTGTCGACAAAATTATTGACAGTTGGTGAAAAAAGAGGGTCTTTATCCCAGGTCTTCATTGCCATGTCAAATTCTGCAGAATTGTGTGTTCCACTGAGGGCTTTCAGTGAACGCACAAGAGCGCTGGTGCCATTTTGATCAACAGAACAGGAAAACCAATGTTGCGCAGCAAAAAGGGGCTGATTCGTGACTTGTTGAATTCGATTCAAGCGCAGATCACTGCGCTTCAGTGAGCGCATTTCACTCAGCACACACACAGGAACCGGAAGCTGTTCGCTGATCTGTTGTGGCTGTGTCACGAGCTCCAAGAAATGCTTCGTGCAATGCAACGCGCGATGGTGTGACATAATGCGACTCGTGTTTCTTGTTTTTGACTGACGGCCGCTTGTCTCTCACACCTTTGGATCTGACGGCAATAGTCCCCTCAGCAGCGATCAGGTAGTTCTGAGTGCAGCCCCCCGCTCTTCTTCGTGGATTACATTTCTGGAAAAGAAAGAAATCCAATAGTTGAGCACCACGACTTGGACTTGGAGGTGACTTGCGACGCCAGTGAGACGTATTCTTCGGGGCTACGCTGACACTTTTCATCGGAACAAAGTAAACAAGAAAGGCTCTGTGCGTAATGTTATTAACTGTGAAGACGACAGATGTACACATTAATCATTGTAAAGCTTTGATTACGGGGGAAATTCCCTCATTTCTGTTGTAAATTTGATTACGATTCGCCCTGGCTGGAGGTGAAAGGTTCTCCAAGCGACACGGAGAATGTGTAATGCTACAGATGCATATCGTCTGTGGATAGGAAGCGGTGTAACGTGTGATGCGAGGTTCTGACTGTCGTCTGCAGGTGCGGTCGTCTTGGACACGGTGTGTTTCTCGGCGGAGGCGGCGCGCGCCACGCAGAAGGACCGCGACGTCGCCGCGAGGCTGGAGCGGTTCCTCCCTGGCGTCGACCGGGCCGCGCTCTTCCGGGAGCTGCAGCACGCCAAGGCGGACGTCTCAGGTCAGTCACGCTGTTCAGTTGAGGTCCAGCGCCAAAGTACTCGTAGTGATATATCAACATCCTTCAACAAATCTCGAACTGAGTGTTTCAAAGTTATTGCCGTGATGAGATACCCGGTCACACGATCATTGACGTTGGTTTCTCATTTGGTCAAAACTGCGTGTGTCTCCAGGGCTCTCGAGCTACGAGTTGCTGCGGAAGGACCTCAAGTGCGTGCGCGGAGGAGGAATTGTTGCTGCCATGAGTTCGCTTCCTGTGAGCTTGCATGTGAGTGCAACAAACAGCTTTCTTTCTGGACTACAGGCTCGTACACATACGACACAATGCTAAGATTCTGCGCCTTGGATTTCAACACACTCACTCACTCACTCACTGACTCACTCACTCACTCACTCACTCACTCACTCACACTCTCTGTCTGTCTGTCTGTCTGTCTGTCTGTCTCTCTCTCTCTCTCTCTCTCTCTCTCTCACACACAAAATTTTTCAAATAATCCTGTTCGTCCAGGGACAGGCCAACAGTGGCGAACAAAGAACATAACACATTTAATTTCAACGATCAAATCTGTCATGGGGTGCTCTCATGAACTGAAAACACTCCAAAAAGAAAGAAAAGTCGAGCACATTTGAGGGATGAATTCAAGGAGTGACTGACAAGAGGTGTAGGTGGACAGTAACAGTGGCAATGGGCGGGCTCTGGTGTGTACTCGAAAAAGGGGGTTTCTGCTGTGGGTTGGAAGGGGATGTTTCAACTGCGTTGGGGTATTTTACTGACCAGATGAGGGGGGGGGGGGTATAACCAGGAGGCAGTGTCCTCCAAACAGGGAAGGATCCGAGACAGAAAACTCTTGGAATGTTTGGTGCGAGATGCGACTGCCTGCTTCAGGCGTGATTGTGGACACGAGTTCAGAAAATATCTTGTTGGCTTTCTGTTGCCGAAGAATGGACCAACGTTCGCCGGTTTTTCTTTGACATGAGGCTGCATGCACACAACTGGAACACCTTTTGTTTTGAAATTGTCTGAGGAACTCAAATTAGGATGCGAAGACGCGGAAGACTTCTTCTCAGTGCTGCATGAACATTGAACTCATGAGCATCTTATCTCAATGCACGTGCCTCTCGCCTCAGGCACCGAATCACCTGTTGTTAAGCCCGTGGTTTTTAGGTGATTTGAGGTGGGTTGCGCGATTTGGGCTGATGAGCCAAATCAGTGCGAGCCAAATCGAAGCACCTATAGGCAGCCTCTTCCAAAAGTATGTCTGCAGCACT
>JAAUXT010063450.1_pt1 | contig 34465 bp, 30 predicted proteins | sample 7278171 | NCBI WGS metagenome assembly JAAUXT01 (sample SAMN14350112, study PRJNA611818) | marine sediment metagenome | isolation source: surface marine sediment (1.8m) | place: French Polynesia: Moorea | collected 2018-08 | reverse complement strand
TTCTTCTCTACAACCGGTGTGCCACAACATATTGTCCCCAGAATAACATATCTATCTGTGTGTGTGTGTGTGTGTGTGTGTGTGTGTGTGTGTGTGTGTGTGTGTGTGTGTGTGTGTGTGTCGTACAGACAGACAACACATGATTTGATTGGCAAAAACGGCTGAGAAGTGCTGACATGGGCGATAATACAAGTTTCTAATAGATGCACACGTCTACTTTCTTGTCTTTCGCGTAAATTCCAATCACAACACCCAAATAATTTATACAAAGAGACTCACACTTCGTTTTGGTGTGATGAACTCGTAAAATCTTGTCGCTTGAATTTTCAAGCACGTTGACACGAACCAAACCGGTTTCCAAGCGAGAAGCATGTGCGTTCTACGTCACCAGTCTTGTGCCTGTGACGTTTCACGCAAGCAGATTTCCATTTGGCACTTTACAAAGCAAATTTAGTGCAAAACATCGCACATTAAGCTCAAATCCTTTGACAGATCTCGCGTGAAAGAGTCAGGATGTTTTCCAGAGCCACCAAGACGTTATTGAAGAACTACATTCGTCAGACGGACACGCACAACAGGGTGAGCAGACCAGATCTAACTTTGGAGGAACAGCACTGCAGACGCAGAGATCATGGATTTCAATTTGGTTTCTCAAGAAATGTTTTGTCCCTTCCTCACTCCCACCCACTTACCCACCACCCACTCACCCCTCACCAACATCTCCTTACCAAAACCCCGCAGCGCCCCTTTACGCCCCCCTCAAACAACATTGTGCCACACTCTAGCTCACACCTCTTCCCATCCGGTTCCATAGAGAAGTTCTCACTGTGGTTTGCATCATTTGTAGATCTACAAGTCGGACACACAGAATAGACCTACTGTTGGTTTGATGTTTTGTGTGAAGTCATTTCTTTCAACGTCAATTGCGCCAAGCAGACAAGATGAACTCACGGTGAAAAGGACAATTGCTCAATCCAGTGCTTCGATGATCTGTCCTGAGATTTCTTCCACCTGACCTGAAAATTGCGGACAACTTTGCAGATGCTTGAAGAATCCGACATGTGGCGACAGCATGAAGATCACAAGAAGAGGAGTTTTGAACCAGTCAGAAGGTATTTGTCGGGACACTTTTTTGCACCCTGCTTGTTTTTTTTTTGGTTTTTTTTTTTTTCCATCATGAGGCTTTGAGCAGTGGAGTAACTTTCTGTTTTCTGGAAAACAACCACAGTTGCGACCGTCAAGATCGCTCACGAAATAAAACTTCAGAAAAAAATTCGTTCGAGTCAAACCCTGCGGGTTTCAGCACTTTGCATTGTTGTTGTGACACGATGTTTTCCAGGAGGCACGCACACATGGACGATTACGATTCTGGAAGCGGCGGCGGCGGAGCAACGACGGATCGAGATTCCGGGAAAACCAGCAAGCGAGGCACGTATTGGATGAGGCAGCTACAAGACGCCGAGGAGAAAGATCCAGACAGGTGTGGTGTGTGTGTGTGTGTGTGTGTGTGTGTGTGTGTGTGTGTGTGTGTGTGTGTGCGTGTGTGTGTATGTGTGTGAAGAATGGTCAATACTCGTATGTCACTGTCAGATGCAACGTGAATTTCATCTGCTGTCTTGTTCGAACAATCACGAGTCCGCTACACTTCAAGCCACAATTGTGTTCCGCCTCTTTGGCGCACGTGCGTGTTCATTGTGCATGTTCATCAGCAAAAAGAGTTGTGCAGTCTCCTGCAAAATGGTGGAAATCGATGTTTTTGTTCGTTTTGCAGGTGGGGTCATAGCGGCTACAAAGAAATGCATCCTGAGGAATTCAACAGCTCTCTGTCCGAGTCGTCCGATTCGACGACGGAGTGCCACAAATCCAAGAAGAAACGGTCTGTATCTTTCTGAGTTACACGCAGAAACAAGTTTAGGTGAAACGCAACACTCGAAACACTCGAAATTTACGAGTGTACAGTTTGCAGGCCAACGTTACACCTCGTATTTACCGCAGCTCTCCCTTGATCAACATTCCAGAAAGAAACCGAAGAAACAGAAGAAGAAAAAGAGCAAGGACAAAATGAAGAAGAAACGCAAGAGCAAGAAGGAGCCGTCCTCTAAAATGGCCAACAATCCTGAGAAAAGTGAATCTTCCAAGCACAAACGAAAACGGACCGAATCTGAAAGCAGTGGTTCATCAGATGACAGTTTTATTGGGCCTAAAAGACAGAAATTTACTTCAGAAAGGACCAGTTGTGAACAAAATGGACACTTGCCATCAACTGCCAGCCAGAACAGATTCCACCAGTCAAAGCACAAAAACGACGTTTCTCTGGCGGATGTGGTGTGGAAGGAAAAAACGTCTTGAGTGACGCTGCTTTTTGGTGTCCTCAAGAAACGAGTCGATTTGCATTCACGCACTGTGTGAAAAGGGGCACACCAACGAGATCTGTTCAGGGACGACAGTTTGGAGAGCTGACATGAGTCTTTCCACCTCCATCACAATCCTTCGCGCAGTGTTGCGCGTCGGTGTATTTTTTTTTTTGACCAAACACTTTTTGCTGTTAAGAAATATATCACAATGCAAAGCAGTTTGTTTTCATGAGTTCATTTATTTTCCTTTCAATTTTATTTGATGAAATGGACAACTACAAGAGATTGTATCATACAACAGACGAAATAGGAAGGTTTCAACAGACGGAAAATCGGCAGCAACTTTCAAAGGAAACGCGAGTCAACAATGGCTCCTTGGGGTAACAAAACAACAGAGCCGAGAACGTTGTATATGCAGGGCATGAACTCCTCAGTTCTTCTCCCATTCGAGACACGCATCTCGTTCGAATGATTTCGAATTCAGACACTCGAGAAGTGTGAAGGTCCAAATCACGAACCCAACACGACTTGAGGACCGAAAGGTGGACGTGTGGTTGGACACCTCCGCAATTCACAGACATTTGTGCTTCAAATCTGAGTAAAGCGGTGAGTATCCAGCGGAAAGAATGCACAGGACAGAACGTACAGATCAGCACGGTTTCAGAATTTCAGCGGCGAAGTCACTTGCGGACGGTTTGACATTTCAGCTGTTCATCATGATGTGTCCTTTTTTGTGTTGATTGTGCGCAGTGCGTACATGCTGCACCGTATCTTGGTCACACAGACGCTTTTGCAATCGTAAAAGTTTGAACTGTCACTTCCAGGCAAACAAAAAGGTGGTGAAGTCCGTATCAAAGGTACAAATGACAAGGAATGGTAAAACGAACGGCAGTTGTTTTGCATGAATCCATCTTTGCCACACAGCTTCGGAGGTCAATTGTTTGTCAGCCTTCAACATTTCATGACACGTTGGGTTTCCTTTCTTGTCAAGCAGTTGAGTTTTCAACAACTTTTGAGATTCCAAGCAGAATAATACCGGTACCATGAAATAAGGCACAAAGAAATTCTTCCGCTCAATGCGTCCGCGTTTTGAAACAAGATGTCATTGCAAGATGACCAGCGCACGTCTCAAAATAACGATTCACACCGGACGTATCCCAGTTTCGCTGATTCGTTCAAAACGCAAAACTAAATTTGCGAAACTTGTACACCAAAAAGTAGCGCACTCATGAGATCTACGCCTTGACATCAAGAGATTCAAAAGACAAAGCACCTATTGTTCATGACACAACAAAACTACACTTGACCGTGTGAGACGTCAAAGAAAGGACAACTCGACTGGTTTTTTCTGCTCTTCGCGCAAAAACACTGAAGTCAAACACACACGCACAGAGCATCGGTTGCATCCTCATGCAGTGGCTACAGTAAGAAATCCAACACTCATTGACAAAGCAAAAAATGTAAACACCTCTTTGTATACTATTTACAGGACATATAAATATCGAAAAGAAACAAATATGTGCATCGCTTTCATCTAAAACAGAAAGACAACAAAACAAGTTTGAACCTTGGCTGTGGGACATTGTCAGACCAACTAGAGATTCAAGTCACGTCCAAGAGCTGTTCCAATTGTCAATGCCACCTCTTGCTTCAAAAGAAAATACAAGAGCGAGACCTAACAAAATTCCACCTGATGAACATTCGAAATGATCACCTTGAATGGAAAGAGGTGCAGGGTGAACCAGCCCCGACCGGCAGAACTTTGTGCGGGTTGTGTTGGTGCACAATTGTTGTTCTTCACGCACCACTGTTCAGGCATTTTGATTTTGGACTCGACATTCTACTTTGTGCACGTGCACTTGCGTGTACGTGTAACATTTCACCGAATGAGTTTCAACAGCTTCTGTCATTGGTCAAAGCTTTGCAAATTTTTGACCAATCACCTGAGCATCGGCGAGAAATCACAGGGTCAGATTTCATCCAACAGATACCACACAAGACACATCTGGGAAAGACAAATCACAAAGTACAAAAATGACCTTGATCGGCTGCATGACCCAACACACATGACCAGGGAATACAACAAACCCAGTTCGTCATGCGATGTTGCGCAGTTTTCAACCTCCTTCTTTGATTTTCGAAAGATGGAAACTCCATTACGTTTCCTGATGGGTGCGTTTTCTCACAATCAGGTTGTTTTCAACAAGAAGCCAGCTGTAGCCAAATTCAGAAAGAACACGGTCGACAACAGATGTGTGCATCAGGTCATTCAGCCACCCAAGGATTCACTCCACACACGTGAACCGGAGAGACTCAAGCAATCAAGACACTGCACTTCAGTATTTTTGCCAAGCTACACTTCGTGTGTGAACACACTTTATTGAGACCATCTTGTCCTTTACTGATTTACTGTTGTCCTAAAAGGCGGATTTGTAATTTTTAGACACATGCTTGAGTTTCTGCAGTGGACATCCGTGAACCACTTCACGTGTGAGTGTTCGACTCACGGTTTATACCACAAGTTTGTTTCCTCTTTCTCACTCTCCACACACTCGGCCCCCAATCAGCGGTCGTAAATAGGAGCGTGGGCAGGCACACTGGAACTGTACTGTGGGTAGTCGCGAGCCGTCAGCTCGGGCGAATGTCTCACCGACACGTCACGACTCGACATGTCGGGGCTGGGTTGAGCGAACGCCGGGTCGTACCCTCCTCCCCGCCCCGCCCCGGCCGGCACCCCGGAGGCTCGGGACACGGAGCTCTCACGGGAGGAGTGTGGGTAGGGGTCGCCCCCGGCAGGGCCCCCTGGCTGCAGGTGCGACTTGCTCTTCTTGCGCCGCCGGAACAGGTTCTTGACGCTTGAGCTGAAGGAGTGTGAGCGCGACTTGCGGATTCCATCCTGAGGAATCTCAACGTGATCCAAGTCGTCTGGAAGCAAAAGCAGAACAGTGAAAACGAGGAATAAATTGGGCTTTGTACCGGAGCAAACGCCGATAATCGGGCCCTGACGGCCCACAAACAAAATTCGAGTCAAGTTTGTGGACTCGTATCCACCCAACCCTCCACAGCGAAATGCAATCCGCTACTATTTGTCTCGCAAAACAGCATTTCTCACTCTGCTCCTGTCACTCACGCAGCAGGTTCTCGACCAAATTCCTTGCGCAAAGCAAGCGGAGAATACGAAAGCGAATTTTCGTCTTCCCTTTGTTTTTCAGTTTTATGTGAACCAAACTGGAAAATAATGGTCACACAGAACCAAAATATTCTGCACCACGAGAAACGCATTTTGGGCATGAAGTCAAGTGAACAAGGTGTAAGCTGGTAAAGTGGTCGCCAAAATTGGGGTCTTCGGTGTTTGAAACAAGAACGCTTCATGTTGAAGACGCGCGGTGTCCACATGTACGGTACGTTGCAAGCGCACTTTTCGTACGAGAAACAAGAGAACGTGTCACTACCGCGCGTCTGAAAATGCACATCTCTGTTTGCAATTCGTGTAGTTTATATTTTACGCATTCATTGAACACTAAACAGGTGGCAAAGACTGAAATTGAGTCACTCTGGGTTAGTTCAGTCCAAACCGCAAAAACATTTGTTACACTTTCAAGTGTCAGATAGAAATGCACTGCAAGAAAAGAGCCACACTTGTTAGTTTAAGAGCATGTCCTCAAGTTTCTTCTTGCGTCACTTCAGCGAGTGACAATCTCTCTGCTCTGCCAAGTAACCTGCAAACAGGAGAATCCTACAAACGCGACACGCGACTACCAGAACAAGAGTAAAATGTCACTCGAAGACAGTCAGATCAATGTCCAAAAGCTTCGTTGTCGTTCAGTTGAAACATTTCTTTTCTGGAAATCACAGTTGTTGTTTTTTCAGCCAAACATAAGCATTCAGGTCTTTCGCACTGATCCCACAGGCCGAAATAGATCTCAGCACCTTTGAGTGACTGCCATCCAAACAAGAACGCAATTATTTGGAAGTCTCAACGCACTTAAATGAAGTTCTAACATGTCTACACCATCCTTAACAGCCACTTTTAGCGTACACTGGGAAGGGATTGTTGAAACGAAGGACTAACTTGATGGAAACACTTTTGCGAGTGTCTGGCAGGTTTTTCACTGGTTCTTTTTTCATATCAATGTCACATTTCCATCAAATGGACAGAAAATTTTCCATCAAGTGCAAGTGAAACTGAACAAAATCTTGAAGCCAAGCCTACTTGTGAATGTTGTCACAAAATGTCAAAAAGGGTTTCAAAAATCTGAAGAAACCAACAATGAGGCAAAGAAATTCATATTTTCTCCAGGCACAAGTTGCTTCAAAGCATTTGTCAGATTCTATCTGAAACAAAGCGCAAAGTTATGCAACCTAATCAAAAATTAACACGTCTTGTATCCTGCTATGCACTGCATGAGTTCACATCCGAGCACTCCACGGCAAAAATCTGCAATGCATTTATGAATTCACAATGCATGTTTCTGCATGACAGTCTCAACACAGCCACTCATTACTTGAGTGAACATATGCACAGATGACGTCACAGTATGCATCATGAGGTCACGCGGCGTCGATGACGTCACACGCACGTGACGTACAAACCTAGTATCTCGGCATATAGGTCCAGTTGTCTTCGCGGGGAGCTGGTTGCTGTTTGAACTGAGGCCGCGCTTGCCGGGGCAGGGAATCTAAAAATCAAACATTCTCGGAGTGTCAGTGCTGGGGCGTGCGTATTTCCAATTAGAAATTTCTCGCCAAGCAATTCCTATCCGGGCACAGATGGTGACAAACACAGAGACGTTCACATCTTCGTACAACCCTGCAACCAACACACTCGAACCTCGTTTCGATCAGCCCTTCACAACAAGTCCATTATTTTCGGACGCAGGAATGAACTCGACACACAACTCAGATCAAGACTTCCAAATAATTTGCATCCATTTGTGCGCTCTTTTGGACACAGTTTTGTCACAACTTCAACGCGTTTGTCCAGGGAACTGACCAGGATGTTTGACAGCGGAAGCACTCACAAAGCGGAGGCGCCGAAATTCAGGACTGTGGCTGTGGTCGCCCCTCGGGATTGGCGTCACCAACATGGCCAGTTCCAGGCAAAACCACTCCTTACATCCAACTGTGCATGTACACAACACACAAGACACTCGTTGCAAAGCATTCGAGTGTTGACTTTGGAAGGCAGAGAACAAGCCAAAAAGCAGGACAGCCTTTGACTGCCGAAATCGTTTTCGTCCCAAGCAAGTCCTTCTCAAAATGCTTGAAAAGAAACCGGAGTTCTCTGCATTTTCCAAATTTCACACGGAAGTGGGTGAAGCAGGTGAGACGTGTTACAACAAGAGAAGCAAATTATGCCCACAGCTTGTGCAAAAGTGAAAGTGTGAAACACTCCAAGTACCAGTTCTGGTGCTTCAGCAAGCATCTGAGATCAGCACAAACAAAAACGCTTGTATGTTGCGGGCCATCAAGGTGACGCAGCTGTTCAACACGAATCACTGCGCGCTTGGCAAAAGTTGTCTAAAATTGCATTTCAAAAATTTAACAGCTGAAATATTTAGCAGCTGAAAGTTTTTGGCAATTTGCAAGCTGGCAAAAAGCAGGCTGTACAAAAATGCTTGCTTTGCAAGATTTCTACAAAGTTGCGAAGGAGAAAAGACAAAATGAGTTAATCCTTGGAAGGTCACTCGGTGCAAACCGGATGAAGGCCAAGAAAGACTGAAAGAGAGAATTAGGTCACAACAGGCGAAGTTTACCAGTGTTGGGGTGCGGCAAATGGAGTTCCCTGGATTTGGATCGGCCTCTCAATGGGAAAAACTTGAGAGACTTGGTCGATTTGATCGACTTGGTGTCCGGATCTGAAACAGAAGGAACTGCTCAGTGCAATGTTCACAGAGAAACACCTCACCGTTGAACTTGCAAGTTACTTGTACTCGTAAAGGCCACATGTTATTTTCCTTGAAATGAGATGAAACCAAAACGTTGTGGCATGATGCGCACACAAAATCAGCTGACTGTTGTCTGGAAACTTTTCTCCCAAACCTTCGTACGAGTGCCAAAAACCAGCCCTGAAACTGACTTGAACTGAGAAAAGCTTTCTCGATGGAGCAGGAGACTCGAGATTTGACATTGCTCAGCGGGAATCACATTCAAAGTGAGAATGACAATCAGAGAGAAAGATGGGAAACGAACCCGCGAACAAAATTACTTGTGCTAAAGCAGAGAAACGGTGAGGTGAGTCCTTGAAGAATTTCAAAGTTATGAACTGGTCAAAGAACAATTGTCTTCCACCTCGCGTGTGCAGGATGTCGAATGTGGAAACAATCGCCATCACGGGTTGTTTTCCAGACGAATTGACATATGCAAGTTTCTTTCGTGGCGGTTTCTCACATGATACTCCGCACACGTGTGTGAAGACACAACACAATGTGATGAACGAAACTTCCATCGACAATTGAGAAGAAGTTATTAACTGTGTGGCATGGCAGCATCTCATCGAATTTCAAACTGCAAACACAAGTGAGGATGGCCGCCCACCTTGGTCTCGCTCTCGAGATTTGCGCCAAGTAAAGAAGGACAGAGATTTGGTTGACTTTGTGGACCTTATAGACCTCGAGTCAGGGTCTGAAATCAAACAGATCACCTTCTATATTTGACTCACAACAATCAAGTCTCCAGCCGTTGAACTCATGCAAAGAACTTCGCATACAGTGTTCTTCTTGATCTGTTCGAATTTCTGACTGAAATGGCAACCAGTTTGAACCAAAAGCTTTTGGGCTCTAGATGGCAGAATCTACAGCGGTGCAAAGTCCACATCATCTCTGTGCGCACGTCACACGCGAGCACACCACAAGTTTCTTCCACACGACAGACGCACACAAAGAGCGAAGGGATGACACGAGAACCACATGAGGGACGTCAACCAAAAGGCTGGTCGCTTCAGTTGGACACCATGTGCCATGAAGGATTCGAGGTTTTGCTGCATCCATTCATCAGATTTTCCAGAAGAACTGGTGGAGTCCTGCAAACCCTTTGCTGTGACCAGCAGCTTGACCCCCGTCAACTATTCGGGCACCATGGGCTTGCCTTGGAAAAATGACCCGACATAAGAGAAGATGTCTGATTTGACGAAAGCCTGATCATGACTGACCTGAAACTCTGGGCCTGACTGACCTGTGGTTTTGGGTGCGGGGTAGGGTGGCTCTCCCGGGACGTGCAGCCCCTCGGCGGCGCCGCCACCACGCCCCAGCGCCCCCGCGCGGTCGGCGCTCAGCGACCGCTGTTTGCTCTTACTGCGCCCGAACCGTTTCCGCAGCGTGTTGGCGAATCCGCCTTTCTTCTTCCCCTCTGAAACAGCCAAACATCTAATGCGATGAAGCAACAAAAGAACTGCGTCTGTGTTCAACACGAAATACAGAAAGATAATTTTCGCTTGAAATGAAATGATCTCAAAGGAATGTTCGGAAATGAAATGAAGGACGACACATGAGTACGAGAATGCACAGTATCTGCACGAAAACACATTGAATTCTTTCTTTTTTTCTGTCATTTGTACGGTGCGGTTGTGATTCGGATGGTTGTGACCAAACCACTCCAAACCACCTCAAGCCTGTGAATTAGCAAAATAACAGAACGCCATTATTTCGTGTGCGATCCTGAACCTCTTTGTGCCCAACCACACAGTCCTCTTCACTTTTCCGAGATTTCACTCACGTCAGTTGCTCGACAATTTCCAGCCAGCAACATTTTCACGAGCAGGACGGTGTGCTTGGCTTGTTTTTTGCACGAACTGCTGTTTGTGAATGTTGCGAAACAGCACAACAGGCAAAGTGCTGGTCGGGACCTGGTCGTTGTGAAGACCCTCCTGTTGGAAGGTCCCCACATCTGCATGGGCGGGAAGGGTTCTTCCTGTAGTGCACTTTCACCTCAGGAGGAACTGGGGTGAAAAGGGTTCTTTCAGTCAGCATAGAGGGAACTGTTTTGGTTGAGAAATTTCCTGAACGTGGCTCACGTCCAAAAAGGCTTGGAGCTTGGAAAAACCATGCGGCAAGTTCATGCAAAAAACACTGAACATTGGGACAACGCTTCTGGTGGCTAGATCTACAACACATGTCACATGACAACCGTTGTGTGTCAGTTTTAACCTGTAACACAAGACCAGTTATGGCAACCTGCAAACTTCCTGAACGTCCTGTTAGGTGCAATCGGATTCACCATGCTGCTGACCCCTGGACGGACACGGTTTGGTTCAATCTTGAGCTTCGGCAAAACACATGTCCAGAAACACGCTTCTCCCTGAGCACGCAACATCTGTGGAAATTCCTGTCCCCAAAATCACCCACCAGGCGAACGTCTAATGCAGCGTCAAACCTTAGGGACTATGTTCTTTGTACACGTCAAGTACCAAACCCAGAGTTGAACCAAAGCCGACCTGTTGCTGCGAGCAGGATCATTTTCTGTGCGTTGGTTTCCAAGTAAATCCTCATCGAGGACCTGTTTCCACAATTCCACTTGGTCTCTCCAAGCCAATGCAATTGAGTGGTCATTTTTGGATCTGATTGAAAGAAGTAAGGTGAATTTTTTGGGAAAACTTCGAAACCAACGCCCAGTTCCTGCTCAAACAGGTAAACGTGAAGACGTGAGGGGCCAAAACTCCTTGTGTTTTGTTGGGGAGATTGTTACCATTCTGTTCTGGGAACATTTCCTTGAAAATAGTGCGGGACTTGTCGGAGCCTATGTTGGTGATAGGCTGGTGGTTGTGCACCAAAAGGTCGCGACGTTCCTCTTCTGAAAACAACCCGGGGAACCTGGTGTCAGTACAACTGCTTCACCGGACTGCACATTTTCATCACTTTTTCGTGTTGTTGCTTTGAGGCTTCCATGCCAATGGTGCATCACCATCTCAAAGAAGACCAGCACCATTGGCCTCCGTGAAGTTTCACAAATTTGGAGTTGTTCTTGCAGAGAACGACCGGAAATTCATGGTGCATCACCAGAACCCTACTTTTAGTTCTATTTTCTATCGTTAGGAAGCCTGGTAGCACAAAAACTGGTCATGCAAAGGGGGGGGGGGCGAAACCGCTTCGCTCAAGACATGATGCGTTGCTGAAGATCGAGTGGGACAAGAGCCAGGACACGCTGTATGCAAGGGTTCTCGGTGTTTTATCACCAATGAACCGCTAGTACTTATTCGCGACGCAAACGTGTGCTTTACTCATTTCTCAATGGTTAAATCTACACGGAAAACGGTCTGAAAATGTAACTGCAGTTTTCAGAACTCGACTTTTCCAGACCAAAATTGTTTCACGATGCAAGTGATCTTTTCTCCGTCTTGTTACATTTTCAGTTGTTGACCCAACCATGTCCAAGGGGAAACCTACCCGGCTCGGGATATCGAAAAGGGTCGATAAAACCTGTTGAACAATGGGTTTAAATGTCAGGACAAAACACTAAACAACGGCGAGTGCCTTATCCAGGCACCAACTGACCCACTCTTTTTCGCACGGACGCACGCACGTCCGCACGCACACACGCGCTCACACACAGCGATACACGTGCAACTGATCTGAAATCTCCGTTGTTGTTTTGCAGATCAACTTTTACCGTCAAGCAGATTCACGTCAGGGCAGCCCTTGCTTTCAATATGTGCAGAACACCAGGTATATATGGGCACCCAAATCCTGGAAGCCAGCCTTACTTGCCAGCCTGTCAGTATAGTAGATGGCAGCTTTTGTTCCTGCAGAAACGCACAAGCCCAATGCAACTCACCCCTGTTGTCGACGGGTGACGACGCCGAAGACGCGGAGGCGCCGGCGCGCTCGTCCGACGGGGACCCGTCCATCATCTGTAACCATAGTAACAACACTGCTGTGACGTCAGCGCAAGAAGGTCTGCGTCAAGGCAATTCTCACAGAACATCTGCATTTTCTTGGCTTTTGCAAATAAATATCGGTTCTTGTTTTCCACTATGAATCAAAATTCACAGCATTGGACAATTAAAATGACGGGCAAAAGTACACTGGATCTGTTTGACACAGAGTGTCTGATAGATACCATCGACACAGACCATTCGTTGGAGAAGGAGTAGATAAAACCTTGTATGTTTTCTGCAATTTTGACCACCAGCAAAATTGTGTGCTTCTCGACAAACCTCGTTCATGCAAGAGCACACACCACGAAACAAATACAAACACACAAAATTGGCGAAAATACCTACCGATTTTTTGCTGACCTATTGGAAGTGAAGCAGTCAAAAACAGTGATAGTTAGTCACGTTAGTCAGGTGATTGTCACACACTGCAACACAGTTGGTGGTGCCAAGCGAGTGAAGCTCTCAAGTGAGGAGAGGCTCGGTGAGGCTGGGCCGTTGGTGGGAGACGCGTGTGGCGTGTTGCAGAGCGCCGGGAATCTGTGACCACAGGCCTAAGCGCCCAAAGTAAGACCACGGACATTGAGAATGACCGAAGATTGGGAGAGTTGAGATCCGGGTTTGTGAAAGCCTCAGGGGGAATGGCAACAGACGGGGGACGGTCCCGGGACTTGCTCCAGAAATGAGCTTCGCAAAACGATTGCAACAGCAAAGAAAAATTCGACAAACACACTGCACAGCAATTTCTGCACCGCAAACAACCGAATGTGCTTGCATTGAATCGTCTTTGGCAAAGATTCTGTGTTCGAAAAGGCGCTGAATGAAAGAAATCGCTGATCAGAGTGAGAGGTCTAAAACTGGTCAAATCACAGCACATCTAGTGTATCAACCACGCTGTATTGATACCTGGATAATTGGCACGTTTATCGGTTCCTAACAAAATACAGACAACAGTTAGTGCACAAACACCAAACAATAGTTTCACGATCTCGTTTACAAGATTCTCCGAGTCGCAAGGAGTTTGGCTTCCCAACTCAAAGGAACCTCAGAATGCAAGGGTTTTTTGGCAGTGCTCGCAACACTCACAACTGTCGTAATTGTGCATTTTGGCACAGATGTTCCGTCAAGAAATTGGTTTTGTTGATTCCATTTGACCAGAAAGTTCTGTGAGTGTTGCAAGATCGCTCGGTGACAAGTACATATCTGAAACAAACGTCAAAAGGAAAACAACTTGCCACAGAAAAAAAGCCTCTTTTTCCACATCAGGGTCCAGAAACAACAAAGGTAACTGGGCAGAACAGTGGAAGGGGTGAAACACGGAAAACGAAACTTCTGACAAAACAACACCATCAAAACAGAGACACAAAAGCAAGAACATGAACACTTGGGGAACTGGTCTCAAGTCAAGAGAAATAGCAATTGTACACTTTTCACTTGGCCGAATGGGCGACAGTTTTTGTATTCAGGGAGACAACAAAACAGAAAGGTGCAGCATCTTTGATATCCACACACTGGTGCAAAGACAATCACTATTGCTTCGAGAAACTCCAAACATGAAAAAAGTGTTTTGGTAGATTTTATTGGTTTTGAACAATAGTAAAATCGTACAACAGTGGAATGAAGAAAAAGTGATCATTCAGGAATACATGTTAGTTGTGAGAGGTGTTGCTGGAAATGATTCAAGCACCTTATTGCATTTGGTTTGCGCTCTCACGTGCGGGTTGATTTTGAGGGTTTCTTCACCCATTGCCCGTCGAAGTGTACAACGATTTTCACATCACTACAAACCACAGCTGTCTTCCCACATTCTGATCCACCCTGTGTTGTCAGGTCTTGGAGTTTGTTTTACTAGTCTCACAAAATTCCAAATTTGTTGTCTTGTGCAATCTACATTTCAAGTTTCCGCGAGATTCAGCTTGGATATTTCAAACATTGATCAAGACCCGTCCCAGATCCTAAAAAGAGGCAGCTGTTCGACACACAACCTGCCCATCTCTCTTTTGCAGTTCTTTGGTGAAACGATCACCACAAGGCCAAGTCAAACTCGTGCATGGTCCCGTCGTGGACTGGACTCATCTGCATCTGCAGTACTTGAGCCTTTTGCCGACGACTCGGTGGTGTTAAAGAAAGAGCCCTTTTTTCAACTGAAAGTATGACATGAGTAGCATTTCGAGTCCACACCCGTTTGCTCCTGCACACTTGTGCAAAATGCTGTTAAAGCGATCACGATCACATTTGTATCACAAATGAAGAATTGTCAAGGTAAAATTGCCAGTACATCAAAATGCCTAAAAGAGAAATTCTGCTGAACAAGCACAACACAACCAGAGATTCTGTACAATGTGTGGACCATCTGATCCCACAACACACACACACACACAACCATGTTTGATCGCCACAAAAGTTTTGCCAGCCTGAGGCACGGCAGTGCAACAATTGATTCAATTCATCTGTGGAAACACTCGGGAACCAATCACTGCAGAATAAAATATCAACCGAAAGAACCCTGGGGTGGGGGACTCCGTCACTGTTGTCCTTGACGCCAGGAATCTCTTCTTGGGGTGTCATCTCAGGGTTGTTTCCTCAAATGTTGGACAATTGACCACGAACTAGTGCACAACAGATAAAATCCTACAAGATTCACAACAACCAAAGTTCATGAAGAAATTATCAAACGTAAGTGAAGCCGTGCTGTGTTTCATGGTTTACCTTGGCATTCCTGCCCCCCCCCCAAAACAATTCTGGAACGTCGATTCAAAACCGGGTACGTACAACACAATCTCAACTCAAAGTGTTCTCCAGACTATCTCCTCCTCTGGCCTGCGATCAAGACACAATCAAGAGCCACCAACAGAAGTGAAAACACATTCCCCTTCCTGACCAACAGTACTGTCAAGTTGTGAGCTCGTACGCCAACAACTCGTATCACTCTCAAGTCATCACATTGCGGGTTCTCACTCAAACTGTGACAACAACAACAAACCCCCATCCACCTCTCACCTTATTCCACAAGTCCCCAGTTTCCCAATTACTAAATGATCATATTTGCTATTTCTCTCGATCAAATGTCAAATTGCAACAAAAAGTGCAAACGACTAGATGTGCAACCAGTCTCAAAACAGTGCAAATGTGACAGAAATTGGTATGTATTGATGAATCAACATTTACACCATTCAAATTCAACTGAATATCAATACAACTTGAAACTGACTGCAAAACGTTGGTGCAAAAACTTCACAACTGTCAGCTGGAAGTGGCCTGTCGGTCGAGGACCAAGCTATCTCGTGGAAGCTATCATTTATGTTCTGCGATTGAGTCTGTGAAGTGACCCCCAAAACACATGACCAGAGTCACTGCCTCGAGAGCCACATTTTCTTCTGGAGTTTGTTGTGTGCTGGCAATATGTGAGTGCCCTTTGCTGACAGTGGTCAGTCAAACACCGACAGTGATTGTGGGTTTTCGGAGTATTCTTTTCTTTTTCTTTGCCTTGCACGATGCTCTCGTGAACGGCGGTTGCGAACAGTGCGTATCACAGGAAAGACCGAAAGCGCCAAACGAATGCGCCTGAACGTGCGTTCACCGCCGAACTCAATCGAGGCCGACAACAAGTGGTTCACGTTCACAACGTCCTGCGCATGCGTACAAACTGGCTGGCAGATGTGAGGCAAAACATGGGGCGTGAAGATTCTGTGAAAAGAAGTTTTCTCCGACAGTGTGCTCTGCATGGCTTTTGAAAAGCAAACCCTTGTGCGTGCCCAATACTTCCAATCATAAATGCTGGAAACTGGATGTGTTCAAAGCCCGCTGTTCAGCAGGATTCAAACTCGAGTAGAACATAAGCGAAACAAAATGCGATGGCTGAGCCCCTGTTTGTCATCCAAACGTGCACAGAAGCCAATAGCTGCAGTGTCGTCGGCTGTTCCACCGCACAACTGCTGCCCGACCTGTGTGACGAGTGTGTCGTCCGTGTCGGCTCCGTCCGTGTCGGCTCCGTCCGTGTCGGCTCCGCCCGGGTCGTCTCCGCCCTGCTCCGGACTCAGGATGCTCTGATAACTGGTCAGACTCAGACAGCTGCTTCGAGGCCCGCGCTCCGCGCTCTGCTTCTCGTCCTTGAAGCTCTCGTCACTTGCGTGATACTCGTTTTCGTTCTGACTGGCTTTCAGATGAGCCTCTTTTCCGAGATGCACATTCTTCAGCTTGACCTGTAGGGCGCTTATTTTGTTCTGACTGAATCGTTTTGCAATTTCAAATCTGTCTTTGTAGTCCGCGGTGTTGTAGCTACTGTGCCTTTTCAGGCTGCTCTTTAGATTCCTATCAACATGAAAACTTCTTGTTCTCAGGATCAGATTGCTTCTCTGAGTTTCATCCCTTCCAGAATCCAGGATTTTGCTGCTGTGTTTCACATCTCCATTTGGAATCTGATTCGCTCCTTTCCTTCTCCGAGGCGGTGCGATCGGAATGTCCACAACACTCCCCTCTGGTGAGGAGTCGGGCGCTGACGCCCCGTCTTCCGCCGGCGCCTCCTGACTATTCAACCTGTTCAGTATCCTCTGTAATCATTCAAGAAACAAATCTACAACACGATGCCTAGACAGCCAGTTGTTTGCAAGGGGTGACCGACCAGGAAAATAGCCCGTTCTGCCTCACATCTGTCACTCCAGTGAACGCTTCGACTTGAACAGTGTATCATCTTTTGCGGCCGTGGTATGCACGTTGTGCAACAACCACTTTTCGCATCAGTGTGGTTGACTGGTACAAGAGCAACGAAAAGCTACAGGTTCCACAAAAACCTACAACTCCAGTGTCGAAAGAAAGGTTGCTAATTCCTGTGCTGGGCACACGAAACAATGGGCGAGAACTACAGATGCATATGTCTTTTGTGGGTTCAAGGCCGACACCACCTCAACCGTCTTTGAACGTGAGATTTTCCTCTCCTTGGACACATTTTGCACTCGCTTTCCAAACATGACAGTCAGATTCGGTCGGCTTCAGACGCCAACCCAGTCATGCTGTTCACAACTCAGTCGTACTTTTCAGAGTTCATCTCAACCCTGGATTATTCCAGCCATTTTTGTCCGCGTGCATATTGAGCTCGAAAAGAAGCACTTCTACGGAAACGGAATCACACTTGCTTGGTGATCCACAGTGGTGGAAAGCGGACCTCAACTCTAATCCGAGTCGGAGAGGTCGTACTCCCTTACCCGGGTCACTCCCGTTATTATGAGCGTGCTTGTCTTGGTCGGCGTGCGCGGGCGTCGCTCCTTCGCCTTGTCCATGAGTTCGCCTAAAGCGGTCTCCGTGACGCTGTCCACTCCGTTTATCATGATCAGCTCTGAAAGATCCAATCGGAAAAACGGACGCGTGACATCGTGGATAGAAAGGGATGCCCGCTGTTGTGTGCGAGGTGTTGCAGCCGTAGATTCCAGCCGGACGCCTGGTGCGTGATGAACCTGCAAAGCACTGGGTTCAGGAACGGGTGGGAGGGGGAGCTGCATGCAACAGTCCAAATGAAAGAGACAAAGCTGAATTCTGACCGGAAGGCGATTCTGAAAATCTGGTGAAAACCTTCACTGCCATGTTGTATTTCTGCTGCGCATGCCAAACATGAACTGTGCAGCTTGGGAATCGCCAAATACTCATAACCTGCCAATCAGAAATCGGCTGCAGCAGACGAGACAAGCACGAACCAACACCACAGGGAGGACGGACACACCTGGACACAGGAAGAGAGAAACCGTCAGATTGATCAAGTCTTACCTCATTCTTATTGTGCATATCATACGTGTCGTAAGGCCCCGTTGGCTGCGTGACCAAGACTTGCGGTGAGCCAAGCGGCCGATTGGCTGAAACAAAGGTTGCCATTAGTAACGCACCAACTTTGCAGAGTTACCGTGAAGACCTAAATTTCTTCCCAAATTTGCTTCTATTTGAACCTGCCTGACAGGTTGGGCCTGCAAAATCAACCGTGTTTTCACCCACACAATCCTCGTGCCACGTCTTGTCAAGATCAGCTCAACTGAGAGAAGAGATGAGTTTCAGAGACAGCTGCAGGTTCTTGAAAGTTTTCCGTATCTTGATCACGAATTAGTGATTTCACACACATGAAATGAAGCACTAATATTGGCTCTGTGCTCAAACAAAAACCAAGTACACGTACAGCTCATGCCCTTCATTCCTTGAGTGAAAGTAATCGTAATGTACTCAGCTTCAGAAAACGGAAGTGGCAAAACAGGAAGTCACGTGAGAAACACAAAACCGGATGTGACATGAAATAGAGGAAGTGCTTGCTGCTGAGTTTCATTCCTGTGGGTAATTTCGGCTTTCCTTATGACGCTAAAACACGAGTGATGACTACTGTAATTCAGTAACTTAAATTTCTCGGAGCAATCTTGTGTTGACAATTGCCAGAAAATAATCCGTGATGCACGTTGATATGACGAGGTGAAATGAATTTCTACGCTGCCATGTAAAAATGATCAAAACACCAAGAAGAAAGTTGCTGATCCGTCTCACTTGAGTTGGTTGGCAGATTTCGAGGAGCTGCAAAACACAGCTTTGTGTCTCTGAAATGCTCGCAAACTTTTTGTATCCACAACGCTAACTTGTGAGCTGGTTTTGCAGGCACCTTGCACCTTGCCACTGCCGCAACAGCAGTTATTTATGTGCTGCACACTCAATTGTACTCTTGTTGACACCTGTTTGTCGGCAGTCCGAATTCTCTCAAAGCTCCAAACCTGTCACAACAGTACTTTCTTGGATAAAAACGGTTTGTGTAACTCTGCAAAGTATTTGGCCATTTAACATGTGTACGTACGAAAAGAAACAACACCTTCTGAGATGAAAATGTAAATTCCTTGTCCAATTTTCATCTCAGGAACCAAAAGAAGAGAGATTTTTGCAGTGGTGCTCCTGACCAAACAACACCCTCTTCACCAACAAGCAAGCCCTTTCGAACTAAACGTTTCCACGTGGAAGCACCGAGCTGTGTTCACCTTTGCTCGAAAGTTGAAACCTCGTGGTCGCCACTATACACGAGTACACGACTACTTTGAAAGTGAGCACGCCTTTCTGTGTTCACGTCCGGAACAAAAGAACCACGAGAAGTACCCAAGCTGACTGCTGTTACGATTGCAATGAGTGTGTGAATGGGTGAGTCTAGCGCAGCGACGACAACGAAAGAATTCTATTTCCTCTTCCGATGGCAGAGCGAGTTAGACCAACCAACTGCGACTGATCCGAAGCGCCAAAAATTAGTCGCGATTGCAACTTTTGACATTTACGATTTTGCTGGTTTGTCCTATCGCTGGAAGTGGATTCCTGTCTCTGGGCTGCCTGGCCCTGACCTGGGCCGGGGCTGCCGGATGGGACTTGCAGAACCGGCCCCTGGGGCGCTGAAGTTCGAATACAAGGATGCAATTTTGGCCAATTGTGCAAAATGACAATGCTTCACTGTTAAAAGCACATCGTGTGGCAAATCACTTCAATGGAAAACAATCATGATTAGTTTTTCAAAGGACACACCAAGCAATCATGCCTCAACAGTCTATCTTTTCACAAATGTGGAAATGTCGATTTGTTGCTGTTGGTGAAGGGCGGTTGTTCAGAGGAAACCAATGCAAATGAACAGCAGACGCTGCAAGATGCCGACGGCAGAAGGAAGAAACTGTTCATTCTGGTTCAACGCGAGTTGTGCTGCTTCGAAGAACCAGAACGCACAGTGCGAGAAGAATACAGAAGCACTGAGAAGAAGAATGCTCAATCGGCGCCGACGCTCGCAAACAGACAGACAGGTGCCTGCCCGAAAACTTGCGAGCAGTGAACCTCAACTGAGCATCCACAAGAGAAGGCAATGGCGACAAAGAAGCAGTTAAACCTTGGTTTAACCCTTGTTCCACAGAGCTGCGAAGCAGTGTTGTGATATAATCTGCAACGAAGTGTTGCACCAATTTACGAAGGGGCACAAAACTGGAAAGGAGGAAAAGGGAGGACTTCCACATTGAGGGCGTCCGACCAATAAAAATTCCCTGACAAACAGATTTATAAAAATGTTCGTCTTCAGCAAGAGTAAACTGAGCAATCGTTGGCTTTGCGCAAATGTTGTCAAGGTGTTGATTGCGAAAAGAACCTTGGATTGCTTTCTTCGACAATTCATTCGTGAAACTGTGTAGCTGACCGCCTGATCGCTTCAAAATTGCGATTTCAAACAATGCAAGGGCTGCAAATGCAGGGCTGCATGTTCACAACACAAGGCTCAAGGTTTAACTGTGTGCGCAAACCGAGGACAGAATCGCTCGATTCTCCCTCCGAGGCCGAGAAACAACCAATGGCAGATTGATTTTGGTCAAATATAGCGGATTCGGGCGGATTTGTTCAAACTAAAGACACCAGGGCTTGACACACTCGTGGACCTGTACAGGGAAACCGAATGCTGGGATTTGTGTCAGATTGCGAAGTGCGTTGTTTGCAAATGACAGGGAAAATAATCAAGGACAACTAAACTTGCGCGTCAAACGATCACTGAAAAGTGGAAATGCGAATCTTGTGCTGAAGGAATCTGGAGCAGATGGACAGGGGAGTCCTGCGGACGAGGACAAAATGCTACAGAACGGCGGTTCACCAAAACAAAGAAAGATCGGGAGCAATCTGACAGGCAGAACCAAATTCCGTGACGCGGAAAATCATTCTGTTTTGGGCTCAAATACGTCGTACATCCACCATTGGACATGAAGATGAATGAAGAGAAAATTGAAACCTTACTGAGAGTATCTACTGATGCTAGATGTCGTTAGGTGTGGAAGAAGTTGAAATAGAAAACAAAACAGAACTTTGAAATCAACATTGAACGGAAAGAAAGATGCACATGAAGAACAATTGATCTATTCTGAAACAGCAGTAACTGTGGCAAAGGATCAGCGCTAAAAGAGCGCATTTTCTGCTACTTCAGAGACTTCGTTTTTCTCTTTCAAAAGACTCCAGATAATTTTGCACAAGATTGCCTTTTCCACAGTTGACTGGTTTGAAAGAGTCGTGCACCTCAACAAAATCCTTCACGCTTCCAGAAAGAAATGGTCAAAAGGCAGCTTCGGAAACTGACAAAGTGTGAATGAAGCGTGAAGAATTTACAGCAAATGTACAAACCTTCTTTTCTCCAAGCGTTATTTTACCCGTCGAATAACGGACCAGATTTTCGACATGTTTTGTTGAGTGAGCAAGCAACAAACGTTGAGGTGTGTTAGAACGCGTTGCTGGATTCGCAAAAAGCAGTTGTTTCCAAAGCAATTACTCTGTTCAGGTTCACCGCAGGACGTTCCAGGCTTGCTCACACACAAAAGGCCGTTTGGCTTGACCAAGCATACCTTTTAACCTGAAGCCCCGAAATCCACAGTGGGTACGGTACTCTGACAACTTCACTTTTCAATTTTTCTTGAAGGTCGCCAGTTTTGCCAAAGTGACAAATAGAACAGTCGTGCACGCAGAACGCCCGCTTTGGGGCTTGAAGAGACATCAGAAAATTTGTGTTTCCTTTTTTGGAAGTCATCAAACGAGTGCCGTCCCGCCCCTCAACGTTCTGGTTCTTTTGAGCACATTCACCCCGATGCAGAAAATTCTCCGCCCCCTGGCTCGGAACGAAACATTGGGACTCGGGAGTTTTCTTTAGCAGTCTCGCAACTGTCTTGGTCCCATGAGCGCAAAACCACTGAGAAGAGGGAGAATTTCCTGCATCACATCACAATCACAAATTGATTCAAACCGAGAACACGTCTGCCTCATCTGTGGTTTCTATGACTACGCAAAAACATTCCTCAACTCGGTTAGACTGAATGCTCAATGTAGCCAACTGCTTGTACAGAATTTACAAGGGTCTTTCGAATGACTGTACTTGGCAATGACAAAATAGCTTCACGCTGTCCAACGACTTGTCGTTCAAGATGAATTGTTGGTTCTGATTTGTTTATGACATCCAAATCACTGCTGTGGCGAAGCACATGCACCACACGACAAAAGTTGGGAACACCAATCTGATCATGTTTGAGAAACCACCTGGAACCAGAGCCACCCCGCCCCAGGACCTCTTCGTGGGGTGCACGAGTTCGCTTGTCGCCAGCAGCCGGCCGCGCCTCGCAGCGGGTGTGGAACACGTGACGCTACGCACCTTGGGAGCCGCTGAGCGCGTCGCGCTGTTCGCCGCCGTATCCGGAGGAGCGCGAGCTGTACGGCGAGTAATCTCCGGGCGCCGCCAGCACGTCCATCTTCTGCACCCGCGCCGGAGACTCTGTGGACACAGTGGGATGAATGAGACCCTCTCTACAAGCAGCGACGCGACCATGGGCACACACATACACACACACACACACACACACACACACACACACACACACAAACCTGTTCTCGCGCACACACGCAAGCGAACACATGTCTTCGCGCGTACCATTGAAGGAGGCGTCGAGCCTGGCGTCGCGCGCGCGCTCCGTCGTCATGGTGGTGGTCGTCACGTTGACGCCGCCGGGCGTCGTCTGGCGGTGCGTGGCGATGCTGCGCCGTGGAGAGATGCTGCTCGGCTCCAGCTCGGCGCCGTGCATCCCGCGCGCCGCCTCCGCAGGCTCCATGAACAGGAACTGCGCGAAAATCATTTTTCCCTGAAACTCGACTGCACACCACTGGTCAGTGAAATTCGCTCAAAGGAAATTTCTGGACTCGAAGACTTGAATCGAATGGACAATTTCAGCCTGATATTTCTCAGCAAAATCTCATTTTTGATGAGACACGTGCAGACGTCAGGTGCCAGTAGGGTCTGCGGTTGCGGGCCAGTTGAGAGATTTTTGTTGTTTTCATTGTGTTAGGGGGGAGATGGGACAACAAAATCACTCATCAGGGGATCCATCGAAGAATAGTCTTCCCACGGTGCACGAGCATGGTCATGAGTGTGCGCGTAGGCAGGATGAACAGGCTTGATAATGAGGCAGAGTGCGGTGCACTTGCCGCTGATCCCATCTATCAAGGCAGATTCAGTTGGAGCGGCTGGACACGTACCTCGACGGTGAGCGTCCCGGACTGCGTGCCCTGCGCGCGCGGCCGCCCCGTCAGAGAGATGATCTGCCGCGAACTCGGCATCCGCCGCAGCTCCGCCACCGACAGCACCGCCCGACCCAGGAAGTCGTCTTCAAGACAAAGCAGACAGAACTGTGAGAGTGAAGCGGAAACAAACCCCCAAACCACGACAACTTGGCCTGCGATTTCTACACTGCATCAGTTTCACAGTGTCACCGCTGGTTTCCACTCGCATGCTGGTGCATGCTTGAGGTTGAGGAATTATCCATTTCCTCCTCGCTGCCTATTCCCCACTCACAATAGTTGACGCGGAGCTTTTAGTAAATTGCGCGCAATCAAAAAACGTCAATCTTCAAACCCCAAATGTAGCACTCACAGAAATAGAGGTCTTCAATATATTTTCATACACGATGGCATGTTGTATTCCGCAAATTGAAATTTTGAGCTGTTCTTAATTTTGACCAGCACACAAAATGGCGTCACAACGTGAGAGAAAATGTTTCGTTTGTTTGTTTGTTTTTGTCGCCGACAAGATGAACGACTGGGTGAATCACGAAAATGTCCGAACCTCGTTTCGTATGGAGACAGCGTACCCAGGACCATTCAGAAACGTGACTTTGTGGCGCAGTTCGAGGCGCAGATTATTTGTTCAAACCCACACGATATCCTACGCCAACATTCCCGAATGGAAAACGCGACATCGCAATGAACACCACCAAAATACTCTCACGATTTGTGCACCAACACGAGTGTTGTGGACAGTGTTTGTGTTCCACCGTGCCAAAACCCGTGAGTTTGAATCATTCCCAACAAGATAGTCGAACTTGATCGAAACATTGGGCACGTTGAGCAAATCGCGCATGCCTGCTCCACGTGCACGTCGAATTGCGCCTGTCTCTACCACTGTAAAATAACGGGGCGTTTTGCTTTTCCTGTCTTTTGTGAGGCCGTGACTTCGTTCCTGTGAGTGCCACTGAAAGGCAATGTCAGCAATCATGAATCTTCGTACTGTGAAACAGGAAATCCAGTGAAATTTCTGCAAATGTCTGCGCGCTTGTTCAGTGTTTGGTGCAAGCGTGTGTGTCCACTCCTTGCAGCAATCCTGACTTCATTTGCGAAATTTCACTTTGTGTTTACTTGCTCTGGCGAAGCAGCTGAACACAAGACACAGCAAAGGAACGGTTGCAGTTTACAAAATTTTGTACAAATTTGTTAAGGGAGCTAATTCAGCCAGTTCACTTGTGCTGCTACAGCGAACAAAGTCCATGCATGTCTGAACTTCAAACTCAGAACCAAACGAGAAACAGGACTGCCCATTGTTGCTGCTGCATTCCAAGTGTAGGTGGAACCAACGGAGTGAAGCAACCAGAAATAGGATTGTTTTGTTGTGACCAAATGTTTCAAAGCCACGATGGCTTTGCACATTCAAGTCACACGACTGGGGTTGTTTTCTAGGAGGGGCTGGGAAAGGGAAAATGGGAGACAGCAAACAACACTGAGGCAGTCGCGGGTTCAGCTGGGAAATGCAAGTGTTTCCTGTTTAACAGTACCTCTCTCAAAAAACTCTCTGCGAATCGGGAAGTCTGCCCAGACTTCAGCTTTAAAGTGAAACAGAAAAGAATGCGAAATGATGAAAAAATCCTGAGATACAAATTTGAACAAAAAACAATTTTTGTAATGGCGATGCCTTGTGGGAGCAGAAAGTTAACATTTGGTGTTCCAACACGACTTGTGTAACCAGTCTGATATGGTGTTTTGTGTGCTAAAATCAATGACCTAGTCTGGACATCCGGCAGCCGAAGCGGTCACTGTTCGAATCACGCTGTCTGCCCGCCTTTCTACAAGCTGAAAGTGTACTCTATGCCCACAGCACGTGCACCCACATACCTCCCGGAGGCTTCTCTCGATCGAACACTTCGAATTTCACTTCTCGAGACATGTCGTCCAAGTCACTGCAAAATAAAGCACACCGTGAACGAAGACACTCAAGAATCTACGAGTACATCATGTGTGGAGCAAGAAACTACGCTTCCAAACAACACCTTGCAACACAATTTCAGAAACGCGCACTTTATTTTTCAACTCGTACAGCACATTTGCTTGAGGTGCGAGGTGGATTTGAGCGACATTGCGCAGCGCAGGACTCACAAAAGGAAGTGTTCGTCCCAGAATGGGTTGACGGTGTTCTTGACGACGGACGTTGTGTGCTTCTGCTGAGGCGTGTCCATCTGCACGATGCAGTACGGATCGGAGCAACCTGAAAGCGATCCGAGATAAGCCTTCAAAGCAGGTCCCGGCATTCCTTTGACGCACACCAGAATTGACTCCCTTGTGATGAAATTCGGACTGAAATACGTTCTACAATGGTCACACCAAAACTGTTGCTGCAAACGTCCAGACACATGAACACTGTAAATGCGAATTTGTCAGACTCAGACGATGACGAAAGAACGGCCTCGATCCCTGAGCCGGCGCTGCGTGCTCAGGTGACACGGCTCGAGGCGAGCCGTTCCAGAACGGCTGAACAACATCGTTCACCATTCCAAGCTTCGTCAGGAGACGCCTGCTCCCGCCTCCCGCACAACTCACCGAAGTCCTTGTCACCGAGCGAGTTGGCCTTGATGACCTTGACGAGCAGGCGCTGGTGGCGTCCCGCCCCGGACGCTTTGGCACTTGCGTTTTGGAACTGAAGAAAGACAAAAGCGACAAAATTTCTTTCAGTTTGGGGCCCTTCACCAGGCAACGCGTACAATCAATTGATCAATTCTCTCACTTGGAACTGTTCAATTCCAGCGAACGAACTGTAAACTGGCGGTGTCTGAAACGCAAACGACACCAGTTCCTGTTCGATTCTAGACTTGAAGATTGACGATTGATGAAATTTTTTGGTCACTCGTAAGAGTCCTGTACCACCGCAGTTGGTGGTCGAATCGAACACACGAACAAACGAAAGTGCATTTTCTCAGGCACTGACTACATCGAGCGTTGAACGCAGGTTTGTGGCAATCAGCGAATGCGACAGCCTGAAAAAATTTCGACCAAAGGCATGCCAAATTCTGAAGATGACAAGCACCGTCAAAAACACAGGAAACAAAACAAGAGTGACAAGACGAGAAGCAAGTCTCAAGCACAAAACCAAAATGCCAAAATGGTAGAGAAAGAAATGTTGAATGCTCAAAATCTCGTGAGGAGAACCGAAGGAGCAGGCAGCATTCAACAAAAAGGTGGATCCAGGATGCCCACTAAATTTCCAAAACCAGCTTGTTTCGTCGAAAGCAGGCTTTTTGTCCTGGATCCACAAGAAACCAGAGCCGCATCACTGTTCCCTCCCTGGTCCACAAGCAGAACCTTAGCAATTTGACAAGTATGGGATCATTTCTATACCTGTTGGTACACGGGCACCTCCAGTGAATTTACAATTTGGGTGTCAACCCTCGCCTCTACCGTGGTTTTCTCCTGGTTGCGCATTGGTACGTCCTGAAGCGATCTGATTGGCTGCGAAAAATGAGTCGGCTTCCTGGGTCTGAGATCGCTTCCGGTGCGAAAGGCATCTTGAGAGTGGCGAGCTTCTGCCAGGTTGCCATTGGATACAGGGTAAGGCGGTGTCTGAGGGTAGAACTTCAGACGTGCAAGCAATAAAGAAAAAACAGAGAGATCTAACTAAGTATTCGAAATATCTATGAAAAGCATGCCAAGAATGATGATTGGTCTACTTTTTTTCTTTTCAACAAAGTAGCCTTGCAAACTCCGTCCGCATGTGCAATCTGCAAGGGCTCTTTCTTTTCCACGAAATATTGAGTACAAGTGCAAAAATTTTGTCAAAACGATACTTAGTGAAAATCAGATCAAGAAGACCAGATATCTCGATTCAAAGCATTAAAACTGGCGCAGGATTCAAAATTGCCTTCAAAACTTCGCAATGAAAGCAAAGAACAATAATTTTGAATTCCTGACGCCAACACAAAAACTGAAAATTAAGAGCAATCAGTCTAGTGGAATTTTACTGCTGATTTCCATACACCTGGAGTCAAACTCTTCACAGAAAATAGCAGGGTACAAACTACTTTTGAAACAGTACTCCAAGCGAAGGTATTTTCGAAGGAAATATTTGAAGTGCAGCATGTTATTCATTGCAAGGTGCAAGAGGTATAAAATTCAATACATGTGTTTAGAAAAGCACTTCGTCTGCCTGCTAACATTCTGCAGAAGGCACGTTACCAACTGAAGAGACAGTTCGACGACCAGGAAGGTAACCCTGAGAGAAAGCAAACACCGCACACAGCAGGTGTTTGCCCACCCAACAAGTTGGCACGGAGACATGTTCCACTTTGACACGAAGTTACCTGACTCAACTCGGGACATTTGCCCTCCAGAAATACCAGGGGATTTTGCACTGTGCTAGTTTCGCAAATTTCGTGGTCAATCGAGCTTTTATTTTCCAAGTCGACGCAATCAGTTGGTAAGAAGTGCAGATCAGCAGAATGTATTGAAAGAGTGACAAAACCCTTCAAACTGCTGTCAGTCCGAAGCGAAGCCGTGAAGACGGGAAACTCACGGGAGAAGTGGAGGTGAGCGGCGACCGGCCCTGCGCGGAGAAGTCAGGGTAGCCGCCCTTGCTGGGGAGCGCGAAGCTCACCGTAGCACCGGAGATGGCGTCGTGCAGCAGCGTCTCTAACTGCGCGTAGTCTACGTTCTGAAAACAGCAGCGCCGTGCGCGTCAGTCTCCTCAAATGTACGGGGGGAATCCAGAGGATGGTGATCTTTTGTAGGAGGAAATCTGGACCGAGTGATCGCCCTGCCACAGCCATGCATCAAGGACACGAACAAATTTTATCAGCACCATTCGTGGGAATGCTGTTCCGCCAAAGTGTTTGTATCAGAGATTTTTCACAACTCTCACATCACGACGCAGACGATTTTTTTGATGTCTGCGCACGACTGACCAGTGCACAAACCAGGTATAATTTTTCGAATGAAGGTGTCCAGAAATAAGCTCAGGCCGCTCAATGTTATGCACAAAGAAATCACATTTCAACTGGGTCCCTGACAGCCAACTTGGCACCTTCATGCACAGATGTCCTGTACAACACCGGGTTTCACAAGTCAAGCAGGCACAAATCCTCGTCCTCTTTCGGTCAGCATCGAAACAAAACACTGATATCCTCAAAATGTACATCGTCAGAAACAGCCACAGCGAAATCTTTCGAAGAAAGGGACACACACAACAGGACGGATGTTCGATGTAGAAATGCGTTTCTTCACGTTCCGTTCGTTTGATTTCTCCAAGATGACAGAACTAAAGTGGGGTTGTAGAATTGCCAGAATCACAAATATTGAAGAAAAGTTTCAAAAGTAGACGTAAAGGAAGTTGAAAAATAAAATATATCCTACGGTTCAAGATACAGCAAAATGACGACAGATTTGAGTAATGAAACAAGACACTACATTAAAATTTCCACTCAGAAAATTTCTCCATCATCACAAAAGCCACAACACTGGAAATATTTCACGCCAACTGCAACAGGAAAAGGCTTCAACTGCTGATGGTCACGGAATCGTGTCTCTTGTCCTGGTGCGGCATCAAAACTTTAGATTCGGCCACTGCACAGCCAGATCAGAGCACGACACGTACTGCAGACCTTGCAGCAATCACCACTTCAACAAAAGTAAATTTTGTCTGGGGCAGACACGATTCAGCGGCCGCGACGTGGACCACACCTACATGTCCTACATCTGTACGGTCAATCCGCAAACGACATGTTCGACCATGCGGACGAAGCTATTCTCACATCAACTGTGCGAGAACTTTTTTCTGTGGGTCACTTTTGTCCAACTTTTTATCCACACCCACTGAAACGCAACTCGCATGAAAAACAGTTGAAATCGTAGTTTTGTTCCCAAGCCATTTCACAATCCAGATGGAGGCCAAAACACCATGTCTTCTTGAGACTCTTGGTGACTTGGCGTTTTCTGTGGGGCGGGGCAAGTCGGATTGACCGTGCAGTGTCGGTAAATCTACTTGTGCACAGCGAGCTCACCATTCGTCCTGCTGACTGTGTTTGCAATACGGGAGGAAGGTAACGCTGAATTCCCTGATCGAGCAACAACGAGGTAGGAGAAGAGTTCGTTTTATACCTGCCCCAGTGTGGTGTGGGGCGGGGGGCACTCGGGAGCTCAGACTGACATTGCGTGCCAGAGAAATTGATTTGAAGGACTTTGGGTGTCAAAACCGGTCAACCGGTCAGACAGCTCAACTGGCAGTGAGGTGTACTCGTCTGTCTGTCACTGAACTCGATTTGGGACGTTTTAAAAGTGTGTGAAATTCATCAAAAATTCATTTTGAAAGGCCAGTGGGTGTTGTCCTGAAACCAGTCGTTTCGGTTTCACACACCGTACAAAAGTCTGCGTCTCGAGGATAAACAGACCAAACCATCTCACGATTTTGCTTTGCTTGCTTTCTCGCCGAACAAGCACGTCTCCACCAAAAACGCTGACGTTTCTTTTCGCGAAAAACCGAAATACTCTTTTTGTTATCGGTGGACAAATGTCCAGCAGAGTTCCGTTGTGCACGGACGAACATACAGAGTCAACAGAACAAAGACACGTAATTCTTCAACCAATTTCAAACATGGGGTCCAGTTCAAACATTTTCCTTCCAAGAGTGTCTTCTCCTTGACAGTCTGATCGACTCACCTCTATGTTACGCTGTCTAATGTTGGTTACTATCTCAGGTTTTGAAGCGAAGGAAACTGCAACCTCTATTTGTTCATTGGCATAGTGCGAAAGTGCCTTCAGCTGAAAAGAGAGAAAGAGTGTCACTCATTCGGCGAAAAAAATGAACTGAAGTCGATGTGCTGGTTGGCAATCATCTGGATGTGGGTTCTATCTGACGCAAAGTGCGCAACAACGAATACGTTTCATACAGGAACAGGGAGGGTCAGGTCAAGAACAGCGAAGTTCACGCGGTCACCATGGCATTTGTAGATTTCTCCACTCAACTGCAAAACTTCACATTTCCCAACAAACACTGCCACAGGAAGAACTTGTTTTTGTCGAAGAAGAACGGCAAGTCAACGAAACTCTCCAAACAAAACGCTTGCAGTTTCAACTGCACCCGAACAGGTGTACCTGCATGCAATGCTGCAACAAACCTCATGACATAGAATCCACAGTTTGTGTGCGAGACTTTTTGCAGGAAGGTCTGCCCCTGGAATCCGAGAAAACTTCAAAGCGACACTTCCTTCTCCTCATCAACTATAAATGGAAATCATCAATGCCATGCACAACGGAGGGAGGATGCCAAGTCCTGAAAGTAAAAAACTGGGATTCACGCAAGGGTGTGACGCACTGAATGCAAAAAAGCTGGCACCCTTTCTTATTTCGCACGCGATTCGCACAAAGTACTGATGCATGTGACACGAATACACCACACAGCGATGAAAAGAGACAGAGCGAAGAGGGAAATACATGTAAAGAGGCATTCATTGATAGAATGACCACGAGAGAGAGAGAGAGAGAGAGAGAGAGAGAGAGAGAGAGAGAGGCAGACAGACAGACAGACAGACAGACAGAATTTGTTTTCTGCTGAGAGAGAGAAGAGAGAGAGACACAGACAGACAGACAGACAGACAGACAGACAGACAGACAGACAGACATACAGACACACAGACGCTATTAGTTTTCTGCTGAGAGAGAGAGAGAGAGAGAGAGAGAGACAGAGAGAGAGAGTCAGAGAAAGGGAGAAGAGTCAGAGAGAATGAGAGAGCGAGAGAGATCTTTTTTCGCGTCAAAAGGGTCTTCACGTGACTGATGTCTTTTCAAGACTGCTTTTAAAAGCTGCACTAGAAAACACTCAACCACACCCATACATCTGTCAATAATCTCGTTGCATGCTGACAGAAAATGATGAATTCAGAAGGCTTCAGTTTACGGTGAAACGAAACAGTTGATTCAAGCCGCAACATTTCACTCGGATCCCACTTCTGAATGCGTCTGTCGGGGCAGAAAATTTTCTTGCGAATGTGACAATCTGAACAGGATTTATCAATGAGCTTCTTCTTTGAATGGGATCCTGAGATGAACTGTTGGCTCTTGTAACAAAAGAAGACGACACAAATTGGTTACAAATAAGGAGTGTGCAAATATCTACAAACCTGTGCTGTCAGCTGTTAGTTGCAAATAAAATTGAAGCGCAAAATTACTCTCTTCATGCAAAACTTTTCAACGCAATATGTTCTTTTCCCGATTCAGGTTGTGGGATGCACAAGTTTCTCAAACACTGGAAACGGTGTTGCACACGTGAATCACACACAAACAAATCGCAGCCGCGCGCAGCTGTTGTTTGATCCAGAACCTCTGCGTTTCGGCAGCGCAGTTCGCACACGTACCTGGCCCTTTAATCTTGTGACGGTGACATCGCAGTTGTGTATTTTGATATTAGCACCACTTTGCTGCAGGAGGGAGACGAGGAACACGAGGTCGCTCGACTCGACGTGTGCCGTCATCGTCTGCAACAGAAGGAAGCGACCAAAAACATTTCAAACGTGGCTGCTGTTCTGATCAACTTGAGTCTTGCCAAAGAACGGGTTTTCTTTCTTTTTGTTGTTAATTAATCAAAGGCCAGTCGGCTAGTCGTTCACTCCACCGACTCATGATTCCGTGGGCACCATAAAAACCAAACGACAGAGTGGTTTGGGATGTTCTGGTGACACTAAAATTGTTGAAACTTGCAAGAACAAATAAGAGCCAATTCCAAGACGACATCTCACAATACATAAAGCAGGCGCAAGAAAATGTTGCCTTTGTGTGAAGTGTCACTGCAGGTATGATTGAGAACCTGACGGAGAATGTGCTCCATTGGAACCCCACCGATAAATCAGCCCAAACGTTGTCCGAAATTAGGGGCCTTAATGACAGGAACACAGTGAGAACCATGTGGGCCATGACTTGGGTTTCCTGATTGGGGAGAGAAGAAGGTGCGGCGGCACACTGTGTGAAGAATGACTGTCTGCACATGAAATACTTGCCATCGTAGCCTTCTGACAGCATTCTCCTTTGCTTCAAACTTTCACCAACGTGCAAGTTTCAAGCCAAGAATAGTTGTTTTGATGTTCAGTTTGTGCAGCAAGAGACTCACCATGTTATCCCTGGGCCCAGCCTCGGACGCGACCTGTGTGAACTTGGGCGGCAAACTGCCCGCCTGGATCCTGTCGAACTTGATCTGTACATCTCCCTGCAAGCACAAAAACGAAACAAATTTTGAGGTGCTGTCATTTCACCGCAACTGCAGCTGGTCCTTTGGCGTAGACCCACCGCAATTCCTCCCCGTCGCCTGCCTACACAGTTGCAGCCATCATGGATCCATTCTCTTTCACTTCAAAATGAAATAAAATCGAGTGTGCGTTTGCCTTCATTGATCAGTGTATATCTTTCGTGACACAGTGACTCTATTTCACAGCAATAAAAATCACTTCTGATTGTTCCTGCGGATCGACACCGCAACCGACAATGCAATCAATCAATACGAGCACTTTGCGCTGATCAATTTAAACCTGCAGCAAAGGCAGAACAGCGGGCACACAGTCGTTGGAATTGAAGTCAGATGCCGCCAAGTGATCGAACTAGGAATAATCACTGACACTTTTTCCACAGTTTCTCTTTGAAAGCACACAAGCTCTCTCCATGCGGGTCAGTGTCCATGCGTGTGTGTAAGCGTGTTCGTCGCACGCGTACCAGCGATAATAAGACCCTTGAACGGATCGTTATGTTAGGAATAACGTGCGCGACGGAGTTCAATATCCTGAAAGTAATCCTCTCGATTCCATCTCGAGTATTACTTTCATGATATTGAACTCCGTCGCGCACGTTAGTCCACGTACATGCTTGAGTGATGATTAACATGGTTTTGCATGCATGATCGAGACAATTGGGTTGACAGGGAAGGGTCAGGCAGTACAGTAGAGGAGCGCATTCAGTCATTGTTGAGATATCTGCGAGTGAAGACATGCTTTTCTAATGTCTGAAATGGACGTGGAAAATGAAGACAAACATGTCGATTTTGGTGGTGTTGAGTTCAGAGACTTGCCTTTGCTTCCTCAACTTGTTGTGCATGCAAGTAGTGACTCTGAAGTTGAAATTGAAGATGTCGAAAGTGGTCTCAACAAGACTTTGCCTGCAATTGACTTCAATCCTCAACCTGAGTAAGTATGGCTTTTTCTGAGTGAAATTTCAAGTTATTTGAGAGCATCAATTTGCTCCAAACTTTGTGTGTAACAAGTGCAATATCCACTTATGTGAAAGCAAAATTCTTATGCATATGCAATTGAATTTGCAGTGGGGCGAGCATGTCACCACAGGTGTACATGTCAACATGCCATGATCAACCAGCCGCTGCAACCAACTTTGAGACCATGTCAACTGCAGCCATCTCAACACCAGCTCCACCAAAGTAAGTGATATTTACATATGGGCAATGTCGAGATCTTTTGCACCTTTTGGCAAGTTGTTCATGTGTCAGGACTGGGAGCAAAATTTCTCTTCCTGTGTCATTGCAGGAAGGGCAATTTGAAGCAGAGTGTCCTCAGTTTCCATGACTTGAAGCTCAATTATCTGGACAAGAAGGCGGCCTGTCAGGGCAGTGGTGACAAGGAAACTGATCAATTTTGAGAGCCTCTGTCACTTGTTGAAATGGAAAATCTGAGCCATCGTTCCTTTGCTCAAAACACTGAAAACAAAATTGCATGGCCTGTTCAGCTGTATCAAAATTGGTGGTTTCAATGTTGTGCAAAAGTTGACTGCGATACCCGTATCAAATGGTCATCAATAGACAACCTGAAGCAGATTTCAAGGACGAACTTCTGCTTTGCGCTCAGTGCTTTTGTGAGTGAAATCAAGAAAAAAGATGGGGCAGAGTTCCCTGGGTCGACATTGTATCAGATAGTGATCTGCATTCAATTCTTTGTTGAAAAGAACAGCCTCAAACTGAAGTTGTTAGACCACCCGGACTTTGTGCCTCTAAGATTCACCCTTGACAATCTGATGAAAGAATGCACTCATGCAGGACTTGGCAGAAAGAAAAGTGCCAATGTCATTACTCTTGATGACGAGGAAAAAATGTGGGCAGATGGAATTTTGGGTGATGAAAGTCCTGAGCAACTCAGAGACACAGTGATGTATCTGTTGGGTTTGAACCTTG
>JAAUXT010030973.1_pt1 | contig 34470 bp, 35 predicted proteins | sample 7278171 | NCBI WGS metagenome assembly JAAUXT01 (sample SAMN14350112, study PRJNA611818) | marine sediment metagenome | isolation source: surface marine sediment (1.8m) | place: French Polynesia: Moorea | collected 2018-08 | reverse complement strand
GTTGGAGGCGAGGTCCTTTCTCTCCTGCCCCACGACGTAGTGGTTCTTCTCGAAGGCGTGTTCGAGGCGCAGCAGCTGAGACGGGCTGAACGCCGTGCGGATCCGCTTCGGCTTTCGGAACGGCAACAAAAAACTCGGCTCAGAACCTGTCAGAAGACAACAAAAGAACTTCGGAGATCGGATCAGAACATGATTTGGTGTGTGTTCAGTGTGTGTGTGTGTGTGTGTGTGTGTGTGTGTGTTTGTGTGTCGGAGTTTGCTTGGAAATGGTTCTTCCTTTCGAAAAAAGAAAGAAATGGCAGGAGCCACCTTCTCTGCAAGGGAACTCAGCGAGTTTCTTGCACGCAAGGTGCAGAATGAAGAATGGTCGAACTTCATCTCACTGACAAATTAACCAAATAATCCGACCCACAGAGCAGCGCTGACGGACAGTTCACACGTTCAGCTTTTATCTGCTACAGCTTAACTGCGCAGAAACCTGCAGAGTTCATCTTCCCTGAGATAAATAATTTAAAAACGCAATGAAAACTGAAGCGAAAATCCATATCGTGAGCATCACCCACAAACAAGGTTCCTCGGTCGCGGCTGTCCTTTGATGAGTGGGGTGGTGAATACGTTTACACCAAATTGCCGCTGTATTTGGTAAAAGCCATTGTTGTTTGTTTAGAAACACAGCGTCATACATGCATAAAATCCATACATGTTTCCCTTTTTCTGTTGTGCTTAATGTGCTGCACTTGGCACACAATACACAAACCAGTTTATTTCATGACATGGCTTTGCAAAGCAAGCGAGGATAATTTCTGGCCAGCTCAATTTGATTTCTAATGCCACATCAAAAATTTACTGGGAAATTGTTGTCAGCTAAAAAGCTGTATTTATGACATGGAAACTGCCTTTGTCCGTGGATGAAGCAGCGGGCCAATTAGAAAAACTCATGAGGCCAAGAGAACAATAGCGAGGCGCAGGCGGGCTTCAGATGCGCCGGGAATTAATCGCAGTTTTGCATGATGAGATTGATCGGGAAACAGGCAGGGCAAAAATCGCTCGGCGATGCAGGAATCGGCGGTTGAACAAAGTTCCTCATCATCATGGGTGTATGTATGGACATTCCTTGCGTGTGTTTTGAAAACTATGTTGAACCCAAGACTTGGAAAATTCAATCGAACAGTGCAAAACTCAGTCGAAACAGTTTTGATTTTACATGTGCATAACACCGGACACAAACGCTTTGTGATTCCTACTGAACCAACACAATACATACCCAACGCTGTTGAACAGCACAAAATAAAATGTGCATGTTTTGATAAAATACGGACGGGAAATAAATCCACGTCTCTAAAGTCGCAAAGGTTGAGCCAAAAAGAGGCAAATTGGAGGAACTATCGTGGTATTATCTGTCATTTGGGAACATTAGGAATTATTAAGCATCTTTATGAGATTTAAAATGGTCTAATGAGGTACGAGTGCGTACAAACTGGGATTTTGATAGCATGCTTGACACTCTTTCTGGGCACATATGGAGCTGAACTGAAGCCTGAAGGTGAGAAGGTCAGAGCCAGAAAGGTCTTCTGGAGCATATGGTGTCCCATGTTTCCCTGCGGCCTGTGCGAGGAGGGTCACACTCGGCCTGACCGAAAACGCTTGCTGCTTTGGCGTTCAGAGTACAAACTTTTGGAAAAAGAAATCAAGGAAGGCGTTGACCCAAGCACCAATGACTTGAACACAAAGCGATGAGCAAAAGCCAAACAATCCCGCTGTTTGGACTTACAATTGAATCTGACCTCAGCAAAGGACAAAAGAAAAAGAAGAACGCTTTCTGCTCGTTTCTGTTGTCAAGTGAGAAAAGATAAAACATAATGCAGGAACGATTTATGGAAAGAAATCTTTGATAATTCGCCCAATCAAAATAAAAGTAAAGTCAAAGTTTTTGGCTACATTTCAGGGTGGGTTCGTCGTGCATCGGGACTGTTGAAAAGACAACGAAGGCGAAACATTTTGAAGAACACCAAACATCTGACAAGAAAAGTGGATGCGTGCACTGCCGGGATGGGAGCTCACATTGGTGCAAGACGAAAGTTGCTCTCAAATTTATGAACTTGTCATGACGGTACCAGCAGGGTGGAGGCATGTGTTTTTGCGTTTTGGCTTGAAGGTAAAGTGCAGGCAATTTGAACAAGGTGGGAGTTGTCACCGCTTCTTCCCGCCAATCAGATCCCACCTTCACGGGTGCATTTTGAGCACCATAACCCCGCACAAATTTATGAATTTATACCGAGTCTACTTGTCACTGGTATGGCTGTGCTCCACGCTGTGTATACTTGCTGTGGGCAATGTAGTGCCCTATTTCTCTTGTTTGCACTGTTTGCCATATTTACGACTGTTGCTACATGGGTCTCTCAATCTGTGGACAAAACGTGGCCCAAGGCATGACAACCAGTCGCCTTTTATGGAAGTATTCGGAGGAAAATTGATCTCAATTTGTGGAGAACTACTATGGGGCAAAATGAGGTAGTGCTCCAGGGGTTGTCATATTTTTACTCAAGAAAAAGAAAGCATTTGTATCGCGTTGTCATTAGTCATCATAAGGGTCCTTTTCTACTTATGCCACAACAATCAGGGTACATGGGGTTAAATGGAGTGTTTGCAAAGGTAAGCACTAATCTTTTTGATACACTGCGTTTAAAGGTGGATAATTGCTGGAATTTGTAACAAATCGTACAACTTCATACCACGCCAGTTCTTTGAATTTGCGTACAATTGGTGCTTTATTCACTGCAGCTGTTTGGTATGAGTTGAACTTTTTGAGGAAAATTACAGTTGATGCTTTCCTGCAAGTATTCACTGATAATCACAGCTCAATATATTTCTCCATTCATCCCATGCAAGTGCGAGCGCTCATGGTAGCTTTCGCGTGCATCAAACGTCAACTGAAGACACCAAAACAGTAGGCAGTGGAAACAATTATTCAGCACGCTGATATTAATAATTTCGCCAGTGTCCTTCCCGAAGAGAGTCATGAGCCAAGTATTTGGCAGGTTTTGTTCAAACAGTACGTCATAATGAGACAGCATTAGAGGCAAATTATGAGCGTTGATAATTTCCAGCCACCTCATTTGTACTGCATACCAAAACTGTTACCTGTGCGCGCGTTGCATACGTGATTGACAAATGGCTGGTGAGACTTGAACAATCAAATGCACGTTTGCAAGTATTTTAGTTTTTCAGCAAAACACTTCAACGCTCTTTCGTTTCGGCAAAATGTGCTTTTCTTTTCTCGTTGACGAAAAGCGGTGCTTTGAGTTGAGTGATTTGACACGTGACAGAGAAACTCAACATGACGGGCAAACCTCACAAAGAGCTCTCCTTTTGCCTTTACTTTGGACATCAGTGACAGCCACACACGCACGTATGCACTGAGAAGAGAGAGAGAGAGAGAGAGAGAGAGAGAGAGAGAGAAACCACGTCCCGCTGTATGGATTTGTCGTCTTTGAAATGGACCGTGTGTTCATGCTTCGTGTTATGAGCGCAGTGCCAGTGGTCATGACGAAAATTTTAAACAAACCAAGTGGTGCCTCATTTATAAGTTTGTAAATATATTAATTTCGAGATTGCATATTTGCCTGTTGTCAAAAAAAAGTTAATTCTTTCAATTAGCTCCGAGTGAGCCTCCATTTGGCGAACTCAAATGCTGAACTGTTCAGTTTGAATCAATATTTAATGCCGCTATTATTATTCATTAACTTACCCAAGTTACTTTATGCCAGAGCAGACAAGCCTTCTTCATTTTTTTATTTGCCACACAGGGTTTCTTGCCTCAGGGCACATGGTAATGTAGTGTTATTGCTGCTGACTGCGTTATCGCTGCAAACATGCAATGACCGGTAACGCCGAGCAACTTGTTCTTTCTCACCCGATGAGTTGTGTTTTAGTGCAGTCAGCATGCTGCAATTTTCATGGTCAATTTAACAAACAACCACACACACACACACACACACACACACACACACACACATCAACGAAAAGGGAGGAACAGACTCCATGAAGCCACAGCTCAGAAAAATCGGAAGCAACGGAGCATTTTCTCCGGCGACACAGACTTTCCTCAACGTCGTGCACGATATTGAAAGAGGCACCGCACAAACACAGCTGAAAATGTCGTTTTCTTGCAGATTTGTTTGCAGCCTTTCTTGCATGGCAAGCATGCAAGTCGAGAAGAAGCGGTCCTTTTGTTTTGGACGGAACTCAATCGCTTGGTTTTGTTGAATTTTCCAATTGGTCGCAGCTGAAACTACCCCAAGAAAAACTGTGCTCAGGTCGCAAATTGCTCTGTACTCAGAGCTTATTTTTCAGTGTCTTTCCTTTCAACATGTATGAAGAGGCTCAAAGTCGATGCGGACAAAATGTCTCACTTTCGTTCACCAAACATTGAAATGTTGTCGTTCCAGAAACCAACAAGAACCAACTGTAAGCAAAAGCAGCTTCAAATGTATATTGTGATTTGGAAGGGCCAGAAGACCTTCATTCGCATTATCCGCTGCTCACACGAAGACAAAACGACAGATCTCTTGTTGGTGACTTCAACTGCGGCAATGCCAGTCCAATGTACAAGAAACAGAAATTCTGTCCCAATTCAAATGAAACAAAGAGGATCACAGTGACAACGTCTCCATGCAGACAAATGAAGATGGACGCATTTCTCTTCCACCTCTTCTAGTTTGCGCCCGAGAACATACAACAAAACAACGAAGAGAAGTCTTAAAATTTAGTCCCACCCCTGTTTGTGATGCTTACCTGGGAGTCTGTGCGCCCAGTAGCCGCCTGGTCTCGAGAACCACGAGTAGAGCGGGAGGACGTGTTTTGGAGCGAGGCCGGGCATGAGTCCTTGGCCGAGTGGGCCGTGGTGCGGGCCGAGTCCTGCTGGCGCACCGGGCAGCCCGGCCCCGAGTGTCGGTGGTGGAAGCCCTTGCATCTTGTGCGACAAAGCTTGTAAGGTAGAGAGTCCGCGGTCGGGCTGGTGTGGTGACTGATGATGGTGGTGGTGCGTGAGAGAGGAGAACGACGGCAGTGTGGGCACGGTGGGAATCCCCGCGGTTGTCGCGAATGCGGACGCGGACGGATGGGGCTCGAGGCCGGCGGCGCTCAGTCCTGCCGCCGCCATCGCCGCCGCCTGCGCCTGCTGCGTGTGAAGTGTGTACTGCGCTGCACTCGCCGCTGCAGCCAGCGCAGCCCGGTTCTGGTGTATCAGCGCTGTTTCCGTTGCCGCTGAAGCCGACATTGGTCCTGTATGTGGCGACGCGTGTAAGCTGTTGGCACTTCTCGGGAAAGGGAGTTCAGGATGATGCGCCTCTGCAGAGTGAAGGGCGCGTGTCGGGCTGTGTGGATTGTGGATATGTCCCTGAGAGAGCAAGGCGGGAGGCCGCGCGGGGGAGATGGCCGTCACAGTCGCGCTGGGAGGCGACCCGTGCCGGGGCGGCGTGCGCTCCGTCTCGCGGGACGAACCCGCGCGGCCCGAGTCTCGAGAGGCGCCCGCGCCGTCACGGTCTCGGCGCGACATGATGGAGTCGATGCTGAAGGCGCTGCCGACGGACGGCTTCACGGCGGACGTCACCTCCATCATGCTCTCCGTCCTGTCCTCGTACCGTAGTTTGTCCAACTTTGAAGTTCGATGAGTGTTGAGCCCTTGGTCGCCTTCGTCCTCACCTTCACTCGAAATTGCAATTGTGTTGAGACTTTTTTTTCGAAAATCAAAGCAGCATCTGACCAGCTCGTTCAAAAAACCTGGCGTGCACTCGGCTGTTGTAAGATAGAGTGTACGTTTCGCGGCCTGAACATTGATCGTTATGTTCGTTCACCAATGAGTAGGCTGCGCACATTAATTATGGGCCAAACGAACCGTGGCTCTCTGGTGCACGGGCGCGTCCGATTCGCTGCCCAGCGCACGTGGGTGTGACGTCACACAGAGGTCAACCATTATCACACAGACGCGATGTTAACAGCCCCGATGAGGCCCCATCTTCGTGAGGAGTCATCCTCAACGGGTGTCATCTTCGAGACGGCGTTTAATCACTTCCAAACTAGGTTTGACACTTGCTTATGCCCTGGCCCTGAAGGAACCATGTCGGTTTGCCTGGCAATCTGCGGGCCAGAGATAGAGCACTTCCTGTGCGCCAGTGGTCACCATTGTTTGCTTAACAAATTTGCTGCTGTCATAATTGAAACCCTAATGGTACCAGACGCTTAATTGCTGGGAAAGTGAGAAGGAGCTGAGTTTTCTGAAGAATGGTTTTGGTCGGTGACTGCACGAGGCGAGGAGTGAAAAAAAAGTCCAGTCTTTCACGTGAAAAAGACCCAGCCTTCAAAAAAGGTGCACTTTGTGAGTACATGTACAAGTATACGTACTGGTACACAGAGACACTGTTCTGCATGCTCACGGAGAATCTGTCTCGACTTTTTCAATACAGGGGTCTTCCAGTGTCCCGTGGTTGATACAACTGTCAAGCTGCTGGGAGCGTCGAGCAAGATCAAATTTGTTGTTCTCTTGAGTTTGAAGAGAAATTCAAAAGACAACACAGTCGTCATGGATCTGCCAAAGTGGTGGAAAAAAACACGCTTGTTTTCATTATGAAAAACACATTCCAGACCAGGTACAAATTGGGAGCGCTTGCAAAACTTTATTTTGGTCAAAACTCAAATTGTAAACAAACAACAGTGAAGAGTCATAAGTCCTCTCGATATGAAGTGTTTCCATGCTCCTTTACCCCGATAATTTGCCTGATTTCATTGTCAAATTCGCTTGTGGGAACAAAAAAGAAATCCGGAGGCACAATTGCTGCGCACTCTGAGGAAATCAAAACTCCGTGTTGGTCGAATTGTCATTGTTACACCAAAATTATTCAAAGTGGAAATATTATCTTGCCTGTAATTTGGTACTTTCTATTCTTTCCCCTGACCTAATTAAAACCCAAGCTTGTCATCAGAGGAGTTTATTGGCTGAGCCCATCCAAACATCCGGCTGGCGTTGTCAAATGGAAGCTGCCCTGGAGAGACCCATAACGACATCAAGTCCCATTAGCCATTCATATTGCAACCAAATTAATGCCAATTTGACAACTTATTGAAATAGTTGCTGGCACTTTCCGTAATTGCCTAGCAATATTCAGAAATTTCAGTTGCAGCATCAGATGTGGTGATGGAGCAGTCTGCTCAAGTGGAAATTGTTCCATCAAATTCCAAACGGTAGAGTTGACATTTTAAGACACACTGTGCAACAGCTGCTGCAATTGTCGCTTGTACCAAAGTGAGTCTTTGTCAACGATTTGTGCGCAGTCGAAAAAAAAATAGAAGTAATTTCTTGCGGACTGTCATTCCAAAGCGCAGATCCAACCAAGTTCAGGATTTTGCATCCATGTTCACCGGAGCATCCCAATCTTGATGCTGTCTGTACTATATCATAATTTAATCTCTCCCGGCAGAAGAAGCTGGTTCACATTGTGACCAGGACAATCTCAATGAGTCTCCTATCGGAGTCGATATCTGACAAATGACGCGCGCGGGGACACATTGCAAGACTGATTAACCAGGGATACAAACGAGATCTGGCTGAAGTTTGGACTTGAATGAACATCCACTCGGTATGATTCATCCCCAGCCAATCACGCGATGTGAGGTTCAGCCTCCAAGGGGGACGGTCCTAACCATGCATACTTCTTGGATATGCCATGATGGGCTGCACAACAAATTTGGGGTTTCGCCTGAAATTTCAGTGAGCCGTGCCAGTGTCAAAACTGTAATCCATCTGGCTTCATAACATTGCAGATGGGGTCAAGTAATCAGGGTTGAAGGGCGACTAATGCACTCAGTATGTTAATTCCTTCCTCTGATGAAACACTCCAACCTGCCATTTTCACATCTGCTGGAAAGGAAGAAAGCTGGGGATTGCAAAGGAAAGAAGGAAATCAAACCCAACAGTTTTCCTGCGTCAAAAAATTTTGCTCAGAGAAGACGTATGGCTCTCAAGAATCTCTGATAATTTCCGTCAGCTTCCGTCCGGTCACAAATCTTTGTTCTTGGAAATGGACCTCAGTGGATTATTTGTTTGAAAATCAACTGAAAACAAACAGCACACAAAATAGCAAGCAAAACGAAAATTAATTGGTGAATTTGTGGGCGTGTTCCCTTTTTTGGTGTCTGTTCAAGCTCTTTGTCGTCTCATGCTGAAAGAAGCCACAAACCACACTGCGTGTTGTTGGAGGCGATCAACTGCTCACTGCAAACCCCAACACACAAAACTTTTTCAACACGAACCCAGATCGTCAACTCGGATCTCTTGTCCCGTACCACTAGAATCGTCAACGAAATAAATCTCTGCCATGACACATTTTGAAAGCAGCGTGACCAGTAGGCAGGCGATAACAATTCTGGCAAGTTGTTACCGACTGTGAAACTATTCGTTTTGTCTGCCAAAGGGTCATGTTTTCTCCTCAAATGGACGAGTTATTCTTTATTTAGGCACAGGAGAAACATGCGTTGGGACCAGGGTCAACGACAACAGGTCAGGTTTGGGTGAACCCGTCCCTCAACATGCCTTCTTCTTCTTTAGGTGGAAGCGTCAAGTCAAGACGAAGCTGCAGGTCAGCCAGGCTCATGCACGGAGTGCTGAGGGCGAGGCCTCGGTGAAGACAACTTGAATACGGCATGAAATCAGAAGAAAACTGCAAATTGTTTGGCTGACTGTCGATGGACCAGGCAGAGATGTTCTTGAAAGCTTTCTTTTTGATATGTCTGCTTTCATTGAGCCAAATATCAACTCCCAAAAGGAGACATTTCCTTTCCTGACATCATTGCACTTTCGTGCAATAAACGCCAAACACGAACATGTGCAAGGCCACATGTAGGCTGAAAGGTTTGAGCAAAAGTGAGATCTCAGTTGTTGTCGAGAAGCCTATGATTACTGGGGTGTGAGCGGTTCAGTGGGCAGAGGCAACAGCCCCAGCACCGAGACGGGGTGGGAACAAAGACCGCGGGACGCATCACAATAGCCGTTCGCAGTGCAAATAAAGCCCTCATTACCCGAGTGATTAATGGATTATCACAAGTGTACTGCGGGTATTAAGTGTCTGCAAATGTCTCCAACTTGGCACAGACGACTTCAGCTCAAAAACGCCTGTTTTGCCGGGTGCAAACGAACCTCCTTCGGTCTTCTGTTCCCGTTTGGTAACAAATAGCCCTTGTCTGGAATAGCTCCCTATTATTACCCATTATGACCCACAGCATGACGTCAATTATGGGACACAGTTGTTGTTAAGGATACCATTCCTTAATCATCATCTATGGCGCCAAATTTTCGCTAAATATCTCTAATAAATTAAGCCGAAGGCCCTGGGCTCCCATTTGTAAGTTTCCCACCATTGTGCGAGTACAAGGAGACTGTGAAACCACGGCGTGTTGGTGAACACTTGCCCATCTGACACTGATGTTCAAGAACAGGCTTCAGAAATCAAAAGGTTTTCTGAAAAGTAAACAAAAATGCGACCCCACTTGTGTAAAAATATCTGCACATCATTGTCCGGCTCATCATGCGTGCACAACAAAATTCTCACTCACACTCAGGATATCAACAACAACTGCACATGTCGAAACCCGAAAGCAGATGCGTGGCGCAGGTTTTGTTTTGGAGGACCGCGCAGAATTGGACAACCCTTTTCCAGAAACAACACACTGAACTTTTCAGTGTCTTGAGAAAGAGGAATCTTTGGGCCAGTGAAAAATCCTCAGCGTCTGCTCTTCTGAAGTCACAAACGGTTTGCAGAAGATCAACATTCGCAGATGCTGTCACAATGATTTTTCTTTGAAACCTCTGTCCTTTCTGTGCGAGCAACAGAAATTAAGAACGAACAAGAACACAACAAAGCAAGTCGTTTCTCTCACGTGTTCAACTTTTGGTGTGTGCCCTTTTTGTCCACATGAACACTTTGGAAAAAAAGATCCTTGATTTTTTTCTATATAATTCGAACATCAGACCACGAACAAATAGACTCTATGCAGGGAATCAGATTCAATCACATTCATCTTCTGTCAAAAAAATTCAACTCTTGACCTGGATGGGGACTGTGTGGTTTGAACTTTGGTCCAACCGGTCCAAAAAAATTCGATTGTTTGCACTTCGGCCAGTGGAAAAATGATGAAGTAATGAGTCCTACGTTTCAACATTATTATGGTAAATGATAAAATTATATGACAAAGTATGTTTATATGGACAGTAAATGTTGCCAAATAGAAGATGTCCGGAGGCACATTGGACGCATGATGCCTTGAGTGGAGCGCCTGGCCGTCATAAATACAAATGTGACTAATTTATGTGATAAGTACCATCACACCTTGAGTGTGATTTCAGAAACATCTGACCAGGCAAGATACAGTGCTGATGAGGCTCTGTTTCACCGACGCTTGAAAGTACCAGGTAGAGTCCACGGCACGACACAACGCAGAAAGGTGCAGACGCCTGTTTCGAGGTTCCAAGTTGGAGCTCAAAGACGGATCCAGGATTGATCAAGGATGTTCGTGAAAAGGACCATCAGGCTCCCTGGGTTTCAGAGCATTTGCGTGGAACCACACCATTTTCTTCACAAGTGACGGAAAAGCTGATTTCACACGTGCAGTGGTCTCGTCGAAACTGAAGGCTTTCCCGATTTGCACCGCGTCCTGTGACCGAAATCACCCTTTTCTTTCAACATCCTGTGAGAAAAACTCTTGGAAACATCCTGGCATGCGCAAGCAGGTTTTCACAAGTTGAGGCCACGCGACAAATTTGTGGTGGAGAGAGAAACATTCCTCTTTTTTTTCTTTTTCTGCGCAGGTTGCAACTTCTCTGCTTGTTGAATCAATGTTGTGGCGGACAGGCAGACTGGAGAAGTGTAAGTTTGAAAGCGATGCATCCAAAAAAGTAATTTGCGATTAAAATCACCCATTACTATAAATCACCCACCAGTGTCACTCATTTTCAAATGGAATGAAAATTTATGAGTTTATCCCTCTTAACAAAGTGTATCAAATAGTAAAGTGATTACAATTGGTTGAGGCCTACTGCGTGATGAACTTGACAGTTTCTTGAATGGGAGATTCTCTCGTCCTGAATCAGGTATCCGGCGTGTGAAGAGTATGACCTGATATCTATTCAGGGTCATGGCATCCAAATGAGGATGCTTCCATTTCTCAACAGACACGTCGTTGTGAAGAACAGGCTGTCTTTTTAGCAGAAACCTTTTCGCAGGGCCTCATGCCAGGGGTATGACTGCTCATTACTCTGTTGATTTGTCGGAGTGGCTGGTTCCTTTGAGAAGATCAGCACCTGAAGAGGGACGAGGGGATGGGAACCTCAATTCCTCTACAAAGTGCCATAAAGTGATGAGGGTTTTGCTCATTAAAACCGCCATTATAAAATACTCATTGATCACCGGACAACAAATAACAAGGCTGACATTAGTTGACAAGAGCTTGGCAGAAGGGAGGGTCACCACTGAATGCTCACTTAGCCACCACTTAACATCCATTCAAGACGAAATCGCAATTCCTTTTTGACTTATCTGGCTTATTTACTGCTTAATTTCTTCCCTGATATATGTTGTTGCCAAAAGGCAAAGAATATACATTGCTCTGCACACAAAAAGCAGTAAGCCACCCAGGTATGATAAGGGGCTTGAAAGGAAACCTCGCACATTAACGTGAGTTATGGATTCGCAGTCAAGGTAAATCTGACAAGCCAAGCACCCACTCTGGAGGAATGACAGTCTGAAGGATGATCTTGTTAGCAACAGCATGCTTCGTGTTTCCTTCAAAACGAAATTGTGATTCAAAACTTGGCGTCAAATTCATTCCGTCTAGTTGTGCAGGAATTTGTTCACAAAAGCTGCCCGTGCTCGACGCAGATGTGAGTCCTTTTCGAGTTTTGCCTGTCTTCACATTTGCACAAGCGACCCTTCTGTGTTGTTCTGCTCTCTGTTATGTAACACTGCTGTGCTTTCCCTGCATACGTGGAAACATCGCCTTGTCAAGCTCTTGCTTACGCAGAAGTTCGGGCCTCTTGGTCAGCGTCCAGCTCTCGGTGATCGGGTCTGATGACCACTTGTTTGCCTGAAGCATCATGAATGCCAAAAGTGGAAGAGCGTCTACGCTGCACCTTGAGCATCTTGCGCACCCGCTCAATTGTCCCCTCTCACTTTCCGGGACCTCGTGTTGCGGTGCGGTGCAGCTTTGCGTGTACCCGCACTCTTGTCACGTCACACAGCTTCTTACAGTCTATATATCGGAAATTCACATATCAGACTGAAAGATTCTGCACATGTCCGTTTTGCCACGCAGACTCGTTCTTGCGCTTGCTTTGTCCAACTTGAGCATGCAGGCAGGCGAGCAACGCCGGAGAATCTACCCCCAACACTGAAGTTCTTTTTTGTTTTCACATGAACTCTGTGTGAACGATAATTTCGCCTCCAAGGTGCAACATTGTGGGGCAAGCTTTCACCCACAATGATGGAAACAGCTTGCCCCCGAAGAAACTGGGTTCATATTTGGATGGACACTCGGGACAAACATTCTGCTGGCTTCCCCGTTGTTGTTGTTTGGTACTTCCCAAACGAAAATGTTCCGGTGTGGAGCGGGGCACACACAAAATGGGGCTCCTCACCTTTCAGTAAACCTTGTTTGGTCCGTTCCTGCTTCTGATCTTTTTGGTCACACAAAAAGGTGAGAGCTCTTCTTTTTCAGAATCTGTTATGGCCAAAACAACCTCCACTGAACTCAGAATTTTGACCGTGCATGCAATGGGGCTCATGAAGGTTCCACAATATTTTTGATGAACACACAGAATACCGCCAGCAGCCACACCTATTCTGAAACAGATTTCAAAAGCAAATTGTACTCCGTGAGCGCAAAATGTGCGTTCATTGCCTTGTCCGTCTGAACTATTTTTCTGAGACGAAATACGTACACGTATCAAAATGCCTCCCCTTCGAATTTCTATTTTTGAACTGCAACAGTTTGGTTCACTGCACACCACTGTCGCAGCTTTCGACACGACCGATTGATTACATTGTCAGATTCGTCAACGAAAGCGGACCCAGGACAGGGATAAGGGCAAGCCAGAGGCAACCCTGGTCTACCGTTACACTATAGCTTTGACAAATGCAAGAAGAGATAATTTTCGGAAGTCAGGAGGGGCACAACCACCTGGGGCTCCCCTGGATCAGCCAGAGACAATTGCCAAACAAACAAACTCCTGTCGATATTACATTTTGGAGATGTCAAATTTGCACGGACCTTCTTTTGAAAGCTATGCAGTTTTGACAAGTTCTTCTCAACCTTGCAGAACTTTTCCAAAGAACATAAAAGTAGCCAAAAGAAGCGTTGAAAAGTCTTGTTGAAGGTTCACCCGAAACGGCGAATCGCCGGAAAGAGAATCAACCAAAATGCAACACAGAGCAGAAATTTTGCGTAAAGTCTTGTACTGCGTACCGACCACGACATGCAAAGGTCAAACAAAACGAGAACTCAGACAATGGCAATGTTCTGTCCTGACATCTGTTGAGCAAAACGGACACCGCGTTCATTTAAACTGGTGTGAAAACAAATTGTGCCGTTTCCAATCTGAACTGCATCTTTTCGCGGTTCCCTCTTGCAAATTTCTTTCCTTTTATTTTCAGGAAAAATAAGAACCGACAGTCATAGAATGAACTCGCTTTGGGACATCAATCTGTGTGTCTGTGAGATGAGAATTCGATGAAAGAGTTGTGTTTTCCTTATAATATATAGTTATTGCAACAATTGTGATCGGGTTGTGAGTGGACCAAAGAATTTTGTACCGGTAATTCCAAGAGAAAGAATTTTTTTTTTTGAAACAGACAAAACTTTTCTGGACAAAAACGTGTCAAGGTCACACACACATGCAGGAAGGAAATACGTTCATCGTTCATGCAGTGCATTGTTTTTGCACTGTTTTTGCTCAAGTCATGGTTCCGTTCTTGGGCCTTCAGAGTTGCATCGATCTCACACCCAAGAGCTACAAATCGTCCCGTCAAGCCCAAACTCACAACGTCGAAACTGCTGCTGATGTCCCCAACAACGTTCTTCACACTCACGAACATTCGTCACAAAAGGCTGGAAATTTTATTCGCTGCAGGCTACTACAAGCTTGGAACATGCCGAAATTCTTCATGTTTACAGTTTTGAAAAGGTCATGTTTACTGTAGTTTCAGATGATATTACTCACATCATGATCAGTCGTGTTACGTGCTTTGAGCCCCGGATTGCCAAATTTTTTGCCTTCGCATCGACCTGGTGGACCTTCGCACACAGAGTGAAACTTTGCGTCGAAAATAGTAAGCAACGATAGCAGCAGACTCCATGAATGCAAGGCTTGAGTGTTTGTGTAAAAATTTACGAAATAGCAACATCAATTACACAACAGAATGCACGAGCAACCAAAAATCTTTGTTTGTAATTCAAACAAGCAGTTCTCTTGCTTTTCGAAAATACGAAAGAACATTTCGCCTGTTGCTTTTATGTTGCGAAGAATATTTCGCACGAATTAAGCGTCGGAGGGAAACGTTGCGTGGATCAAGGCGATGATATCACAACAGCTGCGGGAATCAGGTGTTGAAATAGCTACTTGTGGGTGCCGTTTTTGGCAGGAGGCAGGTTGATGACTGGGGTCGTGGCTCTGAACGGTGTGGGTGGCACTTTCTTCGCGTCCTCGTCTTCGGCATCATCGAGGATATCGACGGGCAGTCCGATCGTCTTGCCGACATCTGCGACCGTCTCCTTGGCGCGGGTGATGGTGGAGGTCAGCGAGTCCATAATCACGTTGATCACCATGGCGACGAGGGAAAGGCCGACGAGCACGTAGAGCGACGTGAGGAGAAAGTACCGCGGATGCGCCGGGAGCACGTCACCGAAGCCGATCGTGGAGACACTGACGAAGAGAAAGTAGAAGGCCTCAAGGTAGCTCCAGTCCTCCCACTGGATGTAGAGCACGGCGCCGAGCAGGATGTAGACGGCGGCGATCAGCACCGCCACGATGGGCGGCAGGTTGAACTCGTCGTCCACCACGTACACGTCCGCCGCCGCCGCCGCCGCGTCCTTCCGTGACTGCGCGGCCGACTTGCCACCCGCCGCCGTCGCTCCTGCTGCTTCAGACTTCTTCGCACATCGTCCCGTGTAATAGAACCGACGCACAAAGCTCCACAGATACTTGAGGCCTCGAGTGAAGATTTTTCCGAGGTCCGCCAGCACAATGAGGCACAGTGGGATCCCGATTATGGCGTAAAGGATGCAGCACACTCGACCCGCGTCCGTTGCTGGAGCAATGTGGCCGTACCCTGCAACAAAGCGTGCATCCCTTTCACTCGATTGAGACACCATCGTGCGCGAAGTGCGCAAGTCGCTCTTACTTGTCTCATGCAACTGCATTTTAACAGCGAGGTGCAGGGCATGCATAACTTACGAACAGATCTTTTTGCAGAGTTATCGCATCAAAAGTTCCTCTCGTACCGTATGCGTGGACAAAATTGTTGTTCTCTTGTCTTCAGTTACGGAAAAGGTTATTCTCATTGTTTGGGTCGTGTGTACTACCTATGGTGGTGTAGACTGTTGCGCAGAAGAGCAAAGATCCCCAGAAGTCCCACTGTTTAATGGTGGAGTCGGTTGAGACGCCGTGCGCAAACGACTCGTACAACTCGCCCTCGTATTGGTACAGCTCGCCGCGCACCAGGTCGCGCCACGTCACTTCATTGATGCTTATGTTCCTGCAGTGAGACACAAGCGCGGGTCCTCACATACGAACATGCAGTGTTAATGTCCCAACCACCACACATGAGGGACACAGTGCAAATGACAGAAACGCTCACTGCAGTCAAGCAGCATTTTCGTCATGAACGTACCGTACAACAATTACGGTATTCAGCCGTGTTTTTGGCACACCCAAGAAAAAGACACCCCCCAAATTTCGCCTTGATCATCTGGTGTGAGGTCCCTTTGAAACAATTGCAAGGAAAAGACAAACCCCTGGTTTTGGTACTCAATTTTGGTGCGTCTTACACGATGTCCAAATGAGAAAGTGCACGTATGCATGGGGTGCAGGAGAAGTACCTTTTGCGGCCCAAACATGGGATTTCCTGCGTTTGCATGGGTTTCTTGTTTGTCTGTTCTTGAGCGCTTGAAAATACACGATCACTGACAAGAACAAGGGAATATACACCAACTGGGAGCATCGCATTCACAGCATGTGAGTGAAGTGGCCTCGGTGCACTATGTGGAACAAAAGTCAATCTCGGCTGCTTCTCTTAGTCACGAAGCAAGGAAGACCGCGCATGGGTGCACCCGAAAAACAGGAAAACATCCACGCAATTTGGTTTTACATGGGTTTTGTTGTCAACCAAAACAACCTTCGCAATCCAGACTGTGTCGGATGAATGCTACAGGCGCATGGCATGTAGGCCAGCCCGCGAAGCTGTCGTGGATTCTATCAACAGCTTTTCTGTATCTTGGTGTCAGAACACTTCAGCAACATTCCACTGTTGGTAGCTGTTGTTTTGGTATAGGAAGCGTGAGTACGTGTGACTGGACGCCAAACACGAGCGACAGGCAAACGATTCCAACACGTTTTGGTATTCGGTGGAGAGAACAACACAGACAACGGCACAAGCAATTTACACTTTGTTGCACTTTCTCGGGTTGATCGTGTGCGATGAGGGATGAGGTTCGTCATTTTCGTGAAAAATATCAGCCAGCAGTGACAGTCATATTCAACACACATGTGTGAAGATTCGGACGGTGGACTTGCATGGGGTCCGTCACCAACGAAACGTTTGCCTGTGTTACGTTGTAAGTAAAAATATCAGCCCCTTCTGTCCCTGCAGGGAGCAAGATAAACAAACGTTCAAGAAAACAAACCTGCTGCTGTAAAATATCCTGTCAACGATACTCTCCCTCAACTCAACAATGTCTTTCTTCTCTTGAGCTTCGTGTTTTCCCTCCAGGTAGTGAAACAAGGCAGCTCCGGCGAAAGAGTAGGCGACTAGAATCAGCATCAGTCCCACGGTTGAGCGGATTAGTCTGAGACATCGTTTCAGTACTTTCTTGAAGCCCGCGCTTGCTGGATCGTTCTGCGATGTCGTGGCTGGAACTGGTGTGGTTGGCACGGGGGATCGTTCCTTCTGCATTTTGACTGATTACTCACTCGAACACCGACACAATATTTCCAATGCTGTTCGCAGATTCCGTTTCTCGTGCGCTGGTCCGCAGACTCCTCTCCTCAGTGTTTCTCGACTTGATCCAAACTGAACTCAGTTGCTGCAAGGTCCTTACGAAATCCTCCCGACATTTGAAGACAGTTCGGCTGGTTCAAAGGTGCTGCTGATACTACGGGGAGACTCGGCAGGAAGCCTGAAGTCACCTTGGCTTTATCATGATAACTGTGAGTTCGGATGATGGTGTAAGCGCTGTTCGCCTAAAAGTATCCCAGCTTCTCGATTGTTATGTAGCCGACGGGTGCAGATGTTGAACCTTTTCCACAGCAGAACGTGAAGCAGCACTTGCACACTGCAGTGTTGTGTATTGTGAGCGTATACACAGCTGATAATTGACCCAACTTTCTCAGTAATCGCAAACTGGAAACAGATCAAAGATCTGCCCGAAGAAGTTTTGTTGCCACAGAGAGAATTTTGCTGCTTTTATGTAACTGAAGCTGAAGGAAAAATGTGTGAACTCCAAGATCCTTGACTGAAAATTCTTTGTCGGTTTTCCACGTAACATCCAGGTTGCCTGGTTGGGGGCAGACACTCCGCAAACCACCGAACACGATGAAGATGATGTGAACCCAGCAGATGCTCGGCTGGTAAAGTGTACGTTGCCCAGACTCATTACAACAGCCACATGCACTTGCAGAGACAAGACTCAGACTCACTTCAGCCGCACTTGCAGTTTGAGAGAAGCAGCACTTTATCACCGATCAAACACAAACAGGTGAAAAATGTCACACAATGACTGAGTGAGACGACCCCTCCATCGATTTCTCTCGGTAATTTTTTTTCTGAACAAGAACATCATCATGTTGAAGACGCGCGTTCTTCACGAGCAAAAGAATGCCAGCAATTAAGGGGTCGTTTCAAGCCCAACGAAATCAGCCGACCCCAAACCCTCGCCACAACTCAATCTCCTAATTTCGCACCAAAGGCAGGCGCAAAATGTCAGTTTCACATTTTCAAAGATGGAGTGAGCTCCCTTACTCAGAGCAAGAACTTGGCTCGCACCCCACCCCCTGAACGGAATTCCCTGGAGGGGTGGTACACAAGTTGTCAGTTTTCATGTGTTGCAAGGAAACAAGATGTGCCTGCCCTCATAGCTCCCGTCTTCACACACTGGACAGAAAACATTTTGGTTCACCCCGAGACTTCACCTAAACACAGTTTTGCGTTTCCGTCTGAAGCAACCCAAACGTTGGCACTTTGGCACAAACCAAAGCTATATCCACCACAAAACGAAGTTGATACTTGACTTGGAAAGCAAAACTTGAACTCCTTCAGTTCAACCTGAACTCTAACAAACTTTCTGAATTCTATCACCCAAAACGTATCAAAACACACAATTTTCCCCCTTTGCGAACAACTTTGCGTCACTTCAGCAGATTTGACGAACTCAGCAAACAACACGTGTGCCCGATCTCGCTCTTGTCCTCACCATAAAGTTTCCTCAACCTTGAATCGTCTCTTTTCACAGCTGACTGAGGAAGTCTTGGTTGATAGTCTCCTATTTTATTGCAAATTCATTCTTTTGTTTGCACACGTAACCTGCGCAGACTACGGAATTCAGCGACAGCCAAACGCAGTAGGTCCGGAACTTTCTATCCGAAACGACAGCTTGGTTTCTGAACTCGCCGGAATCGTTTGTGCCGATTCGGAAGTTGGCGTCTTGCAATATGTCACAAAGCACCGTTTCCTCTCCAACAAAACACAATTGTCAGACCAAGTTGTCGCAACAAAAATTTGTCTGCATTCTAGTGAACAAGAAGTTTGTGCAACATCCAGGCGGAAAACCACCTCCGCTTCACGCAGATACACGCCTTCGAGAAGGGTGTTCCTATGACGGTTACAAGACACTCCTGCAGAAATACGGAAAAGTCCGACCTTCAGAAGGACTCGAACTCGCCGGCGAGTCTTCACGGTGCGCTGGGCGCTGTCCACCAGCTCTGTGCTGGACGCACATCTGCTCTTCCACAGTTCTGCTGCAGCACTTCACATACAAGAGAGCCGTTGCGTCGAAGATGGTCAACAGAGTCAGAAGTCACGCCTTGGGCGAAGACAGTTCCGGGGACAGCTCAGGACATGAGGTGCGCCATTGGGTCGTCAGCGCGCACGCGCATGCGCTTGTACGCCTCCATCTCCTCCTCGGTGGGCGCCACGTCAGTGTACATGGAGTTGAAGGGGCGCTTCCGCTCGTCCTTCCCCAACACCTGCTCCACCTTCTTCAACCGCGCTCGCTCCTTCCGCATCGCCTAAACGGAGACAGTGTGACATATCAGTTTTGGAATAGCCTCACATTGGAACAGCTTCAGATTTTTTCCACCAAACATCAAAGTTGAAGTCTCCCTCCATTTGCATGCCAGCTCAATTCTCAATGGGAGGACAACGGACGCGCTGCGCGTCTTTCCCACACGTTCAAGACACGCGCTTTTGTAGCGTTTGACTTCAGCCAATGCAGAAGGCAGCTGCGGCCGACGTGCACTTGCGCGGAACACAGCAAACCACTGAAAGAGGACGGCAATTTTTTGGCTCCCATACCTTCTTGACCTTCCGCTCCTTCCTGGCCGCCTCATCCTCACTCTCGCTACTGCTGCTGCTGCCACTGGATGATGACGACGATGACGACGACGATGAGTCGCTGCTGCTCGAGGAACTCGAGTCGCTGCTCGAACTCTCTGACGACGAACTGCAACAACCAAAACATCTGCTGCAACCGATTCACCGACACGCACTCTCAACACTCAACGCAGTACAAGCCCAAAGCCGCAGTGGTTGAATGACCCTGTTGGTGAGATACTTTTGGTTCCTTTCACATTTTTACCTGTCTTTTTTCTTTGATCCACCTTTTCCCTTCTTTTTCGTCTTCTTCTTGTGTTTCTTCTGTTGGGCTTTCTGTTCTTGTTCTTCCTTTTTCTTCCACTGAAACTTGCCGTCTTGCTGCTTGAATGAAACAATGTCCAATCTTACAAAGGTGGAACAAAGTGAACAGCCCTCTGCGAATAACTGAAAGATGCCTGTCGATTCCCTCATCCCGCATCTCCAGCCCCTTGCTGTTCAACGAGTAGGGCTTGAAGCGAAAGAAAGTGGTGCCTTACTGTCGGCAGTGACCCAGCTGCGTCGCTGACTGCAGGTTCACTGGCTGTTTGTTCACCAGCTGTGGAGTCTCCGGCCGTCAGTGCACCAGGCGTCAAGCCAATGATGTTCGTCTTGGCAGCATCTTGGCCCGCAGCGCCGGTGCAGTACGACTCTTTGACGAATGAGTGGCAGCACTTGAAGCCCCACTTGCCATCTTTCCAATAGGATCCCCAAATCGTCTGAAAATTGCAACACATTAATTCTTGGACAGTGAGTCCACCGACAGAGGACAGACGCAAGGATACTTGCCTCAAACTCTTGTGGTCAAATTGGTGCAGGTGAACTCACTGTGTGGTTGTTGAGCAAGACATCCTCTTCATACATGGATTTCGTCTTCGCTTTCTCAGCGCCTTTGATCACGGATCCTGTCCGCGAGTACTCCACATAGTCTTCCTGCAAAACATAAAACGTCACACGGTTTCAAATCACGAAGTAAAGCGGCCGTGTCTTTACAAAGTACAACAACGACAATGGAAGAGTGTGTTCATCCACGTCACTGCGGTTGAGCACGAAGGGCGGCAGTGAGGTTCACGCACCGACTGCGCCATGAGGAGCTGTTTGGGCGGCGCCTCGAGGTGCTCCTCGCCGCCGTACTTCTCGACGATGCTGCGCTTCTGCGTGTCCTTGAACTTTTCCTTCTTCTCCTTGAACTCGCGCGCGAGGATTTCCAGTTTGGTCGGGTCAGCCTGCAGATTCACGTCGGCACCCTTCTCGTATGCCTCCCACGCGAACACTGCAAAGAGGGGTTTTTATTGGTTCATTGGTGAATCTGGTCCAGCGGCGCTGTGTCAACCAAGTCTTCTTCTGTTGAGAAACAGTCCAAACTGTCACAATAAGAATCTCCCCTCTCCCCCAACCACAAAGAAGGCGCATCTCACCTTGTCGTTGGGCGATGTTCTGTGCATCTCCAGACCATCTTACAAAGTTGTCTCCACCGTACGTCATCCTGCATCAACAAGATGTTTCAGATGTGGAGCATGAAACGCGCAATTGAATATAAGCCGATTATCTTGTGACAACAGAAGCACTTGCTGTCTCATGTAAACAAGTTCTGTTGATGTTGACAAAGTTGAGTCAGTTTACGGAATATTTTCACACGTATTGAAGAACCAAAGATGCAACTCACGCTTTCTCTGAATCAGGCGCATCACTGAACGGGTTTTGTCGCATGGATCTCGTTTTCGGGTCGTAGTAAGCGGAGTTCACGTCCAAGTTGTACAGGTACTGAAAACAAAGAACAGTTTCTTTCCTTTGTTTCTGAAATTTAGACCCTTCCAACGATCAGTGGGATATTCCACAAGAAAAGAACGCTGGACGCTACCTTGGCGGTGTCTTCGCGGATACGCAGATTTCTCACGGTGATGCGCTGCTTCGACTCGAACTTCTGTCCGGGCATCGCCACGTCGTCAGCGTAGCCCTTCATCTCGTCTTCGTCCTCAGAGTTTCCTTCCTGTAGAGAGCAGTCGCATTGCTTGTCAATCAAGTCTGAGGCGTGCCTCTCTGAAACTACTTTGCTCTTCTTGCCACACTCGTTCAAAGTGTGAACTCGTTTCCAAAACAACGACAATCCGACTCTGTGTGTGTGTGTGTGTGTGTGTGTGTGTGTGTGTGTGTGTGTGTGTGTGCATGCATTTGTGTGATGTTTTTCGTTTTTCGGAAAGCCTAATCGCTGCTTGTCGCAGTACCACGTGCGCACTGTCTGATGTTTTCCACTCACTTTGTCTTCATCCTCCGGGAGTATTTCACCGCCAAGAACCTTCTCCGCTCTCAACACTTTCTTCGCCTCTTCAATCTTGGCGAACTCCTCTCCAATCCGCTTGTGCTCATCCACATTGTACCCGTTCCACCGATCTCTCTTCCCCTCGAAATCCAGGGTCAGATCGCTTGGAATGTGCTCATCGGGGGCGAAGTTGGAACCTGTGTATTTGGCACCGATCTTTCGAGGTCGCTGCAATTTACAGAACAACACATGAGAAAATTGTGGCACAAACGTACCACTAATCACAGCGTTCCAATTACTCAGGGAACTGGCAGCAGAATAGGGGTCTATCAACCAAAGAACAAGAAGGCTGTCGCCTGAAAAGCGCGCGGTCTCCTGCGAGCTCTGACCACGGTTCAGTTGGCCGGTTCAGTTACCTAAAATTCACCAGAGAGATTTTTGGGCTTTGGTAGAAAATTTTGGTTCAGTTACTCAAACTGAACCATGGGGGGGGGGGGGGAACTGAACCGTCACAAAAAATCACTTGGATGATTTTCAGGCCAAAGCAACTTTCATTTTTTGGCACGGTTCAGTTACCCCCTCCCCCGCAGTTCAGTTAAGGCAACTGAACCAAAATTTTCGAAATTTTCTGAAATGACCTAAAAATCTTTCTGATGAATTTTTGTAATGGTTCAGATACCCCCGCGTCCTATCGGCAGAGCCGGACCGCGCGCTTAAAAACTTGGGGAAGAGGATTGATAATCCTCGCCTCTTCAGCGATCAGTGTCAGTGAACCTCGGCTCAGCAGTCTCTGTTGAACTAACCTCCAAACAGTCTTTCTTCTTGTGGGTCATGGCACCGCAGTTCTCACAGGCCCCCTTTCTAAACTTGGTCGCCACCGTACCCTGAAAAAAAGACATTCGGTGGCTCTTTTGTCGTACAACAAGCAAAGTGGCTGACGACAAGAGCGCAAGTCACTTGCGCTTTTACACAAGTCATGCCTCACGGACACTGAAATCGTCTGACCATTTCACAATAGAGACCATTTGTAAACCAAGATGACAACTGATGTTTGTTGACAAACGTCCAAATAATCACTCACTTGTTTCACTCCTTTCTTGAACCACTTGTCCATACGATCGTACTGCTGATGTTTGTCTTCTTGAGGGCGCTGATGTCTCAGAGTTGGTGTCGTCGCTCCGAAGTACCATGGTGCTTGCATGATGTACTGCGGAATGTGTGGGTTGATGTCCCTGGAAAAGTACGCGACTTCAGATACTCAACCGCTGTCTTCATGTTGGCAACGATTTCATTTCAAACTGTTCGTACGCGTGAACATTTGATGAAGAAACACACTTACTTTCCCTCCTCATCTTGCATCGCAGGAACAGTACCAGCCTTTCGAGCTTCCTCGAGTTCTTTCAGTTTCTTGTAGTCTTCTCGTTTCTTGCCTTCGGTTGCTGGTTCGTCGCCCTCCGCTGATTTTGACAGCTTCGCCACAGCGGAGGGTGGCATATTCAGTTGAAACGACATGGTCACTAGTTTTCCTGAAAGTACGAGATCAACGTCATGGATGGGATATCAAACGGACACTTCATTCATACAAATTAAAATCATTGGATCGAAAGGGCAAAGGGAAAATTGGAATGGAAGAACACAAGGATCAAGATCTATTCAGTTGGGAAACAACGGACGTTGAAACTACGTCTCCTTGTTGACGACTGAATCTCAATCAATTAAAGACAAGATCCAGTTCTTGTCATCATGTTCGAATCATTTTGATCTCTCAACATCATACTTTACGGGGTTTCAATACACAGCTTTTCGTTTGTTTATTAACGGTGCTAACATCTCCTTTACGCGCAAAAATACCTCGCTTCGACTCCTCCTGTGTTTCGGATGTCGCAAACTTGTTATCGTAAATGGGTTCGTGTGTCGCGGGTTGAATTGCGCACAGTTACCCGTGTGCGCACAGAAACGGTCACTTTGTTTTGAAGAACAAGCGGCAGATCTGTCAAACTTTCTGGCACAGAATGTTTGTAATCAGAACGAAGATTTTGGCTGGCATAGCGACCAAGCTAGCCAGCTGCAGACAACTGATTGGGAAGGAAATTCCCAATTATCGCCCAGCTGCATGTGTTGATCTGCCAAGAAGCATACACAGCTCAACCCTGAGACGACGCTTGAAAAGGAGGGGGGACTCTGAACCTGTGTCTGTTGCTCACAGATTACCTGTTGCGACTCAGATGATTTATGGTGAACAGATTAAAGATCTGAAGCCTGAGCGAAGGAGGGAACCAAAACGCCGCAGGCGGCTCCGACAGCCTGACGAAGACCTGCATACCCTACAGGCAGACTTGGAGGAAGCACGACAGACAGTTGAAATGACAGCTTTAGAAGAGTTCTATGACAGTGATGATGAAGATTATGTTGAGGAAGTTTCATTCGATGTGAAATCTGAGAGACAGAAACCTGACAACGAGAAAACCAGAATGCAGGCTATGTTCGGAAACCCGGACCCTGATGTTCCGATGAGCAACGTTCCCTGCAGCGGTTGCGGTGCTGAGCTTCATTGCAGAAACCCTCACACGGCCGGTTTGTGCATTATGTCCGTGGTTACGTGCAGTGTGTCTGAGCAAGTCTTTGTCGAACAACAGTGAGATTCTGATTCTTTTTGTTTGCACTCTCATTTTCTGGAAGAGTATTTTTTCGCTTGTTTGCTTGGTCGCAAAGACTCAAGACAACACAGGCTCAAATGAGACCAGTCTATTTGTGGGGAAGTTGTTTCGTTGCCACAATGTGACTCGACAACACTTTGCATCCTTCAAGCAAGTACGAGTACTTGGATGATTGGCGGTCGCGCTGGTCTTTCAGTGGAACATCAAAATTTATGCTTGTTTTCTTGCAGGGTACATGCCAAGTGAGCTATTCAAGGCGATACCAAAGGACAAGCTCAAGGAATCTTGTTGCCAGAGATGTGTTTTGATGAGGCACCATCATGTTGCCCTGAATGTCCCGGTTCAGCCAGAAGAATACAAAAATATTGTGTCACAGATCCGATCAAAATACGCTTTGTGTGTTCTTGTTGTGGACGTGATGGATCCTGAAAGCAGTATATTTCCCGAGTTGATGCAGTTGATTGGACCAAAAAGGCCAATGTACATTGTTGCCAACAAGGTACGGTGTTGCTCGTCTGTGTGTCTATCTCTCTGTCGGTCTCTCACTCACTCTAAGTCTCTCTAACTTGTTTACCTCCAGATTGACCTTGTTCCCAAAGACAAGGATGGATACCTGTCGCGAATTCGGGACATGTTAGTGAGAATCTGCAAGGAGAAAGGACTGGCTGACGAATCCTATATCCATCACATCGCGCTGGTCAGTGCCAAGACGCAGTATGGAATAGAGGAGCTCGTCTCGCGGCTTATGTACGACTGGGCTCGCAAAGGTGCGTCCGCTCGCGCAATTTTCCAAGGCGGGAATATGGATGCGCATTTCTTCAGAAAAAGAAACGACCGTCGACCACTGAAGATTGTAATTTCAGGAGATGTGTACATTCTTGGTTGCACAAACGTGGGCAAGTCGAGCCTGTTCAACAGCCTGATGGGATCAGACTACACCAGAGCCATGGCTGGAGACTTTCTGACGAGAGCTACCACTTGTCTTTGGCCAGGTACGTCGCTGCATGACAAAAAGTCGTGTTCACTGCCTTTGTTTTCATTCAGAGAAGACCACGACTTTCGCTTCTCAGAGATGGTCACTCAACAACGTCAGAATGTTTTTCCTTCCCACTTTGAGAATTTCGGCCTTCTTCATCCTTCTCTTCCACGTCACGATGTGAAACTTAATGTTGACTTGGTTTGGTATACAGACGTGTCACAAGGGTGGTGGACTTCCCTTGTCGGTAGTGTCTATGGGCAGCAGCCATTTCTGCTACGATTGCAGGAACGACCCTGAACGTGTTGAAGTTTCCTATCGTCGATCCCACTCCTTTGCGACTGAAAAAGCGAGGAGAGCGTTTGGCAGAAGACCGTTTGACTTTGGGTGAGCGAGTGCGACAGCAAGCAGTCGAAGCCGACCAACACAAAGGAAAACACCAATATCTCATCGGTGAGGACTTGATTGTAATTCACCTTGGATGTGGCCCTTCCCTACACATACTCAGTTCAAAGGCTCTGTTTTGAAATGTCTGCGGTCTGTGTCAAGAGTTCACAGAAACACGCCTACCACACCAGGTCGATTCAAGGAGTTTTGACAGTGGTGCTCAAACCCCAATCTCTGTCTTCAGGACACGTGGGTCGAACGTTCACCGCACAAGATGCCGTGGCCATGCCATTGTCCATGTCGATGCACACTAATGACTCGTACACCTTCGACGAGAAGAGTGGAGAACTATTTGAGACAGGTGAGTACCACCTGAATCGAAGGTTTCAAACGAATAGGAGGAAGAGTCCAATCTGCCTTTCGTGACCTGTTCATGACACCATCACTGTCATGAAGGGCAGATTTGGAGTGTCTTGTGATTTTGCAAAGTGTGTCTTCTTGCTAATTCCCAATGGATATGGATTTGAAGACAGCAAAACAACAACGTCAATTGACAATTGGTCTTCTGGCAAGCACAAATTTGTGTACACGGGACGCTTTTCGCCGTGAACTGCCACAATTTTGATGTGACTGGCCAAATATCACTGAAAGCTGGATCGTTTCTTTGCTGCTCGAACGTCAGAAGAAGGACCGCGAGTGATGACATGTGATTTCTTTTGCCCTTTGGTCGCAGGTCGGTTGGAGGAGTCACTTCCGGAGGTTGGGTACAAGGAGCAGACTTACAAATTCGGCCGCTGGTGCTATGATACACCTGGCGTCGTCAATCCAGAACAGGTGTGTTCACAGAGCGACACGTTGCTGCGTCCTCCTTGCCGACTCCTCTGCAGTGCCCTCGCGGAGTCCACAGAATTCGAATTCGTTTTGAAAGCTTGTCAACATGCCAAGGTGTCTTGAAGCTGAATCGAAGAGAGATTTTCCCCACCGCTCGATTCAAAACTATTTTCAGAATGTCACAGCAAGCTGTTGACTGTTGTTTGCTGTACTCTTGTGTCGTTTTTCAGATTATCAATTTGTTATCGCAAAGTGAGCTCAATTTGGTGGTGCCTCGACAGGTGCTTTATCCACGAACATTTCGTATGAGACCCGGTGAGGGCATGTACGTGAGTGGGCTCGCAAGAATTGACTACACGCAGGTACTTGTTGCTCCAAGTCCTTTCTCGGCTGTTTCAGCGACTCGCGTTATTTAGAGGAAATCGTAAAAGTCTTTCTAAAGAAACGGATTTGTCCCCCACAAAGTCAGCTTGCAACTGCATCCAGACGGTGCTCTGAGCCTGGCCATTCCATGCACACCTCTTCCCGCCAAGATGAATTTTCCCATGCTCTTTTCGCTCGCGTGAACTAAAGCATCGAGGGTGCCTGGGATATCGTAGGATCTGAATGGTCACTCCCTGCCTTCCTCACCGCTTGAGAAATTGTTCAGAATTCTGGAGGAAAAGGAAGACCCACCTCCGACAAGTCAGAAAACACGCACGTGCGCACACGATCGAAACACCCCGAATCTGGTGCAAATTGTTCTTGCAGTCGTTTGCACTGTGTGATGTGTTGAAGACACTATCATGCGAAATGAGTGTTGCGTTTGAATTGTTGTTCAGTTTCATCGTGTTGTCATCTCAACAATGCTGCCGTCACGAAGCACATTTGATCCACTTGTCTGAATGTGAATAGCCTTCGCTCTCGTCACTGTTGTGCAAACCTTGTGCTCTCGTGTTTTTCAGGGTTCCGTACCCATACACGTGACGTTTGTGGGCTGTTCCAGGTTGCCAATTCATGTGCTTAAGGGTTGGGAAATGGACCAATTCTATCGGCAATATGTCGGAACCAGCAAGCTTGGTGTAAGTAACTTGCAGACATGTGTCTGGAGGAATGTGTCTGAGGCACGCGTCACCAGAACTTGAACCTCGAAGCTCATTTTGCCAGACACGTGAATCCAGAAATTGGATGTCTGGCGAAATCGGTGCACGGTCGTCATGGCAGAACAACGGTAGATCAACAGCACTTCAGTGTGAATGCGAAAACAGGTGGAACTTTTGTGTGTGCAGGTGCCAAAGGGAAATTGGAAGAGACGGCTCGCTGTTCCCGCTCTGGTGGGCAAGGACCTGTCCTTCACCGGTGGCGGACGAGAGAGCGTGGCAGACATCACTTTGTCTTCCTTGGGTACGTAATGCAACCGAGTTCATCCTTGTTGTCGTGGGATGGTCTCACGAGCCAGTTTCCATGCAAGAGGCGTCGGACTTCACGTTAGATCATTCAAATGCCACGCTGACTTTGAAGTCACCACCACGAGTACACACTGATTGTCCTGCACAAAAACGACTGCAACATCGCTGTTTGTTTCACTTCAGTTTCTCGCACTGACTGCGACATGAACAAGTGAATGTTTACTGCAGGTTTCGCGGCTGTGACGGCCGCTGAGGGCGAGGAATTCAGTCTGCGCGTCTACACTCCTGGTGGCGTTGGGTGTCGGGTGCGTCAACCTGCGATGCTGCCTTTCGCCGTCAAGTTGCGCGGCAAAGCTAAAGCATATTCGGCGTATGCCCCGGGGAAGCGTGTGAAGATTCTGTTTGAAAAGGACTACAGTCTGCCGCAGACCTCAAAATTCTTCGGCAAAGAGAGACGGCCAAGACAGCGGTACACGGCGCAGTGAGTGAATTTCGAGGCGAACATGGTGGAGTCTGCCTGGCGGGGAAGGTTGTGTTGAGACCCTCACTGCTCAGACTGTTTCAACAAAGTCAAGCAAATACGCGATCCACTGCCGATTTTTTTCGTCCAAAATGTCGAAGTTGGTTTGAGCTTGAACAGCAGGCAGGCCTCACTTTGTGATAAGGGTGCTGCAAGTCAGCTCTCTGGACAACAAATGTCACACAGACCACCTGTTTTATCATCTGTGCAAATACAGCAACTTACCTGCAAATTCAGTCAAGAGCGTCCTTTTTCTGAGCAAGAAGTCGTCGACAATATGTAGGTAAAGTACCCGCATGTTCAACTTGCGTCAATCAACAACTTGTGAAACAAGCGCAGAAACTCGTCGCGCTGTGGAAAAGGACGAGCGTGATTTTGCACGTCCAACCACCACAAAAGGAGTTTCGTGGGTGCGATCCCAGATACACCTCAGATTCAGGTACAAGTGGGTCGCTTTGTTCGAATTGAGATCCTTTCTCTGTTCAGATCAACCACTCGTGAGGCCTTTTGTTCTTTTGGTCGATCTTTTCGCGCCAGTCCTCTGGGGGAGACCGAAGTGTGGTGAATGTTCTTGAGTCGAAAGTTGGGATGCTGCTTGGCGATGCGATGACACCTCATTCGCTGAACTGGTAGTCTACGGCGCAGCAGCTGATTCAGTGTCCACCCAGTCACTCGCAAGAATCTAGAAAGCGCAAAGACAGATACGGTCGGCCTTTTTGACGGCTGTGCTGATAATCGAGGTGAGTGAAGGAAAAAAGCAAGAGTCATCAGACGAATCGTTCTTCCTTTTCCAAAAAGCAGCTCCCGAAAGAAAGCTTGTGGTTGGCGAGGATCAAAACGGACAACAAACCTTGTTGATTGTGATCCGATCCACGATGTCAGGCTCCAATATCTTTCGAATCAGTCTTCGACATGATGGAGGTATCTGAAAGGACAGTTTTGACTGGTCCTCGTTTGTTGCGTGAAAGAGCTTGAGACCTGGCAGGAATTTATGAAAGTGAACACTTCGCTGAAATCTTGCAAGTCAGTGGTCTCTGATGTTTTGCCTTCAAGAACCTTTTGTGTCCTGCCTCATCCTGAACGTGAGTTAGGTTCTCAGTTTTGACATTTTCCAGCTTTTCCTTGGGTGCGTCGTTTTTGGTCCCGGATTTGTCACACCCAAAATGCCCCTGCCATTCACGCTGTTTGCACGGGCAATAGGTTGGGGCGTAGCGGTCACCCTGACCACCAAGTATCTTGTGGCAGGGGGATGTGATCATTCAAGTTGTGATCAGGGGTAACCACTGCCAAAATCTACCTCAGAGTAGATGCTGCGTGACACCCCCCCTCCGCCCTGGTCACACATCTACTCCAAGGGGGTCACACAACATCTGCTCCACAGTTTGACTTGTGTGATCTTCTGGTCTTTTGTGTTCTCCAAACTCTCTGTGACATGTGCAGCATTGGTGAACTCACAGCGCGACTCAATGCCTGTGGCATTCTCGTTCTCGCTTGCTTCAGTTGAACACGGATCTGTTGCACACGGAGGAAGGAGAATTGAGAGTTATACCATTGTTTTCCTGTCCGGGTTGAAGTCGAAGTTCTTCTCCAGCTGAGCGCGGACCATTTTGACGTGGTCTGCATCCTCGAAGGGAAGTGTACCACAAACCATGACAAACAAAACGACGCCCATACTCCAGACGTCCGATATCAGCGGGTTGTACGGAGTACCCTTCAGTACCTGTTGAAAAGAAGGACAGCTCGTGCTCCCAATGACACTTGTAAAATGAGCGAAGTGCATGCTTGGGATGTTGGTCAAGAGTTCACCTCGGGAGCAGCGTAGGCAGCACTTCCGCAGTAGGTTTCAGACATCTGTCGCTTCTGCGTCTCTTTGTCAACAACGTAACGCGCGAATCCAAAATCGGCTGCAAAAATTTTGAGAACACAAGGCTGAAAATATTGCAGAAGAAAGAGCACCCCGAACTCTTTGTGCTTGGTCACAAAAGAGCTTCCAAACATCGTCGACAAACGATTGGGCCTGTGCACTCCATTGTGTGACTCCATTGCGTGTCGCGGCAATGTTTCCACGTGTTGTCTCAGTGTGTTGGCAACTCGAGGGGACCCCATCACCGAGCTCCACAACCTGTCAGTGGTGATCCCACGGTCAGCAACACGCACGGGAAAATGCAAAGTCTTGAGGGTGGTCTGAGGGAGTTTTGTTGGACGACCACTCGGACCGCCCTGAAGAACAACGTCCTTTTCCTGGGGTGGTCTTGCGTGAGAGAGGGAGTCAGAACGTTGAAGTTGTATTTTTCTTCGTGACCCACTGCCCCCAGACCACCCTCAGGAAAATTTAAGCATTCGTTTTTTCTCAAGGGTGGTCCAACCTTTCCACCACCCTCAAGAAATGTTGGACTTTGAACGAGGGTGGTTCGAGGTCCCTCTCTCAAAGGTGGCTGTTGTTTTGTGCTCTGGCGTGCAGTTTGAGAACATCATGAAGCGTGAGATGTTATTTCTTGTGAGGTTTTGGCTGTGTCATCTAGAAACTGTCAAGCTCCTGGCGTGCCGGTTAAAATTTGAGCTTTTTGAGATCAGGCCTCACCTATTTTAGCGTGCTTGGCTCCATCCAGAAGGATGTTTTCGCACTTGAGATCTCGATGTGCAATCTGCAGGCTGTGTATGTACTGCAGTCCACAGATCGACTCTCGGAAGATGCGTTTAGCGTTGCAGTTGTCCAAGAATCCAGTTTCACACACGAACTGAAGAGGACAAAACAGAGGTGCGTCTTTCTTCTGTGAGGCCCTGTTCAGCCAGCACAAAGTGAAGCTGTGCAGCGTGTTGCAGTGAGTTCCACCGCAAAGGATGCAGAGGGTCGCAGAAATTCCTCAGAGAATGAGACTGGTTTTGTTGAAACTCTCACCCCGAGCAAGTCTCCTCCACTGCACAGTTCCATGAAAATGCAGGTCATCCAGCCGACGTCGCAAACTTCAAACATTTCCACCACGTTCTTGTGCTTCATTTCTTTCATCACGGCCAGTTCCTGTTGTTGAGAAGGACAGAATACTGTATTTTTGGAACTTGTGTTTCGGCATTGTGCACTTTTGGTCATTGTGTGAACGAATCTTTGTTGAAAAAAGAAAACAAACAAACCCAATTTGGATGCTTTAGATTTCACGTGTATGCACTGACTTTGGGGAGGAATTTCTCAACGAAGCTGTCGGGAGATTTTGACTTGTCTATGAGCTTCACGGCCAGATCTTCATCTCTGCCTTTTTGAGTGGCTGACAGCACCACCGCAAAGGAGCCCTGAAATTTGGAGAACAGTTTAGGTCAATGTTTGGTCATTCAGCATGGCAATCTGGCAGATCTACGAACTTGACTCTGACTGGTAAAGCGTTTGGGGTGGCTTGCGTTGTTCAGATGTCTCCATAGATCTACAGTTGGTTCCACACACGTGAAAGTTTTGGAACAGGCGCATCGCGTAGCCATCGAGCCTGTGTTAGATCTAGAACTCTACGCATTGGCAATAGCTGAGGCTGCGGTCTTCAGGTGGTGATCCCTTGTTGTCATTGCCCCCTTCCCTGGAACCCACAGTGAGCTCATCAGCCCTGAGGTGAAGTTGCGCACTGTTGAGTTTGGATTCTTGGATAGAGTCTTCGTGCTTGTGTTCAGTGCACGGATGGTGTGTCCTGAGGGGAGCTCTTGTGTCTCGAATCCAGTCTCCTGGCTCAACAGCTGCTTACTAGAATCTAGATGAGCTGTCGTTTGTCTTGATCTCGATCTGCTAGGTAGATCTAGAATTTCAATAGATCAAGAGTCCAGATCTGGTTCTACACTTACTTTGTTGAGCTCCTTCCCAAGTTTGTATCCTTTGCTGGCCAAAACACAAGAAACATAACTCAGATCTGTTTTCGAAAGGCTTTGCATGTCAACATCTTATGTCCCCAGGTTGTGCAGTTTGCGACAGCAGGTGCACGCTTTTGAGTCTCTGGATCACGATTCTTGATCTTGGTGTGTCTGTTGATCAAGAACGAAAAGTGTGCCGGATCAAGCACTCAGTTCTGTTTTGTTTTGCTGGATGGGCCAAAGAACTGGCTCGCGGAGATCGAAAACATCGTTCGGCCCATCTTTTGAGCAGACAGGAACGTCGCAGATCGCGACGTTGTCGTCATGGTTCTTTCGTGTTGCGCTTGTTGTTCTGAAATGGCGGGAAATTTGTGCGCAACGTGACGAACGACAGAGCCGCTGCTTTGTTGGAGGCGCGTTTGGCGGTGTTCAATTCACGCATCCAAGATGAGCGTCCAGATGCCGAAATAGATCTGTCTGGATTTGCTGCTTGCGATTTCCATGTGAAAAGAACAGATCTAGCAGGGCATCTGGAACTTTTTTTACAGTCGTTCCTTTGTTGAAGTCAAGATCTAAATTCCCCCAGCAATTGTTAAAGTTATCACATATTCTTTCAAAACACAAGGCTTTCAACTTTTTGTTTCAATTTTAAAGATTTATTTCCTTTCAAAAGTGAGAAATAAAGAATTCCTGTTGGGATGTTTGGACAACCCTTTTCATTTTGAGTTGCCCAGTGGAGCACCTGGATGTTTGGGTGGGAGAAAAAAGAATAGAAATTTGTTAGCACCCGAAGAAATACGGATGTTTAGGTGGCTGAATCAAACAGCGCCAATTGACACCCTGAAGAAAGGTGAGTCAGCCATCTGTGCAAGGGCTCGTACTCGTACAGCCAGCACTTCTCCAAATGAAGTTTGACAAATCTTGATGACAGACGTATGTGCAGTTTATTTGTGACATGGGTGACAGGAAAATACGAAAAGCAATCAAAGTGCGACAATTTTGGGCGGACTCACACAGTCTGCTCAAATGCGAAGACCACCACGGAGAGTTTTGTCTCCTTTCACGACAGAGTCTAAAACCATTTGATGCAAATGGGCTGCTTCATTCAAAAGTTAGTAGGAATAGGGAGCGAGATATAATGTTGGGTGTTCAGTTTTGACACTCGACACGCACACATTGGTCGGAAAAATGTTCCTCCAGTGGGACCAGGCCCGCCCGCTCCAAACAAGAGATCAAAGAACGAGCCCGCGGCACCGTACAGCAGCCATTCTGCTCACAACAGACATTGTTTCTGCAATCAGGCCACGGCTGCCTGTCTGCCAGGAACCATTGCTTTACCCAAAGCAACCGTTTGTTTTGTGACTTGGGCGAGGGGTAACCAGTGGTTTGGTTTCATTGGTTTGAAAGCAATGAAAATAAACTGTTGCTTACCCCTTCTCCCCTTGGTCAAGAAAACTGTTAGCTAACCTGGGGTTGGGTGGATGAAGGAGAAGGTTGGTTTTCTTACCGGGGGGTGGGGGGTTGGTTGGTTTCCTTTTCTGTCAGAAACCAGGTGAGCATGAAAGGTGAACTTGTTTGTTGTCACCAGACAATTAAACTCAAAACGTTCCTCACAAGGATTGTTGTGCGAAGTCCTTTTAGGGCGAAGCACCTAGTGGTAGTGCGGTATAGGCATACGCAGCCAGATGTCCCTGTCCCCACTTTGTTGGGGCGGGGCGGGGGGTGGGGGGGGGGGGGGGG
>JAAUXT010108569.1_pt1 | contig 34478 bp, 18 predicted proteins | sample 7278171 | NCBI WGS metagenome assembly JAAUXT01 (sample SAMN14350112, study PRJNA611818) | marine sediment metagenome | isolation source: surface marine sediment (1.8m) | place: French Polynesia: Moorea | collected 2018-08 | reverse complement strand
TAACTGCAGCGCCCAAGTGAAAATTTAAAATTTGTCAACGCGTCAGTATTGGTGTGAACCATTCTGGGCTCCAAAAGGAATGTCCGGTGTAGCGTGCCCGATTGACACGTGTCATTTGGAACACAAGTCAATCGGGCACGCTACACCGGACATTCCTTTTGGAGCCCAGAATGGTTCACACCAATACTGACGCGTTGACAAATTTTAAATTTTCACTTGGGCGCTGCAGTTAGATTGCAAAGTGTTCACCTTGACAAAAGTTTGCAGTTTTGGTTCCGAATTGCGAATCCAAATGGAGATTTTCATGGTTGCCCAAGACGTTAGATCTACTTAGTTCTCAAGTCTCAAACCAGTCAGGCCGAGGTACTTGGTCATTTGGGGTACATTGCTTCGGAAAGAATGCACACGTCCTGCGTGGAGATTGATACGAAGACAGGTTTCTTTCCTGTTTTCGCTTCGCTACATCTAGATTGAAAGGCAAAGTACTAATTCAGTTTATCAATGCACTTGTATTCAAGTATGGCAAAGTATAAGGTTAAGCATTGGAATAATTTATTTTTCGGATCATTTTTAAAAAAAATTACAACATTCTCACCTGTAATTATTTAATATAGCAATAACAATGCAATAATATAGTAAAATATAAGAAAATTGATGAATAGTAATTCTCTCTTAGCCTTTATCACTATGTACAAACCTAAGATCACAGATAGATTCTTAAACAGCATGCTGTCTCGCTCTATGGTTTGAAAAACCGCACAGAGTAATAATAATGCATCCAACTTGACAAAATGAGTCGCACACCTACACTAAGCCGCCGTTTGATACAAATGTATGTAAAAAAGGAAGAAGTTGTTCAGTTATTGAATGGCAAGGAGGTGTTTGAAGCACTTTGATTACAACATTGCATATCATAAATGTTTGTAGAGAAATGTATTTTTTACAAGCAAGCTTTTGGCTGTTCTCACGCAGACAACATCACCACAAGAGTTGGAAGAAGCACTGTTAGACTTGACAATGTTCAAGACGAAAATTTGGCTCATCTCATTGGCTTCACCGACCAGTGTCTGCGCGTGTGGAGCCTCTTCTCTGGGGCTTGCTGCAATTTTGCGTTGGAAAGACTTGAGTCGAATTGAAAAAGGGAATCATATGGTCAGCTTCCGCAACCCAGTGTGCCAATTGATGCTTGTCTGTCACACAACTTTTGCCACGCTGCTGTGTTCCAGGCCCACGAACCCACTGCAGTTTAGAGAACATTCCGTAATCTAAAAACACTACTGGAAGACAGTTTGTCCAGTTTCATTCCTGCACCAAGTGATATAGCTGAATGGTTTGAATAGGACAACACAGATTGTGCTTTCTCTGAAGGGAAAGGGAGGAACTGTGTTGGTTTTGGAAGAACAAAGGGTTTGTGAAAGGAGAGTGAGAGAGGATGCTAATTTCTGAGCGTCAGGCCGGATTTCAAGTAAAAATCGTTTCGTGTCCCGTGAACCGAAAGTGTTGACTTGAGCAAGTGGTTTTAGTACTTTCTAGATTCACGTTTTGCTTCGATACCTAATGAGAATGAGGGTGAAAGTTTTGGCTTTTTCGTCAAAGTTTGTTGCATCCTGAGAAACACAAAGACTCAAATGTAAAAAGAAGAGTGCTTCAAGGTGGAAGTACAAAGTACAGGTCAGTTTCGGATCACAGCATTTGTGCTTTTTTATGCACCTTTTTTGTGTTGCTGTTCTTCCGTCGCAACTCGAAGGGTGTAGAAATTGTTGTTTTAAGGCCTCATCATGTTCAGGAAGTTTGGGATAGGGAGAGGTTGAAGTGAATTTTCATTTCGGGAGCGGATGGCACGAATTTATCCGGACGCGACCTGTATTTTACACTGAGACACACAGCGCCGAATGTTGCTTGAGAAAAATCGTGGTTATTCTCAGTGATTTTCTTCTGGGATCAAGTTGAGGTTGGGCCGAGTTCCTTGGTGCTGCTTTGTCACATTGTCTGTCGCGAGTCCATCGGTGGTTCATTCGCCACACCTCTCTTCATTCAGACTCTGTGTGGCAGGCTTCTGCATTATTTAAGTAAAGCGACTTGAGAGAAATCGAGTGCCCCATCATGTTTTCTCCCTTGGCCAACGCTGCAATGATGAGCAGTCCGTCCGTCCTGACCCCGGCTCTGAGCGATGTCGTTTCTATCTTTTCGGGAAGCTCGTAGTCTCTGTGGAACTTGTGTTTGGAGTAGCGCTCCTGGGTCACCTCGGTGTGCTTGGCTTTCACATTGAGACAAGACGCGCTGTTGGCCTGCACGGTGATGTCTCGCGGGTCGAAGTCTGTTCCGATCTGCACCACCAACAGCAGGTGCTTCACCCCGTTGATCTTGTTGAACATCGGCATGTTGGGTTTCGGCAGGTTGACCTTACTGCTTTTGTCTGAGCCAATGGAATACGCACTTTGAGACGAATGTATTGAAGTTTGCATTGAAGTTGGCATCTGCATGGAAGTTGACGTGTGCATGGGGCTTGCGTGAGGCGTCACCTTCTTACTGCTGGCCGTGCTACCACTTCCTTCTTTCGCCTTTCTCGTGCTTGGTGCCTCAACAATAAGAATGCCGTCTTTGGTGAGGAAGGACTTGATGTTGGAAACATCAACGTCCCAAGGAAATCGGATCTTGCGGGTGTAGGTGGGGCGCGCTTCGGTTGAGTCGACGGCGTCGTCGCCGGAGCCGCTGCCCTCGCGGGGCTGCGCCGTCACGGCGACGCGGTCCGACTCGCGCACCACCGTCAGCGAGGAGCGCTCAAACTCGCGCACGTCGAAGCGCAGCCTGAAGACGACGCGACCGGACTCCTCGTGCTGATAGAGGCTCTTCATCTCGTCCGTGTTGAGCACGTCCATGCTGCCGATACGCTTCCGGATGAACGGGTCCTGCAGGAAGTCATCGCTGCCCCAGTCCTTGTCGGCCGGATAGAGCTTGAGAAACTCCTGATGCATGACCTTGATGTCGATCTCCCACTGGATGCGCTTCTTCTGCACGTCGTGGTTCAGCCGCCCCACCATCTTGTCGGCGATATCCTCGTGGATGCCACTGAACGTCATCGCGTCGAACGACAGTGGGATCTCCCGGTTGACGGGCGTCTTGAGCACGTCGCCCTCAGTGTCCGTGTCGGAACCCTCGTCCACATCCGCCTCGCGGCTCTTGTCGTCGCCGAGAAAGAAGTCGCCGCCGTCAGTGATGTCGTCCGTCTCACTTCCGGTGCGGTTGGTCGGCGTCTTGAGATCTTCGTCGGTGGCGGAGGCGATGACCGGGATTTGCACGTCCAAGATGCCGTCCTTCGTCAAGTTGGATCTGATTCGAGCCACGTCCACGTCAGCAGGCACCTGTACCTTTCGCACGTACTCGACCGCCTGTGAGGCGCCCTCACGATCTGGGCACGGTTCAGACTTGAAGGCCCTCACAACGACTGCCTCGCTTTCTATCCGGATATTGATGGAAGACATATCGAAGTCTCTGACATTGAACCGGAGACGCAGGGAGCGCAAACCGGTCTCTGGATTGACGTGGTAAAGCGTTCGCATCTTGTGTTTGTCCATCACATCGACGCTGCCCACGCGCTGGATGACCAGTGGGTCCGGGTGCGGTTCACACGGATCCAGGTGCACATCGGCGCGAAACAGCATCAGAAACTCCTCTTTCATCATGTTCACTTCCTTTTCGTATTGTTTTTTCTTCTCCTTCACCGCGTGCGCCAAACGCGCTTGATCACTGTCCATCTTTTTCTGTTGAGAATTCCTGAATGTGAGCTGGGTGTGTTCCATCGGTATTTTGCTGTACGTCTCTCTGTGCGTGTGATGCCGGGGCCGCATCGGAGCCTCAATCAGCAAAATACCGTCACTCGTCAGTTTTGAGGTTAATTGTTCAGGCTGCACCCCAGTGGGCTTCTTAAACTTTTTCGTATATCGCACCTCTCTGTCTGCACCGTTTGAGCGTTTCTCCACCTTGACAGCAGATATCCGTATCCTACCCTTGTCCACTGTCATTTTGATGGATTCCGGTTTGTAGTCTTTGACTTTGAAACGAACCTGAAACCGCTTCTTGCCGTCGTTGGGGTTGTCGTAGAAGGCGCTGGGAAGGTGTTTGGGGTCGACACTGTCGGACGAGTCGGAGCGGTCGGATGCGTTGGAGACGCGGTCCGAGTCGTCGACCGGGTGCAGTTTGAGCAGCTCGTCGCGCATCGCGTCCACCTGCAACACGCGAGAGGGGGCGCTCACACACGTGGCATCAGAGCAGCGACGACGCGCCGACAAAACGGTCAAGGAATTCTGACCTCACGGTTTGCAAAGGACTGTGAGGTACACGCTGAGTTGGTTTTGAGCAGGCTGAATCTCCTCGAAAAGCGTTGCACAGTGCAGCGCGACCATGTGCGTGGGGCACATCGTGACCACGATCCTGTCTGTGTGGCAAAGGTGCAGACCTCACAATTGTATTTTGGAGCTGACGTTGTTTGCGTCATGCGAACAACCCGGACTGCTTTGAGGAATGAGGAACTGCGTTTATGATGAAAACTGTGACGATGCTTTTGGAAAAAGGATCTTGTGATGTCAGTTTGAAGAAGTGTTTCAGTCACGGATCACTTTCACATGGTATGGCGCTGTTCTGGTAGATCTAAAGGGAAGCCTGTGAGGTGCAATCAACGATTCCCCCCCAAAAAAGGCCAGTTGAAAGCTTGGTTGTGGCGATCACGTTGTAAGTGATGACGCAGTGACATGTCTTGTTAGCTGACAGAGACGTTTACCTCCTTTTCCCACTTTTTTCGGTTTTTCTTGACCTGCTGGATCATGGTGGCCTCGGTCTCGTTGATGCGCTGGATGTGCAGTTCTCTGAACGTGTGGTTGCTGCGGGTCAGCGGGATGGAGACGGGACGGCTGGCGATCGTCGCTGCCGCACCCGATTCGACGCCGCCAGTAGCAGAGGCGTTATTGAGCTCCGTTTCTGGCTTCAGGCGGTCTGTGCTCCGTTCCATGCTGCCCTCACCGCCCTCCGACATGATCGCTAGTCTCTCGGGGCACACACGACCACCACTGCCCACACTGAAATGATTTTATTTCACTTTTTGGACTGAAAGTTGATAGGCTGACAGTTCGCTGCTCGAAGCTGAAATGGTGTTGGTGGATAAAGTCTGCAAAACTTTGAACGGTGAACATAATTCAGTCAACCCACAGTTCCAACGAGGTTGTTTGCTGGCCAGCCAAGGGTGGGACAGAGGCACGTTCTCACAACAGACCAGTGCTGGCTTCAACACAGCTGGGCTGTTTTCATAATGCTAGATCTAGATCTGCATTAGAATGGATTGCATCGCAGATGTTTCTTTGCTGACTCGCTGTTGAAAGTTTGAACAATTAGAAGCTGGTTGTAGATCATCGGTAAACAGCATCATGCCTGTTTTCAGCAGCTGCTTCTTGTGTGCTGCGCACAACCGGTGGTATTACCGTACTGCCTCGTGTACAACACTCCCTCAAGCATAAGGTACACCCTAACACTGGGCCCTTTTTCTGGTTCCAAGGCCTGATTTAAAACAATGAAACCTCATACTTATGTACAAGATGCAGTGTTCCAACAGGTTTACATAGATGGCAATGGGCATGAAAACATGAAAACCGTTGTTGTCCGTTCACTGTTGCTTTCTTTTTGTCACAGAGTCCAGAGAGCCTGTACTTCACAGTGCAGTGGACCAAAAGTGGCCATGCAGTGGCCAAAATGGTAGCTCGCTCCAAAACGCGCCGCAGTGACCAGGCACCACACGAGATGTCTGGGTTCTGCTTGTCGGATCTTCGCGAAACCACCCAAGGGCTTCCGTTGATGTCTGCCATGAGCAGAAGGAAAAACATCAGACATATTTGTCAGACAGAAATCTGTACTGACGAATTTGAACGTTTCGCAGCCTGCATGTCAGCATGATGACGGCGTTGACGGCCGCATTGGATTTACTCTGGACCTGTTTGAGCTCAAAGCTGCGCGAAGCTTTGAATATGACAGCAACTGTGTGGGCAATTTGAAATATCGTGAAAAACAGCCTTTTCTGGCGTGTATGAGCGCCCAACACTGCAGTTTCTCATTGCAGTGGAACAGAAACTTGATACACAGTTTGTGATGCTGGCAGAACACTCAAATCACGAACATTTGTGTGAGGGATTGAACACATTTGGTCATGTGTGTTGCCTTCTCAGAATCGGTGTCCATTGTTTACTTCTGTTCAGCACAACTTTGTTTCGTGTGTCCACAATGCATTTTTACAAACGGTGTATGCTATGCATGAAATATTCATAAGAGGCATTCTCTTCTACTATTTCCGCAGCATGGTCTAAAATGGAGGTGACCTTCAAAGCATGCTACGCACGGAATCACACGTCTGTTTGACCAACGCGCAAACGTCGTTTTGCAGATGCCTCCCGACCAAAATGTTGTTGAGCACAGGCTCTCAGTTGCTGAGCCATCATCTTGGGGTCTGACGAAGGACAAGGGAGTGAATTTCGCATATGTACCATTGCAGTGTATGCAAAACTGCAGTGGTAATCCTACGTCATGTATATCTTAGCGAAGGTTGGTCTGTGTGGCGCAATTCCTGCACCTCGCAAAGCAAACGAGGGACTGAAGATGACCCGAAGCGAACAGAAGAAACTTACCCGGAAGCAAGCTGAGGATTCCAGAATGGCTGTGCCTGGACATCACACAAATGGCGTTGCTAAAATAGTTGAGGCCGAGCAAGGTGTAGTAGCATGTACTCCACAGTATAGGAGCTGCATACATTTCGCTCTCTTCTCTGTACACGGCTGCAGGCTGACGAAGCTGTCGCGAGCGCAAGCAATCCAGCCGTATATGCGCGATCAATTTCTCACCGAACACGCTGGCTGCAGAACACTGACTTCTCGTCTTGTTTGGATGATTTGTGTTTGTCTCTTTCTGTGAATTCTTGACACTGATCAAGACTGGCGATTTTCAGCGACCCGTGGGCAAGGTCCAGTCACAATTGTGTGTGTGTGTGTCTGTGCATCAGGGGGGCAGGGGTAAGATGATAACACCAGGCCAGATCCCATCCCACCCCACCCCCTACTGTGCATTATGACAGGATCAGACTGCGCACCGAAAAACGCGGACTTTCTGAGCTTTGCTTTCTTTTGTCAGCGCTTTCGTTGTCAGTTGGCTCAGAGGCGAGAGGTACATGTTGTCCACTGTCCTTTTTCAGTTCCAATGTGCCCCAGCACAATTCAGAAGAGAACCTCACATCACAAGGTGCTTTGACTTGCCGTTCCACGATAAATTGTTGTGGAAGACTTGCGTTCGGTTTGCTGTTCAAAGTCAGTGCTTTTTAGAGTTGAATGTATCAGCTTCGTTCAGCAGTCGAACTTGTCCAATTTTTTCCTGTTCATTTAACCGTGACAGTGCGTCTGTCCATGGTTTACAGGTTTGGATCCCCTAAACACCAAGAAAGGAAAAGAGTGGAAGGACATCAATTCAAGTGATTTGTAGGTGTCATAACTTCACTTGCACAGTGCAACTTCCGTTTCGCATGTTGTTTCAGTGGACGCAAAGGACAAGTGTGCATTCGAACACAGCAAGGCTGGCAGAAGACACCGTGCAAAACTTTTTTGAGGCTGGTTTGGTTTTGGCTAGACCTGGTGAGCTCCAAAAATACGGGAATCATCGAAGAAGGTACTTCTTGCCCGAAACAAACCCACGGAGGAAAACAAACCAAGGTTTTCTCCAAAAGCAAAAATAAAGTCCTGCAAAATGTGAAAAGTGTGGAACAAAATGCACATCTGCGCCTTCTTCCTCAAGAAGGGCTTTCTCAAAAGTCTCTTTTTCATTTTTTCAGAGATGAACACGAATCTTGAGAACACTCTGAGCAACTTTCCGGTTGGTCAATTTTGAGCCTGGTCTGATGTTCAGAAAGTGGGTCAAAATGACCATCAAACGTTGAGGGCCAGCTCCTGGTCAGAACCAAACCGCTCGACCTGTCTCAATTCTGGTTCTGTGTGGAAGGAGAAGGTTTCAAATTGTGGATGTGGAGTGCTTCGCTGTCGAGACATTTGACCAGCTACGTGCAGCAGTTTTGTTTGTCAAAAGTAGTTGATGTGGGGTCCTGTCAGAACCTGACGGCTCACCCTATTTCCACCATTGGTCTGCCGGAATGGCAGTCAGGAGAAGGACGGTGGATCTGCCTCCTCATCCGCAAACAAAAGACACGTGCATGTGCATAAAACTGAGTTCAATTTGGGATGAGGTTTCCTTGAGCGCACGGAGTGTGCCCTGACCGACAAACACGCGCTTCGTTTGTTCAGTCGCCGACGTTTTTCTTTGAAGTTACAACCCTCTATGGGCGCCGTTGTCAAGTGAACCCTGGCTCAAATCCCACCTCGCAGTGCTGAGCGATAAATGAAGCCAGCCACAGAAATGGAGTCTTTCTGCTTACGCTTCTGTCTTGTTGGACACCGTGACACCCAGAGACAGATGAAGCACAGCTTCGGTAGCTCTGGATGGAAGCTGCCTGCGCGTGATCAATATCTCGCCATATACGGCTTCCCAGCGCAACAACAACCAAAGGGGCGCGAGCTTCACGCAAGCATGCGCGGGTCGGTGTTCACCCGGTCAAGTTGAATGACTTTGAGCCTTGAACCTTCCTCAATTGGTGCTTTGTGTTGTGTTTGTGGAAAACTCCACTTGCCGTTGGGTGGGAACATGTTATTGGGCCAAAATGCTTTGAAAAGCAGCTGGGTCTTTCGGCGTTACTTGCTTTTTGCGGCTGAACCCAGGAAAGCTCTGTTGGCGCCTGTTATACCGCACAGTACGAGGTGGAGTTTTAAAGTTTGTCCATCTTGTTTGCGAATTTTTCTTCAGCAAAGTTGAAAAAGTCTTGTGCAACGACTGTGCGCACTTTCTCGTGTCAAAAAGCAGTCTGGAGAAACCAGTGTGAGAGACAGCTGCGCAGTTGATCTTTGTGCTGATGTCGATGACCTGATACTGATCGTTGTGTGCGACGTTTCAGCCTTTTGTTCGGACAGATCAGTGGATCATGCCAAAGTCTGGCTGAATTTTTTGAAATCTCGAGTTTTGTTTTGTGCGAATGTTGAAATTGAAGCTAAAACAAAGCCCGCAAATCTCAAAACTCAAAAATCTGTCGTTTTCTCAGACGCTCTTTGGAGCGAGCCACTGTGAGCACCAGTTTTTGCTCGAAGCATTACGTTCTGGGTGGATGGGGGCAGAACCTTCTGGAACTGACCTTCTGCCTCGAAAGTGTGGGCAGGTCCAACCCTCTTTTTCCAGGTGCTGGGGTTGGATCAATCAATCGCGGGAGTTGGGGTGGGGTGGGGGCAGGACCTACCCTGACCCCAAGCAACAGAAGAATCTGTGTGCCCGAACTCTTGTTCAGGGCGTGGAAATCTTCATTTTCGGAGAACTGCCCTCTCATTGCGCTTTATTTTGCTCAGGGTTTGGTAGATTTTATTCCTCAGGTTTCTTGTCTTCACCTCCTTGGCGTGTTGCACCGTGCGCGGGCTGTTGTGTTTGTATGTCAGATGTTCGTTTCTATATCCAGCCAGACTTTGCTTGGTCAGACGTTCTGTGGGTCGCCGTTCTGAGCTATTTTTACCAACAAAGGTGGGCGGGAGACTGGATGGTGTGCATGAACCAAAGAGACCAGAAAGACGGACATTTGAGACACCTGTCTGTCTCCCGTGTCACGGAGTCCATCAGTCACCATATCTGGTCTCAGTCATGCTCTTTTCTTGCTGAAGGAAAGTATCTGCTCACCCAGATTTTGAGTGGATGAGTCCATGTCATTTTGATAAGCAGACACACTGCTGTGTTCAGCAGCGATGCGTCTGAAAAAAAGATGTGGTGTTCCGGCTCCACGGCAACCCGTGAACCAGGGCCGAAAATTTGAGAAAATCAGTCTCGAAACAAGTGGGCAACATACACCCACTTCTCTCTTTTGGCAAAGATTACGAAGACACGCGCAGGAGCTGTGAGTGTTGTCACGATTCTCTTACTGAAGAAGGTCTTTGCACTCGGATTCGTTGCATGGTAACCTTTCAGGATTTCTAGATGTGGCGCGAATCGAAAGGACTGCGTTCGTACACGGAGGACAAGCTGCAGTGGGACGTCAATGAGATCGACGCCTTTGACAGAGATACTTGGTCAAAGATGTGCGACATATCCACAATGTCGCCTTGAGACGATGACGATGACGATCGGATGTTTCAGGTGATCAGCAACGTGGACGTGCAGAGCATCGAGCCCGTTGACCAGCGCATGCGCGACAGCCTCATGAAGTCCGTCCAGATGGCCATCGAAATATCCACTCAGTGAGTGCGCTGATGTATTGTGTCGCTTCAAGAAAACAAAGCAGTCAAAAGTTTGGAACGCGGGACAGTTCGAGATTCAAAGGTTGAGTGGGGTGTTTTTTTTTCAAGTCTTGAGATCTTGATAAATTGAAGGTTGCTTGTTCTGTGAGAGCCCATCTCCGTTTACGCTGTTCGTATCAGTTTCGAGGACGAAGCTGACAAGATCGTCCACATACAAGCGCGGGGTTTGTGTTTCTGATGAGTGATGGCGATCGGACCGACCACCCCAGGTTCAAAGTCGAAGGCGTCTTGTTGCAGATCGATCGAGGCGGCGGCGTCGCACGAGGCGAAGCGCGTCGAGCAGGCGGCGCAGGGAGAACTTGACCGTCAGAAGCTGCACAACCAAATCGAGGCGGAGAAGGAGCGCGCCAAGGTGCCCACCTGATCCGCGCTGCTCGTGTCAGCTGAGCACAGCGCCTTGTTCATTGTGTTCGTTCCTCGGTGAACCATCGCTCATGTCGGGGAAATCGTGCTTGTTTGCATATTTCATGTACAGACGAGCACACCAATCAGACTCTTGTTGACCAAGAATTAAAGTCGAGTGAGCTGGGTTCTTGCTCGTGAGTTCATCCCGATTCTGATTGCGATTGCAGCTGTACGAGCTGCAGGCGATCACTGCGGCCGTCGAGTCGACCGGACAGGCCAAGGCGGAGGCGCGAGCGCGAGCTGAGAGCATGCGCATCGAGTGCCAGAGCCAGATCGAATGTGCGTTGGTGAATCTTATCACATTCTCCGATTTACATCTGACATGACTCCGTAATGCTGGTGTCACGTCAGACGATGATCCCCTGCCGCCTCGCGCTTCAAGAACCTGTGCTCTTTCCGTAACCATCCTTTGTTCAGACCCGTGCGAAAGTCGTTGTGACCGAGCAGAACTCTGTGCGCGTTTTTTGTAGGTGCGAAGCTGAAGGCGGAGGCGGAGAGTATCACACACTCGACCGAGTTGAGGATTCAGCAGATGGTGAGTCAGCAATGCAGGTCCATTTTGGAGCGATTTGGAGTCTTTTTCGACATCAAAGCGAGTGAAAATCACTCAGAGCAAGAAGTTGTCGGACGTCAGACTTGTCTTTGTTAGGCATTTGTTTCACAAGAGAACCAAGCAGGTTTCTAGCGGTGCGAAAATCCTGTCACGAACAAGACATTTCCACTTGCATATTTTGCTGTTTCAGCTGAGAGCCTGTGACCTTGCCTATACCAAATCCGTGGACGACGCTGAGGTGGACAAATCGAGGAGGCTGACCGCAATCGAGGTCGGTGTACGAGGCAGCAAAACACTGTATCACATTACATGTCACAGCTGTAGCAGTGTCAGCCACACAAAACTTCGATAAATGTTGTTGGTATCTGTTTCGTGTCGCAGGTGGAGAAGTACTCGAGTCTGATCGAGACGCTCGGCACCAACACCATCGCTGCGCTCGTCCACGCGGGGCCCGATGTGCAGGTGAAATCACTGTCTCATGTCACAAGTAGGAATTGTGTGGGAATGTCAAGTGGCAGAAAGTGCTCGTCTGGTCCAAGTTTTCTGCAACTTCAGAGTTTGTTCCTCTCGCCCAATGGGGCCGTGCCCCTTTGGTCCTTGAAGAAAGTCTTGTCTCCCTCTAATTTTGCGTCACAGGTGGAAACACACACCCGGTACACTTTGAACAGATCAGCTTCAATTCTGGATCCGCGGAAGCCAACGTTGATTTGTGGCAGTTTGTGGAAAACTTTACCCCAGCAAAATAATTTCGTGATATGGACACAGAAAATTCTGAGAAGAACCGTTTTGATGAAATTCTGTCCAAGTTCAAAGATGTTTGGCGCATCCGACAGAGCTGTGCGGAGCGCAGTCTTGTTGTGTGAAGCCGCCTGACACTGCGCGTTGTTGCAGACGAAGCTGCTGACGTCGCTCGGCATCCCGAGCTCCGGGTTGCTCGACGACGCGTCGCCCATCCGGATGTTGGGCGGCGGCGCCACACTCCTCCCGCTCACACAGGCGGCGCCCGAGTAGGCGGCGACTCAAGAATTTCTGATAAGGGAAGAAAAGAGCACAAACACACACTCACACACACATTCAGACGCACTTGTTTCCCTTGAAAACGGGGAAAATCACACAAATCACCATCTTTGGTTGGTTTCGCGCGACTTTGTTTGGGGGGGGGGTATGCTTGGAAAACAAGATGTGATTTTTTTTGCCTGTTTGTTGAGAACATGACTCGCCTTTACACCTTTACGGTTTTACAGTCAGAGCTCTGGCAGCTCAGCTTGTTTGAAATTCGCAGCTGTATTTTGACGCGTTTCTTCTTCGCCAGCGACGAACTGGTATGACTGGGTGGCGATCGTTCACACACTTGTGATTGTGGTTGTCAAGGTGAACGGTTCCCTTCTTGTTGCATTGTTACTCCCAGCTGAGCCGTGAACGGTCTTGAATTCTTTTCCAGTTTGGCCTAAACCGCTGAAAATTTCCTTGCGCGATTTCGGACAGGTTGGTTTTGAGCAGTGTTGATTTGTGTCGCATTTTTGTTCACAAAATGAAATGAAAGCGTGCAATTTTTTCTCCGGGGTACGTGATCACTGGTTGGCTTCTTTTGGGCGATTTTCGCTGGGCACAACACATCTTGTTGTCCTTGAGTTTCACTGACTTTGAACATGTTTGTTGAATTTGGGCTTCTTATCACCATCAGGACATCTGTTTGGCGGGTGTGAGGTCAGCTCCGCTTATCGCGCCGAGAAAGCTGGACCAAGTTGTCTGCTTTTCAGCATTCGAAGTCTGTTGCGCCGTTCTGCAAATGTGTTGACAAGGCAGATCATGTGAATTCGAAGGATGTGCCATTCACCCAGTGCGATCACTCGCCGTAAGTCCTTGCGAATTGGTTGAAACGCTTCCTCCCCCATGCCAATCTGTAAGAACTGGAGGGCTCCAAACGTGGACTTGGATTTAATCTTACTGGATGAGAAAGAACCCTTGCGGTTTTGCACTCTGGGAACCTGGACTCGAGAACTGATCGATGTGCGTTGCTATTGAAACACTCACAGCAGTCACACGTTTGAACCCTATCTTGCACAGGTGTTCGCACGGTGAGAGTTTTTGCAGCCGCAAAATTACAAGAATCCTATTTTTGAACGTGAGAAATGGAGGGTCAAGTTCAGTGGGGCGAAAATGATCGTAGAGCAGCATATTTTTGACAACGGGTGTTTTACCTGGAGCCTGTTACAATTGTGCTCTGTGTGTGTGTGACGCGAGAGATGGACGGCATCATCTGTCACCAGATGATTTGCTTTTATGTTCGGCTGCTGCACTCTGTGTGCTGCCACCCTTGGGTCCTAATTGCTGTGGCTGTTGTTTGTGGGCGGCCCATTTAGACATTTAGACATCCAGTCCAGACAGATAGTTTTCATGCAAGAGATGCATCAAAAGTATTCCTCGGGGATATTTTCGTCATGCAATCTGAATTATCTCGAAAAGGACTGGAGGAGTTTGATGACACGCTCGGTTCGGCGCGAAAGTTTGTTTCAAACATATTCAAGAGCACGTGATGGCAGAAGGATGAGGCGTTTTACTCGTCCGGTTTTTGAAACACGTAATGTGGCACGTTGAAGGGCACTGACGTTTCTTGCATGGTGTTCACCCTTCCATCCCAAAGCACAAAATTGTTGCCTGCATGTTGAGGTACTTTTCTGAAGGAGGTAGCTTTCTGCGCAGCTTATTCCTTCCTGAATTCATTGTCTGATGCTTCCCTATCTCTGTTTAATTACTGTGCGTTGAGGATGTTTTAATCAGCCAAACGTGCCTCGAGTCGTCACAGCACGTCCGGGCTTAAATTGGACAGAATTCATCATTTTCGACGCAAGCAAACATGTGATACACTCCATTCCGCTTCATTCGTTATCGCTAACGATGTGTCGCAAGAAAACCTCCCAAAATGTTCCCTTTGTCTCAGGCTGAGAGTTGACCCAAGAGCGCTCATTTTGTCGACTCGTAAGATTCTACCTTGTTGCTCATTCTGTCTCGGCCTGAGTGAGATGAGGTGTCGTCGACTGGCAATTTGGTACTGACGACGTCTCCGCTGGTCGACAACGTTTCTGTGCACGTAATGTGATGTGAAAAAAGTTGTTTGTCCTGTTTTTTCAGTGAAATAGTGGTTCAATAACGGTAGATCACTGGTTAGATTTGATTTGTTATTGTTGTCCTTGTTTTACTGCATTGAACAATTGGCTCGTGATGTGTATTTACTGACACGAAGCACACAGCAATTATTTGCACCAGCAACAACTGTGATATTCTAGATGATCCTACTGCATGAAACACTTTTATTGTGACATGGAAAAATCAGCTTGCCACAGTGTTCTTGCTCTTGCGTACGAGTAACAATAAACTACACCAAAAGGAATCAAACTTTTCTTCAAATCTTGGATTTGTCTGTTGTTTTTCTATTGGGGTCATGTTTGTAAGTGAAATCCTGTCCGATGTAGACGAATTCGCCGTCGCCCAGGTCGACGGAAACCGGCACCGTCACCGTTGTGTCGTTGGCGCCGCCGCGGTTCTGCGTCGCGTCCTCGGCCTTGAGCGCGCCGCTGAGCGCCGGGGCCTCGCACACGATGTGTGTGCTGGAGAGGTACACGGCTCTCGGGCTGTCCACCTCTCCGAACCTGCAGCGCAGTTCTCTGCAGATGGCGCGTGTGAAGTTGCGCCCGTAGATGTGCACCTGCGTGGCGCCGACGAGCGCGCCCTCGCGCGGCAGCACCGTGCTGAACAACGGCTGATACGCGCTCAGGTCGGCGGAGCACGCCTCATTCAGAACGTCTGCGATGAACGTGTCCCACGCCGGCTGCCACTTGCTCCACAGCGCTTCCTGCAAGCAGCGGACACCTGCAGGTGAAGCCAGAAACACTGCATGTCAGGGAATCCGAAGCACGCACGCTCGCGTCTGTCGCGCGTCTGTGTACCTGCATTTCTTCGTGAGTCATGCTGCTGTAGATGAGCGAGTTCATAGCGAGTTGTTTCAACTCCGCCAGATCCAAGCCCCAGGCCAGAAACACGTCGTACCAGTCAATGGTGAAGTGATCGTACCCAAATGTACCTGTGATGTTCAAAGAAGAATATTCTGCAAAATCAACAAAGTTGCTCCGTTGAGTGTCCGGACTCAAAGCGAGGCAGTCCACTGACCTGGATCGTCGGAGCCGAGCACGACGGGGACGCCAGATCGCAGATAGTGCAGCGCCGGGTGATTCCTCACGTCCGGGATGAAACCCAGGATTTGGTTGCTGCGAAGAAATCGGGACAAGCGTTCTTGAAAGTAAACCCTAGAAAAGCCCGAAAAGAAAAGTTGAGCCAGTGTGGTTTCTCACCTGACAGGGCAGGCTTCGACAGCGATGTCTCTCTCGCGGAGTATGTTGAGGAGGAACGGGTGTTTGATGAAGCCGAGGCCGTGTCCGATGCGCCGCGAGCCGTACAGGATCGAGTCGTACGTGTTTTCGAGCGTCGCGACGGGATCGAACGGGTCGTTGGACGTGATGAGGTCGTCGGGCCAGCTCGTCTCGGCCGTGTGCATGCGCAGTGGGACGACGCTGTCGCCCGTCGCGCCGTCGTGCAGCTGCAGCAGGGTGCGCAGGAAGAAAAGGTGCGAGTTGCCGGCGTCCTCCTCCGCCACCAGGTCGAACCCGACGACGTGCTCTGGGTACATCCGGTGCAGACGGACGGCGTTTTGCATCGTGTCGTTGACGGCGTTGAGGTCCCCGCCGGCGCGGACGGCGTAAATGATACGCTTGTGTCCGATGAACTCAGGGTGGCTTTGCGTGTAGTGGTTTTGCAAACGCAGAGTGATGTTGATCTCCAGTTCTCCACCGGCGTTGTTCAGGTACCGCTTGCCAAAAGTGGCGTTGTAGTCACCGCTGGTATCAATGACGTAGATATCGTCGGCAGCAAAGAATGATTTGCGCGCCTCCAGGTACTGAATATTCTCCTCCAGACTCGAGTCATACAGCGCCTAACAAAACCAGAGATTTGGTTTCTTTTGAAAAAGAGTCGTAGAACCCAGGATTTCTTTGTCTGACAGCGCACAACAAAATGAATGCGCCAACCTGCCAACTCAGGCGACAGGCGGATGCCCTTCGTTATGATTAATTGGGTCTTGTTTCACCTACACATTGTTTTGTGCGGTTTTGCTTGTTCAGAAGCAAGAAGGAAGCTGTTGTCAAACTTTGAAATGGAGAAGTTTGATGTGGAGGTTCCCAAACAGATTGCTCATGCGGCCCCACAGCACGTCCATCTGTCGCCAGCGCTCTCCGCTGTCACTCGGGTATCGTTTCGCGTAGTCGTTCAGGATTCCTGTGCGATTTAAGAGAATCGGTGTTGTGCTGGAAGTGACCTTGACTTCATCACCGAACTTGTGTTGTTCGGCGTGTGTCGGACTATTTTGAAACGGCAGACGCCAGTATTTCCGATGGTGGAGCATTGGTTTCCTGTTCAGCAGGTGCGTGCATGCAAGGGTCTTTCGAATGACATCTGACATCCGCAATGATCTCAGCTTTTGTGTTTGACTGCTCGGTGAACACTTTTGAGAGAAAAGCTTGTGCGGCATACCCGTGAAGACCTGGTGCTGGTGGATCTCCTCGAACGTGTAGGCGGAGCTGGGCACGTGGATCCAGCCGCGGTTCGGAGGTGGGAAGCTGAACAAGTCGAGAGTCCAGCCGTTCTCGAGCTCCGGGTCCACCATGTACAGGTACTGGAACTGAGTCGAGTTGTACACCAACTCTAACAACGTCCTCCTGCTCAGCTGGTGATCTGAGAGCAGGAGAAAAACGAATCACTCTCGTCTTGCAAGGTGCTCCATGGGGTGGAACAGTCCCTTCAAATGGCACACAGGCTTCGTGTGAACCAGTGACAGATGCGCTCGTGTGCACCCTGCGCTCGTTTGTTCCGTCTGAAGTCGTCTTTCTGCGGACAGTCCATTATTCCGGACACGATCCTCTTTCATGTTTCAACTTGCTCGTCGTCAATCTGCTGCGTTTGGAAATTTGGTCTGGCACAACCTTGTTGCCTGGTCCTGGTCCCAACAACGTCGGACGACACGGACCCGAGACTTTCCAGACAACAAAAGGAAGATTGTCAGTGTCCCTTTGGCTCTGAATTTGTGAAACATATCAGATTCCGTGGCCTGCATGGTTTTCTCTCATTTTGGAGAGCATTTTTTTCTGCAAAGACCTGACATTGTTTCTTGTCAAGTTGCATTCTGACTGACAGAGGACACTGAACCCAATTCAACTGAGGACACGTTTCCACATCTGCAGAAATTGCCCCTCTTGTATGGACCACGGCACACACAGCTTCCGACTTTTGTCTTGATTTTCACACTGATTCATCTCTTGAGAGTTGTGTGCAAACCAAAATTGTTCCACCAGGAAAAAAGAGCTTCGACTTGCCTTCGTGGGTGTGCATATTGCCTCCTTTCGGTAACTTTTTAAGAACCCGGAAAAGGTCGGTGGTTCTGATGTAATCCATTTCTTCTTCAATTGGTCTGAAAGTTGAGAAGAACTGAGTGGGTTGGAAGAAGTCGACATGAACAGAACAAACCAAATTGTCAAAAGTGTGCGTAACACAAAAACATCTGCGATCACAGTTATCGATTTTATGCTCAACAAGTTTCGAAATTTTGTTGAAAGTAAAACAGGATTTGTCCGAAAACTGCTTCAAGGCCACTCTGTTTACCTGCCCAGGAGACAGGTCATGAATAAAGAATGAACTTTCTCTTTCGAAGTCAGACTGGAGATTTTTCTCACAAAGGAGTGGGATTTGCTTTCAAGGAAACAGGAGAGAACACACTGACAAGTGAAGGACCAATCACCTGGCTGCAGGAAAACCCAGATCTTCCGTCCGCTTGAACTCCAGCCATTTCAAATGCTGGAGGTAGTGATCGACTGTGGATTCATCCTGCAGATATAATCCGCAGCTGCAGGTAATTCTATTATCACGGCATAGAATGGATATGAAACGTGTTATGATCAATGTTCTTCATATTTCGACAGCTATGTCAGGCGAATCGATTTACCTGGGTCAGGTTGAGTGTGATCCCCTCGTGGAGACGCTCGGCGGCCTTGAGCGCGTCGCGCCTCACCGAGAACTCGTACTCATTGGCCGGGAAACCTGAAGCCGTCCGGCCCTGCAGGACAACAAGCGAGGCAACAGCAATCACGGTGAAAATCCTCCCCATACCGACTCAAACAAATGTGTGCGTTTGAGGTTCTCCACAAGAAAGAAAGAGAGAAATTATCAGGAGCTTATCTGATTAGCTGTTAGTTATTCGATCTTATTTGACCTGGGTCAGCATGCATGAACATGTCAATCATTTGAGTACTTCTCAGCCTGATGTCCAAAACTTCTCTGAATCAGGAGTCGCAAAGGAGCATTGTGAACATTTGTTCTTCAATACCCGTGGCTTTTTCAACGAGCTACGACTTTCCAATTGATCAGTGTGACAACCGCACGACCTGTCATGTCCAACCCCTTTTTAAAGGGTCTACTTCAGTCCAAAAAGTACAGCAATAAGGCGCAATGTTACGGTCCATTCTGTTGTTATCGAATTCAAGAATTGCTCAGATTTGACCATGTTCCCCTGGGAGCCATCAATTACGCGCCATAATGTGCGGTGTGAAGCGCCTGCGAGTGACAGGAACAAGAAGCCAAGTAGCGCAGTCGGCTTGTCGTGCCGTCAGAGGTGCGCCCCAACGACCCGCGGGTCACAGGTCCCTGCAGATGAAGGACTGCAGGCTCTTTTGTCTCTCTTTGATGACGAAGTGGCAAATACGGACTGAACTGAAATCAACCAGGTTGCCTTTTTGTTCGTAATTTCAGTGAAATTTTGCATTTCTCTGGGTCACAATATCCTTGAACCACCAAGTGCCGTTGACCATTTTATATCGAAAAGGACCAACAAGACATTAGAGAGGTTTCGATGCAGCACGTGCCGCGGGTACGTGCGGCGTCACGTCCGGTGGGGCGACACCGCACATACCACGTAAATGCGGGGCAAGTTTGTTGTTTAGATACCAAATGTCTGGTGGCGTCTTCTCCGCGTGGGAACGCAGGAGTAGCAGGTGTTTTTACGCGTTGCTACGGGGTTCACACTGTTTTCTTTGTAGACCGGAAGTCGCGCCATTGAAGATGCTGCTTTGTTTTCGTGTCGAAAAAGGTAATTTTCACTATATATTTAGCTGAATATTGATCTAAATGTCATGTAGTAATGTTGCAGAAGGATTGTAGATCAGAATAAAACCACTTTTGACTGAGGATGTGGCAACATTGATATGAAACAAGGTGTAGTGTGTTGTGTCAAAACTCGAGTTGTCAGTGTGGAGTAGATCTAAGTCATTTTCCTGTCGAAAAACATGAGAAGAACAACATTGAAGTGTGTCTCGGATGCATTGAGGCGACGGAGCTTATGTTGGGTTATTTTTTCAGTGTTGTTGACTGTGCATGTGCTCGTGTCAAGCCGCAGCTGCGAGTGGTGCCGGTCTACTGTGCCCGTGTTGCTGATTGTTCATTGCGGTGAGTTTAAATTTGAATGTGTTCTTTGTTTCACTGTCATACTTTGTGAGGATTTTCTAAGGTTGAGTTTGGCATTGCGTTGTGTGAGGCCCGAATTCAGGAAGCGCTTGAAAAGACCTTTGATTTGCGGTACTGGTCACATTGGCACGTTAAACACGCCAATGTGTGTGTTAACGTGATGAGTACGACATGTTGACGTGATCACGTTGTTGTTTTGATATTGTGCACATTTCCGACTGAATTGAGCCAATTTTTACAATAATCTGTGTGTTGTAGGGGCTCTTCGCGACTGGACGTGCATGCGACGTGAGAGTTGTGTGCTGCTGGGTGAAACGTGGATGCGGCGTGACATGCAAGTGAAGAATCGGGCTTTCTTCATGTGAAATATTGATGGTGAGTTGACGTGTGTTCCGAAGCATTACACGTACGTTTGCAGGACTTCATCGCATGGGTGACTGCAGGAGTAGTGATGTTAAACGTAAAACTGACGCAAAATGTCCTTTTGTTTTAGTGTATTATTTGATCCTGTTGCAAGTTGTTCCAATTTGATGTTTATGTTAGGTTGGTTTGAGTTGCTCTTTGCAAGATGTTCGCTGTGCAAGAACTGAAGGATTTCCCTTTCGGGACATCACTGAAGCTGACGATGCGATGAAGGAACAGGGTCTTCAAGTTGACACAACTACGTGTGCCAGTTGTCCAGAGATGAGTAGAATGATGGAAATGACACATTTTTTTCACACAAGTATGCAGGCATGACAATGTTGTTTCGGGGCCAAGAAGAGTGGCAAATGTGCAAAATTGTAAACGATTTCATGCATGACAACAGTGCCGAGCTGAAGGAGGATACCAAACAGTACTTTTTGACGACGGTGGGCCCCACGAACTCAGTTGTCCGATTGGCAACTCAGATGTGCAGACTGCGACCCTTCTGGCCAATTGTCACACGTGTTGTTATGGATCTGAGGTCACCACATATTTCGGAGTGGCTCCCCCCCCCTTGGACATGTACCTCCAGTAACTGTTAAATTTTGTGCGATGCTGCTTTTGTTTTCACTACTCCTGCAGTCAGGACAAGTCGTCCGTTCAAGTTCGTACCTGCAGAGCAGGTAACGTCGTCTCAGCACAAGTCTGTGAAGAGATTGTTATCCTTTATGCAAATTTTATTACTGTTAGCAAATCTTACAAACCGCAAAGTAACAAAGAAACAATTGTTGAATAAAAAAATACTTTTGTCAACTGCAAACCAGTGTCATGTTGTCAAACTGCAAAAGAGGAACTCAATCATTCAAATTGCAGACATTTATGATGACTGACGAGTCAGAACTTGTGTCGCTGCAACTGGCTAGCACACGGGGTGTTGGTGATTCCCGTGAGATACTCGAATCTGAATGGGTTGGAGAGGGTGGTTGTGTTTCATCAGAATCTGTTTCCCAGTTCGCAAGTATTTCCGGAATTGACAGCCTTCTCCTTGTGCCAAACACCTCACTTCCTCCAGACTGCAATGCACAAAAAGAGAAATGCATACATTGCATAAGTACTCAGAAGGGTCGAGCACATGCTCTTCAAACCCAAATGTGGGCTGTGGCCTCTCATCATTTGAAAAGAAAACCACTGGCTGCAGGGTCTGGTGATCCCCTACTTGCTGTGCCGGTGGCGATTCCTCACGTGGAGCATCATACTGATGGTTGGGCTGCTGATTGCCTGCGTCCTGTTGCTGCTGCAGCCACTTCTCATGCTCAAATTTAAGTTTGTCTTCTTCGAGCTTCAAGCGTCTCTCTTCAAGTTCAAGTTCTCGCATGTGAGCCTCACAAAGTGTTGACATCAATGCGTCAAAGTTTCCAGCGATACTTCGATGGTTCCCTGACACAAAGCAAGTCTTATGTACACACACACCATGCAACACCAAGCAGACAGACATGCAGGTACACAAACATGACCAGAAATGTTAGGCTCACTTTTGCGCAGCGGCTCAGCCTTTTCAACCTCTGTTTCCAATGAACACTTCTCTGGGACCACTCTTTCCTCATTCGCAACGCTTTCTCCATCGGTGTCACTGCCTCTTTCACCAAGCAAATTGTCCTTCTCCATGTTGGGCACAACTGAAAGATCACAGGCAAAAGTTTCAGTCACACATTTCAATTTGACAAACAGAAACACATTGCACCAACCAAAAGCACAAAAGGCAACATATCCGCATACCTGCCCTTGAATTACGCATGGCTATGGAGTGAAGGTCTGCAGATCTCTTCTTCACATCCTGTTCTGCTTTTCTCGCTAATGCTTGCACACATTTGCGTTCATCTCCATCCCTGTGCAAATCGTAGATATCTTGCAGAAGTTTCTTCTTCTCTTTCAAGTGTTCCTCAGTGCCTGACCTGTGACCAAAAAAAACATGAGTCATGGATCATGAACAACAAAAACGCATGAACAACAACAACAACAATAGCAATGTCAATGTCCATAACACTGTTGTTTGCATCAATTCAAAACACACACTTTTTCAGTTGGGCGTTGTTGTCATGCTTGAAGTGTTTCAGCAGAGTTGCTACTCTTTCTTTCAGAGACCTCTCAATAATGTCAGGTGTTTCCGGACGCATTTGTTGAATTGTGGCATTCGCCACTTCCGTCACACTGGACCATTTGGCATTGTTTCAATATGGATTCTGAGCCACAACCTCTTTCAGGATGGCTATGTCCATATCGGGATAGTAATAAACCACCTGCAAAATGGAAAAAGTTGACATGTCACTACTCCTGCACTCGCCACATTTGTGCGTTGTTCCCATTGACAAGTGAGAAAAGACAAGTATCGAAGCTAATGCGCATCCTCACACAGACTGCAGGAGTACAAATTCTATCAGGCCACAAGGACAAAGTGACAAAAAAAACTTGTTTTGCTTAATTCGTGTAGATCTAACCATGGCCGCCGGGAAATCAGGCGCCTTCTTTTCAACCCAAAATACTCACATTAAAACAGTGTGCAAACTCATGAAACTTTATCTGAACACGCACAACACCTACTACTTCACATACAAAAAGACACATCTTACCATTGTTATGTATTTCTTCTGCAATTTGAGTACGTAAACAGTCAACGTGCCAAACCCTCTTCGCGCATTTTTCCATCCGGCGGAGGTCGTCTGCCCGGTGCGTGATGTCACAGATTCATGTGTAAACAGCCCTGGATGTCACACCGGACGTCACACGGGACGTCGCACGTGTTGCATCGAAACCTGTCTATTGTTATTTTGTCACGTTTGTGGGTTTCAGGTTGACCATGACACTTGCTAGTTTCAGCTTTCGTCCTTTTCCAGTTCCCTGTTGATTTGCGTAGACCCTGAGTGCAAGATGATTCCAAGTGTGAAGCTGTCCGCTTGAAGTTGACAAAGAATCGCATTTCTCTTCAGATTTTATCCTCCGGAGCGTTTCGCCCTGCAAACCACAACAACAATCATTTTGGGTGAAAGAAAACGTGTGAACCCTTTTCAAATAGCTTTTTTGCAGCTGCGTGTTTGCTGCTTGTCGATGATGGTACAGACTGCATGCTGATTCCCAACAAGCTGTTCTTGAGAAATGACCACGGATTGCAGACTGAGCTTCTTGGCTCAAGCTTGTAATCGATATTTCTTGGGAGTGACTGAGAGATTACGGAGAGGTGCCGAGTTTCAGGTTGAGATTAAATGGTTGTTAACTCCATCCCATCACAAGAAATCGAAATGGAATGACGCTCTGTTCGTTTCATTTCACAGTTGATGTCGCAAATGGGATAAAATTCTCCGCGGCAAGTGTGCTGCCCATGTTGCTCAGTCAACGGCGATAACACACACGAGTATCATCAATTTTGGTGGCTGGAGAATTGAAATCGTTTTCGTGACATCTGGCTTTTGAAGCTTCGTGGTTGAACCATTTGTGTTGACAAAGATACTGCTTCAAGTCACTTAGTTTGCCTGCATCAGAGAGGATGTAGGATTTTGATCGATGCCACCCGATGTATTTTTCGGAGGTTGGGAGGAGAGGTCGGGCTTCTGCGCCCCACCCTTACAAGCCGGTCTGGACTTGCGTGAACGTTGCTCAAACAGAGAACAATTCAGCAGCGGATACAAAATTGGTTTTGAAAGGTCCCAGCCTTTTGGGCTGCAACATCACAAAAATCAGTCACACATGCAGCAAGAGGTGCTATGGAATCTGGTCGCGTGAGGAATTTCTTACACCCCTTGCTTTGGACCCTCACAAAACAAAGCAAACTAACTTTTGGTGGTGATTGGAACCAGCTGTAATCTTCCATACCTATTCTCTCCCTGGTATGTTCTTTGGAACTGAAAAGTAAAACTTGCATATGGGCAGTGTGTGCCAGTCACTGCCTTTCTCGGGATTCTTCGAAATTCAGAACATTTTGTGAACTCAGTTTTGTTTGGCGCACAGCAAGAACAACTGACTCACGTGGGTCTGGAATTTCTGGGTTCTTTTGGAGATAATGGGCTTTGTTTCGTGACGAGCGGGTCCTTCGGAGACCCCTCACTGGAACTTCCTGTCATGCTTCTTCTTGATGTACCAAGAGCCTGATAAATTCGTGTTGCCGCAAGGAAATGCAACATGTTTGTCTTTGATTGCGTGGGAACAGGTCAAAGCAACTGGTTTTGTGACCCATTTTGCTCCAAGTCAGGTCCACCCAAGAAATCTGCCTCACTCCCTTTTGCGCACAAATCAGCCAGATTATTAGGTCAACCTGACCCGCCTTGCACTTTCAGCTGCAGATAAACGCAGGCGATGCTTCACTTCTCTGGATTTGTATGTGTGTGTGTGTGTGTGTGTGTGTGTGTGTGTGTGTGCACCTGTATTGGTGCATCCCAACTGAGCCATCGCACTCTTGAGATGGATTCAAGGGACCTGGACCTGATTCTGCCACAAACAAAGCTGGGGCTGGTTCTTTGGTTTACCTCTGCATCATATTGTGGCGATGTTTTCACGGGTAACGCCACTCCAGCGCAAAAGTGGTGTGAATGCATCGCTCATCAGTGTATACTTTCCACCATCCACTCGATTGGAAAGTCAGCTGATGTCCAGTTTATTGGTGGAATTTCTGTCACTTTCAGCAGCACCTTCTGCAAAATACTTTGTTCGATTGCCTTTTTGTTTGTCGCAGGAGCACACGTGGTTCGTGTGAAGATCTGCATCGTGGCCAGATGCTCACACCCTCTCATGCAGCAAACAGAGAACCCAATGGACATTGGACTCATGACAACAAGTTGGTCATCTGTGCTTCGTGTGTTTACCAGCAAGTCTGTTTTGTTCAGAAGTTCCACCCGATGTTTTTGCTGGATAACCCGCAGAACCTTGTCAGACGAACTTTTGCATGGGGGGGGGGGGGCAAAGATTTGATCGAAATTCCTCGCGATTTGTCAAAAGACATTTGTTCCCGTTCCTGGAGTTCCGAGGCAAGAAATTTGGAGGATCATGCATGCACCTCTGAGGTTCGACGTGTTTGCTGGCTATTAACTCTTGCAAGTCTCCAGGGAAAGGATAAACGTGACTCCTTGCTGTGAGAGGGGCCTGAAATAGACGATTTTGCCCGAAACCTCCCTCAACAGCTGCTTTCCAAGTGCAGTTGTGCTCACACGAAGCTGTGTTTGAAAACCCAGTGCAACAAAGTGACTTGCTGGTCCCAGCACGGTGACTTACGAGTTCCATTCCTCTGAGGATGTTGGCCATGTCCCGACGAGACCTCCCCGACCCCGTGTCAGGGTTCCCTAACACAAGACAAACACATCCTGATTTTCTGACAACTTCCTGACCCCGGGCAGACTCAAATTTGGTCCGAGTGTCAATAAAGCTGCGACTGAACATGGCAACACTAAATCTATTTTTCATCAATTCGAGCGCAGAAAATGATTTCTGTGAGGTTTTCACTGCAGAAGACTCTGATCAGAAACCTCACAAGCATTGGCCGGAGAGGAGAGATAGTCACAGCATGGACCTAACTCTCGTCTGAACCATTCATTTAGAAAGACGAAGTCAAGCGGAAACTTTTTCGTGGTTTTGGAGAAAGACAAACACCTCTTGTTTTGCAGGATCCTGAATATCTCCAACAATTAGGGGCCACTTAATCGTCTGAAAGTTTTGGTGACAAGTCACTTCCCGCACCTGATGTAAGTACAGCACAGCCCCAGTCAGCGGACAAGCGCAGGCATGATGCTGGCCCGGGAAATGACAAAATAACACCCCTTCTGCCAAGACCCAAGACCCCCCCCCCCCAAAGATAGGCAATTGCCATGGTGTCAGGTGCGTCCAGGGCTCTCTGATCAGATCTAGCGAAAATGTAAACAAAAGCAAAATGGGGCTTCTGACTGGTTGATTTTTTTTAAAGCTTTCATTTGCATTGTTGGGGTGAGAGGCTTGTTGACAGACTTGTTGGGTCAAAAGAATTTTGGAAGTTGTCCAAAAAAGTAGCTTGTCTCTGTTTTTTTGTTTTGAGATCCTTGGCCAAAAAGCAACCAGAACAAACAACCCGACAAAAATCACCGCGATGCTCAGTGGCGTAATTTTTGCGTGCCACAGGTGTCCGAAGAAACATGCAACTCGATTTCTCACGATTTTTTTTGCAAATTAATTTTTGTTTCATATTTTTTGCGTATTTTAATCCACAGGTCTCTGTTGCATCGTGAGGTGCATCCTTACAGAAGCCCGTACTTTTGCAAATTGAATAGGAATAACTGTCACATGTGCCAGTCAGATCACGAAGAGAACGTCTAAGTTCAATTTGGGGGATTGCGGAACCCTAACAAGCGGGCAATTACTGCCGAAGGTCTCTGGTTCAGTCGTTCCTGACTGTCAATTAACCTTTCTTGTGGCACAGTTTTATCAGACGAATCGGGAGGAAACGTAGGGAGGTTTCACTGCTGGGCCGCATTTCTGTCTCTGCAGATTAGTTCTTTTCGCATCTCTGATCTGCTGGCGTGAAGAAGACTTAATTCTGTTTTTGGTGTTTTCTATGCTGTTTCTTGTCAGATTTTATCAAAAGAACTTCATTTTCTTCTGGGGCAGATGTCCCACACACTTATTCTTGAGCAAACATGTTTGTGAACACAGGTATGTTCTTCGTTTTGCAGATTTCAGTCAACTGAAGACACACTCAAGACGGTTTGCACAGATGTGCAGCAAATAACGAGAAGGCTCATCTGGTTTCGTCAAGCATGGCGAGTGTTTGCGACGGCGGACTTATCATTCCGTATACAGTACGAGGCCCCAATTGCATGCCAGATTGGTGGCATAGACAACCAAAACCTTATTTTGGTACTGAGACCAAATTGGCGTCTGGTCTGCTGAAACTCGCCTTTGTCCTCGCGCTGCACGATCGTTGTCAAATCATTCAGTTCAACCCTATTTGGGTCCAGTGCGGTGTCGATAATTTCTGCGGTATATCGTTCAGCTGCACATGGGACGAAGCTCCATCTCGATATGACTGCCATTAATTTTGGAGCACCTGCTGTGCTCCCTCGTCTGCAACTGCGCTGAAGTCAATTTGACGGAAAATTTGGCGGAAATAAGAACAGTTGCGCGGAGCGAAGTATTTACTACAAAAGGATCCCCACCGTCAAGCATCAGTAGAGATGGAAGGCAAATGAGCTTTCCTCCAGCTAAGTGAAACTCTTCAACGGAGACATTTCCGCTGAATGCATTTCCCTTTCCAAAGGAAACGCGCACAGTGATAAAATAGGAAAAAGTCCATCAACAGAGTGGCTAATCGTAGTCCGGTATGAAATGTCAACATGCTGAACGAGTGCAAAGCATCGAAGGATTACCTTACATCCACATGGCGTCCACACGACAGCTCGAAAAGGAACTGGTTTGGTGCGAACAGGCAGATCTGTACGAGATATGTTCAAGAGAAAAAGACACACACACACACACACACACACACACACACACACAACACAGAAATAGAAAAAAAATCAAGGGCAGTTTCACAAAAAATAACTGAAAGAAAGTGAAGAAACGATAAACGACAGAAGCAAAACAATTTAACGAAAAACGAAAAACGAAGCGGTGCTTCTGGTGAAACGGACGTGTCATCAAGTGGATCGTTAAGAAAGTTCCAGAAAGGTTGTTGCAGAAAGAAGTCAAAATTTCCCACACGCAACACGTAGACACGCGTAGACACGACGCATGTGAGCAGAATTTGAGCACTCTGTGAAGACAATTACATATTTTTGCACTTTTGACATCAAAATTGAACATTGAACTGTCGGGTGATGTCAATCCAGCGAGGTCTGTGTATGTCACAAACAAATGTGAGAACAGCCAAACAAGTGTCTTTTTGTGCAATTTGAATGCAAGCGAAGTCAGATGCTTTCCACTTTTGGTGAGAAAGAAAAGGCAGGAGAGACTGGCTGGGATGACAAAGGTGATAGCCAATTTCATTCCATGGCAGCGAGTTTTTCAGGAGTGGAAGTGATAAGCGCCTCTTCTGGGGATTGCTGCAGACATTATACCGAAGTCTGCACTGCACTAACGATTGCGAACAATGAGAAAACTGTACAAGGCAGCGGCATTGGACTCAAGAAAAGTCAAGCATGCATAACGAAGATTTTGTGGACACTTCTGTCCCAAAAGTGAACTGTGTCGAACACATTTCCGAGAACTTGTCTCCTCGTTGGCAGCCGCGTGTTGCTCGCTCCTCAAAGGTGGAGCACATGGAGGATTTCCATTTTCGACCCAGGGCTTTGGATTATCCGGAGTGCAGAGTCCGCACAAACCTCAGAAAGCTAAAAGGGACTCAGTGCACGCACAACACACTAGGAAAACAGTGCAGCTTGGTGACCCGAGCTTTCGTTCCGGAATGGAAGCGTTTCCAGAAATTTTGTCTCTCTTTGCCAAAAAAAGTCCGTGAAAGTTCGATGCATGTCTTGTCAGCAAGAGGCCCGATCACTAGGTTGTCTTGGTTCAGCCAGGACACCATGTGTAGTGCTTTCACAGTGGGATCAGTTTCAAAGGGCGAAACTTGATTTGTGAGAATGTCTCGTGCACGCAGTGCATCTTTCAACAAAACTTTGCCAGGCGTCTCAGTGTCAGCACACTGCGCAAAACGATTTTTTAATTTCCCGTTCAAACCGCTCGTGCATACGGCAATAATTGTGACGAGAAAACATGACCGAGGACTTCGCGTGGCAATATCATCCAGATCCGACTTGCAAATCCACGGACAGCGTGCCACTGTGTTCCTCTGAGCTAAACAGCTGAAGCACTAAAAAGACGTATCCCGCTGCATCTCGTGTTTTGTTGCAGGGCTAAAATGTAAAAAAAATAATATGAAGAAACGTGAGCTGCTCCGGGACTTCGCGAGTTCCACATGTTGCGACCCTGACAAAGCCCGGACAGTTCTGCCCGTTTCGGAACGACTGACGGAACCTCAGGGACCTTGGTTTTGTCCTCCATGTTTCTTCGCACATTGGGTCATCGCTGAATCAACTCTCACCACTGTCATGGCAGCCACAGAGCACAAGAATTCAAGATGTCTTCTTGTCGATGTGCCTTCTGGCATTCTTTTGTGTGAACGTACTCGGTCCGCAACAGAGCAACAGAAATTAATTTCTGTTAATTTTCGCAAATTTTTTGTGAAAAGATGAAGTAAAGGAAGAAATGCTGTGAAGCACGAGATTCTGTCGTTGATATAAATTTTTTGCTTCACGCGATTCTCACGGTGAGGCACTTGTACTGAACACCTCACATTGAAGCGACGGACACCGAATGCTTTGCACGAAAAACGTCGACAGGAAGTGAAAACAACAGCAGTTGATGAGATTTAATGTGACCAATGATTTTGAGTGACAATGCAACAATTGAGACATTCTGGAGACAGTTATGAAACAGATGTATTGAACGACATTCCCTTTCACTTGTCAAATAAACAACAGTTGCAGGGAACAGGCGATGAACAACGACTGTTTTATGAGGAGTCGTACCTTTCCGATTATTTGCGACCAGGTCTGAGCCAGAAAACCTCGAGCATCGCACTCTTTCAGGAAGAGCAAAAAAATTCAAAATGTTCTGACTACGTCTCTCACAAGTTTCCACGCCACTTGCCGTTGAGCAGTCGTTTGAAGGCTCTCCTGAAGTCGATGTTGAACACGGTGTAGATGACCGGATTGAGCGCGCTGTTGATGTAGCCTAGCCAGACGATGAAATTGATGACTCTGGGATCGGTGCGGCGGCAGCTCTCGCAGAACGGGAAGATGACGTACATAAGGAAGAAAGGCAGCCAGCACACGACGAACACGGCCATGATGACGGACATGGTGCGCGCCGCGCGTCGCTCGCGAGACAGTGAGATGCGCTGCTTTTCTTCCAGGAACTTGTGCACTGTCTGCGCGCTGCCCGGCGGCGCCGCCGGCTCGTCCGTGTCCGACGCTGCGCTGTTTTGCGGGCGCTTTAGCAGCAATGCAGGGAAAGCCGATGACTGGGGCGGCGACGTCATTTTGAGGCACTGCGCCTTGGCGTTCAGGTTGCCGCCGCCGGCCTGGATGGATACAGAGGAACTGTCTGTGTGGCTGGCGACCTTGGGCGAGTGTTGAGGTGTATCGTCCGGGCTGGACGCCTCCTCCTCTTCGCACTCGCATCTGGCGTGGTTCTCAGCCACGCCACTTCCATCTGGCCGTGACAACGGCATTGTTCGCGTCAGAGCGGCGGCGTTGGCGCGTTGGCGCAATCGCCTGCGCGTCGCCTGGAAAATCTTGATGTAGACGAAGGACATGATGAAGAGCGGGATGTAAAAGGACCCCGATGCAGAATAGATGACGTAACCCTTCTCGTCGGTCAGCTCACAGATGCCTGTATCCTCGTCGAAGAGTCCGGTTCCTGAGCTGTTGTTCCAGCCGATGAGCGGAGGCACGGAGATGACGACGCTCAGCCCCCACACGAGCCCGATCGTGATCATGACGCGCTTCAGGGTGCGCTTGCGGCTGTAGTTGATCGGGTCATGGATTGCATAGTAGCGGTCAATAGCGATGGCGCACAGGTTGAAAATGGAGGCAGTGCACGTGAGGATGTCAAATGTGAGCCACATGTTGCAGAAGATCTCTCCGAACACCCAGTAACCGACACAAAAGTTCGCCACGTTAAATGGCATCACTAACAGCGCCACCGCCAAGTCAGCCACTGCTAATGATACTATGAAGAAATTGGGCACGTTCCGCAGAGGTCTGTAAGTGAAAACTGACAGGACGACGAGAATATTACCAATGATTGTGGCGCAAATGCAGATGGAGGTAAAAATCGCAAACAACACGGCCTCCTCTAATGGAATGCTTTCCTGGGATTTCTGGTCCAATTCCAGTGAGGAGTTCTCATTCCCAGTCGTGTCCGGCATTTTATCCCGGCTGATTAAAAACTGTTCCCAAGTTGAAGAAGAGATGGGAAGGTGCTCACGCAGTCTCAGATTTTACACAGTAGATCTAATCTTTCCATTTACTTGTCTGGACCGCATGCGTCGCCTCGATTGCATCACGAAATCCGGATAACTGCGCCTCACGAGACATCCTCATCTGCAAAGAAGTTCAAACAAATTTTCCTGAAGAACATTGAATTGAAATCGCTTTTCATGCAATAAGTTCACAAAACATCGCATCTATTCGATGATTGTGTTTCATTGAACTTGACCAAATTGTTTCTGAGTTTTGCTTGGTATGTTTCTCTGGCAACGATCCACGAAATTTCAACTTTCGCTGCAGAATAAATTCGATTGGGGAGCCACTGCACACATGGCAGGAAAATAGCCAATTCCAACACATTGCCTGGTCACGCATGGAACTTGGTCATATCAATGACGTGAAGAACGGTCACCTGGTGAGATCAATTTTGAGTGACTGAAGCACCAGGCTGTGTCCAAAAATAGTGCCTGTGGACGTGTCTCCACTGGATGACCGCCATGCACCACAACATTTGTGCTGAAATGGCAAACAGTTCTCTGCCAGTGCGTCATGCTGAGACAGAACCTTCCACTCTGCCCTGAAACTAAAAACCAGTTGCAGCCAAAAGAAGAGAAATGTCCAGCACTGTTGAAATTTGGCAACGGTCTTGTTTCTTTCTGCGATGCGCACCGTTGTTCAGTATTTTTGTCAATATCACATCTGCCCATCTGATATGGAATGCATTGTTCCCTTGTTGTGTGGCGTGTTTTCCACGGACGATTCTACTCCACTCTGTTGCATTTTCCTGCCTCTCGTCTGCATCTAAAAATAATGTAACTCCAGCTGGAGGGTTCACCAGGAGCTTCATGTGGTCAACGGGAAGGTTGCCTCTCTGGAAGAAATTTCATGTACACATGGTCAATTTCAAAAATTAAAAGCACAGCTGGAAAGCCGCAAGAATAATGCATCCCCAGACGGACTTGCCAGATGGAATCTACTGCGGAGCTTTCGTGATCAAATGGAATCACGACCAGTGGGAGTCCGGGAAAGCAGTCGTCAGCGAGGTCTCAGCATGAAACCTGAGCACGGCCCTGAAGACAACACTTCCTGCAGGTATCACTGAAAGAAGCCAGCATCTTCTGTTGCCTTCAACAAGCATGCAGAAGAACACATGATTCCAGACAATCTTGAACGAGTTCAGTCGACAGAGAAGAGGACTTCTCTTTGTGACACAAAAATTGAACGAGGAAACAGTTTCCAAGCCCGAGTCTCTCAAGCTGCCTTTTGTCACTTGCGGAACCTGCGGATAGACAGCACTGTTATTCAGTGTCCTCGTTCTCTGAACATACGTCCTAAAGTTGCAGTAAATGACCACATCACCACGGGAAATTATGCCACGATCAGGGTGGCACCACCACGAATTGACGTGGTGCTGAATTCTAGTGGTCATGGTGAGAGCTCGGCAGCACACATCTTCTTTCAGTCGTGACATCCAAGTGCGTGTCGCAGGTACAGTGCGTAGTCCCCATCAAAACAACATGTGAAGATTGTTATCTGTTGCCAAAAATGCTGGTGGAATGAATAGGTACAGATTTAGAAATCTCAAATTGCCGACGATGCTTTGTATAGTGCCGTAGTGCCATGCATTAGTTCTGAAGTCTTGTTTGATCGATACTTGACATTTCTCTGGAGAGGAAGACATCTCGCGCTGAAAATCTCAGACCCATAATGACAGTGCAGGAGTTTCAATGACAGATGAGGGCTCATTGTGGTGAGATTGTGTTGAAGTGACATTTTGTAAATTTCCAAACCAGATGCACTGTGACAATTTTTGCTTTCACAGGGAAGCCGTTCGTTCAGAGCCCCGAGATGTGAATAATGCAGGTGATTGTGTTAGGGTCCTTCCTTTTGTGGGAGAATGTGATTAGATCTAAGTGCCGTCGTGCAGATCGTGCACCAGTTTCTCTCCAACGTCTCTCACAACCAAGTGTTTCATTCTTCTTCCTGCGACAAAGATGTTCACATTCGCCTACAGGACAGAGTGAATTGGCCAACACTCAGAAAGGAGTGTGTTTTGTTCGCAAATCTGTGGACAGCTGTTGTCACACAGCTGACCAAAAGCAGACTCGTCCAACGACTGGCCCAACTGTTCCGCTGAACCATTCGCTTTGGTGTTGCGTGCGTTCTTGGAGGTTTGGCCTCAGAGGCACCGTACTGAGACAGCTTTGAATTGACAACAGGAGAAGATAAATATCTCTTGACAGACACCTGTTTTGGACTTCTCTCATACCGGTGGTTCCGATGTACGGGTGCATCAAGGGTACTCTGGTGTCAGGCCACAACCAAATGCTCCTTCAACCGTTTGTGCAAAAAGCTCCGCATCTTCATCACATACAAGTACAAAAACACGCACCTCAAGCGAAGTTCCGCTGAAAAATAGTGGCCAGCATGTGCAACCTTTTTTCCGGGGGGAAAATGTCTGACTTGTTCTTCAGCGAATACGACATTCGTAGAGCTGTCCTACAGAGACTGAATCAACTTCATTTTCCGAGCACCTTTTTTGTGCTACAGTTCAGTTTTCTTTCCAGACAGATTTGTAGCAGTTTTCAACAACTAGATCTGGAAACCAGACACGCGCGCACCCATTTCTTGCAATTATCCAGGATAACAGGATCTGCAACCCCGTCATCCCTTGATATCCTGGGTCTGAACGAATCTCTGAATCATTCAAGACTGTTGTAATTTTGGGTAATGGGATGATGAAACGAATGCAACTCAACCCCAGTTCCTTCCAGGCATGCAGAATTCGTCTATTCATTGCCGCTGGCATCAGTTAACAGAAGCTTCCCTCTCGCTTTCATCTTGTCCTGACCACTTTCTGGACTTGGCGCTGTTAAGCGCAGCCTCAACTTCGATTTTCGTGGCAGCTGGAAAATGACCAAGACGACAAGTCTGGAATGGACTCTGGGTTCTTGCGCCAAGGTGGGACAGGACAGAGTGAAGCACACCGCAGGAAGAACCAGATTAAGCAAAAGAAAAAAGAAAACGAGAAGTTCCGAGGCGGGAACCCTGATGGTCGCGGCAGCTCAGGGGGTTGGGTGGGGGGGGGGGGTGAGGTAGGTGGCGGGGATCTGTGGCTCGCTGGGGACCGAGCGAAGTCGGGACAGGAGG
>JAAUXT010116471.1_pt1 | contig 34483 bp, 41 predicted proteins | sample 7278171 | NCBI WGS metagenome assembly JAAUXT01 (sample SAMN14350112, study PRJNA611818) | marine sediment metagenome | isolation source: surface marine sediment (1.8m) | place: French Polynesia: Moorea | collected 2018-08 | reverse complement strand
TTTTTCAGCCACAAAATCAGTACAAAGCCATTTTTCACATATTCAGGAAATTTACTCATATATATATATAAATTTTAAGTTTTTCTAAATCAAAACATTAGAAATTCTTCTTCAAAATCACTTTCTCTAAATATTTTTCTTTTCCCAAGGTACCAAGGTATTCCTCAGGCAAACCTTTTATTAAATTCCTTTTTTTAATTCAACTTCAATGTTTCCTTGATTGATCTTGCTCTCATTTGATACTTTATTTCCTCATTTTTACTCTTTACTCTTAAAATTTGACCCAATCAAATGTTGATCAATGCTGTCAAAAGTCAAATCCTCACATATAAGACCACCCCCTCATTTTGGTGTTAATTTTTGAGCATCAATAGGGGGTCTTACACGCGGGATTTTACGGTATACGTGCCTGTTCGAGGTGCCTGTTCGAGGCGAAGGCTGAAAACCTCATCACCCCAACACAGACACAGACACAGCAGCAGCAGCAAAAGCAACAACAACAACAACAACAACAACAACAACAACAATGACAACAAGTTCTTCCGAATCCCAGATTCATCAAGCACAAAATGTTTCGCCTGCCATTCGCATACGTGTGGTTGTTTTGATTTTGAACTGGTCTCTCTGGGGATCGAACGGTTCCAAGAGCGGAACAGCGATTTGGTTCTGGGGGCGAGCGACATCTCTTGTGGGCAGAGTTCACTTGGAAAAACTATCAAAATGAACCAAGTTTGTGGGGATAAGGAAATTTTCCAAAGATCAAGTGCGGCCCAGGGCCCCAGAACCTCTCCCTCTGGATCCGCCTCTGACCAACCCCACGGATCCCCTCTTCTAAAAATTCTGGGTCTGCTGGAAATTGGTGCTGTGGAACTTCATTTCCTCAGGTAGCTGAGGAACCCTCAAGCTTCTTGATTCCATGGAGACCACAGGCAGAAAGCACGCGGAGGTCAGAGGTCTTCACCTCCGTGCACCGATTCTCAACAAGGCAGCCAGGTCTCTGGGCCCCATGTACTCACCGTTTCATGCACCACCATGCCAAACGCCTCGCGGCGCCCACGTATAGCAAATTTATGACATTTGGAACTCGGTTGCTTCGTCCAGGGGCGCCTCCGATCCACTGGAAGAAAGCATCGATTTTATTTTGTTTCATGCAGCATCAGGCCAATGGCAAACCACACAAGCCTGTGCGGGTCCACCAATTGTTCATTCCCTGACGAGGTTGGGACGTCGGAGGAACTTGAAACCGGAAGTCCCCGATGGACCAGGTCCCAGCCAGATTTGACGCGCTCATTCACGTGCAGCGGTGCGCGTTTGGGTTGCTCTTTATTCTACGAACAGGCGACCCCCTTGAACCCCTTTGAAACCCCAACCCCATCAATAAGACTTCGTATCCACGTGCTTAGGGTCAGAAAAGTCGATCATCAGCTTCCTGCCTCGCTTGGAACTTAGAACTTGTTGTCAAGTAATTCCCCAAAAAAGAATAGTCTAGATCTGAATCTATTTGACCTTTAGTTCCCTCAGATTTGCATTTTCGGGATCAAAACATGTGTCCACCCTTTCGCTCTCACAAGTTTGCACGTCACCGCAACATCTGAACATCAACTTTCTTTGGGCAGTCAGCCGACACATCGCACCAGTGATTTTGGTGTTTTGCCATTTTTCGACATTGCAGTTTTTGGAAAGGCCAAATGTTTCTGGTGCAAATCCTGAGACACTGCCAGAGACTCTGAATGATTTTCCCTTCTGACTTATCAGAAATATCGCTGGATTACTGTGCATGTGGAAATAGGAGCATTCTTTATTCTGCGCGGCTACGCAGAGAGAAACTTGTGAACGATAAAAGGACGTCGATCTCTTGACTTTGCTGACAACCAACGATAATGTTCGCGTTCAGGCGACTCGCACGCACAGGTCAGAAACGGCCAAATGAACTTTTCTTCGAAGTGGTCTGCAAGATATCCAGACAAGGTGTAACTTCGAGCAGGGTGTTTGAACACGCGTTTGCTCCGAACGTGCTTTGTGTTGAGCGAGCATGCTCAAATTCTGCAGTCAGGCATGTTTGTTGCAAGTGTCACCATGCAGAACCAACGACCGACTGTGAACACCGTTCTTGAGCCAAGTGTCTGTCTGCCAGTGAAACAGTTGCATGTCGTGTTTTGCTTCAATTTTGCAGGCGGCTGGTGTTTCGCGCCTTCGCGGCGGAGCAGTGACTTCTCCGAAGCGCGGAAGCTGCTGGCTGCGTACCCCGGAGGAAGCGTCGACCTGGAGAAGGACGAGCAGAGGGGCATGGCGAAGATCCTCCTCAACAACCCGGGCAAGAAGAACGCCTTTTCCGGTGAGTGTTTGCCTCCTTTTCCTCACCTTGATGTACCTGGTGCCGTTCAAGGCCGGCGGGTTCGTGTTTCATGCACGAAATTCTGAAGGAGTGGACTCTGCATCAGTGTGTCGACTGAGTGGACAGGGCGCTCACTCGATCCACAGGGCGATGCACAGGTCGGAGGCATCAAAATCACAGGTGAATGCGGGTTGCGATGTCGATAGTACTTGGCTCACCAATGTCACTTTGATCTTTTAGCGAATGACACGAGTGTATGGAATAAATGATTGATTGCCCCAAAACATCGATGTGCATTGCTGACTGCTCTGCTGTGCAGATTACATTTTATTCAATTCGTTTTTGACGCACTGAGTGAATGCACCAGTTCGTGTGTGCACACACATCAACCTCTCTGCAATGGTCAGTTTTGTGACATTTACCCTGATCGGAGCTCGTCAAATCAATTGAGAAAAACAAGCCTGACCAGAACATTTTCTTGCGATCATATTTGTCATCTTTTGTTCCTGTGACGGTTTTGAGTGTTCTTCCACTTCAGAACTAGCATTTTGTTGGTGCTTCTGCACACGCGACATTTCCACGGGCAGCAGAGGCCATGAAATATGCCAGTCTCACAATTGGTGTCGCACTGTCTCAACGAGAAGTTTCATTGACACCCGTCTTTCACAGTCGTCACGTGACCGCGAAGTTTCGAACGATTGTGAAGAAATTCCAACCCTGTCTGTTTGTCTTGCTGATGGACTGGAATTGTTGGGGGCATCAGGTGTGTTGGGGAGTATTTTCACTGAGGCAGCCACTGCGTTGCAGGGACGATGATGCTGGAGCTGGCGGAGCGCGTGTCGGAGCTGGAGTCGTGGGACGCCGGGCGCGCCGTCCTCGTCCTCGGCGCCGACGCCACCTTCTGCTCGGGCGGCGACCTCGATATGATGCGCGAGTTCGTCAAAGTGCCGGTAGGTGGCGCCCTGATGAGCGCCTTCATGCACGACACCCTCCTGCGCCTGCGTCGTCTTCCCATGGTCAGCGCCGCGTTCCTCTGCGGACGCGCCCTCGGTGCTGGAGCGGAAGTGGCGACGGCCTGCGACATCCGGTTGGCGACGGAGCGGGTGTCGATTGGGTTCATACAGAAGAAACTGGGCCTGACGTGCGGCTGGGGTTCAGGGGTGAGACTGGTGCAGATGCTGGGAAGGACGTTGACCATTGAACTGCTAGTACGAGGGAAGGTGTTTGGCTGGAAGGAAGCTGTGGATATAGGGTTTGTCAACGGGGTGATCCCAGAAGGAGACGACTCGCTGGAAAAGGCTGTGGAGTGGCTGGAGAAATGGACGACGGGCGACGTCAGAGTGGTCCGAGCCAACAAGCATCTCGTCTCACAAATTGCAGACGATGACATGGAGAGCGCTCTGAGTAGGGAGTGTAAAGTCTTTGACTCTGTGTGGGGCGGAGATGCTCACAGAGCCGCGCTTCAAACTGACGCGAAGCACAAGTGAAAGCGATGCACTTGACGGACCTCACTGCCTTATGTTGCCATTTAAATCACTGCTTGTTTGATGCACAACGCAAAATTCAAATTGGTTTTGTCGTTCAGTGTTCTGCTTGCTGTATTCTGTTTTGATTGGCAATTTGTTGACTCCTGCGTGAAGGTTGGGTCGTGACACAGAATCTCGCATCTTGTCGTTCCCGTTGCTTGGTTTGTATCGAATTGGTCGAGAAAAGTGAGTTACAGGGTTAACATTTTGCTGCTACCGAAGGATTGTTCCCTTCTGACTGACAAAATGTTTCAGATTTGCTCAGTCACTTGTGTTTACGTAGGAGTTTTCATATGAAACGGTTCCTCGAAAAGAAAAGGGAGACTATATTTGCGAACCCTCTGATTGGGTCATGGAATTGGCACAGATAGATCATCTGATGGTCATGAGGATCACATTTGAGGCAGTGATAATGTGGCCAAATGCCAGCATTCTCCATTGCAAGAGTCAGCACGTGTGGGAAAGAAACCATTTCATTGGAAAACTCCCTCGTATCAGTTTGCTTCTGTCAATTTCATGACATTGGTAAGAAAGTTACAGACCGAAACTTTCAGAGATGTGCGTAAAGCTGGCACTTCGGACTGAATGGTTGATCCTTTTTGTGAATCACTTACTTGAAGGGCACCGCCAGCGTGCAATGCACGCCTTTTCCTCCCACAACTGGGTGTCAAAACTTGGTGCGTTCCGTACATGGGTATGAGATTCCTAATCAATGGGGCTTTGACACCGTTTTTCAAGGTTAAGGTGTTCGTTTACGCAAGATGCGTCTTACTCGTACACACGAACAGTTGAACATGCCGCTGAAATTTTGACCGAGTCCAGTTGTCTTGAAGCAGAAAAAAATGTTTTGTATCCAATTTGAATCACAACCCATCAGAATCGCACCCGGTCGGGCGGTGCTTTTGTGACGCGTTTCAATTGAACACCACCGAATGTATGAACTGAATCTCACTGGAACCGTCCCGAATCAGATTTGTACAAGATACGACGGAGACTGAAGAAGTCCGTGCCAATTCTCTTGTGTCTTGTGCCAAAAAACTACTGAAGGTAGATGTAGCTAGGTGTGCTTTTGTGCTTTGACTGATTAGAAATTTGGCGAAAGTCCCCAATCTGCCACTGGACAGGCCGCCCATGTTCGCACTTGAAATGTTATGTCGCGCCTTGTTGGAATTTTTCAGACACCAACTGCGAAGCCCAGTCGACGTGTGTATTCCAATCACGCTTTTCCGGGAAGTGTGTGGGACCGTCCGCTCCCCCCCCCCCAAAAAAAATTGCAACCAGGAAGTGAGTGGTGTGGTGGTTCTCACGTCTGAGTGTCTTTGTCAGGATTAAACTCACCCACCCCCCACCCCCATGTGGAAATGAACATTTTTGAAACCGACAAAACAACCAACAAATTTGGTCGAGGGACAGCCGCCTCCTCCTCCTGGAAACGAATGTTCAAAATATGTCCGAAATGTTCAAGTATCAGAGATGTGACGTGCCCCCCACACTTGGAAATGAATATTTTCAAATCGGCGTTTGTCTTCACTTCCATCTGTTCTTGTTTCATCATCACATCTTGATCGGTCCATTCTGTGCTGTGATATCGTTTGCAAAATTTGTTTGAAACGCTGAAGCTCAGTTTAGGCAAATGTAATTCGACCTCAGTGTGATTGTGGTGGGATTCACCACGTCCTGTGAAGGATGTACAATTTGCGCAACCACTTCTGGATTGTGTCCATATTGCACGTTGTTGAACTCCCGGTGGAATCGAGTCCGGACGAGTTGTGTCTGCTTGTATGTTACGTTGTTCACAAGGGCCAACAAGTCTTTTGTGGACAGCACAGGATTTTGCACCTCCGTTGTGTACATTGTTGAAAAAACTTTCAAATAAATTCGTGGTCGACCTTGATCAACAAGAATGCTACGCATAAAAATACGCCAAGATGGCGCCGCGGTGATTTTCGGGTTTCCCAATGACATCAAAATATTTGGGCTTGTGCATTTTGAAACTAAATCTCTCAGGAGCTTCTATCACACTCAGTTTTAATGGATGCAAAAGAATAGAAAGTTACAAAAATGAAAAATCAAACATTCTTTCACATAATAACAAACAAATGAACCCACCTCTATTCCACATATCTATTTTGAACAGTATCAAAAAGGTAAATTTACACACCTCACTTTTGATTTGAAAAGCACCTAAATAAATATTGAAATTCACAAAAATAAAAAATCTAAAAATTTCATGCATAATTACACACAAATGGATACAACTCTTACACAAATAACTATTTTGAACACATTTTTATAAAATGTGATATTTTAACCCTACCTAAAAACCCCACCTAAAAACCATATAAAAATTTTCAAAAATCTAAAATTGAATGCTACCTCTCAAACCCCTACACAATGTACTACAATTTATCAATATACTTCCTTTGCAAAATATTTGTACCTTCAGAGATATGGACCCATTTCTACATCCATACCCCATATTTTCTGAACTTCCAAATTTGAACTTTTTAACCTCATGAAGCCAAAAAATTAAACTTCCCAAATTCCTTCCTTGAGCATTATCCCCAACCCAAACTGAACCAAAAGAGCCCAAAAGATCCTGAATCAATCCTGATCTTGACTATGAAACTGCTGTACACTTACTTTTGGAAGACCCTGCCTGTAGGTGATTTGATTTGGCTCACACTGATTTGGCTCGCTTTTTCCAAAAGCTCCCAAATTGTGCAACCAACCTCAAATCACCAAAAAAGCAGTGGTATTATGCCATTCACACAAAAGATTTTTGGCCATTTCAGAAAAATTTGAAAATTTCCATGTACAGTTGGCCAGCCAGCCCATGTTAAGTTACCAGGGGGGGGGATAACTCAACATGGCCAAAAAATGAAAAATGCTTACAATGGCCTAAAAATGATCCTGGTTGAATTTCACCATGTTGAGTTATTCCTCCTCCTCCCCCCCCCCCCCAAGTAACTTAACATGGGCTGGCCAACTCAACATGGGCAAAAAAATCAAAAATGTGTAAAATGGCCTGAAAATGATCCTGGCTAAATTTCACCATGTTGTGTTATCCCCCCCTCCCAATTCACACACACATACATACATACAGACTGATGATGATTACACTAAGCGTGTGGTAACGACTCTTCAGGACCACACGCTTAAAAATTGAGAATGGATGTACGGACGAAACGAGCGACGGTTCGGGCCGGTTGGTTTGCCGAAGAATTGGAAAACGCAGCACAAAGTGATGATGAGAACTTATCACACAGTTTCATAGATTGGACATGTTGGCTTGCAGACTCCTTGTTTCAATGTCGAGAGGACAAAAGGAGCAGTTCTATAATGTCCTCGTATATCTTGTGACACTTTTGAAAAGTCCCAAAGTGCAAAGTTCTTCCTCCACACATCATGCCACTGCATTATAATCCCTTCGTGAGACTGAGCGTTCTTTGGATGCTCTTTGCATAGAAAGGACCCTGCTGACCTGAACCGGAGACAGGTCGCTGAAAACATCTGTTCCACCAAATTCCTGAATAAATAGCATAACAGGCTTCTGCCGACGAATGTTTCTGGGGAAAATTGTAACGAAGTCCTGCTGAGCAATGGTTTCGCGTTCAAAGGTGAGACTTGTGTGACTGGAACTCAGTGCTGTGACAATGGCACTTGGTTCCCTTGTGACTAGGCGCGACGCATTTTGTGGCTTTGAAGCCCACAGAGCTCTGAAGTCTGCAAGGAGAATCAGAAGTATCTATGAAGTGGACATTGGAAAAAAACAACAAGAATTTTCAGACCAGAAAAACAAAACAACGGTTTGTTTCTTGAGAATTGCAGAATTTGATGCTCGAAGTGCGATTTGTTGTTCTGGTAGACATCTCAATTTCGTGCAGTTTGAGGCGTGGTCGTCTGCTCGAGATATGAGGCACCACTGCAGGGTCTCGTTTTGCAATTCCTCCGCTGTACACGCGGAACACTTAATTGCGTTTTGTTGCAAGTTGCGGGGATGTTTGATAACACAACCAACAATAGCCGTGGCAAAAAAGATCAAGGTGAATTGGTGCGCTGCAAGACTTGGAAACTGGTGTTTTGGTGTTTGTTCGTGCATACATTCTACAGTTATCATTTTTACAAGTTTCGCACAAACAGTCAATTGTGGTCAGATTCGGAGTTGGTAGCGCGGAAAGAAGCTTCCTTCAGACTATTTGCACAGGAGCTTCTGAAAGAGGAAGCCAAATATATTATGAGATTATCTGTCATCGAAGAGCGGTCAAGAAGGTATAGCGCCTTGCAGGTCAAAGAAAGGCACACACAAACCCACAATGCTCGATTGATCGATGAGAGGTTGGGCTTATCTGGTCGAGGGTCTGTCTATCTTGTCAAAATAACTCTTTTGTCTGTGGCATCAAGAGTCACCTGGAAAAGCGTGCGTCGAGTGAACATGTGGCCACAACGCAGGAAACAGAACAACCAATGACGACTAAGACGACTCGTTCTGTTTTGACAAAAGGGGAGGGAGAGGGTGGGTGAAAGTGAAGACCAGAATCATTGTCGTGCTCTCAGGGGGACTCGCCTGCGTCCTTTGTAACAAGCCTTTTTTCACAGCGTGGAGACGGTTGATGATGATGAGGGCTGGATGTCACTCTTGGAGGTCTCTCCTAAAAAGGCATTCTGAAGTGGGCGGGTTTAGCTACCTCTGTCGGAATGGACAGACGCATGAGGATTGAACAACCTTGTGATCCACGGTGAAAGGTGTTCACATGAATTACAGGGTGAAGATTTCATCTCGAGTGACAAATTGCACACAACGTCCGTTGGGTTACAGAGAGACTCTTCACATCTTCCTTTCTCGAAAGGCTTCGCAACATTTTCTCAAGAGGAAAACGAAACGTTCTCCGTCAAAAAGTGGCACAAAACTCGTGAATCCGGTGGACGAGTGAGACGATCTCTTTTCATGACAGATATGCATACTTCGTGTGGGAATCGAATCTGTCCTTGGGAAGCAAAAAAGTCTGAAGTTGTGGCCAGCGTCCATGAGCCTCTGCACTGATCAGTGCGCCTGAGCGATGCGTGTCTGTGGTTGGTTGGTGCGCGGTGCTGGTTACAGCCTCTGTGCGAGTATCAATCAGCACCGCGGGCCTCGATGCAAAGCAACAGTTCGTTCTTCTCGGCGGCAAGAGCTGTGATTTCCACTACCTGGTCCCCAAGCTGTGGGGTTCTGAAAACGTTTGATAGTTGTAACCAAACATATTTGGATTTGACTTTTTGCGTTGGAGAAAAAGGTGTCTGAGTGAAAACGAGTGCATAGTGCCTGACACAATCCAAAAGAGTTGGCAGCTGGTCTGCAACGTTTGGACGCTGCTGCACTTCCAACAGAAAAATCAAATGTGAAACACGATTGGAGTCCAAAAGGCCGGTGGGAATCGTGCTGAGAGAGATACATGATCAAACCGTGCCCTGCACAAAAAGCGGCGCAGGAAACAGCTTTTGGAAATCCAGCGTTCGTGGAAATTTTAACCCGAGACTAATTTCCAGTGGGGGCGGTTTCTTGATTGATTCACAACTGGTGACAATGCGTTGGTCCGTGGCCCTGTCATGGGCACTGTGCTTCACTGTGTTGGTGACTATGGTGGTGGACGCGCAGTATCGGCCGGTTTTCCCGGAGGACGCCAGTATGGCGAAACCGTTCTGTCAGGACGTCCGCTACTCCCAGTGCTGCCCGGGAAGAAACGACGACTGCATCGTTCCTATCCTGGATACCATCTGCTACTGCGACCAGTTCTGCAACAGGTGAGTCGCATTTTACTTCAATAACTGGGAGGGTTGGGGTGTGAGTTGTGCAGTTCCGTCGTTGAATTGACCGTTTCGCGGCTCGGAATAATACTGAAGGACGCGGGGACAAAACTCAAAAAAGGTTCGAAACTCACGGTCCTCTGCGTTATTCCGAGCTAAGTGTGAGTTTCGTATATTTTTGAGTTTCATCCCCGCGTTCCTCAGTATACCGGTAATTCCGAGCCGCAAAACGGTCAATGCCACTTGCAACGAATGCTGAACCAGTGACACGGAAGGAAACTGTTGCTTTTTGGAACGATCGTTTTCTGATTGCCCGATACATGATATTCGTACTCCGTTGACAAGTCCGAATTCATAAATCTCAGCGTTGGACGGTCTGTGGATACTCCCGTACTTCATGCCCAGAAGATGATCAGGTGCTATAGGCTTCAGAGATCAGACAAACGTGTCTCGGTGAGCTCCAGGTGACATTCTTTTGTCTTTCTCGTCCGCACTTCTCATGTTAACATTTACATACTTGGCAGATTGAGGAAAGGAATTTCTTTATCGAGACAGGTCGTGAAGAAATGTGCGAAATTGACAAGGTTTTCCCTCGGCTTTGGCTTCCTCCACTCCCTGCCGTGGTGGTGGGTCGTCTCAAGCTCCCACCCTCAGGGCATCAAAGTATAAAAACAAAAGCCAAACAAACGACGGGGTCGAGTCACTGGTGTCACAGGTGCACAGGCTGGGAATTGTTTTTGCTTTGGATCTGCAATGCATCATAATCAAATGATACACTGAGGATGTCAAGTTCATCCGCGGATCCCACAAGGACTTATTATGTCCAAGTCCTAATTTATGGAATTATGATTTACTTTCCTCGAAACTGTGTGTGTAGTTTGAAAAGAGTTCGACTTTGAAGGTGATCTATTTTTGACAGCATGTCACAGACTCAACTCAAACACGCACAAATTTGTGGAGTTTGTTTTTGAAGCAAATCTACACTTAGTTTGAAACTTGATCAGGTCCAAGGTCATTTTGCCGGAAATTCTAGATTTGAAAAATACACAGGCACAATTTTTCACAGTATCGTCGCAGAGATCATCTTGATAGTAGCAGTTTGTCAGTATCAGACGAAATGTTGGTTCATAGAGTCAAGAATCAATTCGCGTGCCGCCGTTACCGCTTCTTGCAGAAATTTTACACTTGCGAAGGACTTTACTCTTCAGAACCGGCAGTTGAATTCAAGATGTTTACGAAGGCATCAACAAACGAGACAAGTGAAAACCGGATATGATTGCAAGTCCGAAAGTCCTCGATGATTTGGTGCGTGCAGCTTTGGTTGCGCAAACACCAAACAAGCCCGAACGGTCGATCCTTGGTCGTGTGTGAGACTCGAATTGTTCTCGTCTGTTGGATTCACGACTTTGTGTCCAGCATTCAGCCGAACAGGAAAACGGGAGAGCACTTGAAGCAAGCGTACCTCTGACCACGAAACGTTCAAGAGAGGCAAGACCAGGAAAGTGATTTCATTGACGGGCCAGATGCTTCTCTTTCGGCTGCGACAGAACGTGATTGAGCCGTTCAATGCGAGTCTCGTGTTCACAAAAGAGCCTCGCAAGCCTCGCACAGTTTGCCCTGTCCGTCCCAAACGAAGGGGGCTGCAATTTTCATGAACATTGCCTGATTGTTTTGAGCAAAACTTGCGGAGAAAAGTCAACACCCGATATTTCAACATGCACGGCGGTCCTTTCAGTGGTCAAGTCAATGAATAACACTTGAACAAATATTAAGATTTTGCCCGTTAAAATATTTGGTGAAAAGAGCAAGAGGTGACGTAAACCAAACATCTGTGGGTTCACCTCAAGGACTGGATACGGCTCTTGTTTGTTTCAGAACTGAACTGGATACGAGCAGATGTTTAAGTTGAGAAAATAGAATGAGAGTCAAGTTTTTCAAGAAAACGTGTTCTCAAAAATGTCCAAGCGGGAGACTTCAATTGTTTTGTAAATATGATTAACTCCAGTGACATGAGGGGTCAAGCGTGCAATCGTAAAAATATGCAAAAACCTGCGCTCAGGTTACAGGTTCGTGCATAATTGCTTTGAAGAGTAAAATACGGGAGTTGCATGCCGTTGCAATGACGTGCGGCTTGCTGCTGCAGAAGGGTTTGATGCAGTGCAACAGTTTCACTTGCGACCGATGCATGTGTCTCTGCCTGGCTCGCAGGTGTCCAACTTGTCTGACATTGAAACGCACCCTCAGAACTGACCAGTCTCAGACTCCCAGTCCCAGTCCGTTGAGCGTTGGTGCACAATTTATGTGAATCAGAGGTGTGATGTTCCTGTGCACGAGTACAAGTTGCTGTGTTTTGTTGTGTTCTCCGAAGTGTTTCGTACCCAGAGAACGCTGTAAGTTTTCCCTTTCTCATGATGATACACCGATGCTTCTTCGTCATTTATTGGGTGGAATGTTTCCTTGGTGACAAAAATACCTCGTCTTGTTGCATCTCTGTCATGCAACACGAAGATAACTCCGTCCCTTTTCTTCCTGATAGCGAATACACATTTTGAAAAGCATGGGTCCGGTACGTACGTTCGTTCAAAAGACGCTGCTTGACTTGATGTGTGAGGTTCCGCTGGCGATCTGTTCTCACCAGTTAGACATCTGTGGTTGGTGTTCGGTGAGAGAACACGAAAGATTACCAGGACGAGTGTTTTGTGAACCACGTTTGCCGCCAAGATCCGGCAGCGCTCAAGAACAGCTTCGTGGACCTTCCCTCGGAGCACCAGGATCCCCATGCATCCTCCGTTTGCACTGTTCTTTGCTTATCGCTCCATCATACGTGTACAGGCCAAGGCGACAAGGCTTTCAATCTGTTTGAAGTTGGGCTTCCGGATATTTTCTTCGTGAGGATTCAACCGGGAGTTTGAGCGTCAAATTTTAATTGAAGTTCATCTGAGCTTCAAAATCAACGTTGTGGTATGTCTACGACGGCCACATGAGAAAGTGGCTTTGATGGAACAGATTCTTCACCAACTTGTGCGAGTACGCCTAGATCTGCATCACATCAGGTCTACTGTGAACTCACAGTCACCTCAGTTGGGAAAAGCTGTGCTTTCCTTGGAATTTTTGAATGATGACAGGTTTTGTCACATTCACGGAAGCCGGTTGTTCCAGAAAGCCTGCTCAGGTTGATCATGAGTGAGAGAAACCCAGGATCAAGCAGTGTGCCCAGCAAAATGGAAGTGACACCGTCGTGGATTCTCATTCTGTGTGGATTGTTGCTGCTGGTTGTAGGAACCAGCGGAGTATACCACCACCACCTGCACGCTGACCCCGCCTTGGCCATTCCGTTCTGCCAGGAGCGGACTCCGGGGCAGTGCTGCCCGGGCAGGAACGATGACTGCATCATGCTCATACTCGACACAGTCTGTTACTGTGACCAGTTTTGCAACAGGTTAGTTATGAGAAGTTCTGGATCGTGCGTCTACCTCCCTTTATCCAGTTCAACTGCTCGTCAGTGTGACTCCAATGGGCACAACAGGTTATCCTTGCGCATTTTGTCTGACCATTTGTTTTGAGGAAAGCAACAAACAAGTTGTTCTGTTGGCAATGGGCAATTAGGTACGATTTTGGCTTCACAAACTGACTCACCCGTTTGTGTCAGGGGGGACCACACAACACAGGAGAAGTCTTGTGTCTTTTCTCAAATGCAAGTCCTCATGCATGCGTTGTCGAAGAAACAAAAATCACAAGCACACAAGGAGCATGTTGAGTTTGACCTCCCAAAGAGGATACCTCTTCAAACTTCTTTCAAAGGCAAGAGAAGGACAAACCTTGTGCCATGTAAGTTTGGTAAACTTTGGCGAACCTGAAGTCAAAGGTGAAGTCCCGACATGCCACGCAGGTGGTCGAAACATGCAGTCAACGACTAACATTTACAAGTCTTTCACAAAACGTCAGACCTGACACGTGGACCGACTGACACTGAGGGGATGTTTTCTTTGTTGTTGTCGCGAGTCCACGGTTTCCCATCTGAGCTCAAATCAACTGCAAAAGACCAACACACTTGCGAAAAAAAAATGCAGAAACTGTCAAACATGAGGAAGACAAGACTTGTGTGATTGGACAGGAACCATAACGACAGATCTTGTGCGTGATCGCAGAGTACAGAAAGAAGCAGCAGCTGCAATGCATGGGAGGCTCGTTTGAGCACGGTATACATGACCAAGTGTGTCTTGTCAACTTCCTGGTGATTCTGAAGACCCCAGACTCCCCCCCCCCAACCAGGCGCGGGCTGACTGGTTGGTTCAATATTTGATGTCCAACCCACTGATTTCAGGACGGTGACTGACTGCTGCCCCGACTTCTGGGGGTACTGCATGGGGACGTCGCCTCCGGACGGGGCGATGCAGCCGCACGGGTCGTACCCGGAGCTGGAGCCGCACCTGCCCGTGAACCAGCCAGAGGAGGTCATCAGTGAGTACCGACCTGATGTGCTCGTACAGTTTTGCAGCTGGCGCGCGGACCAACCGCAGTTTCAGGTTGCTGTCTCTGGAAGAAGCAGCAGATCTTTGTAAAAACCGCCACTACGTCAGATATAACGACGCGACTACCAAGAACGTTGCCCCCTTTCCTTTCCCAAGAAAGTATTTTAATCAAAATACCATTGCATCCAGTACAATCAGGATCGCAATGGAGAGGAAATGGACTGATCAACATTGACCCGAAGCAGAACTTACGGCCACTGAATGTTGCACGCGCGAGTTGTGGGCAAGATCGAGCAGAGGCCACCAGGCTCCATCAGCTCCTGCTGACCAAGTCGAGGCTCCCGCTGCTAATTGAGATACGAAACATATCTGCTTTGAGATAAACTCTCTTAGCAAGCGCCAATTTCAGCGACCTGTCACTCACACGCATGATGAATCGGTGCAACTGAGCTCATTTGCAACTAAGAAATTGTCAGTTTTCAAAAAATGTGGCAGAAAAATGCAACGAGCTGCAGGGTGCTTCAGCAGCAGAATATCATATCCACAGGTGACCCAGAATTCAACCTTGTATTTCAGCTCGGAAGAACGAGTACTCGGAGAAAATTTATGCAGATGGTTCCAAAATGTGATTTGGAAAAACTGTTGCACTGCTTGTCATCATTGCAGCTTTCCTGATGGCGTGTCATTTCAAAGCACACGTCATTTACTCGGTCGTCTCAGTGTGAGCCTTCTGAATTCTTTGAGCATAAACCTTGAAGTCGAACCAACATGTGTGACTTCAGCGAAGCAAGAATCGGAATCAGGCGTGAATGAACCTTCACTGGGCCATTCGAGCAGCAAAAATCCAATTCTGGCAACATGATATTGTTTCTTGACATAAAATCTGAACATGTTTGTGTAAACAAGCAGTAAACACAAGCATGAGGGCGTGCTGATAATGAAACAAGAAACTTTCATCAGAAGGATCACTTGGTTCAAGACTTGCATCATTAATCCTGATTTTTTCGCCTTCACTCTGCAACATTCACGATGAAATCTGAAAAACACAGCACACACTTTCCGCAACCTGCGTTGTCAAAACAGGTGAAAAGATCACCAAGGTTCTGGTTCCGAGGACCACACTGAGGATATTTCAATGTTCTGGTTTACAAGTACATCAAGTGATTCTGACAAGTGCAATGTCCCTTCAGAAAGAGATCTCATCGAATGCCTTGCTGGAAAGCACTGAGAAGTTGGGATCTTACAACTTTGATTCCTTGCAATTTATCTGCACTATATGAACCACGAAAGCGATCACAGACGATCCTTACACAAACTCTGCCCAATACACACAGTTTTATTTATCTGATCCGGTCTTATCTTCCGGAGTCTGAGCCGATAATCGAAATCAATCCGCACATTTTGCAGACTCACATGAAAAAGACATTTTTGCTGGCATGGTGTGATCCACACGGATCCAATATATTACGGTGTTGGTGCAAGTGATCTTGGGTGACACGTGAACGTCCTGGAGACAGGGAGGTTTAGAACGCCTTAAATTTCACACGTGCAGTGCCCCAATTGCCAGATCATTGACAGAGACACCAAGCCAGGTTTCCAAATTCACCCTGATGGCCAATGACAAGTGACCAAATGATATCTGTGTCACCCATGTGGCAACTGGGGCACGTCGGAATAGGAGTGGACGTGTTTGCTAAACCTCCGTATTGACGTCCTTGCTCAAGCTGTGTCAAACGACACAAAACGTCATCGGATGCGTCGAAACGGCAGTGAAGAGCATCTTGGGTTCCGTAGGTTTCCTGGTGCCACCATTGCGCTGACCATGGACGCGACATTTGTTGGTGACGAGATGGTGCGCATGGTGATGTTTGATCGACTGCCGGATATTCACGTGGACCCAGAGGGTGGCTGAAATGCAGTCGAGTGTTTTTGACAGTATTAGAGCATGCTTGCCGCCCTTCATTGGAACTGGTCGTCGACGAATCTCTGAATTCGTTCGGCCAGAGGAACCTTGGCTTAGAAAGAACTGTGCCTGGAAACTGCTGCACGTGAACCAAGCATGCAGCTGGGAGCAGATGGTTCACCTGGGACGGCTGAGAACAAAAGAAAGTACTTTTTGAAAGAATATTGTGTGTGACCCAATTGGCAAGAGTACACACGTGCACAGGCAGAGTGTTCTCTGTGTCAAGTACAAATCGCACTGAGAAACGAAACAGGCGCACGAGCCAGCTGAGAATAGAGATGCCTTCCCCGCCAAGTTCTACACTTGCACACAGGCGAAGTGCTCGTGGACCAACTTTTGAACAGTTTCCAAAGAATTTCACGACTGACCCAAAATTTTCACTTCTCCGACATTACAAACGTTTCATTTCTTGCGCGTCAAGTACTTTGTTTCCAGATGCACCTGTCACGAGTGAACACAAAAACCAAGTGAACAAAAACATCAACGCTTCAGAAAAATGGTAAAGGAGATTGAAACGTGCCAATGGGGGAGGGTGAGAGCAAGTCCTCGTTTTGAAATCTCACCAAGTTTATTCCTTCAGCATTTCGAAAACACAAAACACTGCATGGACACACAAATTCTCTGCCTGTCACATCAATTGAGACAATCAAAGGACATGCGTGTGCTTAATAATTTAAAAAATATTTTGCTCACTTGTAGCTGAAAGCATGACAAGGCCTCATTGACAGGACGGCGTCGTGCTTCCGATATGCGACAGAAACGAACCCAACATGACATGATATCTTAATCCAGCGCAGACAACAAAAAACTGAAGCTGCAGTTTCTCTTCTCACAACCACAAGGCAGAAGAACGAGGTGAAAAATGTGAGAAATAAGGTTGGAATGGATTTCGTCGGCAGATTATCTGTCCTGAACTTGCAAGTCGCTGTTTCCTGACATGAATCGGTGTCGAGGTTGAGAGACGCCTCCATCAGCGACGCGCAGGCAGCCGGGCCAGGTTGATGAAACCTGATTGTCCCAGACCGTATCGACATGGAGATGTGTTGTCGCGCCGTTCCAGATTTAATTGCTTCTCGTGAACAGATTGGTTTGCTCAACTTCATTTCACGGCAGATTCTGGTGTCAGTGGAATGAAATAAGTCAGAACAACTTTCCAGACTGTTGCATCCAATTCTGTTCACTCCCAGTTAAATATGTCTTCAATTTTGGCGTTCAGACACAGACGACTGTCTCAAGAACACTCGCAGATCAGTTACGGACCAAAGTGAAGATTGAGAATCTGTGCAGTTCACCCGACTGAGATCTTCTGAGTTCTGAGTCAAATCTTGGTGGAACCACCAGGAGTGGCGAACTGGAACAAAGCATCCCCGATTGAAAAATCATGTTCACTGAAATGTACCAACCACGACAGAGACGGAACCAAACAAAAAGAACATGCACGTTGACGACGATCGACGAGATGAATCCCCAACAGAAATGTCTTCCGCCTAGAAATGTCTTCCGCCTGAAGGAGGCACGTACGAAGATGAAGTCTTGTGCGGTTGTTGTGCAGCAACAAAGTCTAAAATTTTTGACTAGACTCAGCTAGATCGTGTGTACATTGGTGTCCAATTTGTACAAGCCGTCACAACAGCTTCAGCACGGCCTGTACATCGAGAAAAATTGCCAACAAGCCAAAGCTGGGGCCTTCAGACACGTTTTACTGGCACATCTGGATGAAACAATGGGAAATTTCAGGCGAACACAGCACAACATATCTTTGTGCTGTTTCTTGCCAAAGGTTCATGTGCCGACCAGGCGGAGGACACCCGATACCGAAGCCCGCAGAGTGTTTTGTCTGACAGGTATTTTGCCCTGGAACCACATCCGGGCAAGTGAATCGGAGAAATGAGGAAATTGCTTCTAATGTGTCTTGCATTCATCTGCCAGGATATTTATTGACATTGTTGAGAACACGGCAGACAAAGTGAGGTTGCTGTTGCTCAAGACTCTTCAGACACGAGCGAGTTACTCGAGGTCCAAGTTGCTTGGCTTGGTAAATTCAGATTGGACAGTTTTTGTGTTCGTTTCATTTTGCTGCTTTCTTCTTTCAGACAACTGTGTGCACTACGACAGAATCTACGTTCTAGGTGACGTGGTGAAAATGAACTGCAACAACTGGTAAGTACAATAGTTGCTTTGGACAATATTTCTGCAGAGTCAAACAGAATTTGGCAGTTAATATTGCCCAGTAAATTCCTTCTGTGGCGTAGAATGCATCAACAGCTTGCTTACTTTTCCCCACAAAAGTACAAAATACGCTTTGCCTCACACGAACAAGTCAGTTCTTCATCAACAGTGACAGCATCGTCTGATGTACATCGGCTCATTCCAGTTGGGAACTGGTGAAGAGAAAACGTCCTTGAGCTGCGGCAAAAGCAATAGAACCTTCGGCTACATCAGAGCAAATCGTGGGAAGTCACCTGACAGATACGTCCTCTGTGGCATCCAAAGTTTTGATGGGTATATGCCAGACGCCAGACATGCAAAAGATAGCTTTTGATGGAATTGCTTCTCTGGCTTGCGGTGTGGTTACGGCAAACAACCTGAGCTTGACTGATTTCCTCAAAATTGACCCGAATCAGGTGACTTCCGGTTTTGCGTCCAGAATCAATTGCTTGTTGCCTCACCTGGGACATCGATGCGCAAACAGCCAAAGTGAACCATACTTGCAGCACGTGCGAGATGGCTATGATCAAGCCCGAATACAACTGGAAGTGTACACAGAAAATCTGTCTCGTCCGAGAAGAACTCATGACCCACGTCAACTCCGGAGATTTTGGGTACGCATGTTTCACGCACTTTCGCCTGTGTCCAGAACCGACCAAAAGAGCATGGCTTTGTCGCACGGCTCTGCTCTTTCAGATCGTTGCTGTGTCTTCCGGGTATCAATCAGGCTGTTACGGTCTGGGACCATCCTGGGACTCTTGAAGTTGTTACTGTAGAAAACGAGAGCCTCTTCCTCTCGGCAGAAAACAAGTGTTCAATTTCTGTATTTTGTCTTGTAATCGTGGCCATGCGAGTGTTTGGGCGGTGCGCGCAGGTGCATCCAGGTGCTGGATTCTGGCGCATCGCTGTTCAGCAGTGAAAGTGTTGAGCTTTATCAAAACAAACATGAAGTACGAAGACCTCCTAAGTAGATTTGAAATAGACGGTATGGTGCTATCATACACAGCAAATTGAGGAGAAAACACTGAAATGCACAGGCAGAGCAAATCTATGTCACCTAATTGTGGTTTGGCTGAAACCCCATCCAAGAAGCTAGACGCAGTCTATCTGCGCCCATCACTGCAAAAAAACTCACAGAAGATTCCTTTCTTCTGCAATGTGCGTCAGATAAAGCAAAGTTGTGAACTTTGCAGTGTTCATTGTTGTGAATTGAGTTGTTTTGCTCGACGCGTCAGGTCAGCTTTTTGGCGCGAAGGACGAGACGATTCTCCTCCGTTCCCTCCCCTCCACCGCAGGTCATCAGCCCATTTTCCCTTGAGTGTTCAACACCGTCAACAAAAACGCGCTGGAATTTTTGGTCCAGGATGGGGGGGGGGCGCTTGTGTGGTTCATGAAAATCACGAAAGCAAATCGAGTTGTGTGGGAACACACGCACCAGCGACTCTTGTGGTTCACCTCAGGAATTGCTTTATCTTTGCAATACTACGAATAAAAACCCGATGCAGTTGTTGTTTCAGCTTGCAAACAAATCAGGATATCTTACCTGAGAGCACATTTTTTGCCAACCACCGAGAAGGGACAACGGGCAAATTCTTGCCACTTAAGTCGGATTGGGTCGAACAACACCAGACCGGCAACGAGTCAGTTTTGGCTCAATCAGCCGAGTCCAGAAACGTGTGTGTGTGTGTGTGTGTGTGTGTGTGTGTGTGTGTGTGTGTGTGTGTGTGTGTGTGTGTTTGTGTTTGTGTGTGTGTGCTTGGGAAATTACGATCACTCAAATTGAGGTGGCAAAAAAGGTTGTGCCTGAGTCAGTGTCTGAATCAAAATTAGCAGAAAAAATGCCTTCACTGGGACAATCGGCGAAGAAAAGAACTTGGGAGCCAGCCAGATCTAATCTTAGATCTGGTTGCTGCTCTTTTATATCAGATGTTTTCTCAGATGTTTTATCACCTAAACACAACGGAGCCAAATTAGAAAACAATGTACGTTCCTCCCACTCACTCCACACCACAGATTATGCGAAATGAATGTTTCGTGTTTTTTGATATGTCCTGAGTTCTGGCTCTACATTGAAAAGTGAACAAAACAGGCAGATCGTTGTGTGTTGGAGGTTCTTGGCGTGGTCACGGGCACCTTGAAAAAGCTTTTATTTTGATGTGAAAGTATTTTTTCATGGAGCCAGACCTACTAACCACCACCACTCTGCGGTCAAATGAACGACACAAACTTCTGCCAACCGAAGGGTTTGATTGGACTTGGAAATGATGGACCTGACCGATTGAAACGATGTTCTTTGTGTTCGAATATCATGCTTTGTCAATCCGTTCTGAGGAGAAACAAGTGGGGCACGGGAGCATGGGCAGGCATGCTGCGTTGTTTCACCTTCGCACTTCAACCTTCCTCCCCAAAGATGGCGGGCAACGAACTACTCTTTCCTCTGGGGCCGGACCCTTGACGAAGGCGTCAACTTCCGGTTGGGAACGAAGCGGCCAATGCAGCCAGTGAAGCAGATGACGTCACTGCGCGTGCACGTCAACGAGGTGCTGCCCGCACGGTTCGACGGGCGCGAAGAGTGGGGCGACCTCATCCACCCAGTCATGGACCAAGGCGACTGTGGGTCGTCCTGGGCTTTCTCCACATCGAGTGAGTGGCCATTGTATTTCTTCTACTTGCTTGTGAGGCGAATGAACCTGACAGTCTGCGTTCAGAACAGGAAATCTTGTGCATTTTAACAACCAACGGAGATCGCAAGCCTTCAAAGCTGGTCTTGTTTGGAGTGAATTGTATTTGTTCCTTTGTGAGGAAACCGGACGGTTCTGCATCCCTTGATTCTGTTTTTTGCAGGCGTGGCGGCGGACCGACTGAGCCTACACTCGAACGGGCAGCTGTACGACATGTTCTCCCCACAACAGCTCATCTCCTGCAACAAGGACCACATGCAGAAGGGTTGCGACGGAGGACACCTCGACCGCGCCTGGTGGTTCCTCAGGAAAGTCGGGTGCGTGTGTGTCCCACATTGCCAACTTGTCAGAAAGTTTTCAGGTGGTCGCTGAGACAGGTCAAAATGTGAGACTTTCAAATATTGCAAACTTTGCAAATATCCTCACACACGTCGCCTCAAACTTCGACCAAAATGTACCTTCGTGCAATTGTCAAGTCCCAATGATGAAATGAACTGCTGCATTTCAGTGTGGTATCGGATGACTGTTATCCGTACATGAGCGGTGAGATGAAGAAAACCGGACTCTGCATGTTGCCCCGCTTCAAGATGCTGTCCTCCAAGGTGAAATGTCCGAGCAGCAAACGCGAAAGCAGCCCTGTCTACCAGACGTCCCCACCTTACAGAATAGCTCCAAGCGTAAGTGGTTTCTTCGTGGCTCGCTCCACACCAGTGTTTTTCTTTCGGGTCGAGAAACTTGAAAAGCGAAAAACATACTGGTGCTGGATGTGAGCCTCTAGTTTGTTCTTCAATTTGTGTTTTCAGAATTCTTGAAACGTTGATCTTTTCTGCACAACGAGCAACCTGAACAAATCCGCATTTTGTTGTGTTTTGACAGGAAAAAGAAATCATGAAAGAAATCACAGAAAATGGTCCAGTACAAGGTGAGGCAACAATGTTTCGTGCACATCATTGGCGTTCAGTAAAGTTCTCATGCAGGATCTTCAGGCAATGTGGTTTAAATTCTTTCAAATTCTCAAGTTGGACAAGCGCGTGTTTTCCAGACGAAGACTCTGGGACAAACAATTTCAACATGTTGATTTGCGTCTTTTTTCAGCGACCATGGAGGTGAAGGAGGATTTTTTCATGTACAAGGGCGGAGTGTACAGAAGCTCTCTGCCGGCGAACTTCCTGCCGCCCAATCACAGGAAGACAGGCTTCCACTCCGTCAAAATACTCGGGTGCGGACTGCAGGTCATTTCTAGAGACCCAGTTTCTTTGACGTTTGCGACAGACTTTCAAGTGTGCATGTCAATGACATTCTAGAACCGCTTCAAAAGTGATGTTTCAGTTACTGGTCGCTTGGGTTTTGACAACTTGTAGAGATCAAAGAATCACGCAATGGTTGTTTGACGAAAATCTCTTTTATCGCACACACATGCAGATGGGGTACGGAGCGCGTGCACGGAAAGGACCTGAAGTACTGGCTGTGCGCCAACTCGTGGGGTCCGAAGTGGGGCGAGGACGGCTACTTCCGCATCCTGCGCGGGGCGGACGAGTGCAAAATCGAGTCGTTCATCGTCGGCGTCTGGGCCAAAGTGAACGGGCGTCCCGTTGTCAACCCAATTGACGTCAGGCGCTCCCGGCGGTCAACGCGAAAACGCCGCCAAGTGCTCACAGACACTGGACAGATGCGCCTGAGGTCATGATGCATGACAAGGGCAATGGAAACTTGGTGCTTAGGAAATGATTAAAATTGTTGTTGTTACTATGAAATGCATGCACTGTACGTATACGGTGCATGAACATGGATGATAGTCGTTTGAGTTGTACCAAATTTGTACATTATTTGACAAATATCCACAGGGATCCAAGGAAGCTGTGAATCTGTGAATACTTGTGCGTGTGCTTGAAGCGCGTGAGTGAGAGACACACTCAGACTTTTCAGAGAGCGTCAGTCAACAAGACCACGGACCAGAGCTCAATGTGCTTGTGTGCGTGGAATATGGAAAATTATTGTCATCCAGGTTGTATCGACTTTAGGATTTGAATGGACGAGTCTTCCTCGGCATCACTTTGTCTACCTCAAAAGTTCATCATCAGTTTTGAGTGCGGTCAATCAGAAATCACACGTGCACAACTTTGCCGGCTTGTACGACGCACGACTGGTGTTGCCTGGAAAAAATGTCAGTCACAGACGTCGAAGACAAACGCCGGAGAAAGAAGCTGAATCGCAAGAAACATCTTTCTCCCGTCCCGATCCTGCGTACAACAAAGTGAAGCAGCACAAGGGGAAATAAACAACCTGGGCTGTCTTGAGATGTGATTCTTTCTACGAAGGACTGAAGACAACAGAATGCATGACATCCGTTTACAAAAACGAAACTTTTTTTCAAACGAAACAGACAGCAAACTTGTTGAGAAAATGACTGTTGAATGTCGCTAGACGCACGAAAAGTGAACTCTGACTGTTGTTGACAAATACAGTTTGGAATCTGCGTAGTTGTTGTGTTGTTGTTCCTGAGCCACAGCTGTGGGTCTGGAATTGACATGGGGCAGTTTGGCTCAGATCCCTCAAAAGGTATGAATATCTGGCCCGGAGGTTTGTCGCGTTTTTCTCGTGGGTGTCCAAACAGTCGTTCAATTGTTGATGGCTCTTTTGTCACTTGGAGAGACCAGTGTTCCTGGAGGTCCTGCGTCTGGGGACGCAAGCAGGGGTCGTTGTCTGAGAACCAGCGTTTCCGCCACTCGGGAAGAATAATCAACGCTTCTGAATATGTGACACACACATACAAAGCGAGGGAGAGACAGACAGACAGACAGACAGACAGACAGACAGACAGAGAGAGAGAGAGAGAGAGAGAGAGAGATCTGTGCTCACAGGTCGTTCTCAGTGCTCGCTTGTACAACATCCCTCCATGTCCAAACCACCTTCGGTGATCAAAAATTCCCACGACTTTCACGCAAACATAAAGGTCTCCTGAAGATATTTTACTTCATTGAAGCTGTTCAGACAACTTTGACTGTGATGGTGTTGTTCACGAGATTCTCTGGAACGTTGTTGTTCGTGGTGAGGATGATGAAGACGAAGTTTTTCATGACTTCAGGACTGTACTGATGAAGCTCGGTGAACTCTGGACCGTCGATTGTTTGGTTCACCAGCGAAAAGAATCTGCGATCAGAAACATTGGACATGACATGCAACTGGCTGAAAATATGAACTTCCTCGACGTGTTTGTTTGGCTTTCCAATCACTGTGCCTAAGCAACCCTGGTGGAGCTAGTCGCAGTCGGAAAATGATGGGTATGTTGTTTCTGAACCTTCTCTTCGGACTCACCTGTCCTCCTGAAGGATGGACTTGTCCAGCACTGACTCGAGCAGTCCTGGCCTCAGCTCCTGAAACTGAGTCTCCACAACACCCCAGACGTCTGATCCCATCAGGTCCATCACCATTGGCTTCCCGAATCTGACACGTGAGGGGAACCGTTTCACTGCCTTGGATACATTGCAAGAAGAAAGTTTCAAACACAACAGAGTGCCTCAAGTGCTGAGGCCATTTCTCTCAAGAGCATGGTCCTCAGAAGGTGTACCTGTTTCGTCAAAAAATTCTGCCACACACTGCTTCTTATTCGACGAACTCGTGTGATCACCACTGTACCTGATGGCTCCAAGCAAAGCCAACCGAAGGCTGTCCGGCTCCATCCTCTTCTGATCCAGTGCGTCTACGTAGTTACAGTCCCGATGGCGCAAAAACGCCGACACTCGCTCCGTCGAGTCGACCACCAAAGGCCATCTGAAACATTCTTTGCGGCTGCATCATTCCGGCGACGTTCACTGACGCAGACAAACTGCATGTGTGGCACAAATGCAGTGGAAGGGTATTGTCAGGGCACCAGATTTTTGAGAAAATACTTTGAACCGTTTACAAATGAAATGAAGAATCAGGTGTGTGTGTGTGTGTGTGTGTGCCTCTGTGTGTGTGTGCCTCTGTGTGTGTGTGTGTGTGTGTGTGTGTGCCTCTGTGCGTGTGTGTGTGTGTGTGTGTGTGTGTGTTTGAGTTTGCGCGCAAAAGCAGTTTCTTTTGTAACGTTCTTGGTTCCGTGATTTGGTTCAGATCAGTGCGATCATTCTCAGCTTCCTGGCCGTTCCGTCGAACGAGTTAATGCACTGACCAAAAAGGTCTCGAAAATACTCGTATCTCTCTGACTTGGTTGTACCTCACCTGTTGGACTGGTTGACCTTCTCGTGTTTGTTGTTCGAGACGTCAGCGATCTCCTTCAGTCCGATTTCCACCTCTTCTTCGAGACTCACTTGTTGTGTTGCCGTGGTCAATTCGTCTGCAAAAAAGACCGACTCGGCACAAGAACAAACACAATCAGCACCATGCCCAACGCCAGGACTGCATCAGAGGGAAAGGAGAGCAGATCTGTTACGTACGAGCCCCTTGTTTCCTTGTCCAGAGAAAACCAACCACGCGTGGCTGGGCGAGAACGCAGCTGTTCTCCTTGTGCCATGTGCACTGAATGACAGTGCGAGTACGACGTACCTGTAGTTGTATTCTCAGCCTGTTCTTCTGTCGCTTTTGCAGTGTCTTTGTCCTTTGGTTTGACAGGCGCCTTTTCTTTAGACTTATCACTTGGTTTGGTCGCCGGTGGCTTTTCTTTCGGCTTGTCGCTGGGTTTGGTCGCCGGAGATTTTTTGGTTGGTGCTCCCGCTTTCGTCGTTTTGCTTGGGGGTTTCTTCGCAGCGTTTGCTGCTTTTTTAGGTGGCATGATTGTTCAATTCGCTCACGTTCGTTTCGTCGCTAAATGACGGCAATGCTCCACGCCTTTTCTCCTTGATCTTTCGGCTGACTCCGGCAAAGTTAATCAGGCATTTGTTGAGACTCGTAGAGTTGCGTGACACTGAACGTCATCAACTTCACAGTCATTTATTTGTGCACGATCCACTTCAAGGTTGGAAATCCCAACTGCATGCCATGGTGATATGGTACGCCTGACTGTTGTCACAAGTTTGTTCATCGAGCAACCGAAATTTCATTCATGAGTTCGAAAAAAAACCTTTCAGTACGGATCCACGCTGTGGTCAATTTGGTACACTTGTTCAAGCAGAAAGATGGGTCGCTTGATTAAACGAACTGGTTCTCCACGTGAGTTCAAGAACATAAATATCCTTCCTGGGAGACTGACAGGAAGAGTGAGACACGTCATCGTGTACTGGTCAACAAGGGAAAGGAGCCAGGACTTTTAACGAGGTGGCGCTCGTTTGAAACTTTCAAACAATCGTGGAACAATCAAGATTCCCGTCCTCATGAGTGCACGTTTCACATATCAATTCAACAGCGACTTTTCGTTGCTGACCAAAGCAAAATCCAAACGTTCTTTGCGCGCGTAGTTGCAACGCAAACTTACCGTATCCACCCATGTATATGTCACACCCGTGTGTAAGATGCACCCCTACTTTTGACCCAGAAATTAGTACTTTCTCAACATACCCATGTGTAAGATGCACCCCTACTTTTGCTCAAGGTTTGGTACAAAAAAACAACAACAACTTGAGTTTATTCTGTCAAACTCCTTCAAAATGCCTCTTGCTACTCTTTCTCCAAATAGTTCAAAACCTGCTTGGAGACCCAACTTTTGGTTGAATACAGAGGATAAAGGTCAATAACCTTGTTTGATATGCAAAGTTTCAAATGTATTTTGATACCTTTGATTCTTTACAAAAAACCTGTTATTGATGCCTTGGTTCTGTCAAAATTTTCAACCTACCCATGGATGTATAAGATGCACCCTTATTTTTGATGCTCAATTTCAGGTCAAAAGGGTGCATCTTGTACACGGGTGGATACGGTAGATCGTGGACGCTGTTCAACGAAAAGGGTCAATTCCAGATTGACTTGCCAGAGGGGAAAGCAACAGTTGAGGTTATCAGCTGATTTGGCAAACGCACGCAATTTTATCACAATAGTACGAGGTTCAATCAATGAGATCCACTATCGATCCATACGTAACTGAACAACGACCCAACAAATAAATTTTGTCCTTCCTTTGCTGGTGTTGTCAACATGTCGAGTCGCGTTCTTTTCCTGCAGATTTTATGTGGCGACATTTGCAATTTTGACATGTTCTGGTTTCTTGCTTTCTGATCGAGCAAACAAAGCTCAATTTGAGTGCCTTTGTGGAAAATTTATTGTTGTGCGAGCAAAAAGGCGTTCCATATCCTGCCTGTTTTACTGTCACGGCAATCAAAATATTTTGGCCTTGAAGCATTGAAAAGAAAAAAACAACTTGAGGCATTTTGACACACCTGGAGCAAGCTCCTTCACATTTGCTTTTCAGGTTGCTGATTTTTCCCCACAAGGAGAATGTTCTTGGGGGTCATCAACAAACCATGCTTGGGCACTTGCACCAGCTGGGGCTTTGCATCAAACTGCAGTCAACGTTTTTTCCAACGTGTAACTCACAAAGCACCAATTTGAGTTTGTATCACGTTGAAATGAGTGAGACCCTTCAGACGAAAGTGTGTGCACGTCCCTCAGGTCGCAATGTAGACTCTAATGGGGAAGGTACGCTCCAGCAAACTTCCTGGTGGCACAGGATTTTTGGTGATGATCATAAACTTGAAGTTTGTTGTGAAAAAGTCGTTGAATCTGTTCTTCTCATATTCTACACCGTCCGATGGCCTGATCAAAGGTTCATACCTACAGAGACAAATAAATTGCACGAGCTATAGAAGTGAGCTCTGGAGTTTTTTGCCATTTGAGCAGTCAACGTAAAGCGTCCTTCAAATGCAGTGTCATGGACACAAATGCAATGGATCCGTTACGCGGTAAACGTTGGACGCTGCACGCCAAGTGAATAGTACATGCAGTTACCGAGTTCAGGTGTCTTTACGACAGCTGACGCCCGCTTGGCCTGTCCACCTGACTCACCAGATTACTCCCCCTTGACTGACCACCCCACCACCCCTGTTCTGATTGGCTGCTGCAATGGTGGGACAGGTTTGCAATGGGTGGGCAAATCAAACGATACCATGGTTTTACTGTGGGGCACAAAACATCCGAGTTTGCAAAGTGACAACCTGGACTACGTTTTACCCTGACTTGAACATTGCAGGACCGAACCGTTCCCTCAAACAACACGCCGCGTAAATTTTGTCAGACGAAACACCACATGGCTGTCAAGAGAAAGCGCCCCTCAGGCATTTTTACAGGGAAAGACCTTCTTCAAGTTTATTTCTTCCAAGCACGCCTAATTTTCAGTCGCAAGTGACGCACTTGTCCTCGTCGAGGATGGACCGGTCCATGACGCTGTCCATCAGGCCGGGCTGCACCTGGTCGAACTTCCCGGAGATGGCGTCGAACATGTCCACCTCCATCATGTCGATCACGAACGGCTTCCCAAACCTGCAGCGAAACCGGACACGATGGTGGAGCCCTGAGCGACACACGCATCTGTAGGACAAGTCCCTTGGGTGTCAAACTCAAGCTTTGTGGCTGATGATCAGTTGGACTTATGAGAATGAAGCACCGTGTCCACATATCAAAAGAAAGAATTCTCAAGACAAGCATGCACGCAGGACAAAGTTCACTGTTTTCTCTTTCAGTGTTCATCGCATCATGTTTTCAGCAGAAGCAGAAGCACTGACCTGAGTGCACCGAGCAGCGCCATCCTGATCTTGTCCGGCTCCGTGTCTCTCGGACTGAGGCAGTTGATGTAGTTCGTGTCCCTGTAGCGCAGAAACGTCGCCGCCTGCTCTGACGGGTCCATGATCAACGGCCACCTGCAACACGGCGGTATGTGCACAGTCTCAGCGGTCTAGAAAGGAGACGCCTACACTGGGGAATTGTGTATGTGCATTACTTTGACTGCAAGTTGCAAAGTATCTGTCTCAAACAAGCTGAAAGCACACAAGTGCAGCTCTAATGCGCTTATAGATAAATCTTTCGTGTGGTGGAGTCATCAGGGAATGTCCTGTAAGGATTTCAAGTATATCAGTGCAAGAATGATCCCAATAAGTGTTTGCCTGAAGCACGGATGTCACATCCAATACCCAAACACGCACACAGTTCTTGACCGTATTGTTGGGCACAAAGACATACTTCCCAGAGTCGCGAATCTTGTTGCCCACGTCGCGGAAGAGCACATCGTCCAACTCACGCACCATGACCTTCAGGCCTGGGAGGTCCTCGTCCTCTCCTGATTCTGTTGAAAGCAATCCAAAAACCAGAGCTTTGAACACAGGTGCCTCCGTTGGAGTTTGGGGGCACGTGGGTAGGTCCTATAGGGTTGAAGCGACCTGCCCAACAGAGGTGGGTCATTGGGAAAATGCAACCTCAATTTTCAGGCTGGTCGTACCCCTCCTCAAGAGTGTAGCACAGTTGGACATTATCTGTGTTTCTGCGGGCGGTGGGTACTGCAAGTGGAAAATAGATTTCCAAAAGGAGTGCATGGTGGGTCTACCCGACGACGCCTTGCCTCCGTGCAGCCATGCAGCTGTTACCATTGTGTAACAAAGGCTCGTGAATTGCTTGGGAATTGGACGCGAAAGTTGTGCCCGTCGCCTTCACGTTGTGTGAGGATGTGACTGACGCGCGGACTCGTGGATCTTGTCGCGCATCTGGAGCCGCGCCTGCTGCAGCGCGTCGCGCGTCTTCTCGAGACGCAGCTGCGCCGCCGCCAACTCGTCCTCCGCGTCGTGCACCGCCTGCAGCGACCAACACCTCGTCCATCAGTGAGGACAAACCCCTAACCTCGGATACTTCATCACTCGGTAGAAATTGTCTATTTTGAGAAACAGTAGTCTGGCAAACACACAAAATCAGTTCCGATTTTTTTCCTGTCACGAGCCAAATCAAACAACGGTTGTTCATCGCTTGAAGGCAATATGTAGCAAGCGACCTGCAGGGTGATTGAAGGCCTGTCGAAGCCCTGTTCCGCTGCAACGTCGTGTTCGAAAATCCGTTTGTTCAATTCTTCTGTGCACTTTTGGACCTGTGGAAGACATTCTGAAGGGTTCAACTCGACAGTTCGCTGATGAAATCTCTGTTGTATCGACATGCAAATTGTGTGCCACAAAAACAAAGTGTTGCCACGGACATTCAAACTTGTGCTGAAACGCAGGAACCCTCCGTCAAAACTCAACCTCCAAGACGTGTAAAGAGATTATGAGTTGCAGAACCGCTTTCATCCGCATTTCTGTGAGCCACGCATGTGAAAAGAAACGTATTTCGCAAAATGTACAGCTTGAACGATTTACTCACTGCTCTCTGCCAGTGGTTGTACTCCTTCTGAATGCCATCTATTTGCTCTTCTAACCTACAGAAGCAATGAACAGCAGTGTGCATACGAACAACTCTTTTTTGTCGTGCATTTTACCATCATCAAACCACAAACGGCCCCCATGCAGAAGCATCGTTCCCTAAATTTTCCGGCGATGCCGTTTTCTTGCCGCAATAGACGCTTGCTTGCGCACTCGCGGGTGGCACACCAAACAACCACCATTGCACATTGAACATTGCACATGCAGGGAAGTCAATATCCAAATTCCGCACGCACTGGTTTTTCTCGGCGTCGCGCCGGCGTCGTTCAGCCTCGCGGCGCGCTTCTCGGTCTATCGCGAGCTTCTCGAGCATGCGATCCGTGTGCGCGAGATCCCACGACTCCAGCACCTCCCGCACCGCGTCCGTGCACGCCACCTGCATGTTGGTTTCACGGCGTCACCAAAAATTGAAATCAAGGGCCACGTACGGGCAGTCGACGTTCTTCAACTTCAGAACCACATTCGCTTGTCTGATTGACCAAATCAGGAAACGTCAGCTCTGATACGCGGTGCCGAAATTGGATGAGCACAAGTCTCACGTGTTCTGGAGTCAGCCCATCGTCGGCATAAATCCGGGGATCTGCACCAAAACTCAGCAACACCTGCATGAGCATGAAAATAACTCATATTTCATTCAGATCTCGAGTTCAAGGTCTTTTGTCTTTGTTTACAGAATCAAAAGAATGGAAAAGATGTTTAGCCCTGTCAGATTTCCGGGAATCTGTTTGCAATGGCCGCCAAATGGATCAGGTCAAAATGCCTTTTTCCCGCACTGAAAACTGCAGGAGACAAGTCATAAGCTGATGACGGTGCAGACCTCCACGGCCTCGAGGTGTCCCGCGAACGCGGCTCGGTAGAGCGGTGTGCGGTGGAAGGCTCCCTGCGAGTTGGGGTCGGCGCTGCGCTCCACCAGAAACCGGATCGTCTCCACATTGCCACCACCTGCCGGAAGAAACGAGGCTCAAAGAGGCAAAAGTGAGGAAAAACAACAACTAAATTTCAGTCAACACATCTTTTGTGGTTGGTCGCTGAGATTTCTGAACTTTTTAGCTGCAGGTGTTCTCTGAACGCAAAAAACATGTGCGCCCAGGGAACACATTAATTTTTTGCGAGTGGTTGGCGCACGTACCAGCCGCCTCTGAGAGCGGACTGTTTCCATTCGGATCCTCACACTCCACGACAGCGAACAGGTGTCGCTCTCGTAGCGCCTTCCCGATCTCGTCGTGCCCGATTCCTTCCCGGTCGTCCGCCTCGCAGACCTGCGGCGCAAAGCAAGCCTTCCACACTCCATTTGTGTTCAGTTGGGCGTGTTTGTAATGCTTGTGCTTCTGATCTTCTTTGAAACTGCACACGCACTCCAGAATATTCCAATCATTGAAATACCTCTTTGAGAATGAGGCTGAGTTCGTCGTTGTTTCCCTCGAAGGCGGCGTCGAGAAAGCGGCGCGCGCGGCGCGCGGCGTCCTGGCGGCGGCGTCGCTCCTCCTGGTCACGGCGGAAGCGACGCGCTGCCTCCTCCTGCTGCCGCTGCACAACCTTCACGAAGGCCTGCAGGAAGAAGATGGCCGTTGAAATACGTGACATTCAACGGGTCAGTGAAACCACATGTCATGGCATGGGCATGATGTTGCTCTTTCCACTCAGCTACAAAGGAATGCTTTGCCCACCTCCTTTTCGAGCCTGTCCATGAGCGCCTCGTAGTCGTCCCTCTCCATCCTGCGCCGCGCCGCCTCTCTCCGCGACAGCCACCCTCGCACCAGAGTCTGGATCGTAAGCGCCGCCACATCCTTGGTCGTCCACACGGTCTCACGCGTGGTGGTCTCGGTGTCGCCACGTTTCAGGGACTGATGTTTCTTTTTCGTGGGCTTCTTCTTGCTGGGTGCTGAAAGGTCACAAGGCCGGAGTGGTTTGTGATCGCAATACTTTCCCCAATCACCACAACTACGCATTGTCAAGTCGCAACTGCATTTTGTCTTGACAGTCTTGTGTCAAAAATGAATTGAGCAAAATTACCTGTGGTTTGTTTCGCGGAGTTTTTGACGGCAGACGCGGCTTTTCCTGTAGGTTTGTCTGCTGAGATCTTACTTGGCTGCGTCAGTGCCTTCTTGGGGCCCATTTTTCAAAGCAATTGCTGCTGAACTTGCAGTTTCACGAACTTGAACACGTTGTCGATCCGAACAAAACCAAGCGCGCCATTTGTAAACACACCAGGTCCGCACTGTGCAGATCGATTATCCACGCGATTGATTGGTTCACGAGATCGACTGTGAACTGTGAAAACAGTTTAAGCCGCGCTCAAGCATCGCGACGAGCAGCAACTCATTTGCTTTGCCGGAAACTTGGCAAAACGTGTCACCGTCCAAATGCCACCGTAGGCTCCAAGAACAGCTGGACTGCACGTAGTGGACTCTGGTCCCAGCAATCACAACATTCCGTATCTTTCAGGCTGTGTGATTTCATTGCACAGATCCAAGTGACATCGGCAATTGTTTCGAATGTTCCAACGCAAAACATCCCAGCTGTTGTACCACTGGTCAATGATATATTTATCTCACAGACTGGTTCAAACAAGAAAAGAACTTTTTCATTCCATTCAGTACTTGCGATGAAAGATGTCGCAAGATCTAGGTGTTTGTGGTACAGCGCAACACGTTTCACGTGTTCCATTTACACATTCCAGCTGGCCGAGTGAGCCAAAATTGCTGACTTTGCCCACTTCACCCCATCTCTAACCCAGGGGCGAAGTGGCGCCACTCCGCCATCGGCCAGCCGCACGGGTAAATGGAACGCGCCCAATGGGAGACGAAAGACAAGTCTTCAAAGACAATCGAGGGTCACAGCGATCAACCAATGTGCAACTCTTCCCACAGCCTTTGAAATTGAATTGGGCTTTATAATTTTTGAGAAATAGCGTTTCACCCGACGAACATTTGTTTGCACTCAATTTTTGTTGGTCTTGTGCACACGAAACTCAACGAAACACTTGACATTTTCAGGCGTGTTCTTGACTGAGCTGCATATTTTGACTTGCGAACTACGAAGATGCATTGCATGCGGTTAGGTTGTTGAGCAAATCCGAGAAAACAGCCTCCCTGTGGAGAGAACGGCAGAAAAAATGAGTCCCGCAAAACGGCACAAATTCAAGGCGATAAACCAGAGGTGAAAGAGAAATTAAAGTGTTGATTGCTAAAACTATCCGTCGAAATTGCCAGCAGTAACCCTCGCACCCAGCTAGCTTGACCGGACAATAAACCTCCTGAATAAAACAACACTCGCAGTAAAATTCTTCTCTTGTTTTTCCCTTTCACACAGGATCCCATTTTCAACTGCCATGGAAGGGACACGTTCAAAATCGATGACCAAAGAGCAGCTGTGCTTTAAGTTCAAAACTATTTTCTTTGCGCGCGTAAGAAGTGGTTCCTCAAAATTCTTCGTGGCTCGCACGCGATCACACAATTTCACGCACCAGAACCTCACGCACCATCACACGATCTGCACTGCGTACATGTAATTTGGAAGATGACAATGATGCACACACACCTTACAAAAATAGTTTATCTTTCTCAATTGAAATAAATGTGAGCAGTTTGCTCTCCTATCTGTCCTTGGCTAGAATCACGACGTGCTGACCTCCAGCTGCGATTTGAAGGCTCGTTCTGCAACAAAAAATTTACACTGTGTTCAACCTCGTGCGGTGTTTACAAACAACACATTCAGGTGCACACAAGTACCGTGAAACATTTTGCTTCCTGCTGAGATCAGCGCTTGGAACAGAGGTGACACAACTGCGTATGCTTGCATTTTTTCACTCACAAGGCATGTGACAAGCCATCCCTCGACTGACCTGTTTTCCAGCTGCTTGCCGGTCATCACTTCCGGCTCGAACACGTCGTCATCGTCGTCCTTCTTCGCCAGCTGGTTGGAGGTGCCCATCCCCCAGCCGTGCAGCGTTCCTGATACAGGGTTGCAAAACAGACATGTCCATCTCATATTGACCCCAAAACTTCTTGACTGAACGGACCACGCTGCAACGGGCTTGAGCTTCCTTCAACGATTCGTCAAACAGGAAAACAAGAATGCTACGCATAAAAAGCGTGTGGTCACATAAACGTTCGTTGTTCATAAATGCCTGCCTTGTGAGAAGCAAGATATTACCATTTGGAAAAAATTTTCCTAGACCTACTTTTCAGCCAAAGTGGGTCTAACCAT
>JAAUXT010011209.1_pt1 | contig 34489 bp, 35 predicted proteins | sample 7278171 | NCBI WGS metagenome assembly JAAUXT01 (sample SAMN14350112, study PRJNA611818) | marine sediment metagenome | isolation source: surface marine sediment (1.8m) | place: French Polynesia: Moorea | collected 2018-08 | reverse complement strand
ATTTTTTCTCTTCTTCACCAATTACATTCACTTACAAGTGCACAATGTGGTTGATCAACCCCCCCACCACAACATTAAACTTTTCATTCAGTACGTAAAATTTCAGTACGTAAAAACCAGGAAATGGTGTCCTCACATCACCCAAACACTTTAGACTCTATATCTCCACAACGTTGAGAATCATGAAAATACGGCCCGTACGTACCCTTGCTCTCTTTCAAGACATCACAAAACAGAAACCCGTATCAACAAATTGTGAATCTACTGTTTTGAATTGTTTGCCAGAAATTCGTGGACGATAAATGCATGTCAGGTGATTGTCTGCTGCCATGGGTCGCAACCCCCGAACTTGTTCTGTTGAATTCACAAAACGAAATTAATTGACATGTTGCCGGCTCTCTCTCTCTCTCTCTCTCTCTCTCTCTCTCTCTCTCTCTCTCTCTCTCTCTCTCTCTCTCTCTCTCACACACACACACACACACAACTGTACACACCAAATCTGAGGCGTTGTTGAGCAATTTTGACCTTGCAATACGCACCTGCCATATGAAAACCATTGAAAGCTCGGTTCGAATGAAGGCACGTGTGGCAGAACAGCGATTTCCTGTTCAGATTCCATCAAGTGCCAAAATTCTGAGGGAAAGTGACAAAGCTTTAACCAAATTTGTTCGTGTTTGCTGTGTTGCAGCAAGAAACAACAAACCCCAATCCATCAGCCGAGACCGAGCTCTGTGCCCCGATGCGTCCTGCAGAGTCGCCCATTCTCAGGCTGACGCTACTGCACTGCATCTCATCCTCCTTGCCATTGAGGGTGTGAACAGGGAAACACTGGTGCGTGCACGAGTCACATTTGGATATTTCTTCCTTTGATGGTATGAAAGACGCACTGATTCACATTCTTGCGTTTTCGCTGCTCAAAAGCACCACGGTTCCCGCCCACACGTATGACACAAAAAGTATGGATGACAAAGCAAAATTGCTGCCGGCCTCTGGAACGGATTTAGCCTGTGTTTCCTTCATTCAGACGGCAGCGTACAAAATCGTTTGCCCTGAAAGTTGGTTTCGAGGCGACTGCAGGATATGTAACGTTAAGCTCACAGACATCGACAATGGGCACATCTCGCTTGGCGGAATTATTGATCATCAGATTTCTTTACCAAGAAGCCTGCAACATAGACTGTGAATAAGTTTCAATCTTTCTGTGTTCCCAAGGACAGAAAATCAAACAGTTCTTACTTGGGCTTATTTCTTTAAATGTTTTACTTTACAGAGACACTGTATTGAGGAAATTAAAACGTTTTCTTGGTTCTCGGACGCCGGCACGTTGGGAACACACTCGATTCAAAGCTTCCACGCGGTGTGGGTTGTAAACCGTGAAACTGTGTGACAAATTGATCATCTTTTTGTGCCCGTTGCGTCTGAGAAGCTCAGCTGCACCTGAATGTGCATGCGTCAGCTTCTTTCACCCAGAAAGATTCTGTCTTTGCAATCTAATACGCTCATCATTTCCATCTTCATTTATTACCAGTGTCTTGTCATTTGAAGAAGCAAAATAGATTTCTTTGTCTGATTGCTTCGAAGAAAAAGCAGGTGTCAGAAACAATGACATTGAAGCTGTCAAGATGACCGAGCAGACACCGTGCGGACAGGTGTCCCGCGGGACGCACGTGCAGAAAAACGAGCAAGAGACATTTCCGTGCCATCAGCCCACCTTGGGACCTGCACAAAAAAGAAAAGAAATGACACTTCCCCATTCTCTCTCTGTGAGAAAAGTTGCTCCACATACTTTTTATCCAAAGGAGAAGTTGGAACGAGGAAAGAAATGTTGAGGCAATTACCCTGATCGCGGCTGCACTGATTGATGGCGGAGCCGCCTGCGCAGCTGCCGAGCGCCATGGAAACTGATAGTCAAATTCGTCTTTTGTTGCAAAATCTTCTCCTGAAAATTTATTCAAAATTGATTCAAGATAGGCATGGAAACAGTTATTTCGTTTGTGTCCTCGACTAAAATTTATGGATTGTCAAACGGTTGTGGTTTCTGCAAGGGGCGTCATCCATTTTGGTGCGCTGGAGGCTGGGAGGCCGCATCATTAGAGAATTGGAATCTCATGTAGAGAGCAAATGTCACACAATCGATGCATCTGTAATGATCAGTCAAGTTCGCACTCGGCGCAAAGGGAACTGCACTCTTTTCACTGATCAGGCAGGAATCAAAAAGCTTTGTTTCAACACCCCGACATTTGCCAGTCAGACCAGAATCTGTAACAGTGGCCTCTTCACTTCGATGGTCACACACTTCCAGAAATCCTGCTGGATGTATTTTCAGACTGGGGGAATTGTTTCCATGTGCCACAAGTTTCTTATTTAATTTTCTATTTTGCAGATCTCATTCTGCAGTCGTATACTCCACTGTGGAAAATCAAAAGTGCAGCAGCTGACAACAAAATTTGGTTCGCTACAATTTCAGGTCAAACTCAATTGAGATTCTTATCTGATCGTAAACGCGTGCACACAAAACAATCACAAATATGGCATTGAAATCTTCTTGTAAGCGTCCTTGATTTCATTTTCTCACTGAGAAATGGAAAACGAAAGAGACTTGAGGCATTCAGCAACGTCTGTGTGCTTTGCTTTGCGCTCACATTGCCTCAGCCCTGTGAAAAAGTCAACAGGTTTTTCTCGCTTTTCAAATTCTTCTTTCATTTCAAAGCAGCCATGAGAAACTAGCAGCTGATTTTGAGCTTCCAAGCCTCAGATTCTGAAGTATGAAATGCAATGCAGATTTCAATTTTAGCAAAAGTGCAGCCATGCACGACTGATAAATACACATTGAAGATATCATCCGAATTCCTGAGCCCACAAAGCATATAACTGGAGACTCCAGAGAAGCGCAAAGGACCATCAGAACATTCCGAGTCGCAGATTTATCATCGCTCATTCCTGGAAGTAAAGCCGTCAAGACAATCGGACGAGCCATGAAGTGCGTCAGATATCTGTTGCAGATTCCCATCGATTTCGCGCACGACGCAAACGGATTGAAGGAGATCGGAATGGTGTCTTGCTGTGAGAAGAACTCGTAAAAGGTGATTAAAATCAGATCCTCCTTCCTTGTGACCCAGCGTCTGACATTCCGCCTCAGACTCCTTTTGGTGAGAGATTCCGCGTCGATTTGACAGTTGAACAAGAAGAAACAGATCGACAATGTTCGTGTAGCACGAAGTTTTGTCTTCGTGTGAGCCAAAGATTCTCTTCTCCGTTTTGGGGGTCGAACTTCTCTCAAGAAGGTGTGGCTGAAGAACCTGAAACCCTTCGTCATACGAAAGTCTTTCACCGTGATCCGGTGTTGCTGGAACAGAAGATGTTCGCAATTTCTGCGCAGACTTAGTGTCGTTCGGCCTCGTGACGCACCTCACAAGACTCCGTCACAAAATCGATGCCTCGTCTTCGTGTTGCTGGTTTCCCTGCGCGCTTGCCAGGGAGTGCGCATAGCTGTCCCGAGGGAACCAGACTATCGCTGATAGAACCTGCAAGGGCGTCGGGGAGATAATGCGAACATTGTTTTGATGTATGAAGTCTATTGCCATCTTCCGAGCTCCATCCTTTCCGATGCAATGAATCGAAGGTGTTCTCTGACAGACTGATCCTTCAAAAGAGCAGAAAATTGGTTCTGCTGCTCCAACAGAGTCAGGATGCACTTTCTGGAACTGACGAGTTGGCGGGGAGAAGGAAAAGTTCTGCATCGTTCTGATGTTCCGAAAGTGCTGTGAATGACGGGGCGAAAGCTCACATGTTGGCAACAGCCTGATTTAGATCGGGCCCCAGGGCTGCGGAACTGTGGGTCACAAGCCTCAACCTGACATGCGGCGCATGTGAGCGGAGTCCACTCCCGACACTTGCCGAGAGGACCAGGGCTTCGGCAGGTCTCGTGTCATCATCGGAGTTCGCTTCTCGAGATCTCCGCGCATTGGTCTGCTGATTGTTTGAACTGTCGGTGAACGGTTTCATTTCTTCGTGGTTTCCCGGATATAGACGAGCTAATCTTGATGCGTCTGGCCTTCCCATTCAAAAGCTCAGTTCTTATCAATAGAAGTAATGAAATCGCTCGCCTTTATCCGCGGCTCCTAAACTGACACTGATCTGACAGATCCCTATCGGGCTTCACACGTTGTTTGCAGTGCGAGACAATCTCGTCAGGACAGATCCCGTGATGAATTGTGCGCAGTGCTGACTTCTCCCGCTCTTCGGCGCTCCTGAATCCCGAGGCGTGACCAAGAAGTGCCAAAACAAAAGCTCGCCGCTTCTGATTCAAGATGAACTGTCAAGTCGGACTTCACTTTTGTCTCCTTGCTTCGCTTTGTGTCGTCAAGTGCTGCAGATCTTGTCTGAGCGTGAGAGTTTTCACATTCTTGTTTCGTGCTGTGATGTCAGTGTTTTTGCACACTGCTCGATCCATCCGTGGGGACGGAAAGTACTTGTATTTCTGCACAGTTGAGGGAACTTGAATGTCGCCAGGTTACCGGTATGCAGAAATCAAACAAATGTCATCAGTCCAAATATTGTCAGTTTTTCACATTTTCAACAAAATGTTTGTCTCACTCTGTCAAAGCCTTTGACACTTCCTTTTCACCAATTTCCTGAATTCCTGTGTCGATGTTTGCAGAAGACAGATTAAAGTCTCATGTTGGATGACAAACACTCGAATCAAAAGGGAAAATTGTACAGAAAACCTCTCAAGATCTGAATGCATCACTTCGGAAGCTGAAATGGGAAAAGTGAAAAGACGGTGAAAATGAAAATCTCAGAGCGGCAGTGAGATCTGCAGGCGTCAGATTGCTTCGGTCTTCATCAATCTCCTCCATCCTTCACTCGGGCTTGCTCGCCTTTCGTAACATTTTCTGGAGTCAGCCTAATGTGAACTGATACTTCTCTCGTGACAGCATTACCAAAAGAGCGAACATTAATCACATATGGATGGAAAGATTTATGGCTAAGATGCATAAAGAGACAAGAGTTTGAACTCTATTCGGCATGAGAATGTCGTTTGTCTTCATTCCGAGCCGCCGCCCTGCACCTCGATGCGGATCCGATGCTGAGCGCAGCGCAAGTCCCGACTTGGCCAAAATTCTGAAACTGTCACCTGCCTCGGTTTGGACGGGACGCTGATGTTCGTCCCTTTGTTTGCTGCATCGGCAGTGACCACCCCAAACAAAACCTCTCATGATCACCAACCATTTTGCTCAGCAATTGCCTGTATCCATTCACATGTCCCGATTACAACAGACAAATGTTTCTTCCAAAAGGGACTGGGAGTGTTGGTTGCCAGATGAAATCTGCCTCGTTGTAGAGTGAAGCGTGCATAAGAAAATGGGTTACAGTCAGGGAGTAATACAACTCAAAGAAGCATGAGTTCTGCGTGAATTGCGTGGACTCTCCCTCCACCAGCTTTTTTTCCTTCAGGAAAGAAAATCAAACAATATCTCGATTCTATCTTGTTTCTCAGCGAAGCGCACCAAAGGATTTGATTACACGGCTTAATTTCTACAGATGCATGTGTCGTTTCAGAATAAAGCTGCATTAAGAGAAGGACGTCAGGTTTCCCATTGATGCTTTGCACAATTCAATCTGCACTTCCCCTCTGATGGCCTTTGAAACGTGACAATTTGACGACAATGGCGCCCAAGAAACCAAAGGAGAGAAAAGGGGCAGGGAAGGTTTTTATCATGGTTTTGAGTTCACCTCAGCAAATCTTCGTGTTGATTTGATAAGCATGAAGGCTTTTTGAACTGCAGAACCCAGATGTTGCACGCGTCCTTGCAGACACACAAAAAAAATGAAAACAATCGAGCCGAAGGTGTCCGAAACTTGCTTGACGTCCACTCTTCGCCTCCTGATGTCAATCAGACGCAGAACAGGGATAAGCCGATCTCACACGAGTAAAAATGGTGTTCTTTGCGTCTTTTTGCAACTGTTTGCAGTCAGCTAGGTCGGACACGTGCTGCAGAACAGCTATCAGGATTGTTGTCTTGAACAAGAATTTGTATCTAAATGGTGGCAGCAAACAAAAAAGCTTTCATCGCGTGTTTGTCGCCACCATGTTCATGTTTGATCCGGTCGAACTGCTTGACGCGCACTCGTTATTTTTGAATGAACTTTTCTGCCTCTGCGTCAAGTTAAACGTCCATCCAGTTCAAAGATTTATTTTGTCAAAGTGAGGCACAAGGGCAAAGTTCTGCTTGTCTGTTTGGCATGTATAACGTGCAAACAGTTCCACCTTGTAGGTGTCTCGCACCCGATTCACCTGTCCTCAGCTTTTGTCCTGCAGTTGGGTTTGGTCGCTGCCTCTTCAAGCTTCAATGCGATTTGCTGTCACAGCAAGCAGCTCCTCTGTTTTGGGCATCACGACAATTTTTATCCGGTGAATGGCAGCAAAAAGTGTGCTGTTCGAAACCAAACGCTGATTCTCCATTCAGAGCATTCAGAGTGCTGGTGGTGTGTCATGTGTGAAATTGTCACAACACCAAACCTCATTTGAATTGAAGAACGTGCGAGTTTCAAATGAAATTGCTGAATCTGGTGCAAATGAGACTCGCTGCATGTTTCTCAGGCTACAGGGCTGCGGATCTTCAGTGCCAAGTACATCTCCAGGCACAAAAATATGTTTATTTCCACCAATCTGCGGTCACAACATTTCTCGTGTTGCGACCAAAAATTGGTTCTCACCCCGAAAAATGTTTCCTGTTGAATCACACGACTCTCTTCCAGAGGTCTGGAAAATTGTGTGATCCATTTTTGCGGAGCGTGAGAACTCGGTCGGAACTGTCGTTGACAGCTTCACTTGTGCACGGCACGAACGACTCGTGATTGTTACCTGCCGCTTCCTGGAACTCGGTTTGTCCATTTTACATTCTTCCCTCTTGTCCCGACAAAAATCATTTTCTTGCGAAGTGCATGGTTCGGGTGATCGTGCGGCTGTCACGAGAAGGAGCGGCAGCTTGACCTGAAGGTCTCGCTTTGTGTGAAGCAACATTCGCAGAGGAAAAGCTGCATTTGGTGGCAATTGGAGCGAAGAAACATTGAACGTGCGAGAACTCGTACGCGCCCCCAGGTCGGCACCGACACGTGTATCCTGTGACAGGCCCTTCTGGTTTCTTCGTCCTCGGAACGTTTTCTCGCCAACGATGAATTCGGTGGATCTGGATCGACCAAGAATGACGAAAAGAACTGCGCACTGGGACTTGCTTGATTTTCTTTGTTTGCAGTCAAACTAAAATGTCATTCAAATGTTGATGCCTGTGAAGGTTTTAGTGCTGAATCCAGTCCTGACGCTCCGTGTTTCATCAACAAATTTCGCTGAAGCGAACAGGATTGAATTCTTAATGGACCCAGATTGTTTCAGATGCTGTGGGAGCGCTCCGCATCGGCAGATGTGCTACGTGCACAACGAAACTTTTCATCACTCTTTCCAGGGAAGGCAACATTGGTTTGGCATGATCAATTTTAGTGAACAATTACGACGAGCCTAAAGAACAGATACGAACTCTTGTCGCAGGGAGCACTTTCAATCCAATGTCGCAAGCCAAGAAACAAGAATTTTGTGTTTTGTGTCTCCCATTTGGAGGTTTGTTTCTGAGCAAGAGAATTTGAATTGACGTGCAGTGATGACCTCAGAAAATCAAGGCGCGGAATATTGGTGTCAGCAAGTCAATTCGCTCTGGGCCAAGACGCCAACTGCAGGTGCGCAACTCTGATTCCAACACACGTGACCACAGAGGACGCTCGAGGTTCCCTGCAGGTCTGCATGGCGGAGTGGGGCGTCAGATGTGCTGTTGAAAGCCCCGGGATACGAGTGTGTTTTGCCATTTGCGATATAATCGTGTTGTCGTGTGATTCTGCTGGAAACAGGCAACACCACTGTGCTGAAACCATATTTGGAACCGATTTTTCAAACATCTTCATGAAAGCTGCTTCACCTCAAAAACATCACAAACTGCGAGTGGAAACACGAGAACACGACGCATTCCTCAAGACAAACGCAGAAAAGCGAGGTCAGGCGCGAGTGCGTTTCTGCTGCAGTTTCTCAAGCTTCATGGCGTCAGAGGGAAAAACTCGGCTGTGAGATGGTCGCCTGACATGCAGGGCCCGTTCATTCACAGAACAGGAAATAAGGATCTGAAGCCGCGCTGACAGATAGTGACACGCACAGTCCAAAACAACCTCTCACTTCTTCGTAAACAGTTTTACTTTTCTCTGTGCGATCGCTCACAGTAATTTATTTTGTTATGATGTCGAAGCGGCGATCGTCTTTGTTTCTCGGCGGAGCGAGGTCGATTGATGCGCCGCTGGATTAGACGACGAAAAGATCAAAGATAGAGAGTTCGGAACCCCAATTCGCCAACATGCCTATCAAAGGATTTATGCTGGAGACCATTTCCTACTGACTGTTATTGTGATTTCCTTGTCTTTTACGATCCAGATCAGCGCTAAATCATTTATCATTGACAGTTTTACAGCGTGAAAGACCCTGCAGAGCGCCCACCAAATCATTGCGAATTCAGGCCTCCTCTTTCGGAACACAAAAGGACAAATAAGCTCAGGAGGCGCGCCGCCCACCGGATGGTCCTCAAAGAACAAGTAGGTCTTGGAAAAACTACTTGCTTTGCGTCCCTGGAAACGAGTCTTGTTGTCGAGTTGTTCCGCCGAAGCCGCTTCGCTGCGAACCGAGTTCAGTCTGTGAAACAAACACTTCTTCATGAACTCCCAACCGACTTTTCCTGGTCGAGGTGTTTTCCACGAAGAGCTTGTCTTCTGATCCAACACCTGAAAGTCACCATTTTGCCAAAACAAGCCAAGTGCCAATGTTCCCTGGCAACTCTTCCAACCAAATCTGTTATGGGGGAAAGAAAGGACTGGACGCTTTACAAAAGCCCCGAAGCCCGCTCTGCCTCTGTTGGACACAACGGGTTCAGCAAGAAGCTTCGTTCGTGACGATGTTCGGACTGAACTGTGGTTTTTCTTGTCACTATGCTTGATCCTGGGTCACAAAGGAAGCAAACGCAAATGCTGTGTTGTCCACCCAACTTTGAGGAGTGTGAAGGTTGCTGTCGGAAAATAGTTCAGAGAGATGTGACTTTGTCGGGGAGGTCTGAAGGAGGATTGAACCAATCTCACTCAAACAAAGCTGAGGATGGTGCTGTGAGGCTCCACGTTGTTATTCTTCCTCTGGAACTTCTCCACAAACTTTGAGCACACAGCCAGAAAAGAGGCGACTGTTGGTGACAACGTTGAAGGCCCTGTCAAGAAAATGGCTCCAGATTTCCAGAGAGAGTGTCGTGAGAAAAACAGAGAACGGTCGCCACGCAGTTGCATGATAATGCACCTGGCCTGACAATAGATGCAGCAACCAAATTTAAATCTGTACAAATTTAAATTTACAGATTTAACGCTCAAACCAATTACGGAGTTTGTGCTTCAAGATGAGATGCGCTTCTTCGGGGATTGAGCAATCACAGAATGAGCTCATAAAATCATTACTCCATTTTCATTGGCGGGATTAATTGACGGAATGCAATTAAAGTGAGACGGGCACAAAACCTCATGGCATCGCAAGCGTTCGTTTCACGACCTCATTGATCAACGGCAGATAACGCACAAAAAAAACTCGACTCTTTGCCAAATATCCATCCATTATGAACATTTTTGCAAAAAACACCCCAAACTTTGGCACACCTAAAAGCCATGTAGAAATTTTTACCAATCAAAAATGCGTGCTGCCACTCGAACACCCAACTACAATCGGTGTTGCGAGAGTAGTGGACCCGAAGATCTTACAGCGTGATGAGTCCAAAATTGATTCAGCTGTGGACGACTAAGTGCGTCAGTACAGGTTATCTTCACCAGTGTGAACTTACGAGTGGCAAGAACTCCCGCCTCCAGAACAACACGAGGTGCTGGTCTCATGCGTCTTTTGTCTGCAGAGCAGCATATCAACAGGGGGAAATGCACGAAGGTCAGCCTTTCCCTGGGAAAACTCAGAAGTTGGTCAAAACTCCCCGGCTGTTGATCAGTCGGTCCTGTACCTTGGATCTGGAATGTTGGGGATCATGGTGTTGGGTTTTTGTACGATGCCAACTGACATCCGGTGTAACGAAATGGCCAGACACCCAAAATCAGGAGGCAAGGGATGAGGGCCTCAAGCCTTTGCCCAGGGTCAGGCAGGTCTGGTGGCAGGCTACTTGGCCCTCTTACTTCATGCCTTCTCATTTCAATTCTCACCTGAAATAGCCAGATACCTATCAAGGCTCCAAGTGGCCTGTGCAAATTGATATCAAGTGTGAGTTGAAATGAGGAGGCACCCTGTGTCAAAACTTTGGGGTGTCTTCCAGTTTCGTTCCACCGGTCACTTCGGTGATCCTCAGATTCCATCAGGTTGAGTTCTGCTCAGTGTTGCATAAGTGCACAATCAATGTACCGTGCTTGATTTCCTGTCGATCTCTCTTTGCTCTCAGGGTCCTGTACTCGCATAAAACCAGTTCTTCGGGACATCAAAAGTTTTGAGCAAGATCGATTTCATCATTGTGACTGAATGTGAATTTTCTTGTGTGTACTCATCGCAATTGTTCGACAATAAAAGAACGTGTGTTGACAGAGAGCCCGTGCAGAGACTCGGTAACAGCAAGGCAGAGCACGCGGTTTCGGAAACCATTGTGGCGAGCAGTTGCAACACCAATCAAGCTGGAAGCGAAGTTGCTTCTCCAAGTTTGCATGTTGGGTTGCCTGCGTTACGATAGCATCAATCCGGAATGAAATTGGATGAACTGGCCCCTGGAATTCTGGCTGAAACTGAGTTGGGCGAATCAGACCTGACGGTCCTTTGGTGAGAGATGGAGAGATGTGCAGCAGTGACGTTTTTGCTCTCCGGAAATTTTGACGCTAAATTTGCAAGAGAACAGAACTGTTTCATGTCCTGCTCCGATGCACGCTCTCGTCCTGAAGCCCGGTGTAGTTTTGTGGTCGAACGTCTGCCGACTTCCTGGTGTCTTGGTATCTCAAGTCCCATTGATGTGTACTCTTGAAAGTCGAATGTATCGAGGTTGTGAGAACGATTTGCGCTGTTGGTGGCGCTGCGCGATTCCCGCTCACTATGCGCCGCCCGACCCCGCGCGGAGACGCGATCCGACACAGGAAGCAGTCTGCAGAATTATGCAGTTTGGCTTCCTGCGCAACAAGCACCGGAACCGATTCCTCCACAGCGAATCATGCTCAAACCTTCTCCTGAAAAGGTTAATGCAATGTTGTCTTTTGTGCAGACATCTTCTTTGTGTTTCAAACAATGCCCTATCGTCGTTGACGTTATCTCATTTGAGAAGGAAGCCTGCAGCTCGGATTGCGAGGTGTAATGAGCACCGCAAGTTGCCGAGAGCTCCGTCGAAACGGGTGTTGCCACGCGCGCAAAGGTTAAAGTGCAACAGCACGGAGCGCACCACCGCGTTCAGCCCAACACAATTTGAGGGACCAAACTGACGGGCGACCTTGCGCCGAAAGTTTGCCAGCAAACGCGAACCTGTCGTGAAAGCAGCTTTGTTAGTTTGTGCTGTGAAATTTTCTTGTTAATGAACACACTTTTACCTTTCAGGGGGAAATCTGCATGGTTGTGGGAGTGATGTGTGCGAAACGCAGAAAAGATCCCCGAGGCATTGCGAACTGAAGAGGCGCCTGGAGTGAAGCTGCGTGGGGAGGACCGTACCGGGGATCACAAGACATTTCCACCGCGCAGAGGAACCCTGCAGAAAAGCTAATATGTGCGACACACGGCTGAGCTGTTTGCTTGGATTAAGAGATTCACTTTGGTGCGGCTAGAGCCCAGTGTATATTGCCAGAAGAAATGCCTATTGAGAGAGGCAATACAACAAATCTGCTGTTCGCCTACGCCTTTCAAGGCCTCGATGAAGCTTCACAACGGAGAGTGTCCGCTGCTGGCCTCAGGCAGCCGCCGGCGGCGGTGGGTGAGGCGAGCGCAGGTGAGCGCGCGCCCGCGATTGGTGGATCGCAGCAGAGAAATGTCACGGGGGACACGCTCACCTTCGACATCGCATTCAAGTCTCGGTCGCTCTCTGCGTCGACAGCGCGCGGCGGCGGAGGTGCGCTCGCTTCGCCGCAAACTCTCGACACGACCGCTGCTGCTTCGAGCTCTTTGGCGTCTTCGTCTCCCGTCTCCCCGGCCGGAGCTCTCCTTCTCCAGTCCAACTTCACTTCCAGCTCGGATTACAACACGCAAGGCATTAACTCCACTGCCTCCGCCGCGCCGGATTTACATGGAGATATCGCAATGGACTACCTCAGCTCAACCCTGGATTATGCGGACAGCAGCACGTCACGTGACTGGAATCTCTCGTGGGCGGACCTGCGGGGCGGCGTCGGCTGGGACGACGTGACGGGCGACTACAACCTGACGTCGCTGCTCGCGGGGGACGTCGAGTCGCCGGCGGACGAGATCAACTTCACGCAGGCGATCGTGGCCGGGATGGTGCTCGGCGTCATGATCTTCATGACCATCAGCGGGAACCTGCTCGTGCTGCTCGCCGTCTTCGTCAACTCGCACCTGCGCAGCACCACCAACTACTTCATCGTGAACCTGGCGTGCGCAGACCTGCTGCTCGGCACGTGCGTCCTCCCGTTCTCCGCGAGCCTCGAGATCATCAACTACTGGGCGTTCGGCCCCATATTCTGTGATATCTGGGCGGCGGTGGACGTACTGTGCTGCACCGCCAGTATCATGTCGCTGTGCGTCATCAGCATAGACCGCTACATCGGCGTCACCAGACCTCTGCAACATTCGTCGATCATGAGTGAAAAGCGGGCTCTGTACATTATCATTCTCGTGTGGCTGCTGTCCATCGCCATCTCCGTGGCCCCGCTCTTCGGATGGAAAGAACCTCCGCCGGAAGACCCGACAATATGTGAGGTGACCAAGCAATTAGGCTACGTGTTGTTCTCTGTGGCCGGGTCCTTCTACATCCCCCTCATCATCATCTTGGTCGTGTATTTTCGGGTGTACAGGGAAGCTATGAATCAATCCAGGTTCTTGACCACGGGCGTGAAGACATCCAAAACTGATGAAGCCAGCGAGGTGACCCTGAGGATTCACACCGGAGGCGGCGGCGGCGGCAGCGCCTACAAATCTTCCAACTCCAACATAAATCAGCACCAGCCCGGGGCCCAGAACAGAGCCACCCCAGGGGCACCCTACCAGTCCAGCAGCTCCAGTGAACACTCTGAGAGCAGCCACAAGAAGCACGCGTCCAAATTGACCCTGGCCGGCAAAGTGGCCAAGTTTAAGCGTGAGAAGAAAGCGGCGAAGACACTGGGGATCGTCGTGGGAGTTTTCATCAGCTGCTGGCTCCCCTTCTTCTTCGTCCTCCCTCTCGGTGAGTTGCTTCTTAGTTACTTGCAATGCAGCTGTCATCCCTTGTCTTGTTCTTGAGGGAGACAAAACCTGTTGCTCACAGTAAGATACACATGTGGGTAAAGAATGCTTATTGACCAACACTCTGGAGAAAATCCGTGTGAACAATTCACTCCGTTGTCTTTGTTGTGTCTCGTGTCTCACGCAAACGTTTTCGAGCGGGTTTGCCATCGAGTGGCAGGGGAGCACAACCCTCCTTTTTCATTTGTGCAGCAACATCAAGTTCAGAAGTATGCATTGCAGACATATTTTTCATGTTGGAGCCAACATGAAAAACAACTTTGCCATTTTGTAAAAGGTATCATTGTCGTGTGTACGAGTGGTGTCTTTCGAATCCTCAAAGTTCAAAGAGATTTCTGTTTCCCCTGCTGCTTGGGGCTCCGCGCGCTGGTTTCTCTGCATTGTGTTCCCGCCGCGAACCCGCTGATGAAAAGCAAACAACGCTCCCCGCACCTGTTGGTTCCCGATGACAAACACAACAGTTCAATTGGGGGAAGCTGAGCGCAGATTCGAAGCACAAAAGTACCGCGCAGCGGGTAAAGCAAAGGTTGCGCCAGCAAAACACTTGTGGATCATTCGCACAAAACAAGCGTCATCCACTCCAGACATGCGAGAGACCTGACCTTCCGCTGCCCCAGTTTCGTGACCGCGATGGACACGGGGAACTTGAGCGGAAGCGCAGAGTCCGCGGCTTCTGGCGAGATGATGACGACGACGCCGCCTGCCTCTCTGCATTGTTACTCTGAGAACAAACACTCCTTCCTTCACTTGGCAGGAAGTGGCTTTGTTCGAAAGAAGGTTCTCTGCTCTTTGCCTCACGCGGGGGCTCACAGGATTGCCTTGGTTGCTGACTTTATTTGCCTTGATGTTGACGAAAAGAGAGTCGATGAAATTTGTGTACTTTAGACTGGTGAAGAAACACAAGAACAAACCGCATCCTCCGAGGAAAAGGAAAAGACACACCTTTTCCCCCGAATTGAACATCAAAAGTGGGGGTGCGTCTTGGGTATGAGTAACCATTGTGTTGTTGCACCTGAATTCCCCCCAACAAGGGTACGTGATTTCGGGGTGTACTTTGTGCATGTAGTGACTTATACTCGGGCGGATGCGGTGAATTCAAACGAAACTGAAAATTTAACTACGTGCCGGCTGGTTCGGAACTTTCTGTGAGAAGTATTTGCCAAATCCACAAAAGTCCTTTCGGTGCTCCCGCTCAAATCTGCAAGCACCAGTCAACCAGCAACAACCAGTTGCTTTGTTTCAATGCAACGAGCCTGCCAGCGTATTGCGTGACAGCTAAATATACCTGTGGGGCGGACACATGCCGGAAGGCGGCTTCAAATTAGGGGCGATTCACGCGGAGAGGCCACGGGTGAGACACTGACCCAAGCACGAAAGGACATGTGCAAGTGAGCAAGTCCAGCAGTTGTGTACACACAGGCCCCAGCCGAACCTCCATGCGAGGGGACAAGCCGCTGAAGCTTATCCCAAAGAAACTGATGGAGGTTCCCACTCCTGCCCAATGTCTCGCGCTTTGTCCACCGCCACAGCAGATCAATCTGACGAGACCACCTTTCTTCTTGCAAAGCGAAACACAGACTTTGCGGCACAAGCCTGGCAACTCTGCGTGGCCCGCTGAGAGGACGAGGAACAGATCCATATTTCAAGTCTTTACACTTGAGACGGTCGCAGATTGCATCTTGTTTAATTTGGAGAAAGGGCCGAAGCCTAATCCGAGGCTTTTGTGCACGAGAATTGATGTCCGACCTTCCGTCACCGGTCCGGACGACACTCAAATCAATTCGGTCTTCTCAAGGAAACATCAGAAACAAGGTGCGGGAAAAGGCGAGACGGGTTTGTCACACAATTCTGTTCAAAAGTGTGTCGAAGTGTAATTTTGCATGATTTCGTGAAGCAACGAACACTTCCAACCAATGTGCGGTATTTTCTAACGAACACACTGGGACCCACGCATGCAGGTTAAATTTGAGGGGAACATTTGGAGACCTGACAGAAGCTAATCTGCTAAAAGCAACTCTTGTTTGTAAATCTTGTACAAACAAAGCAACTTCTGCAAATAGGGGAAATTATCTACACAGCGTAGTTCCTTCCAAAACACCGACTTGATTCGTGGCGCACGATCGTCGAAAAGTAATTTCTAATCACCACAACAAGTTCTGAATGTAGCCTCCGGTCTCGTCATGCTTTTGTATCAGAATCCAGGGTTTTGCAGCCAAATCCCAGGGTTGACGCACCACGTTCGTCAAGATGACCGACGCTGAAGATGCGCCCAACACGGACCCCACATGGTTTGCCAAGACGGGTCGTTTGCCACATGGAGGACTCACAACACACGAAGAACGCCCAGTCTGTTCCCTCAGCTCTTCCTCTTGTCTTGCTCGGTGGAGGTGTTCAGCTCATGACCAATCAACACAAAGAACAGACATCGTTTTGCCTGCCACACTCTGCCGGACGGGGAAGAAGAGCGGACAGATCTGCTGAATCTCTTTGTTGTTCCGATCTGTAACCCAGGTTCAAGTGAGCAGGTTTGGGTGGCATGGTCGACGTTCAGAAACCTTGTGTTGCTCAACGAAGGAAATTTCTGTTGCACGAAGCGGCCGCGCAGACGACTCGGGGCGGAAATGAGGAGGCGCAGCACCGCGTGAACCGCTGCGAGGTCCCCGCGAGACGAGCTGCTCTCGCCCGGGCCGCGCCCTCGCTTCCGCCTCGCTCGGCTCCCAAGGTGATCTCGCCCGGGTTACACTCCGACTCTCACAAAGAACTGTCCGTGCCGATATTGCACAAGCTCCACAAAGCCTGAGCAGCCCCAGGGGTGCGCGTTTGGAAAGGGACATCGATGAAAACGACATCGATTGAGCCTCCATCGGCACCTCATGCCGCTGGTCACCACACAGAAACATGGGCGTAGCCTGAAGTCAGGAGAGTTAATCAGTGTTGGTCTGAAGTTCCAGCTGTCCCCGTTTACACGTGCACAAGTGACTTGGTGAACGAAACTCCACGTGTGCGGAGTAATCCGAATCCAAACAAGATTACAAGCCCTCGAGAACGTGTCTTCTGTGTATCGACAAACAAGCTGACAAAATACGAGCTGACTGAGCTCTGCTTAGCACAGATCTACATCAAAGCCCATTGCGAAGTGTGCTTTTGTCCACTCTCCTTGTTCGCCAGGGAGTTGCCTGAAAGATGCTTTCTTGCTTGACGTTGGCGCCAATATCTCTACCTTGTTGCGTTATTTCTCTGGCCAGTTGCCCACAAGGAGATTCCTTTGGTTGTTTTCATCTTCGTGTTTGTAAGTTTTGATTTTGTGGCGTGACAAGAGCGAATAGACACAATTGTCCCGACCTGTACTGGTGTGGTCGCCAAAGTTGCGTGCGATCTTTTGTGAAGGAAGGCGAATCGAAGGGCGACGAGTCCACAAATCGAATTGAACTAAAATATTTTCTGCTTCACCAGAACAAGACAAGTCCTCCTGGAAAACACACAGTGCAAGTTGCGCTGAATTATTCGCAAAGCAGAACATTTGAACTGCAGTTCCAGGGCGTGAAAGAAAACTTAAAACGTGGTGCCTTGCGACAAGAATCTCCTCCACATATGCAATGATGCAATCATCTCTGCAGACAAATCTTCGCAGGTTTGTTTCAAAATTCAGCTCTGTAGCAGGCAAGGCAGCAAATTAGAAAGTCATTCAGTCTGATCTGGGGTCCAGCACCGAAAATTGTTGCTTTCTGCTCAAGAAGCGCCATTTATCATGGACAGGAAATCGCTGCAGAGGGAACGTGCTTATTAAATTTTCCATCTGTTGTCAGGACTTCGCAACAATCTGCACTCCTTGTTTTAAGGTCCCTTCCCTCAGTTAAGTGGTCTTGAGCGTCCTCTTTATTGATTGTGCAGTGGTTTGTGAGAACAAGGTTCTCCAAGAAGTCATTACAAGTGGGTCTCCCGGAGCTGCTGTGTTTCAGCGGCCCCGGTGCGAGTGGGAAGAACACCGAACGAGCTGCAATTAGCAAAAGGCATTTTTCAGAAGCCATCGCACACAAATCTGTGAGAGTCTCTGCCACAATCTATTTGGTGAGAAAATGGAGCGACCTGCTTGAATTTGTGTTGACACCAGGGACTACAATGGCAAGGAAAAATGTTTCGAGAATTGCGACCTTAGACTCCAGTCGTAAGTGCATTGACGCTTGCAAAATCTGTCTTGCTCAGTGTTGTTTTTGGTGCCATGAATTATGGACGTGTTTGCGAAAAGCAAAGCTCAAAGCCCGAAAGCACTCGCTTCTTTTCCTTTCAGTGTGATGCACTCACAAATGTACTTTTGCAACAAATCAACCCACTTTTTGGGCGCACGAGAGTTTTCATCATTTTACTCGAGGCGGTGAAGCAAAAGGAATGGAACGGGAAACAACGCGGAGGTTCAGCAGCCTGTGTTGCAGTGTCGACTCCGCCAACACTCGAATTTCCTTGTTTCTGCCCGACTGTTCCTTAAGTGGTCTGAATGGCCCTCACAGCAGATTGATCAATGTTGTGGGGCGTTTTCGCAAAGCACTCAGCTAGTGTTGTGAACACTGCGGGCAAACCTGTTCGCTCCGATCCAGATGACCTCGGGTAATTAAAGAGCCTTTTGCCCGCGCGGTTCCTCTCCGCGCCGGGGACGTCGAGAGATACTTGTGGGCGACGCTTCCGAGGTTCTGCGAGCGCGTGAAGCTCCAATGTGCGCGGCCCGAGTTGCGCTCCAAAGTCCCTCCGAAGAGTCCGATTCTTGCTGTCGGATTTCAGATCTCTGAGAAAACTGTTGCGGTGAGATCATCCTGAAGTTTTGTTCACCTCTGTGGCTTCTTGACTTTTTGCATTCGAATCAACTTTGATTTTTCCACGACGAAAGGCATCTCATCGGATTTTCGAACTCAGAATCAACCCCACTGACAAATTCGCTTCGCAATCTTCTTGCGATGATGGATGGACGGCCAGTTTAGCGCCACTTCCCTCAGGCTGCCGTCTGAATTTCTGGCGGGAAATGCATGTGGGAGGGATTAGCAGTAAGTGCGGGCAGAGAAAGAAGCGCTTGAATTCCTTCACAGGAAATTCGCCTTTGGAAGGTGGGTGGGGAATCATAATAGCAGCTTGACCGTGTTGTTGATGTCATGTGAGCGCTTGTCAGCACGAGCTGGTGCGACTTTCCCTCAGTGTCCGTGAAACCTGAGCATTTCTGGGCAAACACGGCTTGCCCTCAGGTGTGTCCAAGCCGACCCACCACAGCTTCATCATTTGTTGTTTGTTTGTTGTTGTTTTTTTGAAATTTCAAAAAGAAATGAGTTGGATCAAAAAGACACACACAAAAAGAAAGAAATTCCGTCTCCACTTTCTGAGTGATTTTCTATCCGTTTTACAACACCAGGGAAAGGAAAAGTTTCTGGTTCTTTTTTATTCAGTAATGTTTTGCCCATTTGATTATTGATTTGAAACTTCAAAAAGAATTGAGTTGGATCATAAAGACACACAAGAAAGTCCGTCTCTACTTGCTCAGTGATTTTCAACCCATTTGGCAACACCAGGGAAAATCAAAGTTTCTAGTTCCTTTTCTTCGGTGACGTTTGCCCATTTCGGTTTTATCTTTCGTGTTCATTGGATATGTAGACACAGCTGTCATGTTTGCTGTGGCCAACGAAGAAAAGGCCACACACACTGTGGACTTGGCATGAGAGACACAGGACGATGACCATGGTTCAAGTCAAAATGACTAAACACAGATAAGGGTTTCCATCAGCCAAATGAGATTGGATCCCGGCTTTGTGCTGAGTCTCGGTGACGGTCTCTCAGCCAAACATGCAAACACTGACAACCTGAACATGAGCTGGGAGTGGGAGGACTTGGCCTCGCACGGTGAGAGCTCGGAGGGAGTCGCAGGGCGCGCGTCGCCGCTCCCGACCTCGCCCCGCCTCGCGCCGCGCGTCCCGACGTCTCTCACGCGACCGTGCGTGCGATTCACAACAGCTTTGTGGTGCTATCGTTGTTAGCCTTTGCTCTGTTGTCCCGCCGTCTCTCGGAAAAATCAGGTCTGGTGAAAACAAAATCCAGAGAACAAAACGTCGCAATGGCATCCTTGCAAAAGCATGAAGTCTTTCCATCTCGACGTTGAGACTCTGTCCGAATGAAATTCAGATCATGTTCCTTTGGACGGGCCACGTCGACGGAAATCGGAGTCACACGCAGCCCGACCGACACGTCGTTCACCAGGACGACGCTTTCACTCGCAACTGCTGCAACGTGACTGCACACTGCCTCCACTGCCTTGGTCATCAGATCGGGCGCTGCACTGATTTCCGATGACGATTGAGGTACATCCATGCTATCAGTCCCCCCGAGCTCTACTCCTTTGCCCCGCAAAGGACGTCGAGTGTGAGCAACAAAATCTCATTTGACGGGAAGAAATAAAGGGCGTGATGGGTGCTGATTCGACATGTAGCGTATGACACTGAATGATTTATGGTTGCGGGGCCGGTGGAATCAGTATGCTGATGGCATCATTCTGTTTGTATTGACAGACGATCATTTAATGCATCCATGCCTGCTCCTATTATTGGATCAATCTGACAGACCCACATTTATTATCCAGTTTTCTTCAATGAAATCGTTGCCAGGTTTCTGCACAATATTCCTCCCCAAGATGTTGGCAGAGTCTCTCCGGCCGGAAACCCGGCTCTCAGACCCAACTGAACGAATTTCCCGTCGACTTCGATCCTGGGTTTGTCACCCCTGGTTTGAATTTCGTCATTCGCCTCCCGGAGTCTATTGGCCTTTTCTTTGCAGCACTCTTTCTTTGCACCGAGTGCTGCCAGCAGAACCGTTGTGTTCGCCATGCTGCATCGATTCTTTCAATTGTCTTCGCACAATTCCGCGCATTTGCGACAGGAACTACCGAGTGCCAAAGAAATAATGGATGAGACCAGACTGAGCTTTGTGAACCTCGCGCGCTCTTCTGTCCCGACACAATGCTTTGCTTCTTCCTTCTCTCGGGTACATCTCGTCTTCTCCTAAACTCGGCTCCCGCGGAGTTACGAGGGAGGCCCACAAAATTCGGTTCGTCGCGTATTTTGAAGACGATTTCCACAATTTAACTCCACCCACAAAGAGAAGAAACCAAAGATCATTGTGACAAATTTTCAAAACAACTGATCACCAAGTAGTCAACAGAAAGACTTGAAATCAGCATAAAAATCCTCCCTGCTATTAACTTGTTTCATACCTTCTCTGCACTTTGGTTGATTGCTGTTCACTGACAACATCCAACATTGAATTTCAAATGAAGTTTGGACTTCAATTTTATTGTTTCTGGTCTAATTTCTCCAAATTTTTTGCTTGGACTTGACAAATATGACAGCAAGTATCTGCAGATGTTTTTCTGCTCCATTTTGTCCAACCATTTTGGAATACCGAAGGAAAGCACCGAACTCCTTGGACTTCCCTCGTATGACTCACGCCCACAGGGTTCCTCCTGAGACGACCCCACTGACAACTCGCGGAAATAGTGAAATAGTGGGGATTTTTCAGATGATCCTTTTGGTCTGGCCTGGGCTGGCCGGGCATGGATGTAGGTAATGTGTTGACATTTTCAAAGGGAGTGGGTACAAGAAATATTACAAATTTGTGGACAGATGAAACAACAGATATTTGCAAGACTGTGGACATTTCACCCTGAACATAGCCTGAGCTCAAGCTCTTGCTCCCCTGATGATAGACTCCAAATTGCTGGAGTTCACTTGTGTGGGCTACTTACTCATCTTTGTCTCACAGCAAGAAACGCTGCAAATAGAGCAGTGGGTTTGTCCCACTCTTGTGAAATCGTCAGTGCTCATTCACCCACTTTTGACAGACATAACTTGATCCTTTGGGGTCAAGATGGATGCGCTGACAAAGGTTGCCCAAAGTAGCAACAGAGTGTTTGCAGACTTTTTTCTTACGAGCATGACTGGACAGTAAGACTCTTGTTCGGGAACCTGGTCACCATCTCTTTCTTCACAAATGCTGAGCTGAGGTCCACGAGCTGTCAGAAAAGCCCCGTCGCGATTTGCTTCGTTTGGTGGGAGAACAACAATTTCCCTGTCGCACGCTGCAGCTTGAAGAATTCCTGCCTCGTGCTGAGGATGAAATTGAATTTGAAATTGTTCAAGACCAGAGTTACAGATTTGGCCCAAAGATCGCGGCAAGAACAAAACAATTGGAAAACAAAGTTTCAGCCGCAAACGAAAAATTCTTTTCATTGCAGGTGGCAAGCAAGAGCTTGTGAGACCGCACCTTACAGGAAATGTTCTTGCTGCCTTTCTGTGCACGCGATGCTGCACTGAAGCAGGGAACCTGACGTGTTTCATTGCGGAAGGCGCCAATCTCACGCAGACAAATTCTGAAACCTTTGCCATTTGGGAAAGCACGCTTTTGAATGCTTCGATCGTGTTTTGAAAATTGTTGTGCATTCATGTTTATTCACACAAACGAGCACTTGGCAATTCCAGCAGACAGCTTCCTGGTGTTGCAGCTGAAAGGCGACGGAACCAGCGCTTCTTGCTGCTGTGCCCTTTGTTGTTTTCCTGCAGATCTGTTGGCTCGCACTCCGCTGTCTGAGGTTGCATGCGACTCAGTTTCATATTTTGCCCGATTCATGCAGCGCACGTGCCGCGCTTCCTCCCCCAATCTTCCCATTGCTAATTGCTTCGTCAGCTCCCGTGGCCCCAATCAGCCAGTTTTCTATCAAACACACAACCCTCAGAATCGCATCGCGATTCGCGACCTGCGCGACAAATTTCCTCGCGGATGTTCACGGAGCTTTCATGTCATCGTACACACAAGGTGAAGAAACTCAGGCCACATCTGACGTCTGCGTTCTGCCCAAGGTGCACGGTGGCTTTGGTTGCTTGACAAGAGCGCCTGTTCTTTGTTTCACTGTGATCTCAAAGTTGATGCAAGTCTCCAAAATGTTCAGAGTGAGAAGAGAAGGGAGCGAAAGACATATCCGTGCATGGCCCGTGCTGCGGATCAGCCCCAGGAAACTGCGCCGACGCCCGTCTCGTAAACATCGTGATCTGAGCACCTTTCCCTCAGCACCGGAGTCGCTTGATGATCAGAGCGGCGAGATTTGTTGCATTCCTTCCGTGCTTTCCTTGGGATCCAATATCAAACCTCAATACAAGTTGCAATGGCTTCGTGCTTTTCAAACGAGATGACGCAATAATAAGACATTCGCAGTTGTGCGGACGCTTTTCCGCATCGCCAGAAAGGAAGGAGTCTGGAGATGAGAGAGACATGTGATGGGGAATGTCGTCAAGCTTCTGAGACTGGCAAAATAATGTCATTTGTGGTGCCGTTCATAAGACCAGGCAAATATCATTAAGCATGAAAGAACAACAATCCTTGTCTAACAAACCGGAAAAGCAGGAAGTTTTGGCAAACAGCTTTGTTATTTCTTCTTCAAACAGAGACTGAACGCAACGAGTGCACAGCAAGTCAGTTATTTGGTGTGTCTTTTGTGTCAAATCCCAAACCAAAGACTCAGTGGTGCCGTGTTCAGAAACGGCACGGACATTCCTTACATATGGATCCGTCATCATGTAACAACTCGACATCGGAATCACGCTCAATGTAGCAGCAAATAGATTTATTATGGGCCATTTGCCTCCCACCAAACAGAGAGGAAGCTGTGTTAATTAGGGCTCGTGTCCCACCGCATCGAGCAATGGGCAGAGATGAAACAAGAGCCTCCATTAACTTGCGAGACACAGGTGCCGCAACCAGCAACAAATTCCAAATGCCCGAATGACATGCACAGACTTTCACTTCTTCTTCTCGCTTCAATGGCCAAAAGCATAGTTTTATCAGTCTTGATTTGGAATCAAATAATGGGGCTCTCTCTCGAGCAGGCAGTTCAACTTGTTCGAAGGGTAACGAGAAGAGAGGCGAACAAAAGACGTCTGTTGAGAATCGACCCGGCCGATCTCGTGTGCATTTTGTTCTTGTGGCGCAGTCTCTCATTGGAGCGCGTTCGCTGGGTGCAGCTCGGGTGCAGGCACCACAAAGCAGCTCATTTACGAAATTGCCTTTTCGGGATAAAGAGGTGACTTCAACCACTGTGTGCAGTATTTTCAGACCCAGTTCTCAGCCTCGTAGATTGTGCTGCAAACCGCACTGTCGTGTGTCGTGTCGCCTGTCTTGTCGCGTTCACGCTCCCACTTTGACGAATTCAAGGTACGAGCTCGTCCACATGCAGACGCACATGGAGCAGATTTAAGGATTCCACAAGGTTAAGCAACACAATTACGCGTTATCCAAGGTTGCACTCTTCCCTGAATCGCAATGAGCGCGCTTCCTGCGAACGCCTCTGATCTGCGCCATTAGCAAATTAAGTTTCTTTCTTCGTCCAGTCGAAGCTCATCGTCTCATTCAACTCAAGTTTGGAGGGATCTGCAGGGCTGAGTTCACTTCGTTGCTCTGGAGCTTGGCCCCACTTCGAGCCTGTGCAAGCCCGACGTACGAGTGCTTGTGGATTTGTCACAACAAGAGTCGACTTTGTACAACAATCTGATGCAGAGTGAAGCGGTACGTTTCCAGCCTCTCACGTCAACAAAAGCACCCAGTCCCAGTTGTTGAGGATGTTGTTTCCGTGGTGACGGAACCATCCCCACCCGTCCACACCCCACCCCCACACGAACAGCACGCGAAGCAGCGAACCGCGGTTGGTTCTCCCCATGTCCGATGTATCAAGGTCACCAGACAAGCGCTGAGCAACCCCGAATGAAGAGCAAACGCAGAGCTATCATGCCGCAAAAACTCCAGGATAACGTCACACAAATCGAACGAGTATGTTGAAGAGCTGTACCATTTTAATTTCACACCATGGGTGCAAAGCGCCGCGTAAATGATCGTGATGTGTCGCAGATCTCGGGCGTTCGCGATGCGGTGTTTGCAGAGGCAACGCGCATGGAAAACAGACAGGCTCAAACACCACCGACACACAATCACGACTTCCGACAAGAGAGAAACAGAGACGTATAGCCAAATTAATGCGATACATTCCGTCGCCTGAGAAGCCGATGGCGCTTTCATCACTGCAGCGCGAGAATGGACCGACTTAACCCATTTCCAAGGACGAGGAGGATTTGGCTCATCAGCAGCGATACGACACCTGCCAAACAGTTATTGCTAATTCTCTGTCTTGCGTGACTGCCATCCTGTGAGGCCCATCTTGGGTGGTGGCGGCCGATGAAACAGACACTGCTAGTCTTGTGCTTTGAAACACCTCAATTCGCGTCTTTCTTCAGCACCATAGCGAACCTTCGTGCTATATCTGCGTCAACGCAAACAGTGAAGTTTTGTTTTGTCAAAGATCTTGAAAAACCTGTTTTCATCTTCTTGAACTTTGCGAGCAATTCTAGAAACAACCGAAACCAAAGAATTCAGTGAGACTTTTTATCCCTGGGGCAACAAAACCACAAAGGGCAGAGTCTGTTCGCAACCGCGCAGACCGATTCTCGGAGCGTTCCTGTCGAGGAACCCGGTGCCTGAGCCTCCGTTTTCCACGGTGCTTATCTTGAGTGCCTGTCTGGCGCACGGTGCTCGTTTTCACTCGGGAAGTGAACATTCTTGCCGGTCTCGAAGTGGCATACATCACTGTCGTTTGAGCCCAATTCCTGCATATGATAGATAGTCGCACCTTGTTATTACCATATTCATGCAGACGTCCCCCGATAATGCTGCAAATGTTTTGCAGCGACGAAGGTGTCAACGGTAATCTGCGAAGTTGCAGCGGCGCGAATCGACTCGTATTAAACCTGTCCAAGTTCCGAAATGGTGAATCCACACTTTTCTTCAACAAGTGCTGGTCTGAATCTGAAAACAGGTCCATCGGTTCTGTCCTTGTGACATGGTTTCAGTTGTGTCATTCGGTGCAGAAAAAACTTCTATCGCACGGATGGCGTTTTCTGTCTTATTTTTTTGCGAATCTCGACAGAAACAGCATCTGTACAGTAGAAATAGTTGTTGAACTTTGTACAAAAGACGAATACTCACTATTTGGGTCGAGATTGCGCAAAAGAATACTCACTATTTGGGTCGAGATTGCGCACCCAAATAGTGAGTATTCTTTTTTTGTACAGCGTTCAATAACCTTGTCGGACTGCGCACGCTATCGTTTTGGATACCACGTTCGAGCGTCCGTGTTGCATTGATGTTTGCGTTGCGTTGATGCTTCCAAATTTGAAAACGGAGCAAATCAAGAATTTGTCAACCCAATGAAAGTCATAGGTTGTGGCAGCTTTTGTTCTCCCGCGGCACAGGGCTGCAGATGCAACGTCAACCTCAACGACAACGAACTTTAACTCAGGCATAAAAATTTACCTGGCAGTTTGGCCAGCTAGCATACTGGGAACCACCTTTTGAAACGTTTGATGTGTCAAATTGAGGTGGGTGAAGAAATGCCTTTTCTGGTTGATCTGGATATAATATTACTTGAATACACATGTGTTCGAAAAATATACCAGATGGTCAGCAAGATCAAACAAAATTGAAAACAAAATAACCCCAAAACAAGCATTCTTCTTGTCAGGCCTGGAAAATTCCATTCAGGTGTGAATTGTCCTGGATTTTCCTGCAAAAATTTAGTCTGTTACCAAAGTATTTTGCGGATGGCTTCAGTGTCCTCTCTTGCCCTACCCCAACTGTTCTTTTGGTTGACAAACAGGTGCGCTGCTGGAAAAAAAAGTCCATAAGTCTACCAAGTCCACATCCACTTACTGATTCTTGGCTGATATGGAGCAAAAATGGTTGGAAGAGAAAAAAAAACACAAAATTTGTTCGGCCATTAAAGATCAATGTTTTCGCCAGAGTGCTTATTTGCAAAGAACTTGCAACACAGTTTGTAATCTTGAGATGCAAATCCTTTGCCGTGAAGGTGGAGATGCTGACAGGCAAGTTTTGGGTTAGGGTAAAAGTTTCTTTCCTGAAGACGAGCTGACCAATGAGTGCGCAGAGGAGAAAATGGCACTGAGCCTTTGGGGCCTTTTGTCAGTTTTGGCAGACAGCTTTGTGGAGACTCAACAAAGGCAAACCGAGTTAGACACGGACCACTTCGAATGGCAACGAACCTGGGTAGGCTTGTTAGTGTCGTGTCCTCCGCAGCTTGTGGACCACGTTGATACAAAAGGTGACCCGCAGGACCCACCCTGTGTAATGCGCTCTGACCGTCGTCAGCAGGAAACGTTGTTTGGGCGACAGAGGAACACAAGGTCCCCGGCGAAACTTCTCAACTTCGCAAAGTGAATCTGCACTGAAAGCTAAAGACAACAACTGTCGTGGACAAGAGCGCTCGTTGCCTTCTGATAAGTTCGTAAGGATGCAACCAGAGAGCTGACCATTTCCCCAGAGCCCAGGGCAACCGGATCTCGACAATGTACGAGGCTTCTACCCAAATGAGGTCCGTTCGGCTTCCGTCGCGACACGTGCAGGGAAAGAGCTCGTTCGCGTCGCTTCACTCCGCGCGCCTCTGGGCACAAGGGATGTTCACTGCTCCACATGCAGTCGACAAGGAATCTGTCCAAACCGAGAACCCTTCACAAGACAAAGCTTGACTTTACAGCGATGAATATTTCACTCGCATCATTCGGCTGGAAGCAGATTTCTCTATTCGTTCTTTCGTTCTTTCTCCAGTCAAACGTTTGGCTTTGTCCAATCTGAGAAACGTTCTCAGTCATGAATAAATGCAAATTAAATCAAGCATGAAAGCAAGTTGATTGGCGCCTGAGGACCAACCAGGCATCAGCATGAAAGAGGGACTGTGTCTTCAGAGTGCGCGAATGTCTGGGAAAGTTAACTTCGTGGCACCTTCATGCGCAAGTCTCGTGCAACTTTGAGGGTGTGGTCGAAAAGTTTGATATCTACTGTAAAGTTGGATTCACACGAAGTAACAACACCAGTTTTGTGGGAAATGCGTTCATCGTGTTCCCGGTTTCACATGCTGGGTGCTGAGTGCAAAAGCTGTTCAAACCTCACAGTCAATGGCGTTCAAAGTGCAGCAAAAACACAGCCACGTCTGATTAAACGACACGAGCGAATTTGTGCGAGTGAATTCCATCATCACAACAATTGATTGCAAAGTTTGTGTGATCTGAAGCTTTTTTCACGTACGAGCACAACAAGTGGAGCAAGGTTTTCACAAAGGACTCGTGGAGAGGTGCTGTACGGGCCAAGCCGAGAAGGCGAAGATACCAAACTCTAACATTCGTGGCAAAGTGCCTCTTGCCGCGAACACCAACAGTGAAAACGAGTTGGAAGCTTGTTGAGACAGCAAGTGCAGCACACACAGATAGACACAGGGAAGAAACTGGAGAGAACAGGCACGCTTGTGCAGAGCTGACAACAGCTCCCAAGAGCCCTGAGTGACAATTCTTCCCACAGATGTGAAACACAATAGAATCTGACTTTGTGATGCCAAGGATGCAGAAAGAGATCAAACAAGTTGTCAAAGAGTGTGTGTCTGGTGCCTGTTGTCGGCACATGCTCTATTGGGCTTTGTCTCTGGTCTCTCATACAGTCCGTTTTTGTTTGGCGCCTTTCTCTAAACCTTTCCATTCTTTACACTTTTGCAGTCTCCACTTGCCTTGTGTTCCTGAGAACAGAGCTCAGCGTGCGTCCACGTTTGTTGTCGATATTCAGGGCTTCTGGTCAAGAGTATCCACTTTCTGAATACAGTCTCGATGACAAGGCCGTCTCTATAGCCTTCAAAATGTGGACGCTCTAGACCAGGTCTTCAGGTCAGCACACACACACGAACTTCGCCTGAGCAGCAGCCAGCCCACCAGCCCCAGGCACCGGTCCTTCCGTCACAGAGCCAAATGTTCGCACCAGAAGACGACTTCGTTCACTGCCGTGGGATGGAGCACTCAACAGAAAATGAATTGTAACAACGACCATCATGTGCTTCATTTTTCAACCCACATGCAAATTGTGACGCACCAGGCTCACGATATTGATCACTTCAGTGAGACAAAAGCTCAGTGTTCACTGGCTGTGTGAGGTGCTGATCCTTTCCGAGAAAGTGATGATGACTGGGCAGCCCGAATGAATATTGTTCTTGGAAAAAGCGTGAAGAAAATAGAAACCCAAAACACAACAATGAGCAGTTGGTGCCGCGGAATACAGTAGGCAGATTAAGCACGACGTTTGAAAACGGCTGAACGTCGCGACGCTTGAACGTCGAAATAGCAATTTTGACGTGATGTTGACGCGACGGGGCTCCGACGGGTGATTTCAAACGTCGCGCTTAAACTCCCCAGTCAGTTGCTTCATGATTGATGTCTGGGTGCTTTGAGTCCCACAAGAAAGTTCTGATGTCTTCAACACCCGCTGCTAAACATCAGGAGTTTTTCTTTCTCGATGGGAAATTTGAGCCTCCGTCTCGCCTCACGTCGGTGCCGCTGTCAGGTTCTGTGCCGCTGTCAGGTTCTGTGCCGCTGTCAGGTTCTGACCCCTCAGTTCACAGTGATTTGACGCTCATTTTGTTGGTGACCCTGCGCATGGCTGGGTGGAGCTTCCGGATACTTGTGGCGCACAGAAGAAGCTGCGCAGACGCAGATGTTTGATGCGAACCACAGATCTCGCAACTTATTGGCATTGGATATTGCAGCCAAAAATAGGAGCAGGTAACGAAACGCAAATGGAGAAAACTGACTGAAACTGACACAGCTGATTGAATGGAAAGGTCTTGAATCGGAGGCTTGAAGCCTGAAAGACTGAAAATGGCAGCACCTCAGACGATCAAATTGGTTGTATTGGATGGCTGGTCTCTTTTCTGTTTGGACTGGCCTGACGAAATAATGTGCGAAAAGTCAGATGCACACGATCACTGAGGGTGCGCTCCTTGAGTGCACCCTTCAAAAATCTGATCCAAGGTGCTTTGAATGGCCGGTTCACCAGATTCACTCTGCTCGCTAGAGAATGTTACGCGTGAACATAGACCGAAAAACCAAAACCATTGCAACCAAAACCGAGCGACACTGTGCACGTTTTGCTCAAGGTACTTCGTTGACAACCCTGGATTCAGTCGAAGATAAAGAGCAGCTCGCTGATTGAATTTGGTATCAAGTCTTGCAGTTTTTCAAATGCTTTCGATTTCAATGGCTTTTCCAGCTTGAAATTGCACCGAAGTTTTTGCTCATAAATTTTGCAACGTCACTGCACCCGAGAGAAATCTCTCTTCCACACAGCGCGGCTCGTGTGGAGGCCGATCAAACCGTCCCGCCTCGTCAACGTCACATGTTCGCACCTGGCGTTCACGGGACGGTGCGACTCCGTGAGGCTGGGGTCAAGACTGCCCGCAAACCCCACCACGCTGTATGCTCAAACGAAAAGATAAACAACGCGATAGACACATTTGAAAAGCATCGTTCAAAGAGTTTGCTGTCCTGCAGACGCTTCCAGCACGAGAGAGGGAATACAGAAGGTCGGTTTCCTTTTGGTGTATTGCAGAGGCGCTGTCGAGCGTGCACATCCCGGACTGGCTCTTCAAGGTCATCTTCTGGCTCGGCTACTGCAACTCGATGATGAACCCGATCATCTACGCCATGTCGTCGCGCGAGTTCAAGAGGGCCTTCATCCGCATCCTCAAGTACGTAAGCAGCGCAGCGCGGCCGTCACAATACCGGGCACACGTTGCACAAATTGGTCGAAATGGGTTCTCATCCCACAAAAGCGTTCCTGTTCAATAACACAACAAGCTCTTGACCAAAGGTCTCGAAAAATTGCTGTGATTTCGCAGGAATCCTGTTTGTTGAGTGTAAGAACCCTGTCGTGGTCGACCGAACGGGACATTCTCGTCAGGCCCTTTCCGAGAAAACAAAGGACCCTCACGCTGTCCGGTTTTGTGGTCTTGACTTGCCATGGACTGTTGAAGAACTGTGACAAGAATGTCAGAATGTGTTGTTGGCTTGATTTCCTCATTGAAACCATTGCGTACTTCGGTTTGTATATTTTCGTTTCGATTTCTGCCCGTCTCCGCAGGTGTCGCTGGAGGCGCCGGCCGCGCCAGTTCCTCCCCGAGAACCACTTCGTGCTCAACTTCCGCTCCGAAACCGAGATGACCAACATGAAGAAGACCAAGTCGCGCTTCGCCGCGCTGCGCGAGTACGCCAAGCGGAAGCGACGGCGGCGCCGGAAGCCGCAGAACCGCCGCGACCTCGGCGGCGGCGGCGGCGTCACGGGCATCTTCGCGCAGAACCCGAACCCGCGGCGGCGCCTGGAGCGCGAGAGTCCGATCGCGTCGCTGAAGCTGTTGCAGGCGCAACAGCGCCAACTGACGGTCGACACGGTGCTGCTGTCCGATGATGAATCCGGGGTGCAGGGCGGGGTGAGCGATAATGACGAGGACCTATCAGACTCATCTAACGAGATGTCCCCGATGAAGAATTGTGATGCGTCTGGGCGCAAGCCGAACATGGCTCATAAACAACACGGCAAGTTGGAGGAGATCGACGAACGCACTGGGCTGATGCCGCTGCACTCTGGGAAAACACTCGTCCCCCCGAAGGGGTCAAGCCGGTGGGGCCTCAAGGGACCCAAACCGAATGGCAAGGCCTCCTCTCTGAAGAAGTTCATTGTGCCGGATATAGTGATTGATGACACGAGTGTGACAGTGGCCAATCGCGGCGGTGAGAAACGCGCGCGTCCAACCCGTCTTGACAATTCCGAGCAGAGCACGAGCTGCATAAATTCCCATACAGGGACCGCCAAGCAGGACAACATCATGTGGCTGTAAATCCAACAGGGACATAAAACTTTCAATCGCTGCCAACACATAAACACACAAGGGTGCGGAGGCAAATTCGGAAAGCAGCAGCAGCGCGGTCAGTCGGGCGCCACGGCGCGTCCTCCGTCCGCTCCACGATGAGGCCCGTGTGGAGTCTCAGCGAGCCGAGTTTAGTCAGTAGCTTTGAAGAAACTTTGTTGTACAGACGCCGCTCACGGTTTTGAAAGACATCAACGCCATCTGAAGCACGAAGTTTTGTTCTTCATTGAGTCAGTACGCTTCAAAAAGTCTGCAGCTGTTTGGTGGGTCTTCTTGAACAGAAGACATGTTTTGCTCTCCGCAAAGTACTCGATCGTTTTGATGAAAAGTCTAATTTTCTCAGAAACATGCAAGAGAATTTGGTGGGAGATTTTATTTGAACTTAAATACGCAGAACGTCGGATCTCGTGTCAACGTGAAAGGTGAATCGTTCAAACATATCACAAATAAAACAATTTTTGTGTCATCAATGCAGTTTTAACGTGTTCTCTTCCCGAGGACGCGAGCCAGGTGTTGCATGTCGACGGTGCGCGGCGTCCTGCTCGGTGTTGCGCTGTCCATGCTCGTCCGTCCATCCGTCCGTCCGTCCATCCGTCCGTCCGTCCACGCAGCTGCGTTGATTCACTCGAAGCGCGCGGACGAATCTCATCAGGAAACCGGCTCTGTCAATCATCTCGTGCCATCTGTGGCCGCCAAATGGATTCGATAAGCCAACTGATTTCATGTCGACAAAATGTCGCGAGGGAAACATTGAATATTTATCGCCCATTTATGGGTGATATGTCTCGTTTCCTGGGGAAATTTAGTCTCTACTCTCTCTTGTTAGGACCATAAATTGCGTTGCCTCAGAATGGCTTGAAGCTCATTTGTGAGGTCCTCAGAACAGAAGTAGCGAACTGTGTTTTACCGTGGAAATCGAAGATTTAAGCGTCTTTGTCTCGGAAAAAATATCCTGCAGCTCAGGGTCGTTGATCTGAATCAAAAACAGCAGTCATGAAACGATGCCTGAATTTATGTGAGGCTACAATCCTTCGGGATCTTGAAACATCAAGATTCATCCGATCTGAACTGCGAGAACATCAGCAGAAGCTGCTGCAGGACTCAGCTACACGCTCACGAGCAAATCGTCAAATCTGACGTTACACTCAACTGTGTTCCCGTCGCTCTTTCTCGAAAACTGCCCAGTGTTTGAGCAACATCAATACTCAACAGACAAAATGTTCAATCACCTGGAGACATCTGGATTGGCCACGCAAAAGTTGAGGCGGAGCTACTCTTCTATGTTTGCAACGGTATATATTGCAACGAAGGTGTTGAATCATCCAGGTGCATTTACGAGGGAGTTTCTCTAAGTCCGGTTCACCCTTCGGTATCTCCTGTGTCTCTCAGCCGATTTTGCCCAAACTTGGGACACATGTAGAGTTTGATGTGATGCCTCATCCCCACCATGTCCTTTGACCTCGCGATCATTGCAGATCAACCTCTGATCCTCTGAAAGTGGGTTAGTGCCCCATGGCGACGAAATGTGACATGATGCCAAGTCTGCAGGTTCTTCCAAAGTTTGTTTTATTGACTTTCTTCACTGTTTTGTGTTTGAAATTTACTAACCACAACATGACTGAGATTGAGGAGCAACGGGCAGTCATCAAGTTCTTTGCTAAGACAGGAGACATGCCCATGCAATGCTGGAACAAGCTCAAGGAAGGGTTTGGAGACTGGACTGTCACACCCAAGACTGTGAGGCAGTGGTTCAGGAAGTTCAACAATGGTGTGACATCCATCAAGGATCAGCCACGCCTGGGTCGACCAAAGTCTGTCAGAACTGCAGACAACATTCAGAAGGTGCAGGCATGCCTGCAGGAAGATCGTTGAGTGTCACTGCAGGAACTTTCTGAGGATGTGGGGATCAAGAAAACATCCCTGTACAGCATTTTGAAGAAGGACTTAAGGATGTCAAAGTTGGCACCCAAATTCGTGCCCAAAGTGCTCATGGAGGAGCAAAAGTGGTTCCGGATGCAGCTGTGCCAGAGCAACATTGACTCTCTGAAGGGGGATCCAACCTTCCTGTGCCGTATCATCATGGGTGATGAGTGTTGGGTCAGTCTCCTGGAAGTGGAACTGAAGAAGGACTCCAAAGAATGGCATCCCCACGGTACTCATGCAGACAGACCCATGAAGGCACTGCGCAACAGATCCCAAAGGAAAGTTATGGTCACTGTGTTTTTTGACCAGAAGGGAAGTGTCTTAGTGGAGTTCCTGCCTCCTGGTGAAACTGTGACCGAGGACTACTACTGTCAAGTACTCAGAACTTTGAAGGAGTGGGTGAGGCGCAAGAGGCCTGAGCTTTGGGGTGGTTGACATGAAGAACACAAGTGGCTACTCCATCATGACAATGCCTCCCCCCACACATCTGTTTTGACACTTGCCTTGATCGGGAGCAGTGGAATTGACATGGTGCCACACCCTCCTTATTCCCTGGACCTGGCTCCGTGTGACTTTTTTTTTATTCCCATGCCTTAAAGCAGAGCTCCGGGGTCACAAACACCAAAATCTGGCCGACTTGAGGACTGCCATCACCAGAACTTTGGAACACATTCCTGAAGAACATTACTCAGCTGCACTGGACACTCTTCCTGTAAGGTGGATGAAGTGCTTGAAAACCAGAGGTGACTACTTTAAGGGAAGGCACCTCCCCATTGATCCACTTGGTGACCATGAACTGGACTTTAACTTCTCACATAGTGAGGACTCTGATTCAGACTGACTTCAACACCTTTCTGCATGACAATTATTTCAAGTCCACTTTTAGGACACTGTTTTTATGTTGGCATGTTGGCATTTGATTGGCATGACTGTTGGCATGTTATTTGTTGACCATTAAAGGCATTTTACAATCCGCAAAAAATGCACCTCATTTTTTGAACAACGAACCGGACTTAGGCTCGGAGCACACCAGGCGACTGCGACTGGATGGGCCCGACTGTCTGGGTGCGACTGTATGAGCGTCGGGTGGGAAGACACACTGACAACGTGACTGGATGGTATCCAGGGACCCGCGACATCATGACAGGTGCTCTTTTTTTGACGTTGCTTTTTCCCGCTGCTTTTTCAAACTTCATCCACCATCATGGCTGCACGGAAAAGAACTGATGAGACACCATCCAGTTCAGTAGTACCAACCAAGAAAT
>JAAUXT010017541.1_pt1 | contig 34490 bp, 38 predicted proteins | sample 7278171 | NCBI WGS metagenome assembly JAAUXT01 (sample SAMN14350112, study PRJNA611818) | marine sediment metagenome | isolation source: surface marine sediment (1.8m) | place: French Polynesia: Moorea | collected 2018-08 | reverse complement strand
TGCTCCTGCAGCGTTCATAGGCTGGGCCATTCCGCTCCTTTAGGAAAGGAATGACCCAGTGTTTATGTGCGTTTCCCACCATCGCCCATTTTATAATTCACAATGCTTTGATGCTCAGCATCAGAACTTGGACAGAAGTACGCCACTAAAAATTATCCTAGTCAAGGCACCCCCAATTTGCAGGTTACTCACGGCCCCAGCAGAAAACCTTCGCAAATTCGTGTTGCAAGACCCGTCTTCTTGTGAACACAGAAGCAAGGGATCCGCAAGTAATGCTTCTTTTCTCACGCAAGAGGAAACAACCAAATCTGGCAGCAAAGGACCAGAGCAGTCCACAGCAAACAGGTGGTTGGGAAAGTCGAAGTGCTTGCTGCGGCGATACGTCCCGGAGATGGTCCGCACAGGGTTGTGTCCATCGTCTGAAAGTCATTGGTGTGCTCCAGTGCACTGTCGAGTGGCCTCAGGATCAAACCAGGTGGACAGTTCAAACAGTCTGTTGCCCGCTGTCTGCATGTGCAAAGAGTCGTTCTCTTTTCAGGTGATTTGAACGCGGTGCATATTCCAGTTGCGGGCCTATTTGTTTCCTGTGAGATCAGCATGCACGAACCACTGTCGCGTCGCAGGTCTGTTTCCTCCAATGAAATTCTGATGGTCGCACTGGACCCACAAGGTTTTTGATCCGCATTTGGAACCGGATTGAACAACTGCAATGCCTCGAGCTTGCACTTGGCGTTTGCTGAGAAGAAGCATCGCAAATGACGCTGAGAACTATTTCCTGTTTATTGACTGCAACATTCCTCGCGATGACACAAAAACGTCAGTAGAATCTAGCAGAGATATCAGCGTCAAACACATTTATTTACCGGGCTTACAATTTATCACATGCAACATTTATTGCAGTCATCGTTCTCTTCCAAAAAATAATTCTGACAGTAACACAATGCTGACATAAAATACAAGCAAACCTTGAGATTTGTTGTGAAAGGCCACACAAACGGCTCCTGTGCAGCTCTGACATGTGAATTGGATCGAGATGGTTTGTTTGGCTTCACTGAGTTTGTGTTTTGACCGAATGTGAAGTCGTCGGCAGGAAAAATGAATTTGGGTGTGACGTGGTAAGGGTGATCTGCGTGAGCAGATTCAATCAAAGTCTTCAAATGTTTTCAATTTGAGCAAATTGTGTTTTGATGTTTTTCATTACTCTGGCATTGTGTTTTGTTTTGGTGCTGCGGAAAAATCGGAAGAATTGAAATTTGAAACTTCAACATGATGCAAAAAGGAGAGGACAGAAGGAATGCAGCTCTGTGCTGCATGTGAGGTCCTTGGACGAAGTTGCAAAAAGCCAAGATCAAAGCAATGGTCCGAATTTGATGAAGCACCTGTCTCCTCAATGCTGAGAATCTTTGCATTTCAGACTCCCATTTCATCAGTCCAGGTTGTCTTGTTCCTGGTAAATTGCTTGTCAAAAGACATCACCACATCCTCCAGCCACGCCCACAAATGATGCGCTTCTTCAGTCCATCTTCACTGTTGCAGACTTTCGTGCTGCTCTGGTGGGTCGGGAGTTGAGGTCACGGGCGCCCAAATCTTGAAGGAAGGGAAGGGAAATTCCAACCTTGAAAAGCTGACGCGCTAAAGGTGGAAACAAATTGGGCCTGCACAAAATTTCAGCAACAACTTGACCCTTTTTGGAGTCCGGTGGAACCAGGGACCTGCCCCTGGGTCCGCTCCAGGTTCTGTTCACAAGTTCACGGGTGTTCACAAGATCATCGTCGGAGAATCGGAACATCACGAGACACCCTTCGTCTCTTTGCTCGCCATGGAATGAAGATGAAGCAGGAGACCTGGACGACACAGTACGGGCCTGGAGAATCGGATGCCACTCAGAACACGCGCGCAATGCATTTTTGATTCCCTACACACGTCCAGCGTCATGATACATGACCAATTAAACCAGAATCCGACGATTTGACGGAAACACCTCGTGACAAATTCATAAGTATGCCAACCTGAAAGATAAAATTTATGATCTTGCTCCTGCTCAGAGCGGCCGGATCTCCGCAGCGGACGTGCCCGACAAAAATATCTTTCCACTGTAGAAACTTTGTTTCCCATGATTCAAAGTGGGCTTGTGTAAAATCCTGGATCCGCCCTGACATAATTTGGGGTGCTGTGACTGGTCTGAGCAGCTGAGTTCAGGTAAAGAGACATATCCAGCTCAGTGCAGCTCCAAACTCTTTGGTTCAGGTCCACCTGACTGCATCACGGAGCTATCCGCCCAACAAAGGAGCAATTTGGGTGACAATACTCGCAAAGTGTTGTGATTGAGAAGTGACAATTTTTCCATCACCACCGCACGCGTGCTCTGATTGTGGCAACACCGGGGATGTTTGATGGCAAATTGCTGCATGGAGCGAGCATGTTCCTGCGGAAGTGGGAAAGCATGCCCAACACAGCGTCGCTCTTGAGCTGGTTTTCTTGTTTCAAAAGTTTTTTCTTTCAATTCGCAGACGGACTCGACTAGTTTTCGTGTGTGTGCGTCAAATTTGACTGCATCTATTTGGCAAACAGAATCTTCCAGGGGTTGGAATCAATGTGGAACCATCAGAACCTCGCTTGGGTGGTTCTAACAAAGAGCCAAAACAGCGTTTCGTGAACGCAAGTGCAAGGTTCACATCTATGCGCACAGCAGAAAATGCACGAATGTGACAACCTTTGAAATGTACAGATCTGTGCGTCATGGAAGTATTTTACAATGCTTTGTATTCACATATCACAGATGTATTCACGTACACACAGTAAACTGTTGAGCATTCCTTGTCTTTGTGAAGACAGAACTCGTGATGTCGCGCAGTCGAGCCCAGCTTTGTTCCAAGCAAACAGCGAGATCGCTTGTGAACTTCCTTTTGGAAACTAACGCGGCGAAACAGTTGGAGCAAGGCACAACCACGCGATGACTGATCAACTGTGCACCGACAACAGAACGCAGTCTTCTATGACATGAACGGTTAAACAGCTGTACACTTTCTACAATGTGTCAATGTTACATTGCTCATCTCGTGTTGGTCCAAGCAAGCTGTGTTTGGTGTGGCCAGATCCGTGCACCACGAGACTTGGAGCGCAGGTGTGTGGTTTGCGGCGAAGGTGTGGTGCGGTGTGCCCTCCTCGTGCGAACTGAAACATCCGCGTAGCCACGCCTCAGATGAAGGCACTACGCACCATCGGGAGTTTTACTCTTCTCTCCCTTCCACGAACGAATTGTTTTCTGTGGACTTGTTGCAGCTTGGATGAAGCAGCATTGTGCGAGACTTAAGTCCTCAGATTCCTCCTCTCCACGGTGCACGAGATGAAAATCAGTTCAACTCAGTCCGAGATGAAGTCAATGACTGCGATCAAATCAGTGGATCATTTGTTGACAAATGTCACACAGTCTGTCACGCGCCCCATTGACGTCCCGTCAGGCGGGTTTCCTCAATCACGTCCTGCGTCATGCACCGGGCTCGTTTCTTTTCATAAGGCCTTCCGCGTTGCCTCAAATGAATCACCGTCCTTTACTTCAGCAGTTCCATTTCTTCAATCTGACTTTCCTAATGATACGGTTCCTGCGGTGCCTTTGAGTCTGTGCAACCTTTTACCCTGTTCGGCCTTGCAAAAGAAGAAAACGCGTGTCATTCATAAATTTTGCACCGCATCCAGAGGAGTCTGTCCTGGCCAAGAGACACGCGTCTGTTTCATTGGGCAGGTTGGAGATGTGTGTTGGTTCACAATGATTACAGGAACGTCGGTTGGCTGTTCACTCAAAGGTTCTTTGGTCACCAAGACTTGCTGGTGTACTTGGGTGTGGTGAGTCACAGTTACACTGGGGGGCAGACCGTTTGGAGGGCACTGAGAGGCCGTCGGTGCCGAAGAAGAGTGGGAGGTGGTCGCCACGTGGCACAGTAGTTGTCAGACACACGTTGTTGTCGCTGTCATGGAATCGTAGTAGGCATACGATGAACTCATCATCATCGACTTCCGGTTTCTGCAGAGCTGGGAGCAGCAGAGGAGACTCTTCACCGTCTGGCGGAAATGAACGTTGATGATGCAGTACAGAATGAAGTTGAAGCTGAAGTTGATGGCCTGGAATGAGTTGAGCACTGCTTGGCTCAAGTTGAATCTTGCCGTAATTGACGAGTCCTCGATCACCATTCTCTTGAGAAAGTTGAGAATCTCCGCAGGGGAAACCAGCAGAATGTACATGATCACAATGACGACCAAGGTCAACGTGATTCTGTGGGTGGAGTCAATAGAGGGCGTTTTGGCCGTCTGGTACTGACGCCTCATCTTGGCGGACTGCCTGAGAGCCCGGATGAGGAAGGCGTTGCAGTAACACAGGAGGAGGAGCGGCAGGAGGATGGCCGTGGCGAAGTAGATCCACATGTAGGCGGTGCGGAACGTCTCGTTCGTGCGAAGCATCCCCATCTCCCGGTAATACACCTGCCAGCCGCCTGCAAGTGTAACAGCAAGAATTCCGTTGGAAACGGCGAATTTTGGAAGTACACCAAGGGGGGTTGCGTGAGGGCAGCGACTGGTCGGCCGGAAGCTCCGACTGGTCCTTGTGCTGTGCAAAATTTAAGCACACACAATTCAAGCACACAATTTGGGTGACAGAGATGAACGTGCCCTGGGGTGAAGATGTGTCCAACCCTCGACTTTGTGTCGGATGAAGAAGTGAGTCTGGGAGATGAAACATGATGATTCACAAAGAACAGGCTTCTACACCTTGTCCGTGTCCTCTTCTGTTGATAAAGGTCACTGGACTGTTTGGCTTTCATTGACTTCCACAAGGCCACAGACGCTCGCAATCCACAGAAAAACCATCTGTCAGCTGATTCAGTTGAGACAGACGGACCACAGCCACAACATCGCAACTAGTCCGAATGCTCGCAAACACCTGTTTCTTTCACTGAAGGAGTAAACAACTGGTGCCCCGAGCTGCGTTCGAAACAGGCGCCACAGAACGATCATCAGAAAAGTTTTTATCCAGGGAACCCGGTCTGACGGAACGAAAGTCGCCGTGCTTAATCTCGCTGGTTATTCGGATCAGAGCGTCGCAATCGCTTCCGCGGAACTTTGCGCATACTAGTGAGGACCTGACCCATTAATCACAGGCCCCGCCGCAGATACACCTCGCCCACCAGATCTGATTGAGTGTCGTTTGTGTAATCACCACTGTGGCTCGAGGGTCATTGTAACAGATGTGCTGAGGTAGTCACCTGAGTTCAAACCCAGCCCAAAATAACACCGGCACAAGAATGGAGGGAGATCTGTGTGCACGGTTGCGCCAAAAGTGAGCTGATTTCCTTTTCTCGTTCGTTTCGAAATGTCATTTTCCTGCTTTTCCGCCTGTTCCTGCGCTTCTTTTGATCTGCGCATCACGCGTGTGCCTTTTCGTGGACCCACAGGTCGACAATAGAAATAATGTGTCTCTGAACAAGGCCAGATGCTCCGTTGGTCCCCACACAGTGCGGCGGAACCTCGTGGTCTGCTCCTCTTCCGACGCAATCTCGCTGATGTCCGTGCTCAGATCATTCTGACAACACTGTTTTGATGTGTCACATAGCAACACGTTCAGCAAACTCAAACCAGAAAGGAAGCATCACGATGCTGAAGACCATTGGCCACGCCTTCAAGCGTCTCGGTAAGACGGCATTACGCTCGTTTTTTCATGCCGTGTTGAGAACCCTGATCACGTAAATGCCTCGAGGTCGATGGAACGCGATCGCAGTTCTCCGAGGAACCTGATTCCACGAACTGCAGTTTTGCCCAGCCTCCGTGCATGGCTTTTGGTTACTTTCTCGTGTCGACAGCAACAAAAGGTTCTCTTGTTACGCAACGGTCAGGCTCACAGAATGACTCGGAAGAAAGAGGGACACAGCGTGGTCAGTGTCACGAGCAGAGCAGCAAGTAGGGAGTGGACCAGCAAGCCTTAATTAAGTTGTGCCGCTGGGAAGTGAGAATCGACGCGCAATTGCTATTCAGGACGGAATCTGTTCACGGCGGATCCGGCGAGACCAAGCGATTTTAAAGACACGGACGGACGTCAAAAGAGCCCAACCGACAAACGAGAAGCAGAACAATGTCACGATTCCACCCCGACACACGCACACACGCACGCACACGCACACACACACACACACACACACACACACACACCTCCAGAGGATCAAGAAACGGGTTGAAGGGGCTGTCAACAAAGGAATTCGCACGCAAATGGTTATATTTTTGTGCGTGATGGGACGCGATCAGTGGATTTAGACTCAGAGATTCACTGAAGCACACACACACACACACCAGAGCACACGCACACATAAGCTGACAACGAGATATATACGCAGACGCGGACACAAACATGGACGAAGCCAAAAGGATTTGAATGGAGAGCATGTTGTCCGTGTATACATATATAGTGACCTCAACAACAGAGAAACTGGGGCAAAGGAGTGGAATGTACTGGAAAAAATAGCATCCTGGGCCGGCAATCCTGATCGAAACCTTTTGGATCCCGTCCTCCTCCTCTCGTCTTGTGCCAAACACAGCGCCACGAACTGTTCTCTCAGCAAGAATCCACCGCAGCTGCTGCAGGACATGCAGACTTGGGTCTGTTCACTTGGCTGCCACGAAGGCTTTTCGGAAGGAAAACAGTCAGCTGTGGCCTCCAATCACTTTTGTGATTTTCATGATCAGATCAGAAAAACTTTCCGGGACTGATAGCGATGCAAACGAGTCCCGCGTCCAAATAGCAGCCTGAATCAATGAGAATTCGGCGAAAACTGCCACTTGGCAGCAGTGTTCTGAACCTTGTTTCGCCTGAGATATCTGTAGAGAAGGGGCAATTTCAAGCATCTGTGTGCAAGGACAAGGGACAAGACATTGACTGAAGCGCGGTCATCCAACAGAGAAGTCCAGTCGAGAAACCATCAGAGTGCAGCAACTGGCCCAACTTCACAAGTCCCACAATAAACACATCAAAATTGACAGGTTCTTTCTTCTGTTCAAAAGTAATAAATTATTGTGCAGAAACTCATAATTCTCGCCTCCATTCTGCTCCGAGCCAGTGGCAAACAGCTGGACACATCAAAACAGGTGGGTACAAAAGCTTCGTTGGTCGATGAACTCAGGATGAGCCGTGGGGCAGTGTTTTTGTTGACAAGTAATGAAAAAAGAGATTTTCCAGGCAAAGAAGAAACTTGTGAGGTGCAATCAAACGGCCTGAATGGAACAGCTCCAGGTCTTTTGGACACAGGCAGCTGTATTCTCAGGCTGCAGACGAATTTGTTGTCGAGGTGTGTGAACGACAACAAAACAGCAAACACATTCAGGAAATCTATTATTTCTTGCACCAAAGCGATCGAAACATTGCACGACAATGAGAGTGAAATGTTTTCATTGGTTCAGTCCCCTGTGTTGGGACAATATCGAACTCGACTGCACAAGGAGCCCCCTGTTTGGAAACCCCAGGAGCCGACTCCGACTCAACGAGGCTGGCTGTTATTTTCAGGCTGCACATCGACTTATTGGCATAATCTGACACAGCCACACCCTTCCTCCACGAGAGACCACAGGGGAGAGTCTTTGTTCTGCCCATACATGAATGAAACAACAAAGAAGCAACAGTCGCGAGCGAGTCGAGTCGGTCAGAAGGGAGTGCAGACACTCGTGGGTTGCCAAGTGCTCAGGGAGTTGTTCACAAAGTGATGTTGCTTGCTTTTGGGGGTCTTTCTTTTCGAAAGCAGATGTCCAAATGCTTTGTTCTGCCTGGACAACATGAAAGACAGAGGGAAGCTCGGGACCTTTGCAGGAGGAGGAGCAGGCATATTTGGTTGCAGTGTGGTGATGCAGCTGCCTCACAAGGAACTTCGCCAAACTGGTTTCTTTCGAAACCTGCTTTGTCCCGTCGCTTGTCGCACTGTCCGAGTGACTTGAATAGGCTTTCTCTTTTTGTTTGTCAGACTCAAACACGTCATCAGGGAACCAAAATTCCTCAATCTGGCAGAGATATACCGTGTGTTTAAGGTTGTATTTAGGATTGTCATTTGGTGGAAAGTGTTGGCCTTTTTGGTCGACAAAAGTCGCGCAAAACAGAGATGGGAGGTAAATTTTGTCCATTGTTCGAATATCTTTTGTCTGGAGTGAAAATCCTTCAGATCGGGCATGACCTTCAGGGTGGAAGAAAAGGAAGAGGTGAAATGCTGAGTAATTAGTCGCTAATTCGTGTGATGCGAGCCTCGTGATGGCATTGTGTTCAGGAACAAATGAGTCCAGGCTGAGTCAGAGGTAAACCAAATTTCTGTTCCATGCAGTGACATTTCTCACGATTTCTTTCAGCAGACTTCCACTTGTTCGTGACAATTTTCACACGATCGGAGCTTTCTGTCTTTTTTCCGGAGAAAAACCACGAAAGGAAAGGCAAGCTGCCGGAGGAAATCTGAGTCGAAACTGAATATCGTATTCAAAACAAATTCCAAACGGTGATCGCCTTCTTGACAGCCGCCCATGCACGGATCGAATCAACTGGGCTTTGTTGTCTGAGCCGACACTGTCTGGACTTCTTGTCTGGTTTGCTCGATAAACTTCGGGGGGGGGGGATGTACGGTTTTGTTCAGGCATGACAGCCGTCATCGCCCACAGTGGGAATCCACTCACCTAGGCACTCCATGGTCTCGATGGTCTCGTTCCAGAAGCGGGGCAGGTTGAAGACGACGCAGAGCACGAAGACGCACACGATGCTCGCCTTGGCGAACGTCATTCCGATGATCTCCCGGGCGCGCAGGGGGTGCACTATGGCCAGGTACCTGCGAGAGGAAGAAATGCTAACAGTCACACGTCACCCCAAAACCATCGTGCAACTTTCGGTCGCAACCTATTAACAGTGCAACTGGATTGGCTTCTCTGAGTGAAGAGTGTGATCTTGTAAACTCAATGCGAGCTGCAAACATCATCTGCACACTGTTATGCGTCGCAACACCAGAATCTGAGACAGTGTGTTCAACTCGGGCTCGCCAGATCCCAGAGACCTCCTGGTTGGAGGGGCTTGTGTACGAACACGTGAGAAACGACAATTTGCGGTTTCTCTGTTTGACTGAAGCGCAGCCATATATGGCGGAAATTCACATAAAGGACCATTATCATGCAGTGAGGCGGACGTCGACGAGCGAATTATCAGCGACAATCGTCTGTGCGCCCTTGTGATCTGTCAGAGCTGCGGTCCAACAACGACTCCCGGCAGACATGGCAGCCTTTGATGTGAGACACCCGACTTCCCTGCAGACCCCGGCAGAAGAACCGTCTGTGCCACTTTTCAGATCTGTTCATCATGTGCTAAAAGTTGCAGTGAACTTTCGTTCCTCTTGTGCGTTGTCGAAGAGCAAAGAAGCCCAACTGGATAATCTCAGTGAAGAATTGATGGACGCATCGCACTGCTTGATGGAAGGAAAGATCAAAAATGTCAACTCTTCCATTTCAACAAAAGTCCTTTCCGAACAATTTCAGCAACAGTGGAAGTGGTTGAGAATTCAGGCAAAGCTGAACTGTTGATTTGCCCTTGCTTTTGCATAAAATACTCACAAAGAGGCCAGAGAAACAGATACGGAGAGACATTCAAGAAGTATGGCACTTCCCGGATCCGCAATCACCGAAGCTCCGTTCTTGCTTTTGATCTTGTGACTGACTTCAAGACACTGTTCAACCTGCATTCAAATCCTTTTCTCCTGTTCTCTCGGTGTTTAGACAGGGTTAATCTGCTGGTGAGGCCGGCGCCAGGATCGGAGGCAGTCCGCTGGAGGCGGCCCTCTCTGCGCGCGCTGATTGCGTCCGGGCGCTGATGGAGAGCCGCACCTGGAGCTGATCCGACGCTCTCAGGGCTGCGCCCCGCCCAACATCACGCTCACTGCGCGCATTTCCATTCACTGTTTCCGCTTCTGTTTTGGCGTCTGATGTCTCGCTGTGGGTTGTTCGTGAGCGGACGGTGCCCACGCAAAAACGCAACCGAATCGCAGCGAAGCGGATGCTCAAGCTCCAACACACGAAAATTGAGAAGAGTGTGGGCAGCAAAAGTTTTCACCGAGTCGTTCTTGAAAATTGTCGAGAAGATCAGTTTCACGTGAACTTGTCTCGAGGCCTTCGACACAGCCTACACACCTCCACACCTCCCGATTACAGGAGACTCAGCTGTTTCAAATTAAATTGACACCTGCTCACAAGAAATGACAGGTCCAAAATTTTTCTTCATCAGAGATTAAGTGAGAGTGCATGAATGCAACAAGCCTCCGTTGCTCAGTGGATCGTGTCTTGCTGACTCTGCCGAGAACAACAATTCCTGAAAATTCACTCGGACAAACTCTAATTGGCGTCAACTGCTGCCATGAAAACAAAGAAGCATAAACAAATTCTGGATTCCGTTGTCAAGGTCCCGTTCTCTCTCAGTGAGGTGAGTTGGCGGTCAGCCGGAGGGTGACACGACGGGTGGCGCGACTGATTCGGCTTGAGGAAAAGACAGTGCGAGTCGTGGACTTCGAACAACCGAGTGTAATTTTCGTGCTCGACGAGTTTGGAGATGCTTCTGGTTACTGGGTGGTGAGTGGGGAGTACACTGACCTGGAGAGACTCATGGTCACTGTGAGCCAGGTGGACGACATGATGAAGACGTTGATGACGGCCTCGCTGTACACGAGGTAGAAGAGGCTGAAGGAGCGCGACGGGAAGTAGAACGCTTCCGACTGTTGATTCACCCAGGCGTGCGGCAGCGTCACTGCAAAACACACGTAGAGCAGAGGTTCACACTGGGTGGGTGAGTCCTTACCCCGCTGTAGAACTCGGGAATGGAGTTGAAACCCACATAGGCAATTTCGTCACAGATGTGCAGGCGCCAATGTCCCGTGGACCCACCGAACCTCGTGACACATTCACAGAACCTGAAACGTTTTTGATCTTGCAAGTCGATGATGGGATTATTTGCGCACTAACGACCAATTACCATCGCGGAAGTACCGTGAATCCGCCAAATTACACCCAATCCTGGATCATTTCTATTCTGCACAGACACTGCCCTGGATCCGAAGCGATTCATCAAGTGGGTCTGATTCCAACCTCCCCAAATCCGGATGAGCCTCGTTTTCCTGGAAGTGTCACTCGTCGAACGAGTGGACTTCATGGCTTTTCAAAGAATCTGTTTGTTCGACTTTCAGACAGGTTGACTCTTGTCAGGTTTTGTGCCGTCTACGGCCTGCTGTCAGCTGACACCAGCTAGAAGAAGGCCGACACAGTCTCTGACGCATTCAGAACAAACTGAAAAGAAACTGAAACTGGAGAAGCCCAGTTAATTCGCAGGTGTCTGATGCCAGTGGTCAGAAACTGAAATTGCTAATTTCGCTGATTCCCAAGTGAAGAACTAAGATTTGATGCAAAACTCCCACGCGACGAAACCCAACAAGTTTGTGCGTCACTCGGACGCGCAGCACGGGAATTCTCGTTCAGGGTCACAAGAGCCATGCTGAGCTGAATGACCCGGCACCAGCGTCTAGTGGTTCGTGTCCATAAACGTCAGTCCACTGCGCTGTCTTGTGCTTCGTTGACCAGCCCTCACAGAGTGTTTTTCACTCGACATTTGTAAAGTTCACGAGACCGTTAGTGTGATCGAAGCCAATTTTCTGGCCACAAATATTCACAAGCGAGACACGCGTTGGAGGCAAACAGAAAAAAGCCTTAGACACGCCCAGGAGCGCGAGCCAACTGACCTTCAAATTAAGTCCCGAAATAAGCACTTTCTGTGTTTTTCTCGGACTAGATGCAGCAAATGCTCTGTAGTTTTGCCTGTGGACCCACAGAGGATCCGATACCAGACACGTTTTATTGGCACTTGCTCGCGCTGGCTTTGGGGAAAGATCGGCGTGCCAAAATAACGAGAACACCCGCGGGCATCTCCGGCTGTCCCGGTTTCAGAACAAGGAATTGCTGAGTTTTCGTTTCTACTGACAATACTTGAATTCAATAAGTGTACGCCTGGTCCATAACACAGGCTCTTTGGATGTGTCCAAAGATGGACCTGAAAGTGAAGAGGTCAAGATTCTGGGATGCACGTCTCTCAGTGAAAACAAAAAGTTCTTGGCACTGTGTGTTGCGTGTGCCCGGGCCTCAATGGGACCTCAGGTTCTGACAGAAACACAAGTGAGTTGCGTGGACTAAAACTATTAGATCATCGTCTGCTGTGCATGAAATTGATGCTGAAGAACGAAACTATTGTCCTGCACCTGCGTCTCATGAAATGGGAGCAGGGAAGTTGTTGTCGGGTGGGTTCGTGTCACATTGAAGGTGGACGGACCACTCACAAGTTGAATTCCTGTGCTCAAATGACTCATTCACTCACAATGAGAAAAATCGAATGGGCTCTTGTCATCACATGACAAAACAGTTATGATCACCCACCTAGACAGAAGCACATGTCGCTGACCGCCATCGCGACGAGGCCGCAGTGCGCTGACTTCTCCATGCGATCCATTGTCTTCTGCAGACCCTTACTTGTCAGCACGATCAGGTTGAGAACATTGCCCAGGATCCCGAAGCCGCTGATGCCGACGATCACGTACGTATAGAGGATGTACTCGACCCTGCCGAGTAGCGCCTCTTCCGAGTCCACCTCTGCCCCGCCGTACCGGAAGTTACTCGAGTTGGTTTCCGGTTCCAGATGCCTGGACTGGTTGTTCGAGTGGTACGGATTTTCCACGGAGTAGCCGACGTCCGATGAGACGTTGCCGTTTTCGGCGTGAACGACGTCGACCAAGGTGACGTTGAAGAGTTCGGCCGGGGTGCAGTCCACGTCAAACATGGTGACGTCTCGGAATTTCACTCGTAGGGTTGATAAAATGTTCAGGAGGAGGCGTCAATCACAACAGGAGCCAAAGCCGTCAGTTCCAGGGTGCAGGCTTTTGTGATTCACATCAGTTCTTCAACCTCATGAGGAGCGAACCACCACATTCTGCAGGAGTCGAGGCCAAAGTCTTCTGGTGTTTCGCGGTTTCTCACGAAGCTGGCGTCCACTGGCCGCGCTCACACTGTCCACAAGTGCTGGATCTGCAAAAAAAGAAGCCACCAAATTCGTTTGTGATCCAACCAATATGGCACCAGTTGTTGACCAAATGATTTAACATTCTGCTTCCCTGACAGCTGCGTTGCACGCAACAAAGGCGTTCGTTGTCGTAAATTTCGCACTTACTTTTTTATCTTGGTTGTTCAGCGAGAGAAAGGAACCTTGTCATCGCAATCAACACACCGACGCACGTGTTGATCTCCTATTTGAAGTGAAGTTTCGCTTCTGAAACAGAAATACAGATGTGCGATGTGAGCATTGAACACGAACATGAACATGAACACATGTGCATCCATCCAGGTGCTCTGCACAGTCGTGCAGTTCTGAACCCTGGACGTCGACAAAAATCACATGCGAAAAAACAGAAACCTTGGCAAAACGTTCAACCCCCCTGATACGTATGGCTTCCTCCGCGAAGGATGTTGAACCTGGAACGTCAGGAGCAAGCTTGACGCCCCCAGGAGCGAAGTCCTGCAACCCCGATGCGTGATCAACCAACTTGAACATATCATTTCCTGGCAAAATGCCATTTTCTCGTGCGATGGAAAAATATTGTGTCAATTCTCAAATCGTCAGCAACACTCTGTCAAAACTGTCCTTTTCCAAACCTCAGAAAAGTCAACATTTTATCAATCAATTTTACAGGACTGCACAAGATGCTCAAATTTTGGACATTTTCTTGCGTCTACAGAATGGCGAGGTTGCTCCAGCCCCCGTCAAAAACCTGCAGCTCAGAGTTCGGTCAGAACGAGTGGTCAGTCGCCACAAGCAGAAAGATCTATTTGACAGCGTGAAACGAGATTGGAATCACGAGTTTTCATCACTTATCGCTGAGGCAAGGAACGCTTTTGAAGTAAGCACGTAGGTATTCAAAGGCGTCATGCAGAAATAAAACTTCGACTGCCGTAAGTCAAGTGAGATGCTCTGCGGAACAACGGGTTCGGCCAGTCAAGTGCGCTCAAGTCAGCCCTCTCCAAACATTCAAACATTCGTTCACACAACGGGTGACATTCTCACCCGTGCAAGCATGAGTGAAGAACAACAGAAAAATTAACCAGCAGGCGGGTGAGCCGGGCGTGTCTATAGCACTGACTCGGTGGCACACAAGTTTGGAATTGGTCAGCGGCGCAGAAAGAGTTGCGGAAAGCAATCTTGATTCATTGAGAACCAACACAAATGGGCCCTGAATAGAAAAATGTCTTCGAACAACTGCTTCCTTTGACAGCTTGGAATATCAAGTCCATGGAACATGTGATTTGCCTTTGAAACAAGAGTTTTCAAAGTTGTCATTCAAAGCTCGACCTGTTGGTGCACAGAGCTTCGGTCATCCAGCACAGACTGAGGTGAAGCTTGTGCAGATTTTGCAGTGGATACACCCCACAACGTGTCCTACAACGAACAACAGGACTCTTGACTCTTTGTTAGCAGCCGATGGTGGCCACACCTAAATGTCTGGTCACCATGAGCCACCGCACGTTGTTTGACAAGCTGCACAGCACGTGCAGATCAGAATCTCCACCACCAGACAAGAAGGATTGGAAACGTACTGAATGCAAAACGGTCTAGTCTTGTGGAGATTGGCCTCCTTCTGGGTTCCACAGTGAGTTGAACAGACACAGACACAGAAGATAACGGACCTGCAGAATTACTCAACAGCCTCTCAATGAAACAAGATGCTGCATGACAACTGGAGTTTCATCAGAAAAAAGTTTAGCACGGTTGGATGAAAAAATAAATTCAAGGTTCTTCACATTTTTGATTGGTGCAGCTCGCGTAAAGGCCGCTTGGTGTTGACTGAGCGACACTTGGGCGGTGATTCTGTGTTGACGCGAGGAGAGCGAGGCTCTAATCCGGCGTCGCTGTTCATACAGCTCCGCCTCGTCTCATCAGCTGGGACGCGCAAACACAAGACGAGTCAAGACAAGTCGTTCGGGCGAAACGTGCTGCACAACGATCACAAGCACGAAAACAAAACAGTCATTCTGAGCAGCAGTGCATTGCTGTCCATTGGACGGCAAAGTGATTGTGGTAGTGGTTGTTTTCTGCTTCTCGGCTTGAACGGAGATTTGGATGCACATTCTTTGAAGAAACCACCTCTTCAAGGTTTCGTGGTTCCTGGCACGAAGTAGAACCACCTGACCCTTGAACAATTTTCCTGTAAGTTTGCGTCAGCGCTGCTGCAGGAGGAAAAATACTTTTGCTGCAGTGTTTGAGGCGTGTATCTCCTCTCCTGGGGTGGTGCCTGATTCGCTGAATAGTTCTGACTCGCACTCGTGACAAAGCGATCTATTCCCATCGGAATCCGCCAGCGACTGGACCCCAGCTCTGAGTTTCTTCAGTGATCACCTCCAGGAGTTAGTCAACAGTTTTGGTGAACAAGCTTCAAATTTCAAGCAAAAGAACCGAAGTGAGTGAAAACAAGGAGAACGGGCCAACAGAGTTTGTATTCTTTGAGTCCACAAGCACATCGCGAGTTTCGTTTGACACATTCCCTTTGTTGACACACAAAAGTCTCTAATTGCTGCACGAGGCACAATTTTTCTTCATTAAAAACGATGTGTCGCGCAGGAAGTGACCCGGATGGGAACTTCCCACAGGCGGATGTTTCCTGATGTCCTCCACACAACCACCAACGAGCGACACAAATAATGGGTTGTCCACTCAGCAATTTTGTCATCGGACGTTCGTCAAAACAAACGGCGCGGATAGGCATGTCCTGTTGACTCAAAACTTGCGCTGACTTCAGCTATTCTCTTTCTTGGAGGTGTTCTTTGTGCTCAAAGGACCTGAAAGGCCTTGGGCGTCAGACTGATGACAGCGCTGCAGCTGAACAGTCGCGGGAGATAACTTCACCAAAAGGCTTTTTGGAGAAAATCTATACTTCCCACATCGGTCGGAGGACTGACGTTCAACGCTTTTCATCTTCAGACCCAAAATAAAACAGGACTTTGTGTGTGAAGCTACGTTTGTCCTCAGTGCAATATGGATGAGAAGAAATTTTCCATTGATCAGACAGAGAATAGCTTGCGAGTGTACAAGTGCGATGAAAGCCAGACCAGCATAGAAAGTGAACCAGTCTGACCTCAGACTCCACCTTCATTCAGGGCCTAATATGATGATTAAAACAATTTACCTGCCGCAGACTTGTGACAGGCTGGTCATCCACGCGATAACAACAAATTTCCTGCCCGGATGGGGCCTGGATCGGCCTTCAAACAAACAGTACCTTTTGAAAGCAACTCATTTCCGCACGTTGAGTTTGATCCCCACTTCACAGCGTCACTTGACGTCAGCGGGTGTGCAGGGTCTCCCGTGAATTCGCTCACAGATTCACCACAATCAGACACATGTTTGCAGAAGCAAAGTGAAGCTGGCGTTTCAAACGTGATTTTGAATGCGATGCTGAGATGTATTCACTTTGCGTCACCAAAGAATCTTTTTTATTCGATTGAACAAACTTAATCTTGAATATTAATGTAGCTTTTGAAGAGTTTCTCCCTCAAACGAGCATAAATTGGAAACGGAGATTTTGCCGTGGTGACTTCCGCCAACAAAGGCTTCGCCAACAACACCCGACGGCGACGTTGACGTGTTTCCGCTCGTTGTCCATTATGAAGCCGAAATGGCACGCACGAACTCTGGACGATTATCATTGTCATGAATGACACATCTGGCCCAAGGAAGCAATCATGGTCATGACACCGGTCAAACACAAGTTTCTCACATGTGAGCCACTTGAACTTCATATCTTGCGCAAACAAAGTCCTGTCTCACCAATGAAGAGGTCTACACACGCAAAGATGAGCAGCTGGTGACATTTAGCCAACGCTCATTCTCACGAAGCATCTCCTCCCCCTTCAGTACCCTGTTGGCCTCCCTGACCTGTCAGATATCGTACTCATTATGTAAATAGAGAGTACACAGCAGTAGATAGCAGTAGGTAACGTACTGAAACAGTATGCAAGCTTGCGGTGCTGGGGTGTCGATCTCTTTGATGTTGGGATTTACCTGTCGGGTGGGAAACAACACATCGACGCGATTTATCACCAGCGAAAATTGCTACCAATGCCAAGTGCGAACAAATACTGGCAAAATTGCGCAACACTGATCAAAATATTTGTGGGCAGGCTCTGAAAAAAAATCCGGTTCGAGGTCCAACTGCGGAAGGTCCGTGTTGCATTCTAATCAGTGCAAGTTGAGTTGGAGCCACCATCTTGGTAAGCTCTGATGGCCTTTTGTACCATTGCAAGCAAACTTGTCCTCAGGAAGTTGGGGAGCGTGTCACGTCCAGACGTACACGGGATGCAGTCTGACTTGTGACGTGCGCAGGATATATACGTCAAAGGTCAAATTGTCTTCTGCGAAGAACTCTCAGAGCAAAAGGACTTCGCTCTGGGCAGTCCACAAGACTGACGTGTCACCTGCCTGGTGACAGCGAACCCGCCTTTGCGTTCTATTTGCAAACACGTCATCCCAAGTGGCGACCACTGTGTAGCAGTCGTGGGGTGACTTTTCCTGAGCTGGTCAGAGCCATTCCCAAGCTTGAAATCAGGATGCAAGAACATTCTTGCTTAATTTCTAAATCTTGAGGAGGTAATGAGAAAGAACCCTCACAACGGGAGCCCAGCTGTTCTTGCGCTCACTACTGTAGCGGAAGCTCCACAATTGCTACAGTCTGTGCGAACACCAAGTGAGTCACAGGAGCTTCGTTTAAGTCTCAACCACAAGACTTGAGTGAAAGAGTTTCTGTCCAAGGGTTTCTGTCCACACACGTTGCGTGCCTGATGGTCAAGAATGGCTCTGTGTAATGGAAGTCTTTTGAGCAGAGTGGTGAAAAGATGTGTAACCCGCCCTCGGGATTCGGAAGACCCGACGTACACGAGATGCTTGATTTCAAAACAGCGTCCTGACCAGAGCTCGCGTGTCTGAATCTATTTTGCAGGAGCGTGTGAACAAGTTTGAAATGCACAGAGGAAATGGGCAGCGTCGAGCATCCCAGCAGGTTCCGTCCATAAAGCTTTTTATCTGCATCAGGCTTTTGCCGCGGGTCATGCACATCGCTTGGGTTGCGAGCCCAACGATCTTCCAAACTTTGCAAACTGAGCACCAAAGGATTTCTGCAGACTTTACACATCTTTTCAGAGTGAATGTTCCACAGGGGGAAGCATGATAAGGCCACACTTGCTGCGACTGTGAAATTGACCTTCAATGACCATTATCTGTCTGCGCAACTCAGGGAAAAGTTCGTAAAGGTCACTAATCAGACAAGAACCTCCTGCAGGGGTCACTGTGGGGAGGCATCTCGGCGCTCGTGATTGCAACGAGCTGCGTGTATTCGGAGAACACTTCTGTGAGTCGAAGTTGGGAACAAAATTCGCCGGAACTCGTGAGCCTTGGGTGTTTCAGAGTCAAACATGACGCATTGTACGAGTAGAACAACATTTGCAGTCCATTGGATTGACGACCCGAACGTCAGTCCGTCCAAAACGCCAGAGACGGACTTCAATCAAACTCGAACAACTTTCAAGAAAACTAAGTCTCCATTAGGATCTTTCCTCGCTTGGCTCATTTCATTATCTTCAAGTTTTGTTTTCCAACAAACCCTCGCATGAATCTTTCTTCGCCTTCCCGCATTACTCTCACTGCAGCCCAAAGTCCTGCTCGTCTTGTCTGTAGCTCACTGTTGATCTACGTTGCCCTCTGAAGAGAACAGTATGTAATCGCCGCTCCTCAGTGTAATAAGCATTCCAGGTTTCTGTGTGAACAGTGCCCAGGTTGAGGTGCATCACTCAGAGTCTAATGGACTAAACCCTCTCAAAACACCAAGCAGATTGCAGAATCTTAGATCTAAACGCTCACAGAGAAAGCTGTCGCCTCAAAGTTACGCCTGGGATTTCCAAAAGTTTTCCGAAAAGGGAAAACGATTTTGTGCAGGAAGCTTGTGGTCACAGGCAAACAAGATCCCCCCATCTGTCTCCAAGGGAGGCCTTTTGGCAATTTGACAACTTTTGCAAGTGGGAAATTGTTTGTTTATGGCCAAAAATGTCAGAAAGGCGTTTCTTTCGGAAACCAAGGCGCTTTGCTAGAAGAACTTACACAGACAGAGACGTTCGAAAGTGTCCGAACTGAGCAAAATTTCAAGAAGAGACGGTCGGGTAATTTGTTTCTCTGTTTGTCTTTAGTGATTGGGTTGTGGAGGAAAGTAGATGTTGTGATTTCGATTTTGTCCGCACACTGGAGGTGAGATAATGAGTTTCCTGCGGAACCTACTCAGCCTCAAATTGACTATACATTTGGTTTCCCTGGAAATTGTCACAGAAACCTGTCGCCAAGGAAGTCCAGTGCAAACAGACCCCTTTATCCAAAAGATCTTTATTTCTTCAAAAGCACTTGTACGAACACGCGCCGACGCACCAGTTGCCAAAATGTCACGAGCGCGTCAAAAGAACAGGTCTTCCGAAACAGAACCGAAGGAGAATGTCTGAGCGGCGCGAATCTGAAGCAGAATCTGGAAAATGCGCACGCAAATCATAAAAAATACAATAACCCACCTGTAGAAGATACAGTATTTGTCAGTCGGTGTTGCGGAAATTGTTTTGTGCACTTGTCACCACGTTTTAGAAGTACTCCAAAGCGCTAAGCAGGATCTGTCAAGAGTGTAAAAGCCACCAATGAGGTAAGTTTTGCCTCTGTTGAGCGGGGAAGCTGAAAACTAACAACAGCTCCGCGGTTACAGCTCCATAGTGATACATTCACACTGTCAATATCCAATCAGCTTCGCAGAAAAACGTCGCATATCTATTTCTTTCAAGCCACAACAAATCTATTTTCCTCGTGACAACTCGCTTGGTGGGTCCTTGATCAGAAGTGTGGCGACCCTCGCCGTGGGGGCAAGAGAAGGCTCGCTTCAACGTGAAATGAAACTGCAAAAGATGAACTTCACCCATTGTTGTGGGTGTGTGAGGGAGATGAACAATATTTGAAGCCAAAGGGCAGGCCCCCTGGATCCCTTGTAGAGACTGAAGCAGGCAGAAAAGTTGTCCCTTTCCCCACAGGAAACATGAAAGAAAGACAGAAAGAGAGAGACAGAGAGAGATTGAATGAGTGATTGATTGAATGAATGAGTATTGAATGATTGAGTCAGTCAGTCAGTCAGTCAGTCAGTGCACGTGTATGCGCGAACTCCGGTCCTTCCATTTTGCTCGCAACGAGGACTGCCGAACTCGTACAGCTCGACGCCGTCATCAGACGCCTTGCTTGCCTGGTACTTGCCTTGTTTTTGTGGATTCACTACAAACGTCTCGTTGTCAACCTGAGAAAGCAGATAGGACAGTTTATGCTCCAAGAGCGATGGCGTGATCCCACAGTGCAGACCACGTCGACACCATACTGGATCTCACACAGAAAAGTTTGAGACACACTGTATGGCTTGAATTGATGGGACTGAAGTAGTAGAACAAGAAAAAGTGTGGAGGCAGTCTTCGAAATGTCAACTGTACCATCTGTCAAATTTTTCAGCCGCTTTTTCCCGGAGACACCACTCAAGGGGTTTCCTCCGTCAGAAACGTGCAGAAATCTGTCTCTCTCCTTGGGATGTTCCGCATCGGATTTCTGCTGAAGCCCATCATTCCTCATCCTCAAGAAGACAAACTTCCATTTTCACTTTCACGCAGGAGATTCTCAACCCGAGGCTTGTCCAGCACTTCACGTTGATCCCTCAATTGTGCTTCTGGCCATTGCAAGATCGAAAATCACTGGTGACATCATCAGTTTTGTCATCTCTCAAAGTTGGGCAAAAACAAACGCAGGGATTTGATCTTTCGACAATCTCAGTTCGGATTTTCTTGCATTTTGTGTGGTTTTGTTGGCAGTGGCAAAACCTCGACGTCTGGCACTGACAGTTCGAACCAGGGTGAACCAAACACACCAAGAGCGCTCAACTGGTGACTTGGTTGACAGTTTGCGGTCAGTTCAGTTTCGTGTTCATCACTGAAGACAGCGGTTGGTACAATCAACACAAGAACCACACACAGGGATCAGGTCCGAACCGTCACCTTGACAGAGACGAACACATTTGTGCGTGCCAACAAGCGCAAGGAAACAACGAGGTCATTTCAGGCAGAGTGGCTCCAGTGACAGGTCCACTGCATCGTTGAAGCGCATCGCGACTCAAAAACCTCCTCTTGACCTGATAATTCTGTTCTTATTCCAGCTCAGGCCTTGACGTTCGGGTGATGAGACGATGAAAGGTCTTGGGACGTCACACACCGGAAGAAAGAAATGCGTTTCGTGTTCACTCGTTCCAGCTGTGTCCTCAAGTGGACACGACCTGATTGCAAGGATGGGAACTGAAAAACTAGACTGCTTTTGAAATGAGAATCGTGACTTCAAGAGGGAAATGTGGTTTTGGGAACACAAGGTTCCCACACAACTATTAGGAACCCACCACTGGGATTTCACTTCACCCAGACACAACCACGGATTGTCTCGCGTTGTTTGAACGTCCCGCCTGTTGCAGGGAGCACCATCCATCAGCGCCAAACGCTTGAGCATCCACTGATGGGTGCTCGGGATGTCGACGTTATCATAAAGAACCCGTAAATATGAAATATGGGACCGTAAAGCAGTGGGTAGATCAACGGACTGAGAAATAAGTAGATATGCAGCTCGGAGCACTGTGAAAACAGTGCTGGAAATACGATTTGGGTGGCATTGCAATGGAGGTTATCTACTTTTAATCTGTCTGTGCAATAATTCATCGCGATGATTCATCTGCATGACTACTGTCACTTCTTTTTTTGATCTCTTGCTTGATTTTTGCATTGTAAAACTGTGCGGTTGAGACAGACTACCGTATCGAGTGAACAGCACCAGAAACCAGCAGCGTTGCACCGTTCTGTGCACGACTCTGCACGTCTGCTTTGGCACAACAGACTCGGCGCAAACCGTATGGTCATCAACCAAGAACCCTATTGGGGAGGTTTCGCAAATTGGAGACGTGGACGTCGGCGTGGACGTAGACATAGAATCTCACCCTGTGAGATGCAATCCTCCCCAGATACTTGTGATACTTCTCTTGTTCTGAACAAAATTTTGTCCTTCTTTGTCAATCTTCTTGGAAAAAGTTGATGATAAAAGAAAAGCAAACTTTGCTTTGGACTTGAATTTTTTGTGGTGTAAAATATCCCACAGGCTGAGATTCTGTGCCTACGTTCACGCCGACGTCTACGTTTCCGATTTGACAAACATCTCCCCTTTGATAGAACCTTGCCCACGAACGTGATGCAACAAACTTGAATCTGAAACGACAACTTTCGCAAAGGACACCTGTTCGGAGTGCGCCATAATGACGACAAGTCCAAAATTTCCAGGAAGTGATTGCGTACGAAAAAGGCGATTTGTGGGACTCTGGGAAAAATCACCTCACATCAAAGCTCTCGATGATCCACTGGTCTGATCCACATTCTGCATGACTTGCCTCCAAAAACCCTTTTTGATGCAGTTGTTTACCTTTCGCTGGAGACGCCTTGGAAGACAAAACATGCAGGAGGAAAGGGACGAACAGCTCGTGTGGAACAAGTTGTTGTTCTCTTGACATCAAATACGTGAAACCAATGCACCCTTGACATTTCGTACCGACCGGCCCACTCAAAAACCAACCCGCCTTGCCAGAACGGACAGTCACGAGACATCTTGGTGAACCTTGTGTGGTTCCGATTCAGTCCTGGTCTCCGGGCTCATATTCTTTTCCAGATGTGACACACTGTCAAAAGAGGTGCTGCAAAAACCCTTCAAACTAGCAGGTAAAATCATGTCCAAATGCAAAGACGCGGATTCTTTCGCCCCGTTTCTCCATTCCTTGTGTGTCATCCTCTGTTGGTGCTGTTCCCACTTTCACAATTTTGCAGCTGTCGCACAAGAAACATGTATCAACGACAATACCAAAGCATGCAGAAAAGTGTTGCAGGTCTGCAAAGATTCGGTAGACGCTTCCCGTACAAAAGAACGCAAATTTCATGCATTCACAAAGAAATTCGTCTTGTGTGAACTTTTTGTCGTTTGTGTTTGTGATGTGGAGCGAATTCTATCAGGATTCGCTTGGCGGATCTGAGCGCACGCAGAGCAAGGAGTCCACTTCAGGAGCATGGGACCTTCGAGAAGTTCAACTCTTTTCATTTGCACTCTGTCTCTGTCTCTGTCTGTGTCTCTGTCTCTCTGGAGTCTGCTCGCACAAAACACCTGTCCTTCACAAGAAAACAGTCATTAGACCACACAACATTTCAGTGGACGTTGAGTATCCCGTGAGAAATTCCGCGTCCTCCTCTGCATCGCATGAGCCACAGTGTTTGAGTCCTCGCTGTACCAGCTGTGACCTTTCTCCTGCCGGAACCTATCAGATGTGAATTCATCACATCCAAATACACTGAATCAGCGGCAAATCCACAGGGAGCTGGACCTGAGACGCCTGGCTTCAAACCATAGAAAATGGGGACGAGAAATTGTGGAGTTGAGGCTGTTCAGGGGAGCACTCCTGTGAAACACCAATTCATGACGCGCGCCAGAAGCTAAAAACGCTTTTGTTGTGAAAAATGATGGAGGCGTTGGGGACTGACTCCACTTGTTCGACGCTGAAAGTCTCTTGAAACAAGAACACAAGAGACTCAACTCGCTTCGTTAAAAATGGCAGAGAATTGTGAACAATTCGCTTCGGCCATCACGAGGAAGCATCATGAACGAACGTCTCGTTCGATTTTCTTTCCTGAAGATTTTCGAACTTGCATTGAACAAGGTTGTTTTGTTAAAAATTTCTTCCAGACGTGTGCATTTTCTTCACAAAGGGCTTCGCAGAACGAAAACAGCTTCGTCGCGGACTGCACGTTGTTAAAAATGCCAATTAAGCACAGCGAATACAGGTGTCTGTTTCAAGGGTTGTTTTTGATCACGTGGAGTGAAAAGACGCCAACGGAGACAAATCAGTGAGTCCAATTGTCTCATTGGGTATGAGGGAACCTGGACTCTGTACACTCCCCATCTCTTCGTCCCCTGTCTCCTCCTTTCCTTTCCACACTTCTCTGTCCCTACCGTCGTTGCTACTCCTACACCCTCGGGCAAGCTGCTCAGACCCACGTTCTTTTTCCATCGTGCCTCTGACTTTTGCAACACAAATACTTTTTCATCCCAGCATCTGTAATGCAGCACACGCACACACACGTACAATCCCAGACATACCCAAGCTTGTGCACAGTGACTTTCGAACTTCTGATTTGTGTAGCTGAGCGTATTCGCTTCTCGTGCCCACGCGCCCCAGGTCGTGTTTTCCACCTGACGGAGGCGCACCCCCACGCCCGCGCGGGGCACAACAAACGAATCGGTCCATTGAAGCAACAAATGATGTCGTGCAAAGGGTTTCGCCCAGCCGTGATCAGGTTTCGGCACCACTCGTATTCTAGTTCTCAGCACAACGAGTGTGGAACGATGATTCGCTCAGAACAACCCAAGGGGTGAGTTGTTCTGAAGTATGTCAACCATCGCAGCTTTACAGACGAGTGGTCAACACACTGAAAGCAGGTTCAGTGTTCAATTGACTTTTCAGTTGACTTGATGTCTGCCAAGAACAAATGCACAAGCGGGACAACAGGAAAAAGGGACAGTGATCACCATCTGTTAGTCCTCAGCAGAAACAAGTTGATCTCATGAAACCGAGACAGACCGTGGGAGAGTGTTGACACTGAACGTGCTGATTAGCCCCGCTGTGTGACTGATTGCCGCGCTCGTGGCAGCGACACCTCCCCGTGAGTCGTCTGTGCGCCGACTCCCCAATCTGAGATCAGCGACAGAAGCCTCCCAAGGACAAGTGACAAGAAAGGATAGAGTGCAGAAAGAAAGAGGAAGAACCAGAGGGACACACTCACACACACACACACACACACACACATCATCCTTGCCTCCTTGTGAATGTGAATGAATGTGAATTACAGGATTCGAGGGGGCGAGTTATTCTCCTGCAGATCAGTTCAAAACTACACTGTAAATTTCTCAAATTTTGTTGAATCGACTGAAGTGAGGCAACTTCACAGCAACTAGCTCCTGGAAGTCCGTACCCGCCTGACTGCGAAGCATTTTTTTGTTGGGGTGTCGTCTTCCTTTGGTGGTCGAAGTCTGGCCCAGACAGAAGATCACCAGGGCCCACACCTTGCAAACAATTGAAAAGGACATCTCTCCCTCATTTTCACAATTGTCCTTTTCTACAAATCAATATTTTGAAGTGGGAACTGGGCCCTTCCTACAAGGGTCGGATCCCAGTTGGAAATGGTTGGGACCCTCGACAAAAACCCGGAATCCCCGAGTGCTGTTTCATGCTCCCACGGAGACAGGAGTGTGTAGCCACGTTGGAGCCCCAACCCAGTCTGTCTCAGACACAGGACTGATGTTTCGCATCCTTGGTGCAAAAGTTTACCTTTCCTCACTCTCGTTGCTTTTCAAACTCCACGAACAACAATCATCCACTTGTGTGACATCAGCTGGATATTTGAACAGTTCTACGAGGCAAGGTCAAAATATTGCGGGGTTTTGCATGTTCACTGTTCAGCTATTCGACGCACACGATTGATTCCAGACCTTCTCTGACCAGCAGAGTCTATTCTCCTTCACGCAGTCACAAATGTGTTCGATTTTGGAACAAGAAAGTTTGAGCTCTGCCTGGCCAAACTCTGAATCCGCGCCCAAAACCCATTTGGTTTGTCAACACAACGAAGTGCAGTGAAAGTGTCAAGGTAAACAAAGCGACACTTCACGTCAATGCAAGTGTGCAACGACATAGACTTGTTGTGTGTACCGGCTATATTTCTGTGAGAAATTTGCAGAATGAAACCGTGTTCCGAGTTGTGAACCAGGACGTCATTGTACAATCCCAAGCGAGTCTCATCCACGGAAATGGCAGGGGAATAGGCGAGCGTGAAGTCCACCAGAAAATAGCCTCAGGATTGTTCCAAAGTCTAGAAAACCCTCCCTTGGTAGCCAGCTCGTCAGAAAATAGAAATTTGTTGTTCCAACATCACGACGGCAATGACCGCTGAATGTCAAAGCTGAGTGTGCCGCACGTGTGGCCTTCCGTCCTTTTCATGATCACACAATGTAGATTACCTGCAACAGGCTCCTAACGAGAGGTCAAGTGTGTGTGTGTGTGTGTGTGTGTGTGTGTGTGTGTGTGTGTGTGTGTTTGTGTGTGTGTGTGTATGTGACAGTGTCCAGGGGTGGAGCAAAGACAGGATGGGAGAATGACTCCTGACTGAGCCAGGGGTGTTCGGTTCACCCACGGTGTGTTGTCGGTCTCGGTGTTGTGTCTTGCTTGCGATAACGTCTGTGCCTGTTTGGTGGCTTTCAGTGCATTTCAGATGGCACTTTGTTTTCGCTTTCTGGAGCCGAAAGAAACTCAAAGAGCAAAGTGGACAATCGTTACCTTCTGGTGCTTCCATGTCACCGGTGAACGTGGTGTGTAACACACTCAACATTCACTCCCCATGACTTGTATCGCTGAGTGTGAGTGGGCATAAAAATAAGGATTTGTGTTTTTCGGCAAACCCATTTGCTTTCGAAGACAGGTGCAGAAAACAAGTTCTGAACATTCACAGGAAGAAATCTTGCGAACGCTGATGAGGTTCTGAAGCCAGCGGCGCACAACAATGACGTTCAGAACCCTGTGCAATGCAGGAACAAACTTTCTTGTCGTCGTTGCACACGCGACAGAACCTTTTGTGTCAGAACCAGGCACGTGGAAATTCAATCTTAGGTTCCTTGCATCCTCAAAGTTTTGGCGTCCCTTCCAGTCGACATTGTTCCTCAATTGCAAAAGAAATCCAGGTTTAGTGGCTTCGGTGTGTGTCAAGTGGGTCATTATTTGCGTGAAGAAGCACGCTTTTGACGCCGCTAGACGCGATGGACTGAAGCGGGTTTGCTTCACTGCAGAAGCCGTAATGACTTCTCCACACGCTAAGTGGAAAGACGCTTTTAGGCTCTTTGCGTCTCACTTCACGCCCACTTGCAGCCAAGTAGACCCGAACAGAAAATTTGCCTCCGCATCGTGCTGAATTCAAAAGAGTGACTTTCTTACGCTGCTGTCTTTTGTCAACGAATTGTAATGCAAAATATGGAGATTTGTATGTGGATGGTTGCTTGTTCCAGTGCAAGTTTGTGAGTTTATCCGGCGGATTCAAAATTGGGGTTGGAAGCCCGATCGGGGTCCAACCCCAGTCGGAGTACCGGCAAGTCCAACTCTGACGAATTTTTTACGAAGTATATATCTCACAACAGTTAGACGAAGCCCATTCAGTTCAGCGCCCTTAGCTGTGACACTCTGTTTTTCATCACGAGTCTGGAAGATTGTCTCATATGGCTGGAGTCCAAACTGAGCCCTAGATATTTCTGCCATGGCTCAAAGGGAAACGGGTCTGGGCAGACGGGCCCTTGATGGTGATTACTGAGCATCGCACGCTCACGGCGCCTTCGGCACGTTTCTTGTGGCGGTGCATGTGTTTCGTTTGCAATCTGAATGTGAACGTGCCGAAGCCGAGTACAATCACTCACCGTTCGGCGACCACCACAAAGCTGAGCTGCTACAGGATCCAGAGGCATCTCCAGGTCAATCAGGGATTTTCTCTTTGTCTCGTCTCACCTTGCGGGCTGCTCGCACAAAAGAGCTCTTCATACTCTGGCGGATTCAGAGTGCCTCCTCCCTTTCGACGCAACAACAAATGGTTCAGTTCGCTCAGTTAGCGCGGAAAGGCGCACGAATTCTTCAGTGTCCCGTGTTTGATTGAAAGATGAAAGTTCCCCAAGGGTTTGGGGTCTCTCTATCTTGACCCCAATTCTGGTTTCGCTGGAGGTGTTGGACATCCAGGAGCGAGTCTTGGTTCAAAGTTGCCTGGAATTCCCTTGCGGCGCTGTCCTCACCCCTTCAGAACCTAGACTCCAACAGTCCGGCTGCGCTGTGTTTCCTACATTACTTGGATTTCCACTGTCTGCGATGTGATTTTCCCTCCAAGCGATTGTCCTTGTTGACAAGGCAGTTCAGATGGGACAGAATTGTGAGAGCTTGGCTTGCCTGACTGTATGATGTCTGGGGTTCTTCCAAACATAAGCAAGAAAGTTTTTCCAACTCCACCACCGATTTTTTTCTCATTTCATCAGGAGGTCGCTGTCAGGTTTCATCGCAATCACACAGCACCACATCTAATTGAGCTTTTGCTTTCACGGAGGCAACGACTTCCCAGCTGTGAAGCAGTCTAAGTGAAGTGCCACATCCTTTCACGTTCTGTTGTCAAGACTCGGTTGTGCCAGAGGTTTGATGCTGACACTGAATGTGAAACGCGTTTTTGACATTTGACAACATCACATGAAATGTTCGTCGCACACAGAAGAATGAACGAAGTCACCTGTTTTTTTCCTGTCAGATGTGGGAAAATTTGCGACTTGGAATTGTTCGAGTGTGTTTGGCTGGTCTAGAGATTCGTATGGCAAGTCCACAGTCTCTCGCTGTGGAGATTCTGCTCGTACATACGAGGCATGTATTTTATATTCCCGATGCGATGCGATTTCTCCGGCACGGTTGGTTTGTTCAACACCAAATTTTGAACACTTTCACAAGGGATGTTCACCTTCACTTTGGATTACTGGCTGCACTCAGCCAATGTGTCTGTGACCCAGGGATCGACCTTGAACTTGACCTGGTGTGAGGTCGGCAAATTTTGGTTGTGCAGTCGCTTGTTGAACTGATGCATTCCTTCAATTTTTTTACAATGTTGTGTTTGCTCCTGAGGTTTGTTCTCTTGTTTGTTAATCCAGGTGTGTCTGGTTGACATGCAGAACAGCATTTTAGTCTCAAATTCCTAGCCAAATCCAGTTTGAGTCTGATCCAATGTCTGCTGTTTGGGGCATTGAAACCATGTACAAGACACAAGTCCAGTATTGGCACAATAAATTCAAAGGAGGCCACAAGAACACAGCAGACCTTCCCAGGAGCAGCAGGCCAAGATCCAAAAGGGAACTCCTAAGAACATTGAGAAAATCAAGGCCCTCATGGATGAAGACAGGAGACACAGTGGGCGTGACACTGCAGAGATGACTGACCTGTCCATTGGGCTCATGAACAAAGTGTTGAAAACTGATTTGAAGATGAAGAGAAAGTCTGCCAAGTCCTCAGAAAACCAGAAAAGTAAGGATGACTGTTGCTGATGATAACATCAAACTTGTGTGCAGTGATCCTGACCCAGAGAGTTTCCTGCAGAGGATAATAACAGGTGATGAGACATGGATTTCCATGTTCACTCCTGAGCCGAAACAAGGGTCGACATCATGGGTGTGCCCTGATGAGCTGCGTCCACAAAAGTCCCGCTCCACTGGATCAGCAAAGAAAACAATGATGACACTTTTTTTACTGCAAGGGGGTTATTATGTGTGAATTTTTGCAGAAGAGTCCTGAGAACAATTGATTCAAAATGTTACTGTGAAATGCTCAGTCAATTGAAGGAATGCATCAGAAAAAAGTGACCAAACTTGTGGAGAAACAAGTCTTTCCTCCTTCATCAGGACAATGCTCTGGCTCATGTTTCACAATTCACAAAGAACAAAATGGCCAAATGGGGTATGGAGACACTTCCTCACCCTCCTTTTTCGCCTGACCTCGCACCTTGCGATTTTAGCATTTTTCCTAAGCTAAAAAACCAACTGCGCAGCCACAAGTTCAGAAAGATTGAGGACATGCAGGCTGAATCATGTGAAATTTTGAGAAAGTTTGGACCTGAAGTGTTGAAATGGTTGGCCACTGGCAAAAGTGTTCCATTGTGAATGGAGACTACTTTGAGGGTATCCATGTGACCATTGATCCACTCTTCAGCAAAGATTCTGACAAAGTGATCCAGAAGGGGACAGTGACCACTGATCACCTGCCATCATTTTCCATCAGTGTTCCATGTTCTTGCATGTTTGTGAGCAGTTTACTGTTACTTGCATGCCACTTTTGCTTTGTTGTCTTTGCATGAGTGTTGCCCCTTTCATTGTTGTTATTCAATAAAAATTTTATTGATCTGCAAGTTTCCGATCCGTAAATACAACGTCCGATCGGTAAAATCGTGTGCATGTCTCGTACATCCTCAATTTTTGACCTGTGGAAATCTGAAGGCAAAAAGGTTTTCCGCCAACTGAGTCCAACTGTCTGCAGAAGTGTCTTTGTGGCTCAGCAGAACAACGGACTTAAACGTACACGACAGAAGTGACTTGTACGCGTGGCAGGTGTCCAATTTCGTGAAGACAGAGACGCTCGGAAAACAATCCACCTTTTCCGTCTTTGTCCCAGGCAGAATGCGGGGAAAACACCTGCCCCGGTGTGGACTTGATCCTGCTGTAGATCAGGATTACCGAGCAGACCGGAATGGCCTGAGCTGCGTCCAGTCGTTGCGGTAAGTGTGGGGCGATTACCGGACGGAATCCCCGCGGCCCGGAGCGAATCCCCGTGAGGTGCTGCCCCGAAGGGAACGGTTCATCCGCGGCACAACCGCCAATATCACTGATGGAAATGGAACGCTGAGCCACTCTGCGTATGCAGTCGAGGAAGTGTCTGAGAGAGGTGTGCGTGATGTAAAAGAGCCAATAGAGACCGGGCTTGGGCTCAGGCCCCAACTGACCGTCTGTCCCACTTCGATTCAGATCTGCCTCTAGCCCCCGCCGAATGTTGTGTTGTCGGGGTGCAATGGTGAATCTGTTCTGAACCACGACGCTGTGACGAACCACTTGACGTGTGACAGAATTTGCCTGGTTTGCTTGGTTCTTTCTTGTCGGTCAGTTCAGCGAAGTTGACCCGGTAAGTAGCTCCAAAATGTTCAGAATCAATGCCCAGTCAGCCCCGTTCTGCTCCAATCCTGGGTCCTACAAACTCAGAATGGCCTTGCGAGTTTTGCCTTTTCCCAATGGTCGGTTAACATTTGACAGCAGAAATGGCAGCTCTGGCCAATCTGGAGGACCAGGGGAATCTCGGCCTGGTTCCGCCCAATTTCGCAGTCAGACACAAGTTTCTGGGCAAATTTTACAGTGTCAAAGTTGGGTCCGAATCATGCGTCATCAATCTCACATTGCAGAAAGACCCCAAGACCAACTTCGTAATTTTTGATGAGCCAAGATTTTTTCTGCCAAGTGACCGAAGCAATCGCTTGCGAAGTTTCCTTCTTGGACAAAGCATGCGGAACAACGTGTTCCTCGAATGAACAACTTCACATCATATTCTGTAATCTGGAGGGGAAAAAGAGAGTCTTGCCTGGATCTATGATTCCAGAACCACAGTCCGTCCGTCTGTTTTGCTCTTGACTTCATGTCCTTGTAACATCTGTTCACTGTTCCACTGGGGGTTCAGTGAAGCATTGGACGATTGTCAGAAAAGCTTTCCAGAGGGACACTGCAACACTCTCTCTTAGCGAAACGCCATCCATCGCTGGACAACAAACTGGATTCTCTGACACAGAAAACAGTGCTTTGTTTTACAACTGGTCTCAGCGCTCATGCTTAAAATGGAAATGCTGGTTACAATTCCGGCACAGGAAGCGCCGTGGAGAGCGGTTTTTCTGCGGATGGATCCGAGAGATAAGGCGAAAACGATCGCACTAAGAGGATTGCAGAAATGGAACTCGATTTGCCATATTGACCGCATATTAGTTTCGAGAATTCCCTTTCGTCCGCCGCGAAATTGCAAAGAGCTGATGAGAGATACTCGATTACATTTTAACCGCGCTGAGAGCAGATCTAATCCGAAAGTGAAGCACTGATCAGGCAAAGAGGATTTGGGAAGGAACCTTCACCCAGAAAAAGTGTGGCGATCGCAACCTTCACAGAGCTCAATCCAAACCAAACCTTTCGTTCCACGTGGCGTGTGGCCTCGTGTGCCAAAGGCTTCCGCCCCTTGCAGGAAGCTCCGCGGCAGCGACGCGCGAGTCAGAAGAGGAAGAAAGTTTGCAGATCGATGTTCAGTGAATGAACACTTTCCGATGAACACCAGCTGAGCTTCTCCATTGTCAGAGAGTCAATTACCGCGTGTAATATTTTTCATCCAAAAGGGGAGCAGAGAAATAGAGCCGAGCGCTTTGAGTCTGAGGTGAAACTCCGAGCTCCACACACGCTCGCCCTCTGCGTGATGGAAGGTGTGTGAACTAAAGGTCACCGGCTGCACCCACCTGCAGACTCTCGTGAAAAGGAAAGACCACGCAGGTTGACGTAACGGAAGAGCGTTCATATTCACGACACAAACAGCACGCTCTCCTTATTGCAACAACAAAAAACACCGAAGACTCGTACGAATTCAAACAGCCAGGGTCAGATTGAGGGCCCCATGGGTCCGAAGCCCCGAATTCCACAACAAATTATTCACACACACATACACACACACATTCACACACACACACACACACACACACACACACACACACACATTCACACACTCACACGGAATACACCCAGTTAAAATCCACTGTGAAATTTTCAAGGTTAAATTTATCCTTTGAGGTTGCCATTCCACCGACAAAAGCGCGCTCTGTCAAAGGTGAGTTTTTTTCTTGTTACATTGTTTTGTGGTTGGCAAGGAAATGGCACACGAGTTAATGTTTTCACAGTGATTCGGGGAATGTCTGTCTTGGCTCTTTGTTCGCGAACAAAGATGCCTGCGACGCAAACTCTGTTTTGAAATTTGAAATTTCCTTCAACAGCAGCTTTGTGGCATGAGAGAAACAGTGCTTTTGTTTCACAGAAACTTCACAGATCGATCCGTTGGTTGTGCTCGTCCTGCCCTTTTCACAGGAAACACTGCACAAGGCCGTGGCAAAATTTCTGCACAACGCCGTGGAGATGCAGGCATTTTGACGACGAGCCACACCACATTTCCCCCTCAAACTACGAAAGTGGCGTGCGATTTGCAACCTCAGCTCCTCAGCTCCGGGGTGACCTCAACCTCAACCTTGGCTCTTCCAGGTTCACCGGTTCACCGGGCTGTTGGTTGTGACACAACAGCAACAGGGTTCAGGTTCCTGTTTTGTGTTGGTTTTCTCTTGCGGTCCCGCAGTCAGTCTCCAAGGTAATTTTTTTGTTAGGTTGAAAGGCCAATTGTTGACACCACTGTCATTTCGTCGATCAGAATCCACAGGGGTATGTTCATTGATGTTTCGAGAAACTACAGCCACGTTCTTGTTGTGTTGCTCGTGTTCACTTCCGCGCAGCAAAGTTTGATGCAGGATATTTCCCCCGCGCCCCATCTAAACCTAAAGAGCAATATCTGTCAGAGGCTAAGTGGGCGATTGTCATGAATAAGTGAATGCTATTGAAACATATTACGAGCGTTAAGCTACAGCGAGGCGGCGCGGGGGCTGACAAGAGCTTTTGGATGTTCCTGGATGGCAATGCAATTAACTGTGACATCATAAGGTGTATTCCTTTCCGACGTTTTCAATGTGGTTTTCCTTCGAAATCAGGGTTTCCTTTTCCCAGAAATGGAGTTACAAAACTTTCAGTAAACCACTGGATGGAAGTCTTACCAGTACTTTTCGAAGGGCCATGAAGTCATAAACTCGTGCTGACGTACATTTGGAAGGAAATGAGAATCTGACACGACTTGAGTGTTATCAAGCACGAATAATTTTTTTGCGTGTGATGAGACAATGGGGAGTGTGATGCAATTTTTGTTTTAATCGCCTGAGATCGTGCCCTCCAAACTTCCGTGGTGTCTGTTCAGACTGTGGGTCGTGTCCTGTGTGCATGGTGCACATCAGTTCGCTCTCAGTTTTCAGCTGACAAAGAAACAGCCCCCCCCCCGGAAGTCTGCCCACGTCTGTCGTTTTTTGTTCTTGATTTGAGATTCAAATGACAAGAAATTGAGACGATTTCGGGACAACGTACTGACATTTTGCTGTGATCGCTCTGTCTTTGGTTGGTTTGTTGGAAGATTGGGCGAAGAAAAGGAAACAAGGAAGGTTTCAGACCACTCAGGCAGGTTTTCGTCTGGAGACGGGAGGTGGATCTATGAGTTATTTCACAAGCAACTACAACACCGAGACAGCAAGAAAGTGAAATGTTGGAGAACATTTTTTTGAGAAACGTTTTCACCTGTGTCAGACGTTAAATTTGTTTCTTTGATTTTGGTTGTGTCGTTCATTTCACTTTTCACAGGAATTTACGTAATAGATATAGAACGAACACGAGATGTTTCACAGGCAGTTATGGAACGATCTGACAAGGTTAACGCACTGCAGACGAATGCTCGGAGCACATATCAGAACTTGCGAGTGTGCTCAGATCATTCGAGACTTTGTCAAGAATGATCAGCACAAGAGCAAATTCT
>JAAUXT010143109.1_pt1 | contig 34525 bp, 27 predicted proteins | sample 7278171 | NCBI WGS metagenome assembly JAAUXT01 (sample SAMN14350112, study PRJNA611818) | marine sediment metagenome | isolation source: surface marine sediment (1.8m) | place: French Polynesia: Moorea | collected 2018-08 | reverse complement strand
CCCCTCCCCGGCACCCCCCCCCCTCCCCCCCCCCACACCCCCCCCCCCACCCCCCCCCCCCCCCCCCCCCCCCCCCCCCCCCCGCCCCCCCCCGGGGCCGCCGGCCACCGCCCAAAAAGAAAAAGAGAGAAGAGAATCATGCTCCGTCCTGCATTCCGTGTTCCAACTGAACCTACCTACCTATTATCGTCGTTCCCCGGGGTCGATTCCCCGTAACGAGGTGAAAGCACTCGAGGAAAGATGTTCCTGGCACCTAATTCAGAAAGGTTGGAGTTTCGTTTTTGAGGAAGACAATTTTGCGCCCAGCTGAGCTAAGTTTCGTGAAGTTTCACATTTCTTGCGGACGAAGCCTGAACTTTTTTCTCCTACACGATGAAGAATATATCTCCATCATCTGCAAGGAACAGCTTTACTGACGGACATTGCAAAGCGCTGAACATTATGTGGTTGAGGGCGCGCTGCCTCCTTCGGCAGATTTATCTCGAAATTCTTGTCAGGAATTGTCTCGTCTGTTCCGCCTTCCTGAGTCCCTCTGTGAATTCAGCGAACCTGGGAGAATTCTGTGGCAGAACAGTTGCCTGATGGACAAGATACGAGGCGCGAGGTGCGCAACGAGATTTATGGAAGCCTGGGCTGCCGCGGGAAACCCAGGCGAAAACCTCTCATAGTCTCAGACAAACTTAATTGAAGTCTGCCCCGCCTTAGAAGGTGAAATCTTGTCAGATTGCGTGTCCTTTGAGTAACACATCGTACTTTTCTTGTAGCTTGCCGTGCTTTTCTTGCATGTGATGAGGAGATAGGTTTCTGGCATTACTTTCTTTCATTTGACACCCAAGTCCAATGAATTTTTAGGAGAAAACACGCTCGACAATATATTTGTCCTCTCAAAATACAGAGACAAAACTTCATCATCTGGAAATATTTTCAACAGAAAATCCTGAAAAGAAAAGAAGACAGAAAGGTTGCACTGAAAATTGTTTTACCTGCACAAACAAAACAGCAAACAAGCAAAAACGGCACTAAAGCACCTGAAGCTCAACACAGACAACAGCAGCAAGAAGGCAGGAAATCCTGAAACAAGATTCCCGAAGCTCATTGTCCACTGGTGGCATTCTCAAACAAAGTAGTTCTTAAACGTGTACGATGGAAACTACAGCGCTGGAAGCAACAATGAGACACGAGAGAACAAGTAGGATAGGTATGAAAAAACTGTTGAATGGTTGGTTTACCTGTCGTTACTTCTTACTGTACTGGATTGTCTGGCAATAGAATTGCGATGAATAGAGGCTCTTTGCTGATATTGGATGTACGTACATGATGTGGCTGGTTGCAACAGGAACCCAGTTTTGCCGACAGGGCGTTGCCAACATTTGCAAACCATGCCCACGTACAGCTGACCTGCAAAAACAAAGCAAAGGAGAGACGGTGTGAGCATTTTTAACGACTGTTTCAGGCCCCCAATTTGTTGAGAACAAGTGCGTGCCCACGGCAGACATCAGAAGAAGGTGCTGCTCGAAACCGCTCACCAAGGGCCCGTGCCATGGAGTAGACAAGAGGTCCTGTCCCTCGCTTTGTTCTGTGTTATCCACACAGCGCAACTGGAGAGAAGCCTCCGCGATGTCTGAGGACCGGCGGTTCAGCTTCAAAGCTGACACGACGAAAATGACCCTCCCCTCTCCCCTCCAATACAAAATCGCGCGCCTGCATAATTCACAGGCACCTCGCAAATGGCTGATCCCCTCAAATGTTCACAAGAAGCAGGAAGGTTGTTTGGAATTACGCTTCCCGAAGAGCACACGCAAATCCATCATCCTCAACACCTTCCTATAGATTTCCGAAACAATGTGTTTCCGTATGCTCCACCCGGCTCGTGGTTTTCTTGACATTCATTTTGCTATTAATCACCGCGGAAAGAAAAGGAAAAAGATTTTCCTCTTTTTTTTGAGGACTCGTTGAGATTTTTTGGCACGAGCATAAGCGGCAGGCAACGATGTAATTTGTTTCATCTCAGAATTCCAGCCCAATCACGACTTTTTGTTCGGCTTCCAAACGCAATCAAATTTTTTTCCGATGTTGCGAGATTATTTTGTCATGGAAAATTAAAGTTAGTTGGGATTAAAACACGACGTGTGTGACACGCGCGCCGCTTTCTTTGCGTCGCCTTCAGCCGCCATTTTTGACTTTCCTCGGTGAAACCTTCGTCCCATTCACCAGTTGACTTTGGTGGCTGGCGGTCAAAAAATGACTATTCAGAAGCACAATTAAAATTCAAATCAAGTATTTGGTTTGTCAAGAAGATTTGGAGAGACGTGACACGAATTTTCTTTGTAATTGAAGGGTGTCAAACGTGCATCAAGATACTGAAAGAAAACAATTTGTGAGTCTGAACAACAGACAATCGATGAAGGAGACCAAGCAAATGATCCATTGTCAAAACACAATGTTCAGCTGCATCAGGGCCAGATTCACAGCCGAGTCCCATTGTTGTGTTGGTTCCTGTATGCTGACACTCAGGGGCTAACAATCCCTCTTCAAACACAGGGAAAACTCGCACTCGCACACCGAATTCTTTCCCTAAGTCTGGCGGTCACACCTTTAGAGTTTGGCCCTGGATTTTTTGCCAAAAAGGGTGGAGTTTTCCCCTTTGCGGAAATATGTGAGCTTGTCGGCAAAAGTCGCTTTGGCGCTTTCAGAAATAATCTTGAGCCACAGTTTGTTTTTGTTGGTTGTGTCGTTGCAGGAAAAAACAAAACCAGGTACAGCGACAGTTTTCACGAGTTGGAGTTGTCTTTGGATCCCACAGGGTCGGGATCCAGGGGTCCATTGTGCCAGAGCTGGCTGCCGTATAGCTGCAGGACTGGAGTCTCGGACCGCAGTCCAAGGTTTTGACTGTAGTGCTGCAGGGTCGGACTGTGGGTTTGGAGTGTGAAGCTTCTCCGCGGTTTGTGACTGTATGGGTCCACGTGTTGTTTCTGGCTTCATAGAAAGACAGTGACAGCATCTGTGGCCCAAGGGAGTGTGATCATCGTGCAAAACTCTGATCACCTGGACAAAACTGTAGAGGATCTCTGGCAGAAAACAATTTGAATCCAGACATCCTTGATCAAATGCCTGATCCAAAGCATGAAATGTAAGACAAAAACTTTTCTGATGATAATGGATAGTTGTGCTTCCTGAGGAAATTGTTTCTTTATCTGATGTTTGATTGCGAGTGCGCCGACACTTTTCAGCTGTTGTTATCAACAAACTCATTTCAGACTGTCACGTGTGTGCAACAAGAAAAAGAAAACATAATTTGGAAGATTTGGTGGAATTAATCTGTCTTTTGTGGAACAGCTTGACTTTCGGTTCACTCCCGTAATTGCAGTGTAGCGAACCTGATGAAGTGGGCGCTTTGCTGATCTGAGCTCGGCCTGAAAGCAGCACTGCTCATTAACTTCTTGAATTGTACTCGAATCTGATTTGCCAGGTTATTGGCGCAATTAAACCGTATTTCTGGTAACAACAGGTCGACTCCGTGGGAGTTTTGTTTTTGTTTTGAAACAGACCAGACCAGTGAGTGAGCTTTGGGTGCTTGCAGTTTAACCTGAGATCGGGGCCTTTCCTCCGCGAAAATCTGATGCAGCCACGGATCTCGTGTGGTTGCAGTGCAGACTCCGTGGAGACATGTGCAGACCACGTCGACTTTCAGACAGACAAGGGATCTTGTATCAAGAGCTGCACATATCAAAGTCTGTGAGTTTTACGACAGCAGCTGTAGGCACACGTATCAAATCTGCATTCAAATGAACTTTTGTCAAAAACGAGTTTCACTGGGCATGATCATCCAGCGTCAAACCAAGAATGATGTTGGAGGAGAAGGGAATGAAAATGTGTCCGTCAGACCTCGTCACGACAGCACCGTGGGCGTTGTGCTTTCGCGAGAAGTGCCCTGGTCTGATGACAGTATCAAAAGAACCAATTAGCCACAACGCCGCCTCTCTAGTGCTGTTCCGAGTGGTCCAGACAACGTCCCCGTCTATAGGGGATTCTACACTTGGATCTTTGCTGCAGGAGAGGACTTCATATCTCCGCGCAGGACTTCAGGACCAGCCACAGCGGCTCTGATTGTGGCCTGGAGGATCTGCCGGCCATTATCTCTTTTTGCGTCTCAAAGATTTTGATTTTTTCACGTGCGTCGTTGAAGCTGCTTCAGATTTTCTGGGTCGACGGAGCTCAAATGGGAGGGCCATAGTGACAAAAATGAGCACAATCCAAAAACTTTTGGACATTTGTCCCTGGTCATGGAACACTGGTGATCGGCACTTTTTTCCAGAATCGCTGGACCCCCAGGTCCCTCACACGGACGAAAAAGTCCAGGATGCGAGGCCCCTCTCACCTCTCCGCAAAAATGGTTGGCAGGAAGAGGGGCGCGAGGGTGAGGGGGATTCCCTCCCTGTTGGAGTTTTCCAAAGGCAAGAAGTGTCGATTCAAACGGTTGCAAGGTTCCTGCAGCTGAAAGCAACTCGAAGAAGACGCAATGGCAACGTCTTCAGTTTCTCCGCCGTGCTTTCTGTTCGTATTCAGGACGAACCCAGCCAACAAGTGTGTCATTATGTCGTAGTCGGAGCTCAAATGAACCACGTTTTAATCATCTGATACCTCACAAGAGCCAGAGCACAACTTCTCCGTTTTCTTTCATTTGTTGTCAACAGTTGTGGATTCTGTTCTGAACCTGGACTGTGAACGGAACATGAACTGACTTTTGGACGGTGCTTCTCTCGCGGGTGTGGAAGACAAACCTTGTTGGCAGCACGTCAACCAAGTGAAAGAAGCAAGAGGTTGTGTTTTCTTTCAAAGCCTTTTGTTAAAGAGCGAACCAGCTTGAGCTTGACACCTGAGGTCAAAAATTTGAAATGAGCTCCGTGTTTAGGTTCTCAATCTCCGCCGTCCATTTCCTCTGAGACAGACGAGGTGTTTCTGAGATCATTTCTTTGTGATGGCACATTTGGAACTTCGTGAAGGAAATATTTGAACGGCGCGTGTGAGTCAACAGTCACCCATTCTTCCTTTTGAGGTTTCACGCGTCAGACAATGGTTGTTTGCAACGGTCACAAAAAGATTCCCAGGTCCGGTGTGTTGGCTTCAGTATCTGCAGCTGACACTTTGACAGCTGTGGTATTCAGTGACGAACACGTCGATCAGCCAACAGGTCCTTGACATGGTTGTGGACAATCGACACTCTTATTCACGCAAACGAAATCCATCCACCGAGCTTCTCGAAGTGTCGCCACGCGGTCGATGCAACCAACGGCTTATCAATGTTCAATACACATTCCCGAGAGCTGTGCCCTTGTTACCTCTGTCTCATTGGTCAACTTTTTCAACCATCTCGTTTTCGACATTCCGCACGAAGGGCAAAAGGAAAAAAAGGAGCTGTTGGAGAAAAACGTTGAGTTCGGCTGTACCAACACAAAGGAAGTTCTAGCGAGGCTTCCGAAGCCACGCCCCAACACAGCAGTGCGTCACAGGAAGGTGGGACAACAAGAAGCAGGAGACACGCGGTCTTGGCTTCCGACGAGGTGGGGATCAGGTGGATCAGTCCCGGACGTCGGAGGCGCCAAGACAGAAAGCAAATGTGAGGCGGTCCTGCCAGACAGAACCTGGAACTGAGACCAATTTGTCTCGAAATGACTGTCAACGTTTGAAGAGACGCTTGGAAGTATCGTGGCTTCAGAGCGCTCGGCTTTTCATGAGGGACTCGAGATCTCTGACGTCCCCTTGGACCTTGAAAACACGCAGTCTTTCTTTTCTGGGGCATTCTCGCAAAGAGGCCTTGTCGTGTGTGTCTCTGCAGGGAGTCTTTGAGAGCGTCCTCCTGTTCTAAGTTCAGAAACTAAGAAGTCTTCTCGAGTTCCCCTCACTGGCGTGGTCAACAGCGAACTGCTGGAGGCGTCTTTTATGTGACGAGAGCCAAATCCAAGTGCACCAACCATGGTGACACTCCAGAGATTCTCAGAATATCAGGACCAAAAATAAGATTGTCAGTTTGCAGTGTCAAGTCAGTGAAGGCTTCATCAACGGAAGGGTTTACTCGTGAGAGGCCCGTCAAACTCGTTGCTCTTGAGATTTTCTTCTTCTTCATTTTTTCTTGCAAATGGTTTTGTTTGACTCCCCCAACGGAACGCAATGATTCTGGTTCGAAGCCACGTTTATAGTTGTGGCTCCAAACGCTCAAGATGCAAATTGAAGAAAACTTCCAAAATGAGCAGTGACGTTGATTTGTGTTAATTGCATGCAGCGGGGCACGATTATTCATGTATGTATTCCCTTTCTTAATGCACGTTGCGGAATAAGAGCAAAACAGAATTCTGGACGTCTGAATGCTTCATTGTTGATGTCACGTAGATGGTGGTGAGGAGACTGTTTTTCACTGCGTTCAACGAAGACGACACCAAACCCACACACGCTCAGGTTGCCCACTTACTGCTTTCTGTTTTCCGGAAAGTGCTGTTCACATATGATAGGATGAAAGCAGGGTTTCATATCTCTAGCAACAACCTTACTTTGCAAACAGACACTTCTCTGTCAGGTAGCTTTCAGAAACAGATCGTTGTGCTTGTGATACACGACGTGTAGGGGCTGAAGAACCATCCCCCCAACTGGCGTTCTGTCCACAGATGTTCCAAACTCAACAATTGCTTTCTGTTCTTTCCGGACAAGTCCTCTCGGTGTTTTATGGCCAACAAGGAGCAATGTGCGGCAAACAATGGAGAGAAGAAAGAAAGCCTTGAGTATTGAGAGACACCCAGTCCGTCCTGTGAGGCCGACCCTGTCCTGGTTCCTGGACCCTCGCATCCACATGCCAAGTTTGAATTTCCCCTCGTTCCCGGGGGACCTCCCGCGAACCTCCGCGGGATTCTGTTGACCTCAGAACATGCCCTCCGGAGCTGCTGCTGTCAGCCTTGATGGATCTGGGTTTCCTGGAAGCAGGACCCTGGGTACTCAGAAGAGCGCTCCTGTAGGCAGTGGAACACAACGGAGAAAGAGATCACCAGCAAACTAGAGTATCACATGCAGTCCGAAGACTTGAATGCGCGCAAAACTACAGGCGAGGGGTGAGGGTGAGGGGTGAGGCAGGGGCCTCACCCTGTCTGCTGGATCGGCTTGGTGGGGTGCTGTTTCACTTTAGAGTTTCGCCTGTTTTGAACATTGTCTGGCTGATGACTTTTTTTGAACAACAACTTCTACTCTCGTGGGTGTTGTCGACACAACAAAGGCCCTTTGAACTGTGGTGCCTGTCATTTTCATCACTTTCTGAACAGAGCTGTGTCAAGGAAAGTGAGGCGAAAACAACACAAAAACACACGTACAACCACCTCCGTGTCCTCAAGCATGAAAGAACAGGCACAAGAAAGCGAGCATGCGGCTTCCGTTGATTGGTCAAATTTGCTGACAACCTGAGCAGGTAAACGCTGTGAACGTTGATGATGGGAAATGTTCGGGTGAAGGACTCAATACATTTCATTGATCTTTGTCGTTCAAAGAGATTTCCGGTGACGACGGCCCCGCCTCAGCTGTGTCGTGCAGCAAACGACCATTAAAAGCGTGGGCATCGTGGACAGACATATGATGCGGCCGTTTCTCGTTTGGACGTCAGTTTCCGCGCCGCCTCTTGAGTTTGCTCGTCTTTGTGTGTTTGTCATGAGGTTGAAACAAAAGATCCTCAAACCTACTGTTCTCAATTCCTGGGTACCATTTGAGGAAGTTGTAAAAGCCTGATTACACTGACTTTAATTGCGAGTTGATTAGAACTTGAGACAAATTGGCTTCTCTGAGCACGTAAAAGGTCAACTCAATCAGCAGCAACGTGCACTTGAGTATTTAAGTAATAGTTGCGCGCGGAAGTTCATCGCCCAACACCAAGACTCACTCTCAAGGCCACTGTCGTGATTCTACTCCTTCTGACCAGAAACATCCAGAGGAAATTGATGCTCACCACTTAAACTTTGCAAGAAGGTCATCAGTGGACCATCAGTGGACTAACTCGCAGACGGAGTGGCTGGACACACAGAGCCCACCAACGGAAATCTCTATTTCCTGCAGGGGCGACGTTTCAAGAAATCTGCTGAGAAATGTGTCTGTATAACTTGGTGGGCAACTTTGGAATCAAGTGCCCTGAAGTTTGATTCCTTTTCCTCGAGAAGACATCACTTTGCGTTTTCTCACAGATGGTCCGGGGACGCTCTGAGGTTCTCACAATCTCCTCAGTCGGGCTTCCAGACTCACAGGAGGGGGAAACAGGAGTGACCGTTGTCACTGCTGCGCTTCATTAGTTTACACGTCCTTGGCAGTTTAGGCGCTATCAAGCCTCCCGGAAGGAGAGCCGTTATCTCGGGAAGACGACGAAAGTCAAATTGAATTGTGGAAAACAATCAATTGCCTCCACAGCGAAATACCTGATGAGACTGATAATGGATTCCTGCTCTTGACTGCGCCACCGCTCACAGACCGCGGAAGAAACGCAAGAAATGACGACGTTAATTTCCACTTGACATGCACTTCTTCGATATTGGATCGAAGAAGTTTGAAGGTTCGGTCGCCAGATCGAGTGAAGAATGCGGTGACCACTTGCCAAGCAGCAAGGTACCAGGGCAACAGACGCGTCCAGGGAAGGAATGTTCGTGTGCAAGCATCGACGTGATTTCCTTTTATTGCAGCTGTGCGGTTTTGCTTTTGACTTCGGTTGACGGAAGAAAAAAAGCTTCTTGTCGTTTTCCAGGTTGCACACCACGATCTCAACAAAATCGACTGGCGTACAAAGCGAGAACTTCGGGACTTCTGTCGCATTGTGGAATGTTACCAAATGCTACGCTGCAGAATTGTGTTCCTTTCTCACTGATCAAATGTCAAAACCAAATGAAACCAAACACGTTCAGCACCTTGACGGCCACGGAGGCTGAGGTTCAATGACAGAGTTAATTTGGACCCAGATTTGTCATGTAATCTGATCCAACTGGAGGTTCCCACCAAATGGTCCAACAGTGAAGCATTGATCTACGTAGCTCAGCTAAAACTGGTGCTCACGATTCGTTTTGTTCTGAACCAACTTGCCGCTCAGATCAGGTCACATGGAGGTGACTGCTTGCAGAGTGACCAGTTTGTAACAAACCAGGACAGTCAGGAGCTGCCAGATCCTACCCAATGTGTGCTGGTGCCTTGATTTGATATTGACTGTACTGAACAGCATTCTTTTTCTTTGTGGATTCACGATTTTTTCAAGATGGGTGGAAGAGAGTGATCGCGTGCGCGTTTGTCCCACCGCGGGGCCGGTGGTTCCAGGCTCGTTTTGTCCTGGGATCAGACCACCTGGAGTTGGGTCCACAGGGAAACCGTCTGGCGCTTTGTTACCCAGCAACTCATCATCCCAAAACAGGAACGCAATCAAGCCGCAATGAGCGTGTATTGACAAGGAGAAACTGTAAAAGTGTCGCAATGGTCTCCGTTCTGGCAACATCTGCTCGGCGTGCTTCGGAAGAAGAGGCCGTTAACGATGTGTTTGTGTCTGGCTTCTACTTCCCGTGACGCAGGTGTCAGCCTTGGAAGCAGACAGTTGACGTTCTGACCGCGCATTTTCATCAACTATTTTGATCATCATTCATCATTCACTTTTGTCGTTCTGCTTTGTCAAGGTATGCAAATTTACTCGCTCTTGTCATCAGTTGTCATTTCCGTCGACGAAGAAGCAGTTGAGCAGAAAAGATAAACTTCTCTGAGTTTCCGCGTGAAAGCACCGATATGATCCAATCTAGACAGACATCTGCGCTTCTGCGTCTATGCGTGGGAACTTGACGAGCACAAACCTCCACCTGATGCTGCTACTCAAGTTTTCTTTGGATCAAAGATTCGCTTCCTGCCGCAGTGCGCGTCCGATTTCTGAAGCTGCGTGAGCAGGTCCTCGGGAAACACCTGTCCAGATTAGCTGTATGAGCGTCAGTCCGATTTTCAATTTCTTGCACAAAAGAGAAGAGAGTTTCTCTTAAATTTTCCCAGCAACGCAACACAATGTCAGGAGTAAAGAGGCAATCGATGTCTGGTTGTTGACAGACTTATTAATCCAGACATTTTACACGCATTTTCAGAGTTCAAAACGATAAATTTTCGTCCTGTTCGGGTGAAGAATGAGAAGCGCATTTTGGTCTGACAGTCCCACATGAAATTGTCTGAAGGTTCAATATTTGCGAGAATCGGATGTCCTGCAGCTCGTGGCAAAACCGCGTGTGCAGAATTCTGGGCATCGATCTCCCAACAACAGCGAACCAGCCAATAAACGCGAACTCCACAGGCTCCGACAGTTTCTTTCAGTTGGCGGCGAACGATGCTTCTTTGTCCGCACTCTGGAAACGATTGATTAACTTCATCCTTGCCATCAGAAAACATGACGACCTTGTTTTGTCAAAAATTCATCAAGTTTGGGAACCGAACTGCGTCAGTCGTGGTGTATCAAATTGCAGTTTGTGAAGAAAACTGACGAGTGCTTCTACCAATCTCAGAAGAGCGAAAAAAAGCGCGCACAGATTCCTGACAGCGCACAGAGAATTGGACGGTAATCAAATCTTCGTGCACACTACATTTGTTCAACACCAACAAAATTCTCCAGATGTGCATTCCAAACATGCCAGACCAGCGTGTTCTGGGTCCGAACCTTGTCTGCGCCATCAACTAATGGGCATCACTCCCGGCTGCTCCGAGGCGCACGTTGCTCGTCTCACTCTCCTCCCCGGGAGCGCCGCGCAACCCTCAGGTTCCTGAACTTCCGAGGCAGTCGCTGAGACATTCTGCGTGTGCAGCATGTCTATGCAGCGGTCCGCGTGTGACTCGAGGCCTCCACAGACATTTATTTCTTTTTGAACCCGATCCCGTGGTCACCACTAATAGGAACCCCGCAACATTCATAACCACAAATTTTGGGGAGGCAATCTTCTTGGAATTTGGCAGAGAGAATGCGTGGAATATTGATGACAGTTTACTCCACTACACCTTTGTGTGTGTTTGTGGCGCAGAGTACACACGCGTTTGATCGAATACACGAATTTGTACTCACGAAAGTTCCTTGAGGAGATGCCGTAGATAAAGGGGTTGCAACACGAGGAGAGGAACACGAGCGCCTGCGCCGTGGCGTTGAATATGGCATAATGGAGCATTTCATCGGCCGAAGGGGCCGTCCGCGTTCCTCTGTAGATCCACATTTTGTGCACAGAAGTGTAGCGTACGATGTGGTACGGGGTCCAGCATACCACGAACACAATGGTAACCATGAAGACCATGATGGTTACTTTACGGATGGGTCGCTTGGTCTGGTCCTGCAGGGGCACGCTCTCCACAACCAGGTGGCGCAGGAGCAGCAGATAACAGAACACCATGATGCAGATGGGCAGAACGAAGCCCATGATCAGCTGGAAATTGGTCCAGAACCACTCGTAGGTGAGCGTGTCGTTTCTGGGCCAGAAGACCCGACAGGAATGCAGGAGCTCGGTGCCGTTGTAGCGCAGCTGCGCCAGCGACTTGGCGTAGATCCAGTAGGGCATCATGATGACGCCGCATACGAACCAGAGCCCGACGCACACGCACCACGCGTTCTTGGTCGTCCGGTACCTGATGCTGCTCAGTGGGTGGACGACAGCGAGGTAGCGGTCGATGCTCATGAGCACCATGGTGAAGATGCTCGCGTACAGGTTGATTCCGTACAACGCGCTCATGATCTTGCAGAGCCCAGAACCAAACAGCCAGTTCTTGGCGAAGGTGCTGTAGGCGAAGAAGGGGAGGCTGAGCATGAAGAGATCATCGGCGACGGCGAGGTTGAGGATGAAACACGTGGCCACCGTCTTCATCTTCTTGTTCTTCACGATCACCATGATCGTCAGCGTGTTGCCGAGAACCCCGAACAGAAACGTGATGAGGTAGAACACCACGGTGATGTATCTCAGAATCAGAATGGCTCTGGTGTGGTGTCGGTGTCCGACGGGGCCTGACCATGCATCACTGAGATTCTGCGTCACGTTCACCGCACTTGTCTCGTTGAGCAGAATTTCTCCTTCAATGTAGGATATATCGTCCAACATATCTGCCATTGCGGCGGCTGTAATGGTTCCAGGGGGCGAAGGATGCACTCAATTGCGTTGAATGAGATGTTTATCTGTTTCTAAGTGATTGTCTTCAGCTGTGCTGCATGTTTCAACGTTCGCGCTGAACCTCTTCAGTCCGACAGGCATCTGTATCTGGACGCCCCGATTCGTCCGCTTTCCGACCGTCGTCGACACAGCTTCTTTGCGCCGGAAATCAAATAAATGTCAAAATCCGTCGTTCTGCGCATCCAGCCCTTCTTGACATTCTCCTTTCGGATGATTAACCAAAGAACACAACCCAATTTATTGCAGCCAACGGGCAATTACTGCTGTTTCCTTTCGTAATCTCTCCGAGTTTGTTCCGCCCTGACTATCTTGACAGGGAGAAATCATGCCTCAAATTATCGTTCCCTCCGAGAAGCTCCAAATTGGGCGTTGTTGCGTTGTATCCAAATCCGATCTGCTTCGCTCGGCGGAGCGACAGACAGACACCAGCAAAAGACTTTGTCTGGCGTAGTTCGGTTTGTGTTTGCGTGCCTCTTCCTAAGCAAAGAAAAGGCCGTGATTCTTCATAATGAACTCTCGTCTTCTTGAAAGGATCCTGCGGCAAGACTTTTGACTTTGAAGTATCCCGCTCGTGCAGGTGTCAGGATTGAAGGGGGAGAGCGTGCGGCGTCAGGCTCGCGGTGCAGCTTTACGCGCAGAGGAACAGCTTCCTGCGTCGTGTCTGAAAAGTGAACATTGGTTCCTGCTCCCTGACTTGAGTTCCAGCTGCCCAATTAACACGGGTGAGGGCTCGGCTCACAGAAGCTCCACAACTCATATGATCAACTGCGTAGAAAGAGGCGGACCAAGAAGGAGCCCGAGAGCCCCCCCCACACACACACATCACTGTCACCACGGACACTGAGGAACATCTCCTTCACCAACCTTGCGTCGCAAGGCACGCCCCTTCCTACACGTGCGTCGGGGCCCGTCTACACTCCCCCTTGATCCGCTCTTGCCGTGGATCAAATTCAAGAAACAACTTCATGTTGCATTTGCTCAACTCTGAACTTCTCCGGATTCCTCTGCCGTGCGACTCACTTCTTTGTTGCCTTTTCAGGCTGGTTGCAGAAACTGGACAGATTCGTGTGGAAACACACCGCACTCGTGTGTCATCGTATACACGTGACACGACCGAAAGTTTATTTCCAACAACCAGAAGTGCATGTGTTTGGCTCTCAGACAATTTGGAGTTTATCGAAGTGACGTGAAATGATTTCCATTTCCAAACATAAAGAAGCCAATTTTACTGTGTTCGTCTGGAACAGAGAAGGAGAGCGAGAACGTCCGTTCAAAGTTGTTTTGCGGGATGGAGCAATTTTTTTTAGCAGAAGACAGGGTTCTCACACTGTCAGATTATGAACCTGATTTTCCAAACACGCATTCCTGCACTTCAGTGAGAAGGACTCTTCTTCCTTCTCTTCCTCAAAGCTGAACCTCCTTGTAGCTGTTAATCTTCTCTGCTGGTGAATCATCGTGAGTTCCATCCAAGTTGTATCAGAGAAAAAGTGCAATTGGAATTTACACTGAAATATTTTATACTCCAGTTTTTTTGCGAGAAGATTCCCAGTTCAACAGTGCAACTTTTCGATGTGTCAAAGGTACATCTGTCGTCACATGTGCAAACTGGTTGCTGCGTCTGGGTCTTCAACAAGTTTGGTGTGGAATGAATGTTTCGTGCACGCCACAACGCAACAAGGACGACCACCCAAAATGTGGATTTGTCATTTTCGCTTCCTTCAACTGCTTTGATTTCTCTGACAACCTGCTGATGATGTGAAAAATCAATCCACTTCGTGGGCAATAAACAGCCAAGATATTCTCTTCGTCAACCTATATTTCAGGCTTGCAACACCTCTTCCTTTGGCATGAAAGGATTACGCCTGACACATCACCGACGCAACTCGAGAACCTAATCACAGCTGCAGCTGAAGCAATCTTCAGGGCTCTTCTGCTCGCTGGAAGAAACAATTTAACTCCACTCCACTCTTTAATTATGACGGACGCACGCCCTTTTCTTGCTGCTTGATTGCATGACAATTTTGAAAGTTCGTTCACCTGGACCCAGGTAGATTCGTGTGAATATTTATTGCCCGAAGGCGGGAATCTGCCCACACACAAAGCTGTCATGAAAATATTCCAGCCTCTCTGGTTGCAGATGAGCAAATTTCAGAAACTCGCGTATTCAAGATTGTTCGGCAAGGCCAGAAGTTCAGGTACTTCTGATCGCAACTCTAAAGGGACAACAAATGGACTGTTTGCAAACCAACATGGAAACATTCAACAAATCAAATCTTGCGATAGCATCATGGCATGTGAAGTACGCCTCCGAGATGGAGAGAAACAGTTGCGGGGTACGAGAGCATGCAGACAGAATCTTGAAGCAGTTGTCGCTCGATTGATCTTCCGGGTGGAACATATGTTCGGTTGTTGCTCAAGGAAAGTTCTTCATCCAGCTGTTGGAACCTTCTTCCGAGGTGTTAGTTTGGCAGGGAAAGTGGACTTACCGTTCAGGTTTGAAAATATCATGACAACATGCGAAGTAAACATCAGAGGAAAATTATTTTGCACTTGAGGGCACGACGCGACAGCTGAGGTGCCGCTCATCGTCCCCCAAAGGAGACACGGACTCTGACTGAAATCTTGAGACAGCTTCTCATATGTCCAACTTTTTTTTCGAAATATTTTGTTGAGCTTCACTGACAGTGGATGCAAACAGTTCTTGTGGAGCAGGCAGAACAAGATCATCTCAAGAAATTGACAGAAGCCGAACCCAACCCAGCACGATGAGAGCAAAGTGCTCCGCAGGCGTAACACGTACACGTAGAACGTAGCTTACAGACACAACTCCCCTGATCGGAGTCAGAAACCTGCATTCTTTGTCCAAAAATTTTAACAAGCATCAAATTTTGAAAAGGGCTCATAAATACAGTGAACTCTTGAAAGTATTGTAAGTTTTTTTGTTTTTTTTTGTAAATCAGTGGACTGCTCCAAAACAGGGGAGTTGCATCAACAAGCTACGTGTTATGTGTAGTCTACGTTTTGGGGCTACGGGACGTAGTGCTGAAACTCCCCATTTTCAGCACACGAACATGAGCGCAAAGTGCTGAAGTCAGGGAAAACACTTTGATCTCAGTGTTTACTGGTGCGTGGCACTTTGGCATCAAAGAAACTGGACACTTCAGCTTCAACCACATTTGCTGGATTTGAAGATTGGGCGCCGAAGACTCTTTCCGTTGCAGGACCCACTCAACAGACATGGCCTTGCCCTTTTAGTTGGTCAATTGTTGAGAGTTAAAGCGTCAGGCGCAGATCCTCCATACCCGGGAACGTACTCGACGGAAGGAGGACCCTAACCCCAAAAATTCGTCTTGCACGTGAACCCAATTTTCCCGTGTTTGTTGCAGAAACTTGAGATCAACCACGCACCAACAGGCCCCTGACCATGTGCTGTGCAGATTATTGGTCAGCTGAAAAATGGTGACAGACATGAACGAAGCCGATAGAAAGTTTCTGCAGCTCGCCTTTGTTCACAGGCAGGCTCCCGGCTCGGGTGTTCAACCAACACAACAACTGAACGTGCTGGTCTTGCAGTGCAACTCTGCCTTTGGACTGCTCTCTGAAACACACAAAACACTAGACATGTTCACGTCACACCGAACGCTTATATGATGAATGAACTTCCGATGAAGTGTTGAAAGTTCATAGTTTGTCAACAGATTTGGATTCGTTTCACGGAGACAGAAGAACTTTGGGCTTCGCAAAACATCACTCCACTGAATGCCTGGGCCCCGGGGCACCAGCGTTTCATTTACCCGTGCACTCAGCACCTGATCTTTGGGGTCCTACTGAGTGAGACCAATGCCCTACAGCCACACATCACGCAATGAAGCTTGCCGTTGTCTCTCTGTGCACACAAGTTCGAAGCGATGATTTGAACTTGTACGCTTGCTTATTCCGGTTTCTAATTCTGCTTTCTCATTCCAGCTGCTTTCAACTTTCACAAACATTTGTATAAAATTAACTCACCATCAAGGGATACCTTCCAGATCTCTTTTGACCCGTCGAGTATGCCAACCACCTCACCAGCAGTACATGTGTGAAAAAAGTGCAATGAGTTTGGCCACTGCAAAATTTTTTGTCCTTTTTGCTCCCAAACCAAAAAATCCTTGCACAAGTGACTGTGGTTCTGTCTCACTTTGACAAATTTTCTGATCTTTTGTCTTGTCACACTCTGACCATTTGCACGGAAAAAAAACTTTTCCTGTGGTGCTTTTGAAAAATTGCACTCTTGTCCTGATTTTGAGAGACACGCCTTTACTGTTGCTGTCAACGTTTGACATCAATTGGGTCGACCCACCCTGCACTCAGCGTGCAAACTCAAGAATCGGGGCAGGCCTGTCTCGAGTCCATCCTGACCTCAGTCTTCGCTGGCCTCTGACCTCAATTTGTTGGTGTTCAGTGAAGTTCTAACTTCCACTTCAAAAAGGGAAATAATGTCTGGTTCAGAAAAAGGTGAGGTTATTGGCCCCTTTGGATCCACAGAAAGCAGCGTGATTTTCTCAAGTTTTGAGCTGACCCCCAACACCGCGGCGTCGACGCCTCGTCACCCTGCAGCAAGTGCACAGAAACTGTGACGTCACAATGCATCACAGCAACACGATGGCGGAACCGAATGAATTTGACAACATTTTTCCTGACTTTGAAGAACGTTTTGGTGCTAGTTGTTTTCAGGACGTTGATTCCCTGAAAAGCGTAAAGAGATCGGTGCGCAGGTTGCTTTTGAGCTACGGAAATTACCGAATCATCGTAAAGAGAGTGGTTTCATGTGCTGTCAAATTCTTCCAGCGACGAAAAGAAGAAAGTGAAAATTGGCCCAGGTGACACCAAGATTCTTTATCTTTCTTCTCTTTCATCGAACGAACACACCTTGATCTTGACACTCTGTGTTCTTTTGGGTTTCTGTTTGTTCTTCTGACACAATGACGAAAGATCGCTACCAGACAGTGGGAACTCTGACGTTCTGGAGAGACTGGATGGCGCACCTTGTGACTCAACATCTGGGTGCACTCACAAATATTTTGAGTCACACATGACTGAAGACTCACCAGCAGGTTTGACCATGGTGCCTTACTGTGTCAACAATTATCTTTGCTGTATTTGTGTTCAAGGCAGCAACAAGAAGAGTGTTCAGCGACAGGAGTCCTGGCTGTGGCGTTGCATCTGTGTCAGCACTTCAACATTCCCGAAGCAGCAGAAGTGAAGGACCTCATGATGCGTGTCTACGGGGAGGATGGCGGGTTCCACAGGTTCTGCATCTTCCTGGACCCCCTAGCCTTTCCCTACGAAGTGGACCCTATCCTGTTTCCCGAAAGCCAAGGCCAAGTGTTCGCGATGATTCCACAGTATCTGGGGATTCTGGAGTACTTTCTGGACGTGGGTCATGACCTCACTGTCAGGGTGCAGTTTTCTGAGTTGGACCTCACGCAACAGGAACTTCCCGTCCACACATTCAACTCGGACGTCCGGTTTGTGGACGCTCCGTTGCCGGCGGCTCGAGGGAGCACGCCGCTACTGCTCGCGTGTCACTCGATCAACCCGGCCGCCGTGCTGCTCCTGCTGCGCTACGGCGCCGACCCGCTGCGATCCGGGCAGGTCCACAGGGTCATAGGCATCCAGTTCCAACACCCGCTCTATGTCCTGCTCACCAAACTCAACGCATCTGTGTTCTGGCTCTCGCACCACCAGCACCTGGACATGCCCCTGAGGGAACAATTCTTCAAAACACACGACAGGCAAGTTGAGGACATCCGTCAGTGTTTGTGCTACTTCAGTCGAGCTGTGGCTCAGCTCCCTATTGGGTTGGCCGGGGATGGATCCACTATCAGGGACAACCTGGGCAAGGTTTTCTACTTGCATCCGAAGCAGGCTGACGCCGTCCCCTCCACGAGGACCTCAGATCCTCCCGAACTGTGCCATTGGTCGCGGTGTCTCATCCGCAATCACTTACAGCAGCACAGCAGGCTCAGTCTGCCGTCGTCCATCCAGAAACTGCCTCTGCCAGACCTGCTCAAGAGATATGTGGACTTGCTCGTTGACTGAAATGTGACTCGCAAAGTTTTACAATTGTTACTTGTACGCTGGTTGTACCTTTTACACTTTTTGTTGTGAATTGCATTTTGCCAGCTTCTTTTACGCAAAGTTATTTGTCACGTTTTGATGACATTTTGCTCATTTCTCTGACATAAGATCGCGGAATAAAACATTGCAAAAGGAACAAACAGCCTCCGGTAAACATGGAACAGAAAGGGAAGCTGGTTGTGGTGAAGGCGTCTGAACAGAAGCACCGACTCACCTGACAATGCGGGCGTTGGAGCTTTGTTCCTCACGTGGATTAGAAACTGCAAGTCTTGAATTGATGGGGCGTCTGCAGTTCCAGACGAGTGAAAAGAAACCAAATGTTAGATTCGATACTGTACTTGTGATACGTTCAGCCGAGAAAGGTCTTCTTTTGCCCAACTGGAAGCGAAAAATGTTGGTTTTGGTGACGTTGTTTTGTGGGTGTGCTGCGAGAGGTGTTTCCAGAGAATGCGGTTTGCGTGGGTTCGAGTCCAATTTCTTGCACCACTGTTTCTGCCCCCTTGCATTATGTTTGATACGAAGAAATACGACAAGCTCGCAATTTCTTTGAAAGGAATCAGTTCTGTTCCAGTAATTACTTTGCTGCCTTGAACTTTCATAGCTGGTTACCTGAGCAAACCAAATTCACCAGCATCCTTATTGACTGCAGGGAAGAAAAATAATCGGCAAGCACTTAGCGGGCATGTTTTCTGTCTGAGCTTTGCCCAGGGGATTTGAAATCACAGGCCATCAAAGCAAGAAAACGCAATCTCCTTGAAAATAATGGAATGTGATGATGTGTCGAGAAAACCGACTCACACACAGTGTGTTGAACAGAGAGCTGCCTTTTGCGCCTGACTTCACTTCTCGCCTTTCATATTTGGGGCTGAAGTTTATTTCAAGCGAAAGTACAATTGCTGAATTTTTTTGTGAGGGGCCAGTGATTGCGGCTTTGTTGGGTGGAGGGGACCAACGTCTGTGAGAGATGACCCGGTTGACTCGCTCTCCTGGTCGAATGAATCTCCCTCCGCCTTGCATGGACGCTCGAAAATTCTTCAGGTTCTCCATGCAGGTTCCGAAATGTGAGCAGACTTTAATTCTTCGTGACGCGTCGGTTCCGTGTTGTGCTGTAGAGTCACTACTTCGGCGTCTCTGGAGAATCACGTTCTGGCCAAAGTGATAGAAGACACATCTAATACTCTGGCGGATCCAGGGACCAAGCCCCTTTCACCTCAGGTTTTCCACTGCAATGTGCTTGTCGCGTCGAAAAATTCACCCGCATGGTTGTCAACAAAAAGCAGTGCTCAAGGCAACTGCAGTGCGAAGTCCCTTGCCGGCAATGTCGCCAATTCCTCCTTGCCCTCCTTGTCTTCTGTAGGGGGGGGGGTTTGGGGGCAGGGGGTTGGGGCAGGGGGAGGGGGGTTAGGGGGAGGTGGGAGGGGACATTTCATCCACCTTGCCATACACTGCACTACCACTGCACTTCGCACAATTAGCCGGGTCTGAGATTGAGAACAAGGGAAGGTTTTGGGGAGGGGGAAGTGCAGGCTAACAGCTAAGATCAATGGGAAAAGAGTTTTGAAGCAATAATCTTTAATTTTTTTGCGCCCGTGGTGCAAAATAACTGGTGCCGATAGACATGTCGGTTGGAGGCCCTTTCATGTTGTGGCTCGAACAGCACCACGCAGAAGCAGTTGTTTGTTTCACTCGTGTAGAACCAAACAGTTGTGTTGGCGAAGGTGTGGATCTGGGTGTGAGAAAGGTCACAAAATTTGAAGCTGAATTTGAACCCTGCATGATGAATGAAAGTGCACAGATCCCCGTCGCTCACAGACACCTACCTGCCTGTTCTTGCTGAGGTCAGACGTTATTCTGGCTCAATTCCCACCGTTCGCCAAGGGCTGATTAGCTGCGAAAACCTCAAGGTCCAAACAAAAGGTCTTCACACGCGGAAGCTGAACTGTGTGCACAAGGCTGAACATCAATGGTTCGCGCCAAACAGAGCAAGGGCAGGCTCAAGATGGATTTCTTCGGCAGATACGCAGTGACAAACTTCCCTTGTTGTGTGCAAGGCGAACATCTGTGCGCAGTGAGAGTAATCTCGACGTACGGTTCTGTCTCTGCTCTCCGAGGCGGGAGCGGTGTCGCGTTGCAGGGTCTGACTGTCAGACTATCGAACCTCTGTCACAAATGTCACAACAAATCAGCATCTCGGAAATCATTTTGTTGCCTGGCTCAACGATCGGGAGGGTGAAATTCAGCAGCAATCAAAGTCTCTTCACTCTGCGCTGTCGGCTGCACCGTTTTCTTCGCCAGATTTCTTCTTCTCCACCGCTTTGTGCCACAGATCAACAGCAACACTGCTCAAACTGAAAAACCTCAGTCGCGCAACACGGATCACAGACAACCTGGATCGTCAAGGACATTTCACCAAAGTTTGATGTCCGACCTTTTTGGTTGGAGCCTGAAGAGAGTTCGGTGTCATGCGAAAAACACAGATCTTGAGACCTTGGTTGTCGGTGTGCGCATTTCTTTTTGGCTGTCCTGTTCATTGTGGGAATTTTGGTGAGAGTGGCGTCGAGTTCATGTCTGTCTGCTAACTCGACCTGATGTAACGCTCTGAGAACCAGGCCCGCGGCATTGTGCGAAGTCCCTTTTGGGCGAAGCACCATGTGGTAGTGCAGTGTATGGCAAGGTGGATGGAATGTCCTCTGCCCCCTCCCCCCTGAGCCCCTCTCCCCCTCCCCAACCCCCTACCCCCAAATCCCCCTGCCCTGGACCCCTCCTGCCCCCAGACCCCCCTGGCAGAAGACAAGGAGGACAAGGAAGAATTGGCGACCTTACCGGCAAGGGACTTCGCACTGCAGTTGCCTTGAGTACTGCTTCTTGTTCAAACGGTGCACTTATGTGGATATCCCACTTGGTCGATGTGTGCTCCAGGCATTTCGAATCGGGAGTTGGTGTCTGGGAAAAGATTCTCACTTCATTGGGCAGCTCACAGTTCCTCAGTCTGTTGGTTCTTTTTGCAGAGGCGGATCTGGTCCATTCTTAATCGAGATCAGTACCCCTGTTTTCGGGCTTTAATTCCTCTTGTTCACTGTCTTCGCACACTGAGTAATTTGAATACAAAGGCCACAAAAGTACGGCGCGCTTTCCATTGTTTATGATCCATCAAGAGGTCCTTTTGTTTGATGCGATTCATGGGCTGTGTCGATCTCATAAAACTTGCTAGCTTCAGCTTCAAAACACAAAAACAGCTGCGTTCCTCAAATTTCTCTGCGGGATTATTATGTCACGAAAAGAATTCTTTAGCAGGTGTTTTTTCACCTCAAGAATTTCTTTCCCGGCGTTCAAAAATGTCAGGCAAGAGTTTTTCAGTGAACCCACACAATGTAGTCTCTGGGGGATTCAAGGGGGGGGGGCGGTAGAATGAAATTGAGAGACACCCCAAATTTTGACACGGGCCGCCTTCTCATTTCAACTTGCACACGATATCAGTTGGCACAGACCACTTGAAACCTTGATGAGTATCTGGCCATTTTAGGTGAGAATTGAAATGAAGAAGTACAAGGCAAGAGGGCTGAGGAACCTGCCAACAGACCTGCTTGACCCTCTGCAGAGGCTTGGGACCCCCACCCCGTGCCTTCAGATTTCGGGTGTCTGGCCATTTCGTTACAATAGCCTCTAACCATGAGAAACACATTCCCCCTCTTCTCAACCCCTCATTTGGAGTCTTCGAGAGTTGAACCTGGATCGAAACCGAGGTCACCCTGCGTCCACGATCCTGGGTTCTGCGAGGAGCCCTGGTATCTGCGAAATTCCAAACATGCACATTTTCTTTTTGCGGTTTCCGGAGGAGAAAGGGTTATAGATCAGTGCCCCTTTCTTCATCATCCGCAGAAAAGCAAATTCATCGACCTGTCGGCCACACCAACGGTGAAATCTACAGGCGTCATCTTCAGAATTATCGACACGGACGAGAGGAAACCAGTCTCGCGGTCAATGGCGGAGATCACATGTGTTCGGTGTTTTTCTGCATTGAACTTGTGTCGATGTTGCTGAAGAAGCGCCGCTGGATGTCCCCAAGGCCATCAGCACGGCTCGTAGCAATCATAGTCGCTGAGCGCTCCAGTGGCCTCCATTGCGAAAGCTGTGATTATACCGCCTGCAAACATGGACGGAACAGCGACCAGGGACAACCAGTAGAGCATCGCAGCTCCCGAGAGGCCGTGGCCACTGAAATGAAGGAAATGAAGAAGGAATGTCGATGAAATCCTGTTCATCTGTGGTGTTGCGTAAAATTACAGACGAATGTCCACAGCACTGATCACAAGCGGCGGCCTTGCAGGTGGCACGAAAAAATATTGTTCCATGTTTGACGTTTGAGAGCTTCTCTCGAAGGTACACAGAGAGAAGTCGCAGAGGAGACCACGAGAACATAGCTGAAGGCAGGCTCGTGCTGAGCAGGTGAAGAACAACGTCACGTTCCGGGGGCCAGCAGGAAGACCTGGACCCCACGGACTTGTGCAGCTGCGTGGGCAAAACAAAAGTCCGATGCGTGGTCCTTGTTGGATTGGGGAGCAAAACATCAAGCCCGCTCTCATTTGGGTGACCGAAAATTCTGGCGAACAACAGTGTTGAAGCATTCAGAAGGACCATTATTGGTGCTCAGCACTTTTGGCGGTGGGCGCGTACGTGTTGTCTGAATGTGAGGTGTGGAAGGACTCCGGGGGGTCATCCACCAAAAGACCAGACTCCCCTGATTTTGAAAATGATTCACATGCAAATCCGCGATGATCCTCAACTGTCGGACAGGCAGTACGAGTAGTGCTGCAGGTTGTAACCATGCAGCACTCAAATGCGTGGCTACATGCATGCAATGCACTGAATGTTGCAAATCGCAAATGGGTCCAGAAGGGCAGTGGTGTGTGTGGCCCACGGATCTTTTTGAGCCACTGCACCGCCGCACCGGACAGACAAACCAAAACTCTCTACCAACTCTCTACCAGTTCTTGAGGCAGTATTTCTCCTGTTGGGAAACGGGAAATGCATTTGAATCAAATTCGTACACCGAAGTCATTGTGTTTCGTCTGAGGGTGCATGGGATTCTGAATGGCTGATTTGAAACGAACGTTTTCTGACCTGGCAGCACCCTCGAAATTGCATCAAAGTCTTGAGGGTCCTGTCATCCTTGAGGGTTTGGTGATGCAACGTGATGTTTCTGTTGTCACCCAAGGCAACGATAAAACTCAGGGTTCTGTCGTCAACTCAGACTCAGTGCAATGGGATGGTGAATTTGAGTGTGGAAAACGTGAGAAATGCGAAACGAGAGGCAACGTGACCACACAGCTTTTAGATTTGCGATGAAGTTGATGGAACATGATGAAGCTTCCCCCAATCCAAGTTTCCCTTTCACACGTGTGCACTGCAGCAAAACCTACCTCGTACAGCCAGCGGCAAATCGAGCACCGAGCAACAAGAGAAATCCTCCAACAACAGCTGTTGGCACCGACACGCCTTTTGTCGTTGCGAGTGTGTTTGAAGCCAGAGCAGACAGAAAGCCTCCCAGCATCGCACACAGAACGTACACAACCTGCAAGCACAGAGAAATAAGACAAAGACCGACACACAGGTGCAATCAGCTTTTTTCTTCTTTTGGTGCGCTGGATACGTGGGCGCGCTGCTCCAGCAGATCCAGGGTCGCGGGTTGGGGACTCAGCCCTTGAGGTCGGCCAGAGTCCAACTCAGCAAGGCACAAATCTGAGCAATTTGGGGGTCGTGGACCATGGTCCCCTGGATCCCGCTGGAGGTGTGACCTACAGCGTATCTCGTGGCCTCCGATCTCACCTGCCACCAGTTGCCAATTCCGCATCTGTACTTCGCCAGGTACGGGAAAGTCCTGGACAAGCGCGGACCAACAACCCATTGCGAAACCAAGGTCTGGTAACTGCTGCTTCCTCCCAAAGTGTCACCCACAGCCAGAACGATGACAGCCTGCAGAAGTCCTATGATCACGCCTGCAAAAGGCGGAAAGGAAACTGAAAACGGTTGGTGCAGACAGAAACTTCAATCAATGTGTGCCGGAAAAGGGAACGGATCAAGAGTATCTTTTGCCAGAAAGAAAAGATCACATCTCACAAAGCCTTTGTATTTCTCACCAGAGACTGATGGAGGCCATGATACAACGGTGATGATGTTGGTGTTGTTGCCATTTCTATTCTGAAAGGAAAACCGTGCATCCTTGCCAGTTTCGAGAGCCGGGATCTCCTCCAGACAAGGGCTCGAGAACCTTGGGTGGCGGAGTTGGTGCCTGGGGTCGCCCCGAACACTTGTCTTGGCAGTCCGATCCAAACCCTTTTTCTTTTGACACACGAACATGAATGAGCGCGTGAGGTTGCAAACGCTCCGTGTGTGCGAGGTCTTTGTGGGTAAATCAGTGCCTGGATCTGTTTTTGAACTGCGCCGAAATGTTTGGCTTTATTTGAACAGTGGTTTGTCAGCTTGTGTTCATCCAAGGTGTCCACTGACCTGCACAGGGAGGTCGTCCTGCCATGGAATGAACCACTCCATGAGAAACACAACCAGCAGTATCAGCAGACAGGACGGGAGGGCCACCGCCGCGAAAGGTACTCCGAATGTTTTGTTCACCCTGACAAACAGATGAACAAGGATCACTGCGTGATGTTGTGATGCAGCACGACACAAAAAAAAATTTGCAGTTTGAATTGGTCATTTTTCATCAACAACCAGCCACTTGGCTCAAACAGCTCACACAGCTCAAACATTCCAGTTGAGGTCCAGGACACAGATCAGACAGATCCTGTACTCCAAGACGCGATTTCTCTCCCTGATAAAACTGATCACGTGCACGTGAACGAGGAATCTTACGTTTGGAAAGTTGGTGGTTTCGCTGGTTTGGTGAACCGAATAACCCAAGTTGCAACAAGACCGTAACTCAATGCCCCGATGAGGGCTCCGACCAAGGTGAAAACTGCAATGAAAGTGAGCACATTTATCAAGGATTTTGCAATGAAACCTTCACGCAACCAAAGTTTCAAGTGCAGTGTGTGAGATTTCTACCTGAATTTTTTGTCCACGATCCAACTTGTGGCAACACCATTCCTGGGCACTGAAAACACAAACAGCGGCTGAGGTTTGTTCCTAGTCAGGAAGGAAGCAGAGTTTCACTTTTGTCTGACGAAAGTGTTGGACAAACTTCAAACCATCAACAAGAAAACAGTCCGTTTTGGACACACAAACAAGCTAAAGAGATTGCTGTTTTTCAAATGACCCAAAGAATAATCGGGCTGGTCAGTCCAAGCCGGACAGGATTCAATGCTCACAGCTCCAGATAAAGTCATGCCGATTCCGAGAACAAAGGTTCCCAGACAGGAAGCCAGAAGACCCTTCTCCGTGAAGCACGCTCCGAAAGAGGAGAACGCCTCCGCAAAGCGATTCTTTGTCCAAGGGATCAAGGAGAGAAGCCCCAACGCAAATTGACCTGAAAACAAAAGCGCAAGAATCAAGGCAATGAGACCCAAGAGGATTCCAGTTTCAAGACTTGGTTTGGTTTTTTCGGTGTCCCAAGTGGCTGGCCTTGTTGTGCGAAGTCCCTTTAGGGCGAAGCACCATGTGGCAGCGCAGTAATGGCATGGTGGATGAAATGTTCCCTGCCCCCTCCCCCCAACCCCCTCCCCCTACTGGACCCCCTCCCTCTGCCAGACCTCCCTCCCCCTGCTGGACCCCCCTCCCCCCTGCCAGACCCCCATGGCCTGCATGACTTGTGGAAGACAAGGAGGACAAGGAAGAATCGACGACATTACCGGCAAGGGACTTTGCACTGTAGTTGCCTTGAGCACTGCTTCTTGTTTCTTTACTTTAACTCCAAACGATTTGCCACTGCAGAATCAGGAAACAGAAACAGGCGGGCGATTCGAGTCTGACTCTGTGAACATGTGTTTTTCCTGGCATATGAGCCTGAACATGCAGCCTGAACAAGGCAAGGCACACTGCGTAATTCAGTCGTAATTGCCTGCAGAGTGAAGGTCACAAGCTCGAACTCGTGGTCCCGCATACCCAGAGTCTCCCAGGAAATCTTGGAGAGACGGGCAGAGAACCAAATCGTGGCTGAACAAAACGAGCGACAAATTGGGCGATGACCTCAACAATCCAAATGAAGGTTGCGTGGTTCCCTCACCTGAAGTCATCGCAGCCAGAAACATCTTGAGCATGATCCATCTCTCGAAGACCATCTGCTTCCTGATCGTCTCCGGCTCAAAAACTGCAAAAACAATGCAAGATAAAAACGCTTCTAATGCAATGCATATCTTGCCACAAATACACCACAGCCATCAACGAATGACACTGAAACGTAGTTGTACGCTCGGAGAAACAAATGAGTAAGAAACCTCTGCTTTTCTCCATACACCATCCGAACAGCACCCCGGCCGCGCCGCACGCCGTGATCGCCATGACGGCCTTGCTGCAGGACTTCTGCGGCGCACAGCACTCGGCGCACAGGTCACCGTCTCCCTGATTGTCCTCCACCGCTGCTTCATCCGATTCTCGACCTCTGTCAGCAACTTTAGTCCCGTAATGATTCTCTGAATGCGTTTTCTTGTTCTCCATGTTGTCTGCAGAAGTCACTTTGCAATTGGATTTCAGCATTCTTTTGTCTCCAACACCATCAGTTTGATCATTTGCGGCGTGAGATTTGTTGTCGAGGTCTTCACAATTCCTGACACAGTCAATTTGCAGCACGTCTTCAACCAGATCAAACACACTGCCAGCCCTCAAATGCCGCACGTTTCTGTCTCAGATGCATCTGCAGCTCAGATTCGATTCTTCCCAAAGTGGCAACTGCAGCTCGCTTGCGTGTGCTTACATGCCACCTATAGATTTCCTTATCAGGACACCGACCCAGTGCGCATGTTCAGCCGCTGCAGACAATCACGTTCGCTGAATTAGAGATCTGCCTTTGATCTCCGTCCAAGTCCTTCTGAGGCAACTGACACAGGTATCAGCTTATCAACGCTTCCATCACTCAATCTCTTCTTCTCGTTAATGGTGGATTTATTACACATGCACTGTCGAAAGACACAAGCAAAATCTGGTTGCAAATTGTTTTATTTGGACACGACTTCTGAACTCGAGATACAACCTAACTTTTGATGACAAGAGTGAAGTGAATCACAAGTCACGCAATACATGTAGTTTGAGTCAGAGAGGAACAACCTGATCCAACGGTTCGTCAAATCTTGCTGTCTCTCTGTCCCCGTATGTATATGTCTCAATCTTTATCTTTTAAACAACAAACAACAAGCACACAACAAAATCCCTTTGTCTCTGTGTCCCTCTGTCGCTCTGTCTCTGTCTCCCTGTCTCCGTCTGTCTGTCTCTCACACGTGTGCACACGTGCGCAAGTGCACACACAGACACACACACACACACACACACACACACACACACACACACACACACACACACACACACCGGTGCGGGTGCTCGTTTTGTCACGAGACTCGAACAAAAGTGCAACGGGTCATCAGCATTGTTTGTGGCTAAAATTCTTGGTCTGAGCGACACACCGGACAGGGGTGCTTTTTCTCATTCCCCGAGCTGAAGATGGAGTCGCTTTGATAGACTCTCAGGTCACCAGGTCGTATTTATCCAGTTCTCCGACAGCACTGAGTACGACAGCAGAGGATATCGCTCCGGCGAACATACAGGGTACCGCGATCCACGAGAGCCAGAACAAGAGACCAGTGCCCGACAGCCCGTGGCCGCTGAAAACGAACAAGAGCACGAACAATAAAAGTCTGTTTCTGTCAACTTTGCCAGTTATAAACGAGTAATCTTGAAGACGGACGAACCTGGTACACCCTGACGCAAATCTGGCCCCAAACAGCATGAGGAGGCCCCCGGCGAACGCGTAGGACTCAGGTACACCTTTCGTTGTTTGCACCGTTTGGGACGATGCAGCCGATAGTAAAGCTCCGAACATCACTCCAGACACGTACAGCACCTGCAAGGTAACAAGAAGGCTACCGCCTGACAAGCTCAACTCAACTCAACTATGGGGAGACAAAGTTCTCAATTGTGCCAAAAATGAAATTTGCTCAAAATGACATAAAAATCATTTTCAGCATGGTTGAGTTTCCCCCCTCTCTGGTTGAGTTGGGCCAACCCAACCAAAAGTGACCACATACACTCTGTGTGACTACAACAAGCGAGCGTCCTATCGGCAGAGCCGGACCGCGTGCTCAAAAAAGGAAACCAACATTTTGAGAGGGTTGGTGGACAAAAGAGTTGTGTGATGTTTTTCCTTGGAGTGAGAAACCATGTCAGGACTTATGAACGGCATGTTTTGTGACTGCAAAGATGTGGAAACTACGCACACTCTCACCTGCCACCAGTTTGATATTCCACACCTGAACCCAGCAAGGTACGCGAATCTCTTTTGAAGGAAGGTCGTGAAAACCCACTGCGACACCAGAGTCTGATAACTACTGCTGCCGCCCAGTGTGTCCTTCACTGCCAGCACTATGAATATCTGCAGAAGTCCAGTCATAACCCCTGCAGAGAAAAAGACGCCGTTTGATCGTGTCTTCATCTCGAGTTTAGAATCACGTGACAGTCGAAATGATGATCGAATGAATCCAGACTCTCGAGTCACTGGAATGAAAGGGTTTATCACAACACACCTGCGATCGCCGGGGGCCACGCAATCCAGGTGAAAATGTTTGCACCAGTGTTCCCAGTCATCTGAAAAAGATGGTCTCAAAAACTGCATGATCGCACTGGGCCGTGCAAAAAGCGACCAAATTCCACAACAACAATTCCCCCTCCAAATCCAGCAAAATGTTGCAGTCAAGAAAAGACACCCCCCCCCCGCAACAGATGTTTCCTTTCTCTGGTCCTCTGAGTTCCCATTGCAATCTCAACCCCAAGCAAAAAGGTACCTCAATATTGGATGCTAAATTCTGGGACAAAAGGGTGCGTCTTACACACGGATGAACACGGTACCTGTTGAGGGACTTCAGACTGCCACGGTACGAGGCCCTCAATCAGTGCAACCACCAGCATGATGCAAACGCCCAGCGCAACAGCCACTCTGGCGAAGGGAACCTTCAACTTCTCGTGGACTCTGCAACAACATGCGTGCAAGGAGGAACAGTGTTCAGGTCATATACAGTCAGGAAAAGATTGGGCGTTGTCGTCTGTGCGTTGGTGGACGACAAGGAGACGGTGCGACTTACGTGTTGGTTTTGAGTGGGGCGGTGGGCCGGAGGAGAGGAGCCAGGAGAGGCTGTAGGAGTCCGTACAGGAGCGCCCCGGCCAGAGCACCGCCAAACGTGTACACTGCAAGTGGATTGGGCTGGTCAGGAACAAGATTGATTTCAGCACCAGTTAACGTGTGTGTGCGTGTGTGTGTGTGTGTGTGTGTGTGTGTGTATGTGTGTGTGTGTGTGTGTGTGTGTGTGTGTGTGTGGACGCGAACCAGCGTGGCTTTCGTGGCGGCCGAACCTCACCTGAGTTTTTGGTGAATGATCCGACTTGCGCCAAAACCATCCCTGGGCACTGAAGGAAGACAAACAACAAGTGATGAAACCTGTACGTTCACAAAATCTGCTTGCATGAACAAACAACATTTTTTGTCTTCGTAGTTTTGTGGAAGTGTTGGATGTTTTACCGCTCCCGCCAGCGTCATGCCGATGCCAAGAAGAAAGGGACCGAAACTGGAGCTGAAGATTCCTTTGCCGCTGAAACTTCCGGCATAAGCCTCCACGGCGTCCTGAAACCTGCGCCGCGTGACGGGTAAGACGGACAGCAGAGCCAGGGACAGTTGACCTGCAGGAACAAAAGGGGTTTGGACAAGAACATCCACTTAATGCACATAAGTGGGCAAAGCCAATTAAGCTGCCGGAGGATCGATCTTAATTAGATGTAACAACGAACCTGTTGCCATGGCGGCCAAGAACATCTTCATCATGATCCATCTTCGGAACACCATCTGATCGCGAATAACTTCGGGCTCGAACACTGAGAAAGAAGACACAAAAGGGTTATCGTTGTGGCCTTGTATCAGAGATATTTTTCAGTTATTTTGGAGGCAAGAAACCACCAAAGGACAAGTGACAAGGACGTCAAACAGCGCATTGCAAACGAGGAGGCTCAAGACCAGGGCTGGTTGACATACCGTTCTGGAACTTTAACGCGCGTCGGAAGAACGGACGGAAACTTGGTTTTCCTTTTTCTTGATGCAATGAAAACAAAGTGCAACTCTGTGTTGTGCCTGCGCATTCTGATTTTGCTTGCTGTCTCCACGCACTGTCGCGAGAATTTGATCATCTGAGGTCTTTGGTTTTGACAGCGCGTCTCAGCGGACCTGGGGAGCCTGATGGCCAGACCCTCTGACCACCGAAACACGGTAATGTGTTGTGCTACTGATGCAAAGAAAGGTTTGATAGTTCCAAGAAAAAAAATCGGGGCCCCAAGATTCCCTCAGCCTCAATCCTGAGTTCTTGCCACAGGCGTCCACGATCGCTTCTTGAAAAAGAAACAGAGCTTGAACATAATCTGAAGCACACTGACAGAACTCAAGGGAAATAATCAGTAGGATTTTTTGGGGAAAGGCCTTGTCAGGTCGCCAGGATCCTTTGGCTGACATTTCCCTCAGGGTCTGGTGGACCCAGGTCTGAACAAAAAACCCGAGAAACATTGGCAACAGAAAGATACATTGCTTTTTCTGCTGAATGGGTTGTTCGGAGATGGTCCTGTTCCCAGCTGGTTTCCCAAAAGCCCAGGGAAAAGACCAAATCTCTTGCCTGACAAATCTGCAATTTTAAAGTTGCTTTCTCCCCATTTTGCATTGCTGCGTGCGCACCAAAAATTGAGCTCATACAGAATGATTTGGTGCCGAACAGCGGAATTCCCTGCGAATTGGTCCTTTTGTTTGAGTCTTGAACAGCCCCCTGACTTCACCAGGCATGTCCGAGGAACCGCGTTTCCATCACTGTATAGCAGCGTGCAAGGAACACAAAAACTTGGATTCTCTCCTTGGCAAATGTAGGTAACAGCGACAAGTATTTTTTGCAAAAGAAATAATTGGGCGCCCTGAGGCGCGACTCTTTGAGGTCGCTGCCCTCGACGGCACTGTGACCTACAATCAGCGAAACTTCTTCAGAGATCTCCCTTTTTTGCTGCTGGAATGAAAAACCTTCACGGCACAAAATATTTCAGACCTTTCGACGCGCACGGGTGACTGAAACGGAAAAGATCGCATGGCGCGAGAGCTGAGCTCACGCGATATGACCATTCATACAATGTCACAAAAACACACAATGACAGATACAAAAGGAAATTTGTGCTGCCTGCTGCCAAACTGTCTGCGGCAAATGACATGTTATTTCTGTCATTACCTTTCATAAACTCTGCATGGGTCTGCACGTATTTTTTTCACGTCTTTGAATTAGTCTCGTACCTCTGCCTTTCTCCAGCGCGCATCCGAAGATGATGCCTGCGATCAAACACGTGATCATCTTGTAGAAGATGACGGGTAGGTCCCGCTCCGGGTAGCAACAGGCGGCGCCCGAGACGTCTTCCTCGTCGACAAGCAATTGCTTCTCCTTATTGGCGTCTTGAGCCGCGCCGTTGTTTTCGAGGACCCTCGCCGAGCTTCCCTCAAGGCCATTGTCGCGGGAAAGTTCCGCTCGCCTCTCCTCCGCTGTAGCTGTGGAGGCGTCAGGTCTCCTGAGGCAAGAATCCGGATGCGATGAGGCAGGTTTGGGTGTTATGTTTTCCATCTTCATTAAAATTTTGGCCTCGAGGCAGACTTTAATTGCAAGCGTCAATCATTTTCTTCAAAAATAACAGAATCTCATCTGTGGAACGATCATACACGCATCCAAAAAAGGAAATAAATCCGGCAATTTTCATTTCAAGTCGCCTTGTCTGACGTCAAATAAATAAATTCCGCCTTTTCAAGTCCGTGGTGTACAAGACAGCGGTCACAAGAATCCATCAAGTGAACCTGTCGAACAGTGTTTCTGTCTGTAGGGTCGAACACAAACACAACACGAACACAAATTCGTTCGCCTCTGAGGAACCACGCGTGAACGATGCCACGCAACCCGAGAAAGCCGCAATTGTCAGCACTTTTTGCGATTGTGCCAAATTTGCTTCAAAACCTGGAGAGTCATTCATTTTTCAAAGAAGAAACACCACGCAAAGTTGGGGAATTTTGCGCAGCCCATTCAGAGGTCTACACCCGATGCATGGGGCCGGGCCTCAGGAGCTCTGACCAAGACCACGCCCACAAGTCTATCTCGAGGGTCTGGGCACATTGGGACCTGCAGGGTCAACAGATCAGGCACCCTTCACTTCTTCGAAACCAACAACCCCTCTTTTCACAGGCAGCATATTCACGCAGGGCAGGCCCATCCGCTTCAAGGTACGCGTGTACTACGTGCAATGTCACAGTGACATCTGAGGTGAACGGAAGGTCGGGCGCACCCAACTTAATTGCAAGTGATGCGAAGATCTTTTTTGTTGTTGGCAGTTTAGACCGTTGCAAATTTTGCGTCGTGTGATGTGTGATTCCAGGCAAAGAATTTCACCGCGGTTCGAAGTCAGCCCTGCAGGTGCCTTGAAGCTGCACGGGAATCACGATCCAAATGAAAAAGTGTGGGACAAACTGGTGTGTTTCTAAGTGCTGACGTCAAAGGTGTGCGGCACTTACCTTTGAGTTAGCGTGGTGCTGTCACTCTCCATATTTGTGCGTGTCGTAAATAATCACTGTACACAAAACATCGTGCCAACCTTTCGATGTGGGTCAGAAAATAGACTCTTCCTCTTTATTGATCTGGCAACTGGCATGGCATGGCGTGCAGCAGCGGGTCCTTGTTCCGCACAGTCCTTTTGTGATGTTCCAGGTGGCAGCGATGATCAAAAACTTTTGTTTTCCTGAGCTTGAAAACAGGTTTCCAGAAGATAACACGTTGAAAACCTCAGTTCAAACAGACGGAAGTGTTTGCTCCACAGCTTCAGTCCAGAATGTTTTCTGATGCGGGTATAGGCAGATCTGCGTCTAAAAATACACAAATTTGTGTAGCCAATTTCCGATGAAGAACAAACTACGCAGCTGGTGCAACAAGCACAGCACGCAAGCCCAGAAAACTGCGTCAAACGCTCAACTATTTTCCTGCCTCAGTCCGTGCACGAAAGAACCACTCAAGCGTGTTTGCACGCTGTTCGCGCGCATGTCGCCCAATTTTGCTTTTCATGCAAAACAAGGTCGTCATTGCACCCAAAACAAAACTAGTTTGTTCTCTTGTTGCTAACTCTGCTTTTTACTGAAAGTTATTGCATCAACGCAGAGACACACACAGCAGGCGAATGAAAAGTAAAACTTTCACAGACGACAAGCCAAGCAAAAGACGATTGGCCCGAATGTATTGTCACGTCTTCAGCCAGCGTGTCGTGATAACGGTGACTCGTCAGTTCCTCGTTTCCTTTCTCTGGCTTATGTGAGTCGTTCTGCTCTGTGCAGAACAACTGACGGGGACAAGAGTGCGACAGAGCGCGTTGGCCTCAGAGTGGCTGTGGTGCTTTTTGTTCCGAACCTGATGCAGAGAAAACGCCACACATTTATTTCTCTACATTTTTCGACATTGGTTTCACGTTGTTCTGAATTGGTTTGGTTTCACACTTCTTGGTTTGAAGCCCTTCAGACACCTGAACCGTAACCGTGCTGTGTAAAGGACTTCAGAAACATGGGTGTCTCGTCCCGAACTCCCCAATTGACGTGATGAAGCCTTGTTGTCTTGCCTGCAAAGATAGATGGTTGTTCCGTTCGTCAGAATTCGTGGGAATTGTGTGCTTGTGCGTGACACAGTGACCCCGGTCCCACAAGTTGGTGTGGTGGATCTGGCCCGACCAGTTGGTGTGGTGGATCTGGCCCGACTGGTTGGTTGGTTTGTATGGTGGTGTTTTTAGGTGATTTAAACCATACATTGTATAATGTATGGTGGTGAAAATCACCTGTAGGCATCAAGAGGCAAAATGTGTGAACACGAGTTTGAAAGTGTTCTATTTGTTCAATTTTAGTCATGCTTAATTTTTTCATTCACTTTTGGGCTGTAGTTGATGCACAAAGTGTCAAAAGAACAAATTTTTGTTTTCACATATTTTTACGACCAAAAAAACAATATGGCTGACATGGTGAAATTTGGGTATGGCTGTATAAATGGCTTTAT
>JAAUXT010060760.1_pt1 | contig 34525 bp, 35 predicted proteins | sample 7278171 | NCBI WGS metagenome assembly JAAUXT01 (sample SAMN14350112, study PRJNA611818) | marine sediment metagenome | isolation source: surface marine sediment (1.8m) | place: French Polynesia: Moorea | collected 2018-08 | reverse complement strand
TTTCCGAACCTTGTTGACCATAGATCTGCTTACCTATGGCCAACAAGTTTTGAAAGGCAGGGGGATGTCGTGTGGAAGAGTTGCCTCTTCCCACGTGCGCAATCCAGCTTTCGGGTGAGGAGCTGAGTACCGATGAAGCGGCTTCAGCAGAGCTGTGCAAAGCTAAAGCTGTGCACCGGACTCGCGACTCGCGCTGCCTATTTAAAGCCGTGCCCACGACACCCTGCGTCTGTCGAGAGCAACAGCTTGAGACAGGAGTGAGTCAATAAACGTTTGAAGCGTACGCTTGAGTTTGACTCCACTGTGGCAGTCCGGCCGAGCCGAGGCCGCTTCGTACCGCGGTGCCGCGCACGGCGGCGGTTGTGTGGACGGGAACCACCGGGACCCGACCCGCACACAACATTTCAGTTGTGGTGGTCTTCCTTTGAGCCTGACATTTTTGAGATGCAAATCGGAACGTGCAACACTCAAACAATTTCTCAGTTGCAACAACCAGTCAGCGATTTACTTATGTTCACCTCGGGGTACAACATCAAACCCTCTCAGAAGCCACATTTTTGCCAACTACACTTTGCACCCATGAAATTGATTTAGTGTAAAATGTCTCAGCGTTGGGCAAACAGGCCCAAGGGACATGATTACTGCACCTAATTGTTCGTTCACACTTTGTCTCGGTGACTATGTACCGTTTCTTTCGCTTGATTCAGTAAGCGTTTTCTACAACTCTGCAATCACAAAATTTGTCGTGCGTTAGAAATGGGTTCTCACCTCACAAAAAAGGGTTCCTGTTCAATCACATAACTCCTTTCTCGACCAAAGGTCTTGAAAAGTCATTGTATGATTTCACAGGATCCATTTTTTCCATCAAAATTTTTTTCGACCAAATATGCACGGTCTCAGGCATTGAAACAGACGTCACAAGACGCAACCTCGCACGTGAAGTGTTACCGAGAGCAAAATGTGGAGGGAGGAGAGGAAAACCGATGAATTGCGCAAAATGGCCTTTGTGCAAAGCAAACAGGAATCCAAGAATCAGCGCAACTGCAGTCGATGGTCTCTGAACAGAGTTGAAAAGAAAACATTGACATTGCCAAGCTTAGATGCGCTGTCTGTTGGTATGCGGTGCTCGAGAACTCTTCTTGTACAATTATCCACTTGACTTGATCCCCAAAATGAAGCAGACATCCGCAGACACTCTGTCTCCGTGTAAAATAACATACCAATGATAAAGGTTGGATCACGAATACAATGGGTCCTCTTCATTCTGGCGTTGTCACACGTTCAGCTTGCTATTAATTGACAATTAGCTGATGAACAGATTATCACTGCCTGAATGAATCTTTTTCCTACTTTCCTTCAATTTCCTGTATTGAAGGATGTCACTCAAGATAATTTGTACAATTACTGATGAACTTTCAAATTTTGAAGGCCCGCAAACGAACACACACGCACAAAATTTTTCCACTGCAAAAAGAAACAGGAACTCGTTCACATCGGACAACTCAGCACGTTTCAGGACCACACAAAACATTGAAAGGAGTTAAACTGCATGCCGCTGACCACTTCTTCTCACGGCCCCAAAATTATTTGAGCTGCTTTTTTAACTTTCAAGTCTTTCTTGTCAGCTGACTTTGTGGAATTTGGAGCTTGTAACATCGAATGGAAACGCAAAAGTTTCTGTCACGCTCTGCGCGAAGAATCATTTTGGTCTCCACCAGACGAGGACAATAAGATGAAATACTTTGATTCAACCATTGACACATGATATACTCGAATCTGAAAGACCATCCCCTGGACAAATCTGCGACCGACGTTATCAGTGGGATCTTGACAGAGTAAAATTGCCGTCGCTTTCCTTGGGGGCATCGAGCTGCAGCCCTGCGCGTCTCGAGTGTCAACCGTAAATGGTTCCACTGACTTCAATATTTTGCTTAATGTGTCCAAGATTTAAAGCTTAATTGCAGCTGTTTTGGGGCTCAAAGCAAATTCAACTGATGAATGATACAGAAACGGGGAGCGTTGGTCAGTTTCTCGAGGATATGTTCAGTCCAAATGATGGGCTTCGCAAGTGCACAGCGATTAAACTGACCGCAGTCCCAAATCGGTGCGAGCATTTGATACACCTTCAATGACTTTGGAAAATTTATCCGCACACGTGTGCGTTTCTGTCTTTCGATTTGTATTTGCTCCGTGCCATACATAAGAAAACAAACGGATTGCGTTGTCCAAGGGTAGTTCTGGAATCCTCGGTGCTTTGATCCAGAACCAATATACACTAAGAACCTCCGACTTTTCTTGACAATTTCCTTTGGTCGTCGTTCAGAAAACTTGTTCTTCACATGAACAATCTAATGAATTCAGCTTGAGAACGAGGAAGACACAACAAAGGAGCAAAAGTGACAACAAGACACATGCGGTTGAGCGGACACGCCGGGGACACGTCGCATGCTGCAGGTCCGAGAAACAAGATTCGTCCGTCCCACCATTCTGCTGACACCCACAGCGCAGCCCGTGCCCCGGGGTTCAACCAGCACCCTCCCAGCAACCCTCCACACACCAGCGGCACTTTGATCAAGGATACTCTTTATACCGACACAACAAGCTCGCGTTTAGCCTCGAGCGCTCTTCCTCCCTGTGTATTCCAAATAATATCACTTTGAAAGTAAACCAAGCCCCAGGTATGCGAGCCACAAGGAAAAGGGCTCGAAGGAAAGTTTCAGGGGCATTGAAATTTTCTGTGAAATATAGAAAACGAAATTATGCTGACAATTCTTCTTTCCCCGAATGTACGCAAAATGCACGCAAAAACGACGCGAGAAATCGAGAAATGACCAAGAGTGCAAAGTAGAGAGTCACTTTCAAACAATCCAGTGCAACAAAAATAAGAGATCTTGGCAGATTCGTTTTGGTTTCTGGCTTCGTGCGTTGCAGTTTGTGACGATAGTTCCAAGCTATTGCTCCTTGTTAATTCACATCCCAGATGCAATCATAGTGACAGAATAAACTGAGACCTCAGCTGGTGCTCCACCTCGGAGACAGGCTCCTTCCGAACAAACTTCGCCTCGAGGAACGAGCAGACACCGCCGACGTTTCTTGTGGTGAAGCCCGTGTGCAGCTGAAAGTGAAGATTGCCGAAGGCACTCAGAGAAGGTTGGATAAAATTTGTCTTCACTTCAAAATTCTGCACTTCTCCATGAAAAGCTCATTAAACAACGGAGAGAAAACACTTCAGGTTGCGCAAAAAGTTATTTCAATTGGGGGATACACTTCAGGTGTACGATCACTTTGCACGATAAATTTTGCGCACTCTGTAGTGGTTTGGGGAATTTACAACAAAACGTCTGAAATTGTGAAAAGGGTGCAAGAATGGAGACAAGGTTTATGTTGTTTTGTTTTTGTTTTTCTGCGATTGACTTGCAGTTTGTGAAACTCCATGTCTGCATTCAAGATCGCAGAAAAAATAAAGAAGAAACCTCAAGTTAGGTTTCTACACACCCTCAACCATATGTATTTGTACCTCAAACTTCTTCCTGAATGGAACGCTGTTTGATAGGTTATTTCCCAATGTTGTTTCCTCTGAAAGGTCAATGTGAATAATTGGGGCTATCAATTAGGTGTGGGGTTTGTGTGGCTGACAGATTGTGGGTTCAGGGAGGTCTTGAGGAAGCGCATCTGTTGCAGAACTTCACTGCATCAAAGCGTATGAGAAAACGTTCCATTTCTCAAATCATCAGAAACCAAATACTTGCGAGACGAGAAAGAAAGTGTGATTCTTCTCAACTCAGAAGACCAAGCACGGTTCACTGTTGCTTGTTTCATCTTCATCAAAATTTGTTTCCCAAATGAATCCAAGAAATAATTTCCTTGGTTGTTCTTTGAAAGGTCACTCTCTTCAAAATGCGTTCCATTTCATTGTGTCCCACGTGAAATTAGTTTGTTGACGATTCATTTGGTTGGAAAGAAGTGAATGAACGAAACCAAATTGTAATCGCGAGTGTCTCGAAACAATTCGATCCCTTTGATCGTTGTCGTGTAAGGAACAACTTGCGTCCGTCATCAGTGCTGCTCCATCACAAAAGGCTCATCCAGATCACTGATCTTCCAGCGGATCCAGGAAAGGAGCAGGGGCCCTGCTCCTCTGGTCGGGAATTTTCTGCCGTCAGACAGACAGACAGACAGACAGACAGACAGACAGACAGACAGACAGACAGACAGACAGACAGACAGACTGACTGACTGACTGACTGACTGACTGACTGAAGGAAAACATAAACACAACACGCACAAAGCACACAAACGTGCACATTCACATTTCACCAGGAACTGCTCGGGTTGTGGATCATGTACGAGAGCCTTCGTGTTTTTGTGGGGTTATTTTTTGTCCGACGTAAATGAACGGAAATAATCGCAGATAATTGTTGCTTTTGTCTTGCTGTGAAGTTGCCCCTTTCACACACGGTTGGTTAGTCTCATCAAGAACATTGGCCGCTATCAATTGACTCTCTCTGAATGACGGAAAAGTTTCGCGCATCTGTCAGAGAAAATGCGATCTTCCCCCTCGATACAAACTCCCCGTAGCACTAGTTCAAAAGTGCATCAAGCTAACGAACCCGAAATGACAGTCCCACAAATCCAGAATGCGAATTCTATACCAGTCAGAGGAAGTTCGCAAAGGTTTTTTCTTCAGCCAGTCCTGTTATCTTGGGACAAAGGTTTTCAGGATTAGTGTTGTGGTCCAAGGTGAAACTACATGATAATTTGTGGGAGACTTGTTTTGGCGGGGGGGGGGACGTTCCCGGGATTGTAGAATCAACCCACACCCAAGTGAATTGACACAGACTGCTCGAAATTCCAGTCTTTACTTTGCTGACCAGTCTTTCTCGAAATTTGTTTCAGCTGTCAGGTTTCCACTTGCTTCATTTTGATAAGTTTTGAAAATTGGTTCTGTTTTACACTCGTGAACACGTGTTGACCAAAATGATTTGACAAAGCCATTTCAGGTCAAACATGACTGAAAGTCTGCAAAGACACAACCCAATTGAGGAGGCGACTGAAAAATGCCGGCTCTGGATGGTGCTGTCATCTTGGGGCGGATGTTTGCACTACTGCCCCGAAGGTCGTTCTCAGCTGATCGTTGCAGCTGATTGAAAATTGCTGTTTTGTGAAAACAAAACAAAACAAAACAAAACGAACATGTTCAAATAAAAATTTGTGAAATGAAAGCACCAACAAGAAAAGAATTCAAAACATTTCTGAAACCAGTGGATTTCTGAGACATTCTCATTCCATCGCGTCCAACCATCTGGATCCAACTCATGTTCCTTGAAGGTTCCAACACGAAAAGGTGAAAAAAAAAAGAACTCCACAAATGAATGAATGAATGAATGAATGAATGAATGAATGTTTTCATCACTGACCCACAGATAGTGGATTCTTTGTCAGCAAGACGGAACAGCTTGTCCCGTTCAGTCGCTTAAACGAAGGAATCGGCAGCTCAAATATTCCAAACCCGTGCTGAAAGATTGGAATTCGGAACAAACTTCACGAATTTATGAAATGTACTTGTTGGGTGACGAAGTCGTACAGCAAACAGAAAATTCACGCAGGTTGCAGTGGGAACAGTGCGACAGATTACGCGGTCTCTCGCGCTCTGTTGATCACAGGGGCCGGTGTGGCGGAGGCTTCCCGGGAGACAGCGCCTCTTCTCCCCGGGAGCTTCTCACCCACCAGCCAGACTCCCGGCCGGGCCTGCTCACACCCTCACACATACTTCACATTTGGTGCGGAAAGCACAAACCCCAGATGTTGATTGAGCACAACCGTCATTGCGTATAAAAAGGAACTTTCGACATTCTGTCATGGTGCTGTATGCACTCAAACCACAACCATTGTCTGGATGACGCTCCAGAATGGTTCAGCCTGTACCACCCGTGCAGCACTTTTCGGTGAGTGAGTGAGTCTTTTCTGAACGTCTGTCTTTGTTTCTATCTTCATATCTCCTTTTTCTGTCTCTGTCTCTGTCTCTCTATCTGTCTCTCACACAGAAGAGCACAGGATAGAATCTACGCATTGCTTGGTAAGGTCCTGGTATTTGAAGTCACTGGTTGAACCACCCGAAGAAGACGGGAATGACAGGCTGTCATCTGGTCTGGAATTTTAGCTCAGTGGGAGTCTCCGCAAGCAGTGTCCCGCGTGTGCTTTGGGTGAGTGTTCGGACTTCCAGCTCACTGCCGCTCAATAGTCGTGTTTCACCGACCATAAACCCCGAGCGGCTGCGGGGGTTTTCAAACTGGGCACAAATGAAGTCCACCTATTGTCCACTTGGTGGTCAAACCTGATCAAGGGTGAAAATTGATGATCTTGTTTGACATGAGAGGTGTCCGTACAACAACCACAGTCACATCAAAAGATGCAATTATTTCCCCCATGAGAATTTCACTTTCCAACTTCGACTCGCTGGAAACCTGATGGATCAGTGCCTTGATTGAGCAGGTACACCGCGGTGCAGTTCTGGAGAGGGAAACATTTCAGCCGAATGATATTGGGACCCTGCAGTTCAGTTGAAAGCTTGGCGTTTGATATCTGCGTTGTTGAAAACACATTGGCTTTGTCTAGAATTACAAGCTTACTCAATTCCATCAATTTGGAACGTTCACGTTCGAGTCTGCATTGAAAAGAAAACCTGATGCCTTCTTGTTTGTCTCCGACGAATCTTTCGTGATCACCACAACCACGGGTCACAGTCCATTTTAGCTTCAGAAGCCTTTTTCTTGTTGTCTGCGTGAACATTCCGCACGAGGACTGCAGGAGAAGTGTCAATGCTGGACGTGGAATTTTTGTCGTGAGTTAATTCTGCCTCGGTTGGACAGGTACTCTGGTCGTTGCCACTGCAGAGGGCGAATGGAACTCCACTCGCACACGGTGAAGACAAAAGTACGAACATAACCGTGTTCCAAGCTACTCGTGTGACACGCAGAAACTTACTGTGCAAGTCCCAGCCAAATCAGGGAAATCAAGGAGATATTAGACATGGCAAGTCTGGAAAATTGGTATGGCACCCTTCACACCAATCACTTAATAATGAAACGAAATGCGATATTAGGGACGACCAATGGGTCCCGCCGGAGCAGTAATGCACCACTGTGAGTCGGGTAGGGGACTCGACCACTGCCGGCTGTTCCCTGCAATTTGTCAATTTGAGCTCTGGAAAGCAATGTGAAGTGACAAGACAAAATAAGCTGTGATTATCTGCGAGCGTGAAGGTGAATCATTTAACTCTGTGATTTGAGTCAAGCAGCAGTCCTGCTGAATCATCGGTGAGAGAACAGTCAGCTCGTTGCAATTGTGTGGAGTATGCTCGTACCTGCCTGCCTGGGTCAAAATACATGTTTTGTGTTCATCCGCCTAAGTCTTTCCTGTTTGTTCGACATCTATTGGAAAATCAAAACAGAAAATGATTCACGTGGAAATTTCACAGCGGTTCGGGACGCAAAGACTGCAATCTTCGACCTGACGCATCATATGTTTGTCACTCTTGCCCACTGCGTCAAGTAAAAGTGCAGTTTCGTTGGTTTGTTGTGGCGTGACAAGTCTCTCCGTACAAGGGTTGAGTAATTCATGAAAACAGAAAAGCACGTCGATCTCAAATGAAAGAAGTTGTGGCTCACCAATTTGAAATTGTTGGGGTTGCTGAGGAAGAACACAGTCTCATTTGTGAAAACAGTGACCCACAAAATCTTTGTCGGCCTGTGCTTTGTCTCGCATACAAACAGGTAAATTAAAACTCATAATGCATAAGCCATTAAAATAATTGAAGTATTATCTGCCAGACTGGGAATTGCGACGAGAATCAAAAAGAGGCCTCAATGAAATCAGTTTGCCTCAGGCGGGTCTGGACTCTTTCCTTGGCTGTTTAAATTGCTTGGAACCTCCACAACAATGTGAAGGGTGAGCCTGGTCAATAAGAGCCTCCAATATTTTCTGGAGACTTTTATGATTCACAATGTGCAAATTGAGATTGTGCAGGATTCTGCAGAAGGAGAGAGTTTCGGGGATGACGGAACCGTGCGCAATGGAGCATTCAGAGAAACAATGGAAGTCGTCGTATTCTGCAAGAACACTGAGCAAAGCATGAAACTTCGTGAAACACTGAAACCGCTCACATCTGCAAGAAACCTTGTCCCAAATGGCGGATTCTGTTGGCTCCTTGCAATCATGTCACTCTTTTGATGCAGCTTGTGTTGTCGCAGTGCGGGAATGTCACACACATCAAATGCTTGGAATTGCCGCCGAAATCAATCACACGAAAGTCTTCATTGCAAAAAGCACAAGGTACTTGACAGCAGCTAATCAATGCGCCCTGCACTCCACAAAACACTCTTTTTTCATATCCCTGCTTGCTGAGAGCCGAGCTCCTCAAAGTTATTCCAATGTCTGGGTGTTTACCAAAGGGCGCGTGTTCGACCCCCGCAACGGTTGGCAGCGTGCAGACCGGCTCGCGCAATGAAGCTGGACTGTTTACGTTGCCATGTTCAGCAAGTTTAATCAGATGAGCAATTGCACAACGCACTGAGAGCAGGTCTTTCGGCAGCAATGGCTTCCATTCAAGATCTTTCCGGGCTCTGCTGGTGCGAACATACGTATTCGACAATGAACGCTTTTTCTCGGTCGATTGCGGTCCAAGTCACCGACAATCCTGCAACGAGCATGGTCCACGAAGGTGACAGATATATTTCTTCCCTTATTTGGCCAAGCGACATATCAAGTGCAGGCGGAAAAAGAGAAAAGAATAGTCGAAGGCTCAGAGCTGTTCACAAGTTGTGCTCTACGCGCATCGGCGCGAGTGTGTTTCTTCTCAGTGTGAGGAAAGTAGCCGCTTGTTCGTGAGCGTCGCTGGCGGCCAAATGAAACACAGCGCGTTGGGTTTACAAACGCTGGCGGCGTGTTGTTGGGAGAGCGCTACACACCACCACGGAGCCGCCAACCGTGTGCACAAGTCGAGCTTCTTGGAATGCACTCAAACAATATGCCAAGTTTTCCTGTTGGAAATCAACATACGCACTAAAGGGGCCAAACGTACATTTTTTTGCGGTGGGCCAAGGTGCTTCTGAAATTGTGGAACGCATTTCTTGCCGACGATAGAACCAGAACGTCACGCTGAAGCAGGAGTGGCGGCGCATTTAGGACGCCGAAGTTTGTTGCGGTGAAATTCTGTTCGCTGCCGTCCGTACGAGAGCAGCATTCCTGGGGGTGTGTACGAGCAGAAACGGAGGCGATCAAATGAAACAAATTTCCTCTGTGCTTCGTCAACCCCCCTTGAGCGCTCCCCTGTCAAATTGTATCAGAATAAGAAAACTAATTATGAAGACACCCATTTCGCGCCCCTCTGGCTACAAAACAGAACTCGCGTGTTGGGTGCGCCAAGCTTGTGTTGTGTGCTCGAGCGTTTGAGCTTTGCGGTGTTTAAAGATACGTGTGAGGTCGGTCAAAAATTTTTCCCGTTGAAACAAGACTGTGACAAGGTGGAATTCTAACTTACAGCCCTGACACATGAAGATCTTCTTGCGTCGGTTTTCGGTCAAAATTTTTGTTGTCCTTTCAATTCACTTGACTGCAGAAGTTGTCTTTGAACGGATTAGAATTGCCCTGCTTCTTGTGGAGACTGCTTCCCGCGAGGCCATATCTTCTCATCAGGGAGTGCATCGAAACAGCCAACTACAGCGCTCACCCCTTCAGTTCAGAATTGTATTTATTCTGGGTAAATGCTGATTTCGTGTCATGTTGCTGTTGGAGAACTGCACCGCATGTGATGGATCAGTTTTGGCCAAGTGACCTCCGGACGCAAGCCAGCTCCAAAACATAAAAATGCGAAAATTGATGCGTGGGAAAAATTCTGAAACTTGGTCAGATTGTCTTATTTTCAATGTGCGCATGTGTGTGCATGTGCAAATCCCAGCTTCTCAGAGATCTACTTTGTAGATCTACGTACACGCAGTTGCACGTCGCAGTTGGCCGAAGAATCGCAGTCACCTAAATTTGACTTCCTGGAGCATGTGGTCTCCTTTGTCAGTTCCACGCAAATTGCAGTTGTTCGTGTTGTCAGCGCGAAGGTTATGCCCTGATTTGGCAGAACCTTTGATTTTCAAATAAGATATTCAGTATATCAGCCGTTCATTTACTTTAACTCAAGAAAGCGTGTGCTGGCCGCAATCAGAGGACCTTTGACCCTGAACCCTGGAACCCTCATCGCACCAAATGCAATTTACATCGAATCTAACACCCCACAACGGTGTGGAAACCACCCTGTGAAAATGATGAGGCAAAGTCTGGGTCGCTTTGGGCGAGGAAGTGGGCTATATTCAGACTTTCAAACGTTGAGAGGGAGAAAAAGCGAAAAGCCATGTTCTTTTTGTGTCGCATGCACAAAAAGGAGTTTCGCAATCCAACTGCAAATTGTATTTGTAACAGTTTTTATGGCATTTGCTATTCTCTTGGAAACTCACTGAGAGGCAATTGCCTCGACGGAAGATCAAAGCCTGAGGAAAAACCGTACGAGTCCTGCAGTCAGTTGCAGATCTGGCACACACGCACTTCACTTCATGATTTCAGAAGCAGTGATGGCTCTGCTTCGAGTTTTTTCCTTGACATTTGGAAAACAAAGCACAACTCACCATTGACAGTTTCGTTCAGCTGGAAGCAAAACGAAAGATTTGTTCAGACACAGAATCCGCCACTGGACAGAGCAATGTCATCAGTCGCAATAGTTGAAGAGCTCTCATGCTGCTTTGAAGCTTGTAAAACAGTTACGTCTGCTGAAGCCAGTCTTTATTTTGCGGCTTTGGCATTCAGAGTGCTTTCTTGATAATGTTCTTTGTATTCCGAAAAGCGCAGTGATCTATTTCCCTGAACGAATATCGGACCAAACGCAAGTTTTTGTGAATCTGTCAAACACTCACGTGGCATACGCTGTTGCCTGAAACAAGAACACTTGTCGGCGTTGTGCGACGCGACTGTGATGTTGGTTTTGTTTGACCAGAACTTTGGTCAATGTTGAAGTTATGGCCCTTGGTCCAATCACACAAATTTGTTGAGAGGATCAAGTCAGACCTCTTTGTTGATTTGCGGTGCACATGTGAAAAATACAGGAAAATGCACAACAGGTGAATGTTTTGATCCGAACCATGGTACTTTACCTGAAAAAGAAACAGCACGCAAAAGCATCTGAGGGTGTGGAAAACAAATGATCAAAAGTGTGATTTTGTCCTGTGGCCTTGCTGATGTTGCACGGAACACACTTGAAATCTAGAATGTCCATTGCGTCCCATGCAAGATCACAAACATGCACAGATTGACAAACCAAACGCCAGACATTCCGCAGGTGCACCCGTTGTTCGGGAGTGGCCAAAGACGTTTGGTAAAATTCTTGACCGGGCTTGGGACCAGAACAACGAGAAAATTTTTGTCTTGACATCTTGCGGAAGAGTGTGTGTGAAACAAAGGTGCCTTGAAGCAAAATTGCAACCTTTCAGGCCGAAATTGTGCATTATCCTGAGAGTCTCCGCTCTCCGGAACACTCACTCAACCACTCAATTACTTATTTCGCCTTGTTCATATTTCACAAAGTTACAAATCAAATTTGCTCACAACACTAAATGGTCATTAACGAACGTGCAGACCGAAGTTCTCTGTGCGACCTCTGGCTCTGTCAAGAAGTACTTTGTCTTGTTGGGGTGAAGGAAAAGGCTCAAGTTTGACTGCAAAATGTCTGGATACGCCCCTTCACTTCTTGCACAGTGCAGGGTGACGTTGGTGCTTTGCTTGAACTGTAATTATCCCTTTTCCACCACGTGTTTCTTGTCCAGAAACATGTTCACGTCAAACGAGCCATTTCTGTCCAAACTGGCGACGAACTTGCCCGCAAAAGGCGAGTCTGATCTCACAGAGCTGCGGCCTCAAGTGCGGAAACGTGCATTAAAAGTGACACTTTAAGGTGTGATAGGGTAGTCGATCCACCCGCAATGGCATCGGCGCTCACGCCTTGCGCCACGCGGCGCCTTTCAAACTGGCAAAGTGAATTTGCATCAAGATGACGATATCTTGGGAATTCGCCTGCAAACAGAGACGGCTGAGTCCCGGGGACTGTTGTCTGCACGCAGCTGCGACGCACCTCCAGCTCTGCACTGTCAGTCTTTGAAACACGCGTCCTTTCCTTTTGTGTTTTTACGAACCAAAAGTTTCTGAGAACAAACACTGATTCCTGACTCCGTTAGTTTCATGTGCAGAATGTCCAGCGGGAGAGTGGGATCCTCAGAACGGCTCCCTGCTGCCTCGTAATTTGCTGATGGTCTTTCCTCAAATCGTCACAGAAGCTGGAACCGAACGTGAACTTTCACAGAAAGTGTAAGCACCGAACAATCCCGAAAAATACAACTCATCCCATCACATCAAATTAATATCGAGGTATTTTTTGAAGCTTTGAAAGGCACGTGTTCAAAGAGCTGTGTGTTCTTCTCCATATTAAGACATCCATTTGGTATGACAGATGCAAGTTTTTTTAATGCGTTCTTTACAAGGCGAGATCCACGGATCTGTAGCCTGCAGTGCTATTTTACTTCCCGAGCTTTTTTCACACAATTGAAAATCCTAAATCTTGCCTTTCATAAACATTGGTGGAAATTCAGCCGGCAGCACACAAACAGGCCACACATTATGAAGATTATCTCCCCAAATGTAATTACCAACTTTTGCCGAGAGGTTTTTCAAGAAACAAAAACTTTCAATCTCTGGATGAAAACAATGCTTGAGGCTTAGACCATTGATTCCCTTATTTTTAAGCCGCCGAGTTTTTCATTCAGGAAAATCCGAGGATTCGTTCGTGAACTGAAAGCTTCTTGTTCCTTGTCGTCAAACCGTCTTCTTTTTTGACGAAAGCTGATTCTGGACCTCAAAAGTTTTTTCATCGGTGACAAAACCAAGACGCGCGAAGACATCATGAATTCTTTTGGTGGACTTGGGCATTGAAAGAAATGTTCGGATCTTCCGCAAAAGGAGTAGAGCTGGTGCAGGAAGATGTCAGCACTCTATTGTCAAGAAGGAAAGTCATGAGCTGCACAGGTTCAACGCAGCTTTAGTGAGGAAAGGATCGGGAGAATTTCTTGGAGAGTTGTGTGCACATCAAGAAAGGAAAAGAACAGAATTACCGGTGTTGCGAGCTGGCGAGGCACGGTCGATCTGAACCCAGATTCAGATCTGATCGGTGGTGAATGCAAAAATTTCAGACTTATCTCACCACCGTAATGATTCAAGACAGTACACGAAAAGCTAATAAACTTTCATTCATCTCATTATGGAATGAAAAACTGGCTCATTAGGCCAACTGAAAGGAAGTTATGTTTCTAAGCACTGTAATCATATCCTAATCACCTCTAATCACTGTGATTTTGCCTTAATCAGTGTTGGCATAGGTATGGCAGTGCCGAGATGTCCTGGAGTGTTACTGCTCAGGGCTACCAGTCTCAGGGGGTAACTTTCCCTGCTGGCTTCACGGGAGCAGAATACCCCGAGGGAATGTCACCAGCCCCCTCACAGAAGTTAAAAATGAACTGGGCTTGCACGGATTTTCCTGCAAGTGAGTTTGCACAATGAAGTAATAACCATCACTCCACACAAGAAGTGCACCGCATCTGCTCCTTACCTGTTGCTCTTGCAAACGCACAAAGAATCTTGTGTTTATTTATGATGAGGCATCTGCCGAGGTGAAAAAAAACTTTGCTGAGCTCGTGCACCGTTTGATCGTAACTCACAAGAAACTCACTGTGTTTTCGAGTCAACACGCCGAATTGGACCAGGTTCTCGTCGGTTCGGCCAAACGATGCACCAGAACAACCAAGATTGAACAAAAGCTTGCTTTCTGTCAGGAAGACGCTCCCCGGCCATACACACAGAGTCTAGCTTCTTCGGTGCTCCAAAGCAAACGTTTGGCAGGTTTAGCAGGCAGCTTTTAACTCTGTGAGCAACACACACACACACACACACACACACACACACACACACACACACACACATGGGCACTTGTTGAAACTCAATGTGACTTTTGCAATGTGACTTTTGTGAGTGAACTCAGAAGTGGCAGTTTTTGATCGAAGAGTTGCAGCAGTTTGATTCTGCAAAGACAAACCATTTATTTCAGTGCACAAAGTAACCCGACTCCTACGGCGAGACCGGGACAATAATTGCACGTAATTACTTCTCGGAACAATTGTGATGTCCGACGCAGCCCTGAGGCTGGGGACATCCTCAACCACCGTGTGGCCCCGATTCTGCGACGGTGGCGGATTCGCTGTGTCTGCAACAACACACTCGCAAAAAAAAAAACCCCAACAACACCAACATCCCAAACTGTTTGCTCTCTTCGAGTTGGAAAGGTGACTTCTGTTTCTGTGTGCATCAGAATGCACACCGAACACTTCGGCTCACTCACCCTCTGTACCCGAGTACGAGTTTCCACAGAAAGCACAAAGGTAAGGATTGCCAAACCATGTGGAAGACAGTTCGATTGGGAAACTCTCTGAACAACTCCAAACCCTTTTGTATCCGCTCTGGCGGTACTGCCTGCAGACACGGGCGGCATTACCTTGCTAAGTAGCCGTAGAGAAACTCCAACACAAGAAGCCAGATTGGATGACTTCATTAGATGAATGGAGAAAGTCAACGCGCGGCCTCTTCTTGATCACAAATCAGCTTTGGTTCTGTGCAGGCTGGCACAAAAGTCGAAACAAAAAAGAACTTTTCGGCTTTCTGGGAAATTGGTCAAACAAAAAAGTGAAAAGCTCATTTCCTTCATGGGCTGGTTTTGGGTTGTGTTCAGGACTGACCAAAGGGAATGTGATTTTCTTCTTTTTTTTTTCCAAAACACGAGTGGTGCCTCTCTCTCCCTGTTCCCCCCTCTCTCTCTTTGTCTGTTTCTCTTGTCTCCTGTCTGGCTTTCTCTCTCTGGCTCTCACATGCACGCAGAATCGCAACAGCAGAGGTAGCAGAAGAGGCTTACTTGTTCTGCGTCGTTAGCTGCATTTTGAATGAAATTTACTTTCCGGACCGGGATATTCCGGAGGTCTTTCCAACGGCACAGTTCACACACAACACAAAGCGGTATTGCGTGAGATCTGTTGTGCGAAACGTTGAGTGTACTCTGCATGAGGCAAGTACATGTGCATGGCGCTGAGTTTGAACATTTTTTATCTGCACTTGAAACCACAAAAATCAAGACTTGTTTTGGTGACCACAACAAAGCCACACAAATGGTCGAACTTCTTTTGTTGTCAACGAAAATCCGAGAGGAAATATTGATGCAGGGAAATTAGTTGAAACGCCCAATAAGCCTCGGACGGATATTGAAAATATGCAAATGCCTGTTCTAAGGTTTGTGGATAGATAACATGGAATTTCCATTGGCGACCATGGAGAAGGGACCATGTCCTGGGGAACCGCTTAGCCCTGCTGTGCTACCTATCCAGACACTGTGTTCAAACTGCTGTGCGCCAGGGCCACTTCCAAAAGCTTTCCAGGCTGCTCGAACCTCGATTTCTGGAGAAAAAGGTTTTTCAAAATAGTCACAATTTTCTCAGTGTGCGCTGCCTGTTCTCCTGAGGCATTCGAGCTTTTTTCAATTAATCTCTGCGGAGTGACAGCTCCTGGACATCGGGTTTTCGCGAGGCGGCCTTTCATCATAGTGCGTCAGTTGTTTGCTGTCGCTTCGGGGCGCGTAGTGGAGGAACGGGTACAAAACCCACGCCGTTAAAAAGTAGCCGCACCGCCACCGATCGAGCAGGGGAATGAAATGTCCGAGTCAAACAGCGAGCGTGGATCCAGGTATCCGTGAGATTTTCAGGTCACCTGAACCGGCAGCCTGAAGACAACACTGATACACAAACTGGCCACTGGGATTTGGCATTCGCCTCACAATTTTGCAAACAAGCAAACAAAATCAGCTACATGAGTGTCAACCTTTCTTGGGACCCGTCTGTATAAGGGCGATTTCAACTGCACACATGCCCTGTCGAAACTGCAAACAGTTGCTGACTAACACTTCCCAAATATCCAAGACACGACACGAACGAAAATACGCACTGAACACATACATGTGAGGCGAAACATTCGGAGCCCCCCCCCCCCAACAAAAAAAAAATAACCGTGAAAAGTACAGCACCAACACCCAGTCCTCCATGTCAAGTGAGTCCACCAAATTCCAGGGTCCTACGTGCAAAAGTGTCAGGTGGCCGCGCGAAAATAATCATTTCTCTGTTTGCAGTAAACTTCGCAAAAACTGCTGTTTTGTAGGAATCAAAGTGAATCCACCACTTGGCTCCTCTGCCTGAGCGTACTCGAAAACACCTGCAACAATGCAGCAAACCCAACAGATAAGCGGGTCAACCATCATGCAGTGAAAGTTATCATCGCGCGCCTTGGCCCGAAGAAAAAGAGGCCCAGCGAGGTAAATAGCCATGAGAAAACCACAGGCCCTGCAGGCCCGATGTCCTCAACAACAGCGCCGAATTCATCAGGAATTATCGCGCAAATGTATCAATCAGCTGCAGCAGTTATTACTTCGCACAAAACGTGAAAAGTGAAGAGAAATGTGACTTTTTTTATTGGCAGGACGAAAATATCAGTGCAGAAAACATATTCAACACTTCGAATTCATTGGTTGTCAAATTAGAAAAATATATATACACATGTGCATGCAAATAAAATGATGTTCCTGCCGCACAACACGTTTCTCTGCAATGCTTCAGTTTGGCACATTGTTTTGCGATGTACGATGACACGAGAAATCACAAAGCCATTATTTGTCAGTGAACAACTTTCGGTGAAACAATAGCACGACAACTCCACACGAAGGGACCTTTGTTGTTTCCACACCTGCAGAAAACTGCGTTCCCGAGTTTCACAATCTCACAAAATACACAGTCATCCATTTAAATTTGCACTTTTTCACCTTGACGTGTTCGTGAAGTTTATCCAGCTCATCCAGCAGACAGGTCTTCATCCGTTTACGAGTGTACGACCGCAAGGGGGGGGGGGCAGAATTTCTTTTTTCATGCACGTTGGCCAGTTCTATCCCTTTCTTTTGCACTTTTGCAAGCGTGAACCACACGTGCGTCACACGGGGGTTTCAGCGACCACGTCTGGCGCGTGTCCGTGGAAGGCGAGCAGGACGGCGTAGGCCTGGGGCAGCGGGTAGAGCTGGTGCGCGGCGCGCGGGCCCAGTTCGTCGGGGCCGATGCGCCCGATGTAGTCCGTACCACCGTGGTACTCGGTGTGGATGTACTGGTGCAGGTAGTTGGGGTGCGGCGCGTGCTGGTAGCCGAGGCTCGTGAGGAGCTCACTGTGCGAGTCCCACAGCGTGTGCATGAAGGCAGAGATGTTCACACTCTTGTCTTCTGTCGCCTTCAACTGAAATGGGAGAAGTTTGTTGAGATCACAGTTTTCAATTGTTTGCAACAACCACAACAACAGTTCGATGTTTGCTTTCATCCTGGCAGTTCTCCCAGCTCCTGTTCTTTCCAGAGACCAGCACACGTATTCCGTGAGAAAGTTCAGTTCTGCAATTTTCTTGGAGGGACAGAGCACAGTGGAGATCTTCGATGTGATTTGTGAGAAATCAGTGACAAATTTGGGCAGAGGGGTCTTCACAACACACGATTGACGACATGTGAAAAACAACAAAAACAATCAACAAAATAAACCAAACATTGGGAAGCTGACGTTTTCATCTTGAATTTCCTTTTGCATCACGAGTTGGCTGAAGTTACCCAGCGGTCCGCTTGAGCACCTGAGCAGCACCTGAGCCTGGCTCGGTACGTTGAACTTCCAACGTTGTTGGAAGATGATTCTGACAACAGATGTCATCTCTGCACCAAAAAATTCTTTTCAGCCCACTCAAAATGAAAAACAAGTAGAGAGAACGCAGAAATATACCAACATCTCTGCAGTCTCAGTTTTCTTTCCATCTGGAAAATGTTTTTCTTTTGAGTGTCCTGACAGTTTGATTTTTTGTTTGTTTTTTCTTTTGGAAATGAGAGGACGAAACAACGTTTCTTGCCAGCAAGGCACATTGCAGATGATCATTCAACATTCGCAGCAGTTTTCTCGACATTTTAACTCAACACTGCAGAAATCACACAGAACACGGCACAACCAACCAGTGAGGTCACAACTGCACACTGACGGAAAACAGCCCGAAGATTTACCGCAAACAGCAGGCAATCCGCATCCTCCTGAGACATGTCCAGAATCGCGTGGATCTGCTCCGCGGACAGCACTGCAGACAAAAAGCAACTTTTGTGTTGGATTCCAACTCACGCGGATTCCTGGTGTTTTACCATTCTTCGAAACACTGCCGTGACCAAACATCCGAGAACTTTCTGATCGCCGAGCTTGGCCCGTGGAGCCCTTCAGTCCACGCTGCCACGCTGAAACTGTTCTTCTTTTTGTTTGGCGGTGATGTTTGTTTGCCCAGAACATCTGCAGCAACAGCATCGCGTTGTCGGTTGTCGTGTGCGGATTGCAAGATTGATCTCAAAAACTTGAACACACAAAGACAGCGGCGACAACGAGACGCCGTCCAGATACAAACTTGCCTGCGCGTCTCGAACAAATATTTTTTCTCAGTTTTGTCTGTCTTGCACCGATCTGAAACTGACTTCCTGATCCACACACGTGAGCTGAATCCGACTGCAAAAGGTCAGAGAAGTGCCCGACGTCGTTCGCAGCTGAAGCACCACAGTTCGTTTCTCAGGTCTTCAGTCTGACCAATAATCCTGACTCGCAAACAAATCCGGATTCGAACTCTTGTGCTTGCTTCGTTGGCTTACTCCAAAATAGTTTCCCACAGTTCACCTGAAGCCAGCTGTTCCTTGTCGAACTTGCTCAAAAGTTCCAGCTCTAACAAACATCCAGGCAAAACAAAGCTGACAGGTATCTCTGTGGCCAACACGATAAACCGCCAAATTTTTTCGACGAATTTTCTGTCAATGTTTCCACTCAATGCTTTGGCGAAAGACTGAGCCTTAACTAGCAACACACGCTGGTGATAAACAGAGGGAGAATAAATGCACAAGAAAAAGGGTTCGGGGCTAGATTCTCTATGGGTACTCAGGTGACGGGCGCTAGAAGCCATGTTTGATTGGAGTTTATTGATGTATTAAAGTAGCACGGTTCGGCCCCGACAATAGCGAGGACGTCTTCACCTGTGGGCGAGCCTTGCGGAGTTTCTGCGATTGCAAGCGAAAGGCACGAGGCACACTGTCAAAACTCTGGGGCAAACATCAACTTCCAACGAATGTCAACGCTCCGTCTTCATCGTGAAACGTTCGAATCTCAGTCTTTACCAACAAAAACAACTTCCAAACCTTCATTTCACTGCCTTCTCCCTGCAGTTGGCAATGTTTTTCTCTCAAACAAATCAGAACTTTCAAGTGTTTTCAATGCACAGAAACGGCTGCCACAAACGCACCGATGGCACCGATCAGCAACGCAACCAAGGCAAACGAAACACACGATGGAAACAAAATTTTGAACTTTGACATGTGCTCATCGCACAACACGATGTTTTCGTATTTCTCCAAAGTTCTCTCTTGCCATGAACCCAACAGTGTATAGAAAAGTTGAAGAGAAGATACGCGTGGGCTTGGGGGAACTTGCTCTCTGTGTGTGACAAAACCTGTTTGACACACATCGCCAAAGGTCCTTTCCTGTACGAACAAAACTGAGGAAAACTTTCGCTTTTCTGAGCATACTGCGGGCCAAGAGATTCCACTGCGTTGGTGTGTGTTTGGAAATTTTGTCAAAAATTAACAGAAGCGTCAGTGACCGCAGGACATAGAGCCCTGGTCGCCCGTCCTTTCTTCTGTCACCATGCACCTGGGTCTTTCCAACCTTCACGCTGCAGACACATCTTACTTTCTTCTGGTGGAAAGGAGTCCCTCCACACCACAGCTGTTTGAATACTGCCTTTGGCAAATCATCACCTTGTGCAACATCCAGTTCGAAAGGATCATCAAATTTGGAGTCAACAGTGCTTTATCTTCCAAATTCTCCAACAAGACATAAAACAGGCAAACTGGAATTCACAACGAAGCAGGATTGGAAATCCGAAAATGGTTGCTTCTGTTCAGAAATACCACCCAAGTTCTCGAGCCAATCAAGCGCACAAAATACAAATTGCCTGAATCTGTCTGAAACGCTGACGCTCCCGACACACGATGCTCTGTTTGTTCAACCACTTTCACATTTGAACACGAATCTGCTGAGTTGGAAAATTCACATTTCTCGCCAAGGTATTACGACGAAAAATAGAGATTGCTTCAACGGTTTCTTCTGTGACAACACGAAACCTTTTCAATCACGCGACATGAAGGTTGAATCTGACAAAATCAACCCAAGCGAACATATCTACAGTTGCGATGCTCAAGAAGCCACGTCGGATGTGATTATGCGTTGACATGTCTGTTAAGTTGCGTTGCTTCATTGACTTTTGTTCAGGTATCATCTCAGAAAGACACAAATGTCTTGTGCCACAACTATGTCGTTGGAATCAAGAGACTACTGACATTTTTTTTTTTTGCACTGAACAACACGGTATACAAAGTGTCCTTTGATTTGAGATCCACGGTGGAATGTGTCCAAAAGTACCCCAGGGTGGAAAACAACCAGAAACGATTTTTTTTCTTTGCGAACAAGTCGAAGGAAAATGTGAACTGCGCCACCAAAACACTACTTTCTTTGCTTCTAAATGAAAAATACGAAATTCTTTGCCATTTGGAAATTAGCAAATCAGAACAGGGTCCTTTTGCGCTTGAGACTTCTGACAAGAATTCGTCTCAAACAAGGCACAGATCATATGCACAGAGGAACTGACGCACCGCTCCGAGTGCCGAAATAGTGGACCAAGTTGGACAGAGACGCGGAAAGAAAGCGAACGAGCCGATTGAGAAGTGCGACTCTGCGTACACAATCGATTTGCAACTTAACATCGCCCGCACATTTCACTCTCTCAACGCTTTGGTCACTTCGTCGCTCAATCAAAGTCTCCCCAACATCTTCACCAAAGTGAAAATGCGTGTCATTTGACAAGGATTTCTCCCAAAGAGAGTTTTGACTGAAAAAGGACAGAACTTGAGCTTGGTGCCAGCAAAAATTTGGTTGAAGTGAAAAATGTGCCTGATCAACATTTGCAAAAAAAAAAAAAACAACATCCAAATGTGTCAGTTTGTGTCTTGAAATACACAAGTCGGCACACAAGAAAGTTACCAAGTTCTCCTCCAACAACCATTTGCGTTGTGTCGTCGGCGCAAAATTAGCAATTCTCATTCTTACAACTGATTTGGCATTAATTGTTGACCAGAGCAGTGTGAAATGTGCTCAACAACCCGCACAAACGACAGTAGGCCCAGAACAAACCCCGATTTTCTTGGATAAATAAACTGCAGCAAGTCAGGTTGCGGGAGATCAAACGAATCCAGTGAAGCGTGCGCAACCTCGTTGCGCTGAGCAGTTGGTCGAATTAAGACCTGGAGCCACAGCGTCATTCTGGTGCTGCGTGGTGCGACTGGCTTGTTGAAAGCGCGTCAAAAGCGATAAATTTTCCCTCCTTTCTAGCACTGCTAATCAAACTTGAAAGCATTGAAGGGAATGATGAAGCTTTCGCACAGATGAAAATAACATTGTTCACTGAGCTAATTGATAAGTTTTATGTCCTGGAGCCATGTGCAATATTTCATAGTGTGGTGTATGGTGCATAGATGGGTGTGTGTTATGTCTTGGGAGTGATTGACAGACTCACAGACGGGAAGGTGCAGGCAAGAGGCAACCTTGCCCGTGGGGAAAGTTAAATGTGGCCGCACACAATGGGGTATTGTGCTTTGTAAAATTTTAACATCGCGCGCGGATCCACAAACCTTGCAGGTAAAGAAGAATTCACAACCAGGGAATCTGGTGAACAAGTGCAACGAGATGCACAAAGCAATTTCTGCGCGCGTTTCTCGAAAAAAAAAAATCACAAGCTGCGATCAAGGCATTGAAAGGCGCAAACCTTCATCTTGATTCATATGCAATGCATTGCACGCGACTGAACCTCAGTTCTTTGGGTTCTCCCCTGGCCCAGTCTCTATGAATTTCGAGCACCAGGCACACCTGGTAAATGTCCTGCAGGTATATCAGCGCTCTTCCCTTGTTGACTGACCCCTACCTGCTGTCTCCCTAAAATCTGGGATGCAGGTCAGAGTGTCACAACCTAGAAACTCGTAACAATCTGCCTTCTGTTCTCTCGACCGTCACCGGGTTCCACTGCATGCCAATATTTCCCAGGTTCATATCTCCCAGAAAATCAAATCTCGTTTGTCTTCATTATGAGCTTCTTTGCCAGATTTTTGACTTGAAAGTCTGTGATTCACAGCAGTTGTGCGTCTTTGTGAGGTCTTTATTTCCATATTCCATGCCTTCGAGGTCTTTTCTCTATGATTACAATAATTAAAGTAAAAAGTTGAACCTCAAAAGGAATATTAGAAATTCTCTCATTGAATTTTGCAGACATCAAACAGTTTGAAGGCTAATTAGGAAGTTCGGCCTTCACTCCGTGTGGGTGATCTATGGCCGGAGAGTCGCTTTCAAAAAGTGAGAAGGCCAGCAGACCGAGTTGGTTGAAAAATATCCGGAGGATACTTCTGCATTATGCTGTCAAATTATGTCACAAGAGTTCATTGCAAAAACTGATACAATTGCATTCTCGCACAACATAATTTCAAATTCTGTCTGATCAATAATGTGGTTGGGGGGCTTTTTTCTGTGTTTGTTCCGTGTCAGCCTCAGATGAATTCCGACCAAAATCAAATTACCAGAAGCTGCCATTTCTCTGGCCACTTCAATATTTTTGTTTCCATCGAATGTAATCGCCTGCGTGGCTGTCCGCTAACAAAGAAAAGGTCTTTGTGCGTTCAAGATCTTTTTTCGTGCAGGATAATTTCCCTTTCTTTTCGATAAGAAAACAACAACAGAAGAAGGCAGAAAGGTTGATTTGGCAGCAAAGACAAGGGGGATGATTTGATCTAATTGAACTTGTGTGACCTGCCCGTGTGTGTACATTGCATCCAGCAAAGCGTGGCAAAACAGTATCTGTCCAAAAAATTCGAAGAGGATCACACCATATTTCTCTGTGGTTTCAGCCTTTTGTGTTCTACACAAGAGCCAAATCCTGCGACACCTGCATTTTTTACGAGGCCGGTCATCACTGAACTTTTTAGTCAAATTGCAAATCAGAAATCAGCCCTTCAATCTTCACAAGGTTCTTTCACAAAGCCTCGCAGATTCAATTTGGTCATCTTGCAAGCTGCCAGGGACTTGACTTCTGTCATAAACAGTTAACCTTTCCGTTTCATTTAAGTGAGCGGTTCCAGGGTCCAAATCACGTTTTCTCACCGCTTCGCACACAGGCAAGCGACGTCACAAGGATGTAGCGCTAAATGTTCACTTTACAAATCTCATTAGTGGATGCAGAATGGCTCTAGGGCGCTGATACCTAGCGTTCAATGGATGTTAACTTGCCCGAACTCTCCTAAATGCACCTTCCTAACCTTGTCATGTGCTTCTCATATCTTTTCACACAAAAACTTTGATAGAAAAGCTTGCCACACAGGCCATCTGCACAAAGAAACAATCAGATGTGCGCACCGAAAAGAATGATCTTATTCTTTGAGAAAGGAGAGAAAACTGAAACAGTTCAGCACATGTTTCTGGATGATGGCCTTTCCACAGGTCGAAATCTTCATGTCACAGTCTTCATGGCGTTCATGCAGCTCGAGAAGCAAGCAGACAACCACAGCCAAAACTTTTCAGGCCTTTGTTTTCCGGTCCCAAGTCAATTTGTTTTTGTTCTGCCTTTCGATTCGATGGAAGCCAAAAAATTAAACCTTCCAAAAGCAGCTGCAAAAAGGTAGTACTTACTACCTCAAATGTGTTTAGCGAATGCGACCATCACTTTCACCACACATGATAAATCTTCAGGTTGTACCTGATTGTGCTTACTGAAATTTAGCTTTTGATCTTGACAAACATGCCATGGCAGTTTTCGTTCTCCAAACGATCTGAGAACATAAAATTCAGCGACCAGCGTTTTCGTCTCTTGTGCTCCTGAGACAACCTGTGCACCCAGTCATTCGTACTTCTAATATTTTCGACACGTCAGTACAGGAACAAAATGTCCGAGTACGTGTGTGTACGTGCGTGTGCGCGTGTGCGTTGTGTCCTGGGTCCAGGACCAGCACCCCCTCCCCCGCAGCACCGTGTCCGCACCGCACGTACCTGTGAGGCACCTGAGGAGCACGTGGAACCCGTGCAGCATCGGGGATGGCATCATCTCGTGCAGGAAGACGGAGCACAGGTGCAGGTCGGTGTACGGCGTCTCGGGCTCCTCGAGGATGAAGCCGAGCGACTGCATCAGGTGGCGCCACCGATCCACGTGGAAGTAGCGCGGCTGGTCGTCGGCGCCGAGGGGCAAGAACACCAACTGGTTCGGCTCCTGATATTTGAGGCTCCGCGCCTCTGAGATCTGAGGATTCGCCGAGTTCAGAAAAAAAAAGAACAATAACTGAGGGACAGCCAAAGTGACATTGTTCAACAGGAGACCCCTTTTCAAATGGCGATGTGTTCCTTTAGATGGGCACTCACTGTTCGCAAGTATTCGGTAAACCAACAAACGCACGCGCACACACGTACATAAATGTACACACATACACACACACACACACACACACACACACACACACACACACACACACACACACACAGAAGTCACAGCCCCGAATGGTTCAGGTTCCGTCGATGATAACGTACAATTTAATTTCACACCAAAAAAGTTCCAATTTTGAAGAAGACTGGCGTGGTGCAAAGCGCAAAGGCGAAACTCAGGACCAAAAAGAAAAAAACAAAGTCCACAGCAAAATCTTTCTGAGTGCAAATCCTTGCGCAAGTATTTTCTTGCCAGGACGCGTGGTGTAATGTCTTTTCATTTCAAATTACAAACCGAGTGACAGCTCGGCGCGCTCACTGACCATGGTGGAGATGAAGACGAGTCCCTCGCGCAGCGGATCGTCCAGCGAGCTGTAGTCGGTGAGGAAGCGCTGCAGCGGGACGCGCCAGCGCACCGGCTTCGTGCACAGCAGCAGCCCGTTGATCGGGCCCCGCAGACACATCATTCGGTCTGCGAGGAAAGAACAAAAAAGCATTTGCACAGGCTGGGTTGACGTGTGAAGAATCGTCTGTGTGAAAAAAGCAAAAACCTTTTCCACCATGCAGTGTACACGTCCGCGAACGCGTTGAGTATATTCGTTGAGCAAGCGGCACGCCACACGTAACGATGTACTGTCATCACCCCATTGCGCCCCCCAATGTGCTTCCCAGGTTTTGGGCCAAAAACCGTCTTGTTGTTATGCATGCCGACAGTTGCACTTCATTGACAAGAGACATCGTCGCCTTCATTGCTGTGAGACGGAATTCCGACACCGGATGTGCGTGATCAGCTGCTGCTGCAGCAGAGCCTACCTGAGGTGGCGGGGTCATCGTGGCCGAAGTAAGTCGCTTCCTCGTTCAGACTGGTCGTGTCACTGTTCATCCTGCTCTGTTACCATCATCTCTTCGTGCAGCAAACGTCTGTGTGAAGCGGAAAGGAATGGATCAAGGGAAAACGCGTGCATCTCACTCCATTCACTTCTGAACTGACAAATGTTCTGTTTAACCCTTTCGTTGCTCAGATGAAGTGTTGGTTTGTGCGAAGGCTGCAAGGTCCGAACCAGCACACCGCAGAAAAATCATTTTTGCACATTCGTGCATCTATAATTGGTGTGCACGTTTATTTTGCGAACAAATTCAATGGCAGAAGCTGTCGGCAACAAATGGTAAACTGTTGATTATTTTTGGTGAAGTGCCAAACACATGCATGCAGCTGCACACGACAAATCACAAATCGCAGTTTTTCGCTCGAGCTTTCCGCATGCAGTCGAACAATAACTCGAATTCAACATGTATGCCAGTGATAACCCGAATCCCACCTGACAAGTCGTTGATGTGCAGACATCTGGCAGACGCAAGCCAGATTCTGCCATCAATCGATGCTCCGAAGCGAATGAAATGGTTAATATACTGCAGAGAAGCTAGCAGACAACAGGTAGCATCAAGGTAACGACTGCAAAATGTAAGCAAATACGTTCTGTCTCCATAGCAACTTTTTGATGTAATTATCTGCAAGCTTTTAGCGTAAATGCACCACGCTTTAAATGCCACAGCTACGTGGTGAAAGGCACAACACAAAAGACAAAGAAATCGGGAACATACGTGCAGTAGTTGCGGCTTCACGCGGATACGTCTTCTATGTGACGAAAAATACACAACAGGTGAAACACTGACACTTGCAGGTGGCACGTCTGCGTGCACAAGGAAAAATGCTGCCGTGCATGTAATCAGCACAAGTTGCACTGGAGACATTTGATATTTTACTTCCTTCTGTAAATTTCGCACTGCCACGTGGCGTGCAACGTGGATGAAAGGCGTCGGATTCCAACGATCAGCCACGAGCAGATCGGCACCGATCTTTGTTTCTTCGCAGGCCGACGTGTCTGTGAATTTGGCTGCGGTGTGAATGCCCCCCCCCCCGCCGCCACTCCCAGAAATTGTGCAGTGTGTGACAGGCCTCACAGTGCACTGACATGGGCTTCAGAGTTGTTTGCTTTCACAGGTGTAGCACTGTTTGTCTCCTGCTGAGTTCACGGAACATAGCAAACGAGAACTAAAGCTGTCAACGCACCAACGGAACAGGAGGTATTTCATTGTGCATTATTTATTTTGCACTCAACGAAACACATGAAGGGATAAAGCAGGCTGAATCCAAGCAATACCATTCTTGCACTTGGTAGAATGCTTGTTGCCGGTCATGACAAACCACACCCAACCAGAGCATGTACAGAATTCGCACAAAAGATGCCACTCCAGCGTCCAGCACTGCCACGACGGACGTGACAAATCGAGGCTTCAATCACAAGCACTTCGTGTGTTGACCATGTCACTCCAAGGAAAGTTTCTTGAAGTGTTCTTTCAAGTGATCAGCGACGCGAGCTCGTTTATGTCTGGACCTTTTCCTCTTTTTAGTCACCTTGCCATCTTCCACTGCACTTAGCTTGTCCTTTGGATTTTTGGGCTTTTTGCAAGAAAGAGGATTCGGCCCTTTGGGCCCTTTTCTCTTCCGTTTCTTTTTGTGCTGTTTTTCTCCTTCCAACAATTGTTCCTTCATTGCTGCCAAAGCGCCATGTTCGGTTTGCATCTTGTCGGTGGCAGCCCGTGCCGCCCTCTTTTTCGATTTCTCAGAGGGCGCTTCAAGCACGATTGTGTGTCCGTCTATGAACAACAAAGGGATTCCTGCCTTGCTGCGCACCTTTTCACTGAGTAATAGGTCCTGAAATTGAGATAAAGGATTCAATTGTGCGGTTTTTCTGCGAAAGTCAACTTCAATCAAAAAAAACTTTTCCTCTGGTCGCTCAATTCCATCTGATGCCAGCGAATTCACCATCGGTCTCGCGCAAAGAGAAATGGCGCACCTTGGTGGCGACGAAGTATTTCTTGCGGTGTCGTTCCTTGAATGCGACTCTTTTCAAGCATTCTGCCGCGTTGATGGGTTTGCTGTGGGAACAGTCAGCGACGTCGTACTCCCGCAGAATCTTGAGTGGACCGTACAGAAGAGATCCTACAACATTGATCGGACCAGATAAAACAACAAACGGCATCGTTCACAGCCTTCCAGCCAAAAACGAACACCATGGACACTTCTTTTACGGGAAGGGCACTTCTTTCAAGAAAAAAATGGGTCCAAAGAATATCTCTGAAACTTTGTCACCGTATCTCTTTTTTGAATTGGCCAGGTTTGAACGACCATCTCTGTTCTGTAACACGTACTTTTCTCGGAGATCCAATTCTCGTTTTGAACAGGCACTCAACTCGAGCAGCATGGTCAACGCAACAACCACAATTTGCCTTCTCGTACGAGGGATCGTCACACAATTCAACTTTTGTGGGAAACACATTGCCGAACTTGGTACAGTTGTCCAGGGAAAGGCGGCCATTTTTCAAGAACGCCTGATAAACCCAGGTGAATTCCACTTTTGTGCCCGGAGTCCCACTGGACAAGTTTTCCGTGCAGAAGAGGGGTTCACCAGAACAGATTTACTTCCTCTGTTCCGTGTGGGGAGTCACCAGAGCAGACTACCCCCACAAATCTAAATTTATCCGGCAGACCTGTCCGTTTGAGAACGACATCTTTCGAAAAACCTCCTTTAGACAGTATTGGAAATGCTGGAGAAGCTCTCAAGACACATTTCAGTGGTTTTCAGAACATATTTGCAGGAAAGCATTCATTTCAGAGATAACCTTGGTCTGTAGAGAGAAGTACGAGAGGGGTCCCAAAAAAGGTAGTTTTTGTCCAATTTTGGAGCGGTTTTCAGGGTGCAGTTTTTTTTCCGGACAGCCATGCCTCATCCTAACTATCTTGCCCATCACCTGATCATGGCATTTGTGCAAGATCAGTTGATCACACAGTGGAATTAAGGTCAAGGGATCACACCTGTGCAAGTCGCGTTGGGAGCAACTGGTCAATGGCAGTTTCTTGTGTTTTTGCCTGCTTTTTTGTTGCTGTCTGCCAACTCTGCAATGCCCAACAAACATGAGCGAGGTGAGCAGAGAACTGTGCTTAAGTTTTTGGTCAAAAGTGGCCTCACCCCGACGCAATGCTGGCAGCGGATCCAGGAGGTGCACGGCAATGATTCCATCTCAAAGTCAACCGTGGCACTCTGGCATCAGCATTTCACAGCAGGAGAAGTCTCCACCACTGACAAGAAGAGGTCTGGCCGACCCAGGACTGCATGCACACCCACCCAAATTGATGCCGTGAGTACTCACATCAACAACAACCAATGCCAAACTGTCAGAGAAATTGCACAGGACCTTGGGATGAGCAAGACTTCTGTCCACAGCATCATGAAGAAAGAACTGCAGCTGTCAAAGCTCTCACCCAAGTTCATTCCCAAAGATTTGACAGCTGAACAGAAGCGGGCGTGGATCGCATTTTGTGAGCAGAATTTGGCTTGGTTGCGTGAGAGGGAGGACCTCCTGGATTTGATCATCATTGGTGATGAGACCTGGGTCAGTGTCTTCGAGTTGCTGCGCAAGGAGCAGTCCAAAGAATGGCTCCCACAAGGAAGTGATGCTGCCCAACCCAGAAAGGCGAGACCACAGCGCAGCGAGAAGAAGGCAATATTCACTGTGTTTTTTGACAGCAGCGGAATTGTGTACTCAGAGTTTTCTCCCCCCGGAGCTACTGTTAGCTCTGAATCCTATTGTGAGGTGCTCAACACCCTGAAGGATCGCATCAGATGCAAGAGGAGACACTTGTGGCAAGTGGGGGGGGACGGCTGGTGCAACTTCTGGCTCCATCATGACAATGCGCCCAGCCACACAGCAGTTTCAACTTTGGCTCTTATTGGCTCCAGCAACATTTTGATACTGTCTCACCCCCCCTACTCCCCGGACTTAGCTCCGTGCGACTATTTCTTATTTCCAACCCTCATAAACCTGCTCAGGGGACACAGATTTCACAGCCTGAATGACATGAAGACAGGTGTGGCCAGAGCTCTGAAGTCAATTGACCCAGCAGAGATGGCAGCTGCCATTCACGCCATGCCCATCCGCTGGATGAAGTGTGTCAAGGCAGAGGGTGAGTACTTTGAGGGGTGGCACCTGTCCATTGATCCGGAGACTGACCACAGACTGATCATGTTCCTACAAGGCTCTGAAGATGAAGAAACAGACAGTCAGGAGGAGCCAAATGCCTCATCTGACTCAGACTCAGAGGACGATTGAATTGAATTTGGAATGCATGCCGACGTTATTGTGATTCTTGCAATTTTTGCACGCCCTGTTTTGGCGTTTTGGCATGACATTTTTGAACAAATTTTGACCTCATGTTGAGGGTATTGTTCTTGTTTCCTTGTTTGAGCATTAAATTTTATTTTGCACAGCCGAAATCGGGTTCTTTTTGGACAAAAACTACCTATTTTGGGACCCCCCTCGTAGTGTTGACGAACATCTCACAGGTCAGGAGGGCCCGCACATTGAAGGACGCCCCACCCCGTGGGTACATCTCTCGCGAACGCGTTTGTGTACGAGCGTACAAGAATTTCGCGAGTGACCCTTGCTTTTCCAACGTGACTGAAGGAATCGAATTGCGAAATGTCAGTGCATGCATACTCGCACGCTCACAATCAACACACCGCAGATCAGAAAGTGCGTACCCTGGTCCACGAAACATCCTGGTCTTTTCCAACCGTCTGGAAAACTTGTTGGTTTGGCCTCCACAAACCACCAAATTTAATGGATGGTCAGAAAATGATCAGTCAGTCTGTGGGTATTCTTGAAATTTCTTGCTTTCCACACGTGACCACACCAAGCGCGCGGCAGCGACTTACCCAACGACTCGCATTCAGCGAGGGCGCAGCTGGTGGTGTAGAACGCTACCTCTCCCTCCAGATACCGAGGCAGCTGCTCGCGGATGTTCACTTTGAACTCGAGCGCTGCCTTGCAGAAAGTTCCGTCCACCAGAACGTTGTACGGAGCCTTCATTCCAAAGTTGATCGAATAGAACGACAACACTTTGGCCACCTTCTTCTGTCGTTTCACCTTCATCTGCAAGATAATGAGTCTCAGGTACTTTGACTTTTGAAATACAGCTGTAGGTACCCGCATTGTTCTGATAATAAGACTTTGAAATGTTTTCCAAATCATTTTGAGAGCGAAGACGAGTCAGAGCCCACTGAACTTCAGGTAGATCCTACTTGGGAAGTTGGGCAGGGAGGGGGGGGGGCAGGACCAACCTCAGCTTTTGGTAGGTCCTACTCGGGGATGGGACTCGGACACACCTCATTGTTGAGTCAGGTCCGATGGTACGTACATAGAAGCTACATAAAGACCCAACCCTCAAACTACCGGTAGATCTACTGACATTGCACAACACAATCGCTCGGTGTTTTCATTGTGATGCGAAATTGTGCCTGAAAACAGGCGAGCAGTGAAAGTTGTAAAACTTGAACTTCGCACAAGTACCGTTTGCAGTACGTGTTGTGTTGACACGTGCTTTGAATTCAGATATGATCTACGGGTCCTGGCCAGAATTTAAACTGCAAACTGCAAACACGAGGTCAGATATCAAACAGGGCACGATCTCTGGTGCGAGTGACATTCGATATTTTTTGGGCTATTTTGAAAAAAAGGGGCTCAGCCTGGAAACCGCACGGTCCCACGTGGCAGTATTGCCCACCTCCACAGAAAACATAGGTCCTACCCTGGGACTCAACCTGTCCCCGCAGGGGCCCGTGGGGGGGGGGGTGTCTGGCATGGGCATCACTGCAATTTCCCCCCCCGACAACATGGACGCCACCTTGGGACCTCCAGGGTGGTCCAGCATAAGCACTGCTGTCAGAACCCCCCCCCCCCCCAAAACACACACACACAGCACAGATCCTGCCCTGGGACTCGACGCGTGTGTGTCTGGGGGGGGGGGTCTCGCATAGACGCTTCAACTCCCCCAAGTACACAAACACACACACACACACACACACAATCAACATTTGGTGATTTCACTGAGCGCGCTGAAGAGACTCCTGGCGAAATCACACGCACCCACACCCTGTGGAGTGACCAACAACAACCAACTCTTCGCAAAGGTGAGGTTTGGGGAAAGTTCCTTCTGAGTCCAGTGGATCCAGGATCAGTGAGGCAAACATCATCAATCTTGGCTGGCAGCTGATGCTCAGAAGCCCAAAATTGGGACCAATAATCCACCCAGATCCACGAAAAACCGGGTTGAGTTACGCGGTCACAAAGTCAGAGATCTAAAGTCAATTCCCCGGTGATCAACGTCTGTTTTCTGTGAGAATTTTATCCTTTCTGTCACTCAACATGAGTTGCAGTCTCAATTGCAACTGATTTTATTGTCTGTGCCCATTCAAGCAAGGTGGTAGAAAAGAAATTTGGTAAAGGGTTTGAACTTTGCTTCTCATGATGGCGAGCAATAGAAATGCTCATGCCTCGCAGATCTAAAACCAGGCTTCAATTCTGCGTTTGCAGTTTTACATGAAACTTGAAATCTATATGACCATATTTTAAAATTCCATGTTGGCATTGGAACAGGACTTGTGGTGTCACTTTGAAAATCCGACGTGGAGTTGAATGGAACACTTTTGGCTGTTGGTAAGTCAGACAATTCTTCTTTTGGCGTACAGTTTCAATCTTTTGAAAAAAATGCAAAAATATGTGTTCACAGAGTGAATTTTTATCTTTCCAAAAATCTGGCACGCCCAAGTCTGCTTTCTGAGCAAACACAAGCCTGATTGTTGAAAAAAGTTGAACCATTTCCAGAAAGCTCATGAACATATAGGTATTGGTTTGACTGAAATCAAGTTTGAAAAGAGGCCGTAAATCAAAGTGAAGTGTGAAAACATATGACCCCCATTTGCTCCTTACACTCAGCCAGTGAAACCATTTTTAGAGCCAACAAGAAAGGAAATTGAACAAGAAAGACAACTTTCATGTCACTTCCTTTTCTGTGTTCTACTTTCAAGTTTGTTTTTTGTTTTGTTCAATGACCAAATGCCTCAATTACACCTACTTTTGTTGATTGACAGTCACTGTCTAGATCTACTACATCTGCACTGAGGATGTGCATTGGTGTTTTCACACTGATATTTTGCACGCTTGTGCGCCCGCAGATAGGGCCTCATGTTCATTTGAATCAGTTCTGACGTGGACAATTGCTCGCGTGGGGCACGTACGTAGACCGAGATCTTCGGGATCTGAATCTTACTTTCTTTGCACCTCTAATCCAGACATATTCAAACCATTCCTCGCGTTTCACTCACCTCGACACTTGATCTATCCTGATAGATGCGTGGTAGATCTACACTACAGTCCAACACAATCCTCCATTCAAATGTGAGTTCCTATTCAAATACGAGTAATTCAGTCCTTTTGTAAACTTGTCGGCACAATTCATGTGACACTGTGGGCGCAGCCATCTTAATTCTCGAATATTCACGCGAAATCTCGCAGTATGGCGTCGAGACGGAAAGACGGATATGTGGAATACATTCAAATTGATGGCTTGGTGAGTACATTTCATCCTTCAAAAAGCATTCAGATGAATAAGGGCAGACTGTAGGTCCATACACATCAATATTATTGACAAAAAACGGACATGTCTGCAGTTCCGAAGGTGTGTGTTTGAGCGATAATGGAGTGCCGGCTGGGCCATATGGCCCGTTCAGTGCTGTTTGCACTTGTATTCTCCGTGTTCGACGCACACATTACGAACACAATTGTCTCTTTGCTTATCATACCAGAGCAATCATGAGCCATAATTTTCTGGTTCGTTGTGTGTCTGGTCCGCAAAACTAATCCAGCTGACTTGTCAATCTTGCGACAGGTAGATCTAGACCATCTACGAGGGTGATCTCATCGTCCGAAACAGGTCTTAATATCGTTGAGTTTTGAAATAAAGATAATCTATCATGGCCATGAAATAAAGATAATCTATCATGGCCAGATTTCGGACGGCAGAATTGAGATCACCATTGGAGACTTTAAAGCAGGACATCAGCCGCTCGACGCGCACGTCGCCAACGTGCTGAATCCAAGGAGTCACTTCAGAACACATGTTGAACAACAAAGAGATAAATATTTACCAAGAAATGAGTACAGATCTCTTTTGAGTACATTTATATTTTTCAACAGGTTTTCTGCAAACAAATCAAATAATTAATTCGGAAAGTCAGAAGCCACCCTTCGAACTTTTGTACTCGTACGTTGTGGTGGTGGGGCAATCGGATCAAATCCAGAAAGCCAGAAAGTTTTGCAAAGAGGGAGGGGGAATTCAGAAAGTCAGAAGCCACTCTTCCAACTGTTGCACAGGGGGTATAATCTGGAAACCAGATTTCCAAGTTACCCCCTCAGTAAGTTTCTGAGTTGACCCCAAACTCGGAAAGCACGGTTGGCATAACAGAGGGAAAACGATGTCAGCGCAAGCGGCTGATTCGTATCGATATTTGGTTGATGGTCGCGGTGGTGGGCCATCTGGGTGAAGCAAACTGGTTGAAAGACCAGTGGTATTCGTGTGCGGGTCTGTCCACACTTTGGCCACCCCTCCCTCCACTCTTTATTGTCCTGGCTCCCTCTCCATAACCCACTCCCCTCTCTAATACGCCCTCCTGCTTGCCATTGCCCTCTCTCCCTTTCCCATTACCCCTCCACCTCTCTCAACCCCCCTCTCCCTTACCGGGGGGCGCGGGGGGGGGGGGGGGGGGGGGGGGGGGGGGGGGGGGGGGGGGGGGGGGGGGGGGGGGGGGGGGGGGGGGGGGGGGGGGGGGGGGGGGGGGGGGGGGGG